>Ga0308170_10001294_pt1 | contig 24801 bp, 29 predicted proteins | sample PhyBR2_2_FD_202136 | JGI IMG/M metagenome (GOLD analysis project Ga0308170, IMG submission 202136) | Phyllosphere microbial communities from UC Gill Tract Community Farm, Albany, California, United States - DLSLSB.R2 | ecosystem: Host-associated > Plants > Phyllosphere > Unclassified | place...
CCGCCGCCCGAGGCGCACCCCAAGCTGCACAGCAGCTCGAGCCGCCCGATCTCGCCCATCACGGGCAAGCCGGTCAAGAAGATCTCGAAGCGCGGCTGGCCGCCCAAGGACGCGCACAAGCGTGTCTTCGTCTGCGAGGTCGTCGGGTGCGGCAAGAAGTGTGCGTCCCTCTCGAGCTTTCCTCTTCGTCCTCGTGCAGGACTGACACCTCGCTCATTGCCCGCAGTCGGTCGTCCCTCGGCTCGCGACACGCACATGCGCTCGCACACCGGCGTTAAGCGTGCGTCCTCGTCTCGCTCCTCCTCGCGCGCCCTCCAAGGTGACCTTCTCAACTGACGCTCTTCCACCTCTTGCCCTCTCGACGCCCTCGCAGCCTTCACCTGCCCGATCCCGAGCTGCGCACGCAGCTTCGGCGTCTTCAGCAACCTCAAGCGCCACATGATCGTGTGTTCTCTCTTCCGCCTGCTCCTCCTCCCCTTCTCTCTCGAGTCGCTCGATCTGACGCTCGACGACCTCTCGCCGCAGGTCCACCCGACCGTCGACTTCCGCCAAGTCTCGGTGCACGACCTGCCGCACATGCGCTTCGTCCACGACCGGCCGGGCGCCCTCCCGACGCCCGACGGCGGCCGGCTCGAGTGGATCGAGGACGGCGACGACGAGGCGCCGCAGCAGGAGGGCGCGATGCAGGAGTGAGCGACGGCTTAGTGGGCTCGAGTGCGCTGTATCCCTTCTTCCCTCTCTCGCTTTGGCTCTCGCAGATAGACCCTCCTCGCCCCTCTCCTTGACGACCTTGGTTCCCTCGCCGCGCTTCGTCTTCCTCCTTGTCTCTCTCTTTCTCTCTCCTCTCGTAGCACCTCCTTAGTCTTCTCGCATGCAGTTCATATAACCCTTGTGTCATTGCGACGATGCCCTGGATGAAAAATAGTCTACTTGGTGGTATCGCTCGAGCCCCTCGTCCCGACGGCGCTCTCTCGCTCGTCCTGCTCTACTTGGCGAACGCCTCCTTGCCGCGAGCGTCCTTCTTGGTCCAGATAGAGACGCTCTGCTCCGGGCAGCCGAACGTCGCCCAGCCCTGCGAGCGTGCGCGAGAGGAAGCGTCAGCGAGACGCTCTCGGAGAGAAGCCGTCGGTCTCGACCACGACGGCGAGGCAGGGTGCGAAAGAGAGAGAAAGAGAGACGCACGTCCTCCTCGATCGTGACCTCGCCCTGGAACCAGCCGAGGAGGTCGACCCAGACCTCGCCCTTGTGCTTGTCGCCGCCCTCGAGCTGCATGCGCTTCTCGCCCGGCTCGGTACCTGCGCGACGTCAAGCACAGAGAGGGTCAGCTCGCACTTCTGCACGAGGTGAGAACCAGTGAAGGTGAGGGAGGAGCAGGACGCACCGTTGCAGATGACGACGGCGCAGCCATCGTGCTCGTCGTCGCCCTCGCGGACCCAGCCGACGCAGTTGGCGTGGTCCCAGTAGTCGCGAGTAGGGCCGTCTGTATCGCAAGGAGATGTTTCGGCGTCAGCGCGTTACGCAGGAGAGGGAGAGAGGAGGAGGAGAGAGGGAGATGGACGCACAGGCGAACCACTTGCGCGCCTTGACGATGTCGCCGAGCTGGGCGATCGGGTCGACCGGCGGGTCCGACTTGCAGCCCCACAGGTCGCCGGCGAAGATGCACGGGTAGCCGTCGCCGCGCAGGTTGATGAGCGAGTAGGCGAGCGGCGCGAACCAGGTCGCGACGGGCGCCTCGAGCGCCTGGGTCGGCTGCGTGTCGTGGTTGCAGACGAGCGTGACGGCGTCGACCGGGCGCGACTGGAGGAGCGTGTTGTCGAAGATCTGGCGCAGGTCGAAGTTGACGCCCTGCTCGCCGGCCGAGTGGAAGTTGTTGTGGAGGCAGGCGTCGAAGAGCGACATCTGCTCGGGGAACTTGTCGAGGTACGACTCGAGCGACGGCAGCGCCATCTTCCAGAACTCGCCGACGCAGAACAGGTCCGGGTTGTCGAGGCGCTCGCGGACCTGCTGGACGAACTCGGCGACGAAGCCCTCGTCGATGTGCTTGATGGCGTCGAACCTGAAGCCGGCCGCGCCCGTCTCCTTCATGATCCACACGCCCCAGTTGATCAGGTCCTCGCGCACCGCCGGGTGCGAGTGATCGATGTCGGAGCCCATGAGGTAATCCTGCAGGAGGCGAGCGACGAAGGGGGGGGGGGGGAGGAGGGATGGAGGAGGGCAAGGCGAAGAGTATGGAGCGAGCCGAGAGAGGAGAGAGGGAGGGAGAGGGAGGGAAGCGGAAGGCGTGGGGGAGGATGTCAGGAGAGGCTCGAGCGGGACGAGGAGGGAGAGGCGAGCGCACATAGTTGCCCTCCTCCTTGTCGACCGCCTTAGCCCACGTCTTGCCCTCGCCCTGGATCTTGAAGATGCCGTTCTCCTGCGTCTTGTTGTCGTAGTCGACGCCGGTCTGCGGGCGACGAGAGAGCAGAGAAGGATGGTCAGCTCCTCCTCGACAGGCTTCGACTTTGCTGCGCCGCGGCTCGCTCGCTCCAAGCTGCACGTCGATGTGGAGAGAGAAGAGGGACGCACGAAGTGAATGTGGCTCCACTTCAGCTCGGAGAGCTTGCGGCCGTGCTCGGTCTTCATGCGCGCGTCGAAGTCGAAGCCGGTCCAGCCCTCGATCTCGTACAGGTCGCTGATCTCCTTGTTGCGGTCGTGCTCGTCGACCTTGGTCGCGTGGAACGGCTCGGCACGGTCGGCGCCCATCTTGTGGTTGAGGACGGCGTCTGCGCGAGCGGTAGGAGGAGGAGGAGAGGAGGACGAGCGTCAGCGTGAGCGTCTCGCCGCCGCCGCCGCCGCTGCCGTCGAGGAGGACAAGGGACGCACCGATGTAGACGACGATGCCGTTGTCCTTGAGCGCCTTGATGCAGCTGAGGAGCTCGTCCTTGGTGCCCCACTTGGTCGCCTTGCCGCCCTTCTGGTCGAACTCGCCGAGATCCCACAGGTCGTAGGGCGAGTAGCCGACCGAGTCGGGCGTGTCGCACTTGGTCGGGGGCGGCAGCCACACGGCCGTGATGCCCATGTCGCCGAGCTCCTTGGCCTTGGACTCCATGTCCTTGTAGTAGACGCCGCCGCCGGGGCTGTACCACTCGAAGCCCTGGAGCATCGTGTAGTTGGACGAGCCCTTCTTGTGGTCGCCCTTGCCGAGCGCGCGAGCGTTGGCACGCCAGTTCTCGGTGCGGTAGCGAGGAGCGGGAGGGGACTGGTCGACGGCCATGGCGAGGGGGCGGACGTGGAGCTGCGTGCGGGCAAGGAGAGTCAGCTGTTGCTCTGCACGCAGTGAGAACAGAGCTGCACGCACCGAAGGGATGGTTGGTGAGGGAGAGAGGGAGCAGGAGGCGGACGCGGGAGCCACGCAGATCCACCTCGGCTGCGCACCCACGCGGCGGGCCGCCGAGGGGAGATTGGGTCTGGACGGCGAGAAACAAGCACCGGCAGCAGCGTCACCGCGAAAAGCGACTCCGCAATCGGTAGAAGCGGGGTCTGGGGAAGGCGCGGCGGTGAAGGCTCGTCTCTCGATCTGCGATGCTCGAGCAAGCCTCTTGCTTCTCGCGAGAGCGGGTGCAAGTCGGCGACAAGCTCAGGAATGATCCCACCCTTCGAGAGAGGAAGAGCGACCGTGCGCTGCTGCGCCAGGAGACGAACGAACGTGCGGCGCGACCTTCTCAAACTCGCTCGGACCTCCTCCTGCCGCCCTCTCTCCAAGCTCCACCTCGCATCGGACAAGCAAGCTTCCGAACGTTTCGCTCGACGATCCGCACAAAAGCTCAGACGACGAGCCAAGTAACGGCAAAGGTCACGTGATCTGGGGAGATTTGCGCCGGCCGGCGCTCGTCGAGGCCGGCGTGGGCGCCGACCGCTCCGCCCGCTTTCTCGCTCGTCTCCCTCTACCACGACAGCTCGGCTTAGCTTGGCAAGCATGGACGCGCAAGCTCAGGCAGATGCGCTCACGCAAGAGGCCTACGAGGCGCTGAGCCAGCGGGAGCGAGCTCTGCGAGGACTTGCGTACGTGGACCCGCTCTCGCTCTTTGAACGCCGCGACCAGGAGCCGTGAGCTGACACACGCACACACGCAGGTTCCATGGTGACCTCGACGATGTGTGCTCGACCCGGCGCAAGCGCTCGAGCTCCCCGCTGACCTCCTCCTCCTCCTCCTGCAGCAGCTCACCGAGGACCGGGTCAAGGCGAGGGAGCTGTGCTTTGTGCGTGCGGCTTTCTCTGCTCAGTCTCAGCATACATATGCTGACCCGGCCGTTCCTGCAGGCCTACAACGTGCGTCGAGCAAGCTCTTGCGAGCGGCACCTTCTCCTCGAGCTGTCTCCTCGACGACCTCTCGCGCTGACTCGGCTTTCTTCGGCGCTCGCAGCACCACCCTTGGCAGCCCTACTTCCCTGGCTACACTTTCGCCGACCAGTTCGGGCCCGAAAGCCGCCAGCAGCACCTCGCCGACCTGTTCCGCCTTCCGGTCGAGCGCGTCAAGCAGCTCGCACTCGAGCCGCCGATCGCCTTCGACTATGGCTACAACACGACGTTCAAGGGCGAGTGAGTCGATCGGTCCTCCTCTCGCGGCCGACGCGCCTCCCAGCGAGTTTTACGCGCAGGCGCTGGACGAGCGGACCTTCTCGGGGCTCGAGCGCTGACTCTCCCGTCGATTACACCTCGTCCCGCTCTTCTCTCGCTCGCAGATTCTACGCCAACACTGGCTGCGTCTTCCTCGACGGCGCAGCGATCACGTTCGGCGAGCGCGTCGTCCTCGCGCCCGGTGCGTCCTCGTCCGCTTTGACCTCCTCCTCGAGGCGAGCTCTCCTCCTGACGGAGATCTCCTCTCCGCGCAGGCGTGCACATCTACTGCGGCACACATTCGGTCGACGTCGAGGAGCGTCGAGCGGCGTACGACCGGGCTTACCCGGTCACGGTCGGCGACGACGTCTGGATCGGCGGCGGCGCAAAGATCCTCGGCGGGACGGTCATTGGAGACGGTGCGTCCGGTCTCTGCACGCTCTCTCGAGCCGGGACGATGAAGCTGATGTCGATGTCATGTCGAGCAGGGTGCACTGTCGCTGCCGGCGCCGTGGTGCGTCGCCCGGTCTCTCGAGCCTCTTCCTCCTCGGGCTCTCGTTCCTTGCGCTTTCGCTGAACCTACCCTTCTCTCTCATCGTCTACAGGTCAAAGGCACCTTCCCGCCCAACAGCGTCATTGCCGGCGTCCTCGCTCGGGTCATCCGCACGCTCGAGCCGCCGGCGCCGTTCAACCGCGAGACGGGCGAGGGCATCGCCCAGCCCGACGACGAGCGGCTGCGGCGCCCGCTGCGAGGCATGGAGGGGCGGACGTCGGTACCGCTCGACGGAGCGAGCAAGGCGTAGCGAGACTTGAAATGAGGGAATGTTGCTCTCGAGGTGCACGAGTCGAAGAGGACGACGATGCAAGTTACCGCCAGACTACGAGAGAGCATGCTAGAGAGCCGCAGAGGATTAAGCTAGAGACGTCAGGGGGAACGAGAGGGGAGTGTCTGTGACAAAGAGAGGGCGATCGGGACGACCGTCGCGCGAGAACCGGGAACCGAAAGTGCGCCTCCTCCTGCTCGACGGCGACGAGAACGTGCCAAACGAGAGGACCTGCGCGAGCGCTTCTCAGGCCAGGAGTGCTGCGGCACCGCCGACGAGCGCCATGGCGCCCGCAGCGACCTTGAGCGTGCTCGCGCCGCTCGAGCCGCCGGGCGACTGGCTCGCGGCCGGGGCCGAGCCCGAAGCCGACGGCGCACGGCTCGAGCTCGCACCGCCGCTCGACGCCGCACTGCTCGACGATGCAGCGGTCGTCGAGGCCGAGGAGGCGGCCGAGTCGGGCGCCGACGAGGCGGACGAGGCGGCGGCGCTGGTGGACGAGGCGGTCGAGGGGGCGGTCGTGACGCCGTACTGCACGCCGAGCGCCTTGGCAGCGTCGATGACCGAGTGGCACGCCGTGTCGGAGTTCTCGACGCTGTTGACGCAACTGTGGAAGGAGGATGTGAGCAAGGGTCAGCTGCGTCGAGGGCAAGAGGAGAAGGTCGGCTCGGCGAGAGGGACGCACAAGATGGCGCCGAGGTAGCACGGCGAGTAGTCCTCGCCGATGTCTGCAAAGCTGCGTGCAGGAAGAGGGAGAGTCAGCAACTAGCACCAGCGAGCGGCTGGGCAAAGAGCGAGAGAGCAAGGCGACGCACTAGAGCACGTCCGTGTTGTTCTCGATCTGGTACACGGCGGTCGGGCCCTGGCCCTGAAGCGTCCCTGCTGCGACGCGCTGCACGCCGCTGTCGAAGCCGCCCGCGTAGGCGCACGGCTGGTCGGGCGTGACCTGGACGACGCGGTGCGTGCCGCCGAGGAAGAGGAAGTCGATCTGGTTGCTGGTCGTCGCGTCCGAGATGACGATCCTGCAGGGTGAGCAGCTCGTCAGCTAGGATTCAGAGGTGCGAGCTGGAGGGCTGAGGAGGACGCGCGGCACGACTCGGAGGTACCGGGTCATGGCAGGAGGGAGAGGAGGAGGGGGGACGGGCACGCACCTCGAAGGGTCGAAGCCCGCGTATGCCGGCTCTCCAGTGACCTCGCTCTTGCCGACGCCGACGCTGTAGGTGAAGGCGAGGACCGAGGGGATGGCGGCGAGGGTGGCGACGAGGGTGGGGAAGGAGCGCATGGTGGTCGAGGTGGCGAGGCTGCGGGCAAGGGCGCGTGAGCTCCACGTGTAGACTAGCTGAGAGTAGGTTGAGGAGCACGTACAAGCTGTGCGAGGTGGCTGCGGGCAAGTGCGAGGGTGGTGAGCGGGAGCGAGCGATGGTAGAAGGTGGGGAGAGGGTGGACACGCACAGGACGAGGCGAGGTCGGGTGAGGCTTGCAGGTGTGAGAGAACTGAGCTGTGCAGCTGGGTGGCGTGTGCTGACCGGGTGCGCGGTGAGGAGAGCGAGAGAGGAGCGCGAGTTGGTCGACCCCTCGCTCCGGATCCGAGCCCGCCGCCAAGCTGGCTCGCCTCGGCGGCCGTGGGTCGAGCCTCGCACATCGCCTCTCGATTGTACTCGCCGCTCCCTCGCAGTCGCAACGACAGCTTGACAAGGGCGAGCAGCTCGAGACGAGAAAGCCGCAGAAAATCGCTCTCGAGGTCGACCTGGCTCGCTCGAACCGGCTCGAGCACGAACGAGAGCTATGTACAAGGGCGCCCGCACGCTACTGCTTCGACGAGAAGATCAACCCGCCGTCCTTGTCGAGGAGCTCGAACGCCGGCCCGCCGGGCTCGCCGTGCGCGCGCAGGACAAAGCGGTGCGCCGCGCGCTCGCCATTGGTCCCGCTCGCCCAGCACGGCCCGCCGTCGCTGTACATGACAAAGTTGCCGTCGCCCTGGAACGCGAGCCAGGCGTTCTTGGGCGTCGGCTGGACGGGCGGGTTGGGCACGGCCCAGTGCACGTGCTCGGGCGAGGGCGAGGTCGGCCCGTGAGGCGACGAGTGCAGGATGAGCTGCGACGTCTCGGGCGACAGGTACAGCCACGTCGGCTTGAACGAAGACGGCGAGGACGAGGTCGAGGTCGAGTCGGGGGGGGGTGGGTTGGGCGGCGGGCCCTGGGCGGGACCGGGTCCGGGCGCGCGGCTCATGTTGGGGAACGACGAGCCGACGTCGATGCCGCGCTGCTGGAGCGACTGGCCGATGTCGCGCACGAAGCGACCGAAGCTGTGGCTGTGCTGCTGCTTGGGCGCGTCGGGCCGCTGCGGCGCCGAGGAAGGGGGAGGGGCGGGGCCGTCGTCGACGTCGAGCGGCTCGAGCGTGACGCGCAGCTCGTGCGGCGCGACGGCGATCCACTGGCCGGCGCGCAGCTCCCACCCGTCCTGCGACGTCCACTCGTAGCTCGTCGAGTAGACGAGGCCGAGGTCGCGGTGGCGGAGCTGGAGGTACGGCTGCTTGTTCTGGAGGATGAGACGAGGGTGCGACAGCCACTTCTCGGGCGGCGTCGGCTCGGTCGGCTCGGGGAGGGAGGGCGGAGGAGGGAGGTGGGCGAGGTACGGCGCGAGGTACGACGTCGGGTCCCACAGCGTGTCGCCCTTGCCGCCCTGGCTCCGAACGGCGAGCGAGCCGTCGAGCGCAAAGTCGAGCTGCGGCTCGTCGGCACCGTGCGCGCTCGTCGACCCGCTCGACCACAGCACCTTGCCGCGGCCGTACTCGCCCTGGCCGAACTGGTCCGTGTGCCCCTCGACGCGCCGCAGGACGAGCGCGCCCGAGCGAGCGACCTCCCACCGCGCGCCCTTGAGCGCGATGCCGCCCTCGCCCGCTCGCGACACGCCGCGCACGTCGAGCGAGACCTGGCCGCCCTCGTAGATGAGCTTGTCGCCGACCTCGGGCTCGATGCCGATGACCCACTGCAGGTCGCCCTCGACGAAATCGGGCTGGAGGACGTCGCAGTCGATGACGCGCCCGCGGTCGGGCCACTGGCGCACAAAGGCCGAAGGCGGGGCCGTGATGAGGTTCGGGTAGAAGCGGTGCGTCGAGCCGGCGAACCGAGTGCCGGGCACGACCGAGTTGCCCTGGACCGTGAAGTTCTTGGTGCCCGACATGGTGATGCCGTAGCCGAACTGGCCCGGCCCGAAGTAGTTGTGCAGGACATGGCCGCCGTAGACCTGCAGGAGAGTGAGGGGCGAATCAGCGACGAACAGCGGCGTCGAGAGAGCGAGAGGAAGACGAGCGCACGAGCGTGTGTCCAGGTCCCCAAGGGCTCCAGCTCGTCGGCCCGCACGCGATGCCGACCCGGATGAAGGCGCCCTCGGTCTTCATCGTGTTGCCGATTACGCGCGTCTGCTCGAAGTTGCGGTCGAACGGAAAGTCGTCGACCCTGCGCGAGGAGGAGGACCGAGCGTCAGCACCGGACGACGAGGACGACGGTGAGGGGTGAGGGGACGCACATGTTGATGGCGCCGAGGACGTTGCGAGTGCGAGCGATGATCGTGTTGTTCGAGCAGATGGTGCCGGGAGCGCAGAAGAGGACGATGGCGCCCTGCGAGGTCAGAACGTCAGTTCCTGCCTGCGCGACCAGTACGAGTCGAGCGAGGACGCACATCGGTCGCGTCGACGACGGTGTTGCCGGTCTACGAGCAGAAGATGTACGTCAGCTTCGGCGCGAGCGAGGAGAGCGAGGAGAGAGGGAACGCACGACGATCGAGTCCTTGCCGGCGATGCTCAGGCCGTCGGCCCAAGGTCCAGGAGCTTGCTGCCCGCACGGCCCGACGATGTTGTCGACGACTCGACACCGTTGAGCAAAGTCGACGAGGTGGACCTGCAGTGCGAGAGCGAGGCGTCAGCCCTGCAAGCTGAGAGTACGAGGATTGAAGGAGAGGAGGGAGGGAGAGGAGACGCACGCCCGTCCAGCCGCGAGGATCCTCGAGCCTGCATCCCTCGAGGATCTGCTCCTGCGCCTGAGGCCCGCCCATGACGACGAGCGGCCCACCGCCCTCGAGCCAGCCCATGCGGCCCTCGCGCTTCCAGCGCTCCTTCTCGTCGTCCGAGGGCGCCTTTGGGCCCCAGCCCCTGCAGCCGCGAAAGTGGATGCGCTTGACGGCGGTGCGGTCGAGGTTGATCATGCGCACGGCGACCGACTCGTTGTCGGCGCGCGTCTCGACGACGGCCTGGTCGCCGCTGTCGAACGAGGGGAAGCCGAGGGTCGCGATCGTGGTGCCCGGGTGGGCCATGTCGACCGAGCTGTAGAAGGTGTAGAGGGTGCGCGGGACGAGGAAGACGGTCGTGCCCGGCCCGCCGGCGTGGAAGAGCTGCGAGATGGCGGCTGCGGCGTCCGTGTCGGGCCCGCCGGGTGCCGGGTGGGACGGCGGGTGGTAGGTGTGGACGGGCGGAGCCATGCTGGGTGTGCAGATGCGGCGAAGGCTGAGGAAGAGCGGCGGAGCGAGCGAGAAGGCGGTGCGTGCCCGAGGCGACAGGAGGCGGACCAGGATGGCGGGTCGAGGAGGAGGAGGAGGGGCGTCGCTCCCGTGGGTGGAGCGGTACGAGGGTGGTGGTGGGAGGGAGAGAGAGACGAGCTGGAGCACAGCAGAGGCGGGACTCGCTCAGCGGAGCGTCAGAGAGAGGCCGGCACCTGCCAGAACCGGGGAAGGAGGCGACGACGACGAGGAGGACCACGTCTCTCCCCTCTCATCCGCTCTTGATCGCACGAGAGCCTGCTCACCAGCACCAGCACCGGCACCGGCACAGCCATGAGCGGCGCACCAGGACCGTCCCGCCCCACCGCGTCCACCTCGGCCAAGCTCCCCACCTCCGCCTCCTCCTCCTCCTCATCATCGTCCGGCCCGTTCGCCGCCAACGCAGCTCGCGCCTCGCCAGCAGCAGCCACCTCGAGCGTCGCTCGCGGTAAGCAGCCCGTCCAGAACAGCGGCGGCGGTCCGGTCCAGCAGCAGGGAGCGAGGGTCGTGCAGCCGGGAGGAGCCAGCGCACAAGCAGGAGGAGCTGCAGCGGGAGCCGTGTCGGTCGGCGGGCCGGGTGGAGTCGTCAGGAGGATGGTCCTCAACTCGATCCTCGTCAACGTCCGCCAGGTGCGTGCCGCTCGAGCCACTCGGGTCTCTCCTCCGCCTCCTGTCCTCGAGACGCCGCAAGCTGACCCTGAGCGTGGCCGTCCATCGCGCGCAGAAGGGCAACCCGATCATCGACCACATCCGCACCGTCCCATGGGAGTACGGCGACATCAAGTGCGACTACCAGGTCGGCGCGACGGCCGGCGTCCTCTTCCTCTCGTGCGTCCTCTTCCTCCTTGGCTCCTCGACCTCCCCGTTTGCCAGCGCGCTGATCCCACGACACCTCTCACAGGATCCGCTACCACCTCCTCCACCCTGAGTACATCCACGGGCGCATCGCCAACATCGGGCAGAGCTACAGCCTGCGCATCATCCTCGTCCAGTGCGACGCCGACAACCACACGGCCGCCATGAAGGAGCTCACCAAGATCGCCCTCGTCAACGGCTACACGCTCATGACGTGCTGGACGTCGCAGGAAGCCGGCCGGTACCTCGAGGCGTACAAGCAGTTCGAGCGCAAGCCTCCCGACCTGATCCGCGAGCGCACCGACGCGAGCTACTCGGCCCACATGACGGCGGCCCTCACAGAGGTGCGCGGCGTCAACAAGACGGACGTGACGACCCTCATGTCGAGTCTCGGGGTGCGTCCCTGCCCACTCTCTCTCTCTCCCTCTCTCCCTCTCTCGCTCGTCGTGCGCAGCGGCGCCGGCGGAACTCCGCCGTCGTCGCAGCCTCGATGTCTCGAGCGGCCGACACGTCCCCTCGATCGAGCGCAGCAAGCTGACGCCGTTCTTCTCTTCCCTCCTCCTTCGCTCGCCGCGCAGACCTTCGCCAAGATCGTGACGGCGCCGCCCTCGCAGCTCTCGGCGCTGCCCGGCCTCGGCGACAAGAAGGTGCGCCGCCTGCGCGAGGCGTTCACGGCGCCGTTCGTGCTGCACCCGGCAGGGGCCAAGCGGCGCAAGGTGGTCGGCGAGGCCGAGAAGAGGGGCAACGGCGGCGAGCGCGAGCTGAACTGAGGGTGGGTCGGCGAGGACGGAGGACGGGGAGGCGGTCGAGCGCAACGACGGCATGGCTTTGCTTCCTTTCGCCTTTCTCGTGCACTCGAGAGCTCTCTCTTTCGCTCTCCGGCGGCGGCGTGCGCTGCCCTAGCGACGAGAGACCGAGCGAGGAAGCTGCAGCACCGCGCGCACGAGCGCCTTGACCTCGCGCGACTCGCTTCGGCTTTCCTTCCCAGACGCTCTCGCCGTCACAGGGCATGATGAACGGGCTCTGCGTTCTGCTCGGAACAGTGCGATGGACAAAGGCGGACCCCGCAGTGCCTCTTCTCGTCGTGCAGCGCACGGTTCGGCGAGGAAGCCGCCCTCGTGCATTCGACCGCTTTACCGCTTTGAGCGAACAGCTTCCATTGACGTCTCGAGCCGGACAAGCGCGGCTACAGGAAGCACTCAAGGCCTCTGACGAGAGAGGAAGTCGGATTGGCTCGGCAAGAGGCACGGCCACCGCGCCGTCTGGGGCTCGCGGGAGGGCAGCGCAGGCAGCGCAAGGGCCGCTGCCGGTGCAGGGAAGGCTGCCTCGAGCCGCGCCGGAACTGCCCAAGCGGTGTGGACAGAGTTAGGGCTGCGGTGCCGACCCGTGAGCGCGCGGGGACGAGAGGCGGCGAGCAACCTCGTCGCCTCTCTTTCTCCTCCTCACCACACGCTCAGGAGCCAGCTGCCTGTTCGCTAGGTACGCTGCGGCTCAGCGTCGCTCCCCACGACCGCACGGCCGTTATCAGCTCGGCGCCTCAGCCACGCTTCAAGCCACCACCTCCCTCTTGGGGCTCGTCCCGCCATCTCGCTCCGCCCCGTCCTGCCCCTCTCGCCTAATGCCCCGCCTGCCTGGGCTAATGGCACGGCGTGCGATCACGGCTTGCTGCACCCTGCGCGTCAGCCGCCTGCGCTCTCGGCCTCTGCCAGGAGGGGCAAGCTGTCGCACCCATCTCGCGCCTTGAGCCGCAAGTGGGAGGCGAACCGCTCGTCGGCGGTAATGCAATGAGGTGGGCACCCTCTCGAGGAAGAGCGCGCGTAGCTGGATGCGGCAGACACGCGAGGTCAAAGGTGCGCACGCATTCGGCCGACGCTTCCCTCGCCGAGCCGGTCAGTTCCCCCAGCTAACTCTTCGAGCACCGCGCGCTGCGCATCGCAGCTGCCTCGAACCGTGCGACCTTCTTCTCGGTCTCCCCTCCCTTTCCTCCCTTTCCCTCACTTCCCGACGCCGTCCCACAGCCGCGACCACCTCCCCCTCGTCCCGACGCTCCCTCCCTCGCTCCTCCGCCCGTCCCTCTCGGCACCCCTCGTTCCGACCCTCGCACTTCTCCGACATTCCGGCACCTGCACCTCGTCTCACCGTCCTCGCCCCGGCACCTCGACACGAGCCGCCGCATCCTCCAGCCCTCGCCTCGTCCGCCTAGATCCACCGCGCCCGCACCGCCCGCACGATGCGCTCCACCCTCTCGTTCTCGCTCTGCTCGGCCCTCCTCGCCGCAACCGCACCCCTCGGCGGCGCCGTCCCGACGCGCACCCCTCCTGCCGCCTCGTCGACCTCGTCGGCCGTTCCGCCAGCGCTCGACGCCGCCGACGGCATCAAGATCAGCCTGCACCGCCGCGGCAGCGCCGAACTCACGCAGGAGGACGGCTCGATCGACTTTGGGCGCTCTCACGTGCGTCTCACCTTCCTCGCCCAGGTCCACCTTCCTCCTCGTCGCGACCGGCGCTGACCTTCTCAATCTTCGCCCTCCTCTTCTCGCGCCCGCAGGCCCACCTCGCTCGCGCCCGCGCAAAGTACGTTCGCGGCCTCGAGAACTTCGAGCTCAACACGGGCGAGTCGCACTTCCTCGCGCCGTCGTTCGTCGATCCGACCCTCCTCCCCGGCGGCGACTCGAGCGCCAAGACGAACGACTCGCTCAAGCGTCGCGCCGCCTGGGGCGACTCGAACGACGCGTCGCTCGACTGGGCCGGCGACAACGCCAAGCTCAAGAAGCGCGCCGGCGGCGGCGACAAGGTCTTCGGCGCCGGCTCGAGTCGGCTCCACGGCGTCCCTCCCCCTTCCTCGGTCTCGGCAGGCCCGATCGCCAACCGCCGCGCCCTCGAGAAGCGCGCCGTGTACAACCCCAAGGTCGTCTACAACCCGAAGAGCGGCACCAAGTCGGGCGCCGTCGCCCTCACCGACCACGACGGCACGCTCTACACCGGCGCGCTCTCGATCGGCACGCCCGCCAAGACGTTCATCATCGACTTCGACACTGGGTGCGTCCCTCTCTCCCTCCCTCGTCGCTGTCGGTCCCCCTCGCGGAGCTTTACGCTGACCCTCGTGCCCTCCTCGTCGCAGCTCGTCCGACCTCTGGGTCCCTTCTTCGACCTGCACCTCGGCGGCGTGCAACCCTCACACCAAGTACGACCCGTCCGGCTCGACGACGAGCAGCGTCGTCGCGGGCAAGTCGCTGAGCGTCACGTACGGCGACGGCAGCTCGACGACGGGCGTCGTCTACACCGACACGGTCGCCATCTCCGGGCTCGCCGCGACCAAGCAGACGTTCGGCGTCGCGACGGCCCTCTCGAGCGACTTTGCCAACGACCCGTACGACGGCCTCATGGGCATGGGCTACCAGTCGATCTCGACGCTCGGCGCCTCGCCCCTCTTCCAGACGCTCGTCAGCCAGGGCAAGGTCGCGAGCGGCAAGTTCTCGTTCCACCTCGCCGACTCGGGCTCCGAGCTGTACCTCGGCGGCATGAACTCGGCCCTGTTCAGCGCCGCGTCGACCAAGGCCTACCCGGTCGTCTCGCAGTCGTACTGGCTCCTTGCCGCCAAGGCCAACGTCGGCGGCTCGGCGGTCGGCTCGGTCGGCCAGTTCAACGCCATCATCGACACGGGCACGAGCGTCATCGTCGTGCGTCCCTCTCTCTCGTTCTCGCCCTTCCTCGTCGTCGACGTCGTCGCTGACGCTCGGCCCTCCTCCTCGCCCTCTCTCGCGTTCGCAGGCTCCTACTGCGTCGGCTCGCCAGTTCTGGGCTGCGGTCCCCAACTCGGGCGTGTACGGCTCGGGCTACTACACCTACCCGTGCGCGGCGGCGCCGTCCATCTCGTTCTCGTTCGGCCAGACGTTCGGCGAGCAGTGGGCCATCTCGCCCGAGTCGCTCAACCTCGGCAAGGTCTCGTCCGGCAGCGACCGCTGCGTCGGCGCCATCGTCGGCGCCGACATTGGCATCAACGCCTGGATCCTCGGAGCCTCGTGCGTCGACCCTCTCCCTGCCTTACCCTCCTCCTGCTCGACCTTCTCAAACTGACTCGCTCCCTCTCCCTCGTCCCCTTCAGCTTCCTCGAGAACGTGTACTCGACCTTCGACGTCACGGCCAACACCGTCTCGTTCTCGGACCTCGCATGAGCTGGTCTCGTGCGCTTTGGCCCCCTCCCCCTCCCTTCGACTTTCGCTTCTCCCCTCGTCGTTCGCCGCTCTTTCCCTCGCAGTAGTTCCACTCCCGCACTCTCGCATCTGTTGTCACCCTCGTTTTACCCGCTCTCGAGCATGTGAATAGGCTGCACCTCTCGTTCTTCCTCACCTCGTCATTCTCCTCGCACGCCCGCGCACGGCTCGTTCGTTCGAGAGTTTCGCTGTGAGCGAGGAGGGCATCGTCTCCGAGGCGCGGTGGGGGGCTGCACTCCGAGGTCGTCGAAGGGGCGCTAAACAAGGGCACGGTGACGCAGAGTGGAGGCGGGCCGTCGGAGAGTGCTGAGAGGTGGGGACGCGAGCAGGCCCGACGACGCCGGCGCCGCGGCCCTTCGGTTCTGCCGCTCGTAGCTCCCTGGCCTCTCTCTCCCCTCGTGCACACTCTCCAGCACTCACACAACACACACACACGCACTCATCATGGTCAAGGTGAGCCCTGCGCCGTCCCGCGCGCCGTCGTCCTCCTCCTCCCCACTTCCCCGCAACGCTTCGCTCGTCGCTCTCGCCGCCGCACTCGACGCTGACGCTTCCTGCATGCGCGCAACAGGTCCTCGCTATCCTTTACGACGGCGGCAAGCACGCAGAGGAGCAGCCGAAGCTCCTCGGAACGGTGCGCTCCCCTCTCCCTCTCGGTGCTGCGAGGCGACCATCCTCCTTGCTGTCCCTCGTGGACAAGCTCAGCCATCGCGACACAACGCTGACCTGCCACTTCACGTCGCAACGCAGACTGAGAATGCGCTCGGCATGAGGCCTTACTGCGAGAAGAACGGCATCGAGCTCGTCGTCACGAGCGACAAGGAGGGCGCGCAGTCCGAGTTCAACAAGCACATCGTCGACGCCGACGTCCTCATCACGTGCGTCCAACTCTCTCGTGACTTGCGCAGCAAGAGCGCGGCTGACCCCCGTTCGTCGTGCCCGCCCGCAGGACCCCGTTCCACCCCGTTCGTCCTCCTCGCTCTTTTTCGAGCTCTCCTCGGGCTGCCGCTGACTCCTTCTACACACAGGGCTACCTCACGCGCGAGCTCATTGCGACGGCCAAGAACCTCAAGCTCGCCATCACCGCCGGCGTCGGCGTGCGTCCCTTCCTCCTTGCGCAAGGTCCTCCTTCCTCGAGCCGAGACTGACGAACTCCCACTTCCCTGCAGAGCGACCACGTCGACTTGAATGCCGCCAACGAGCGCAAGATCACGGTCGCCGAGGTCACCGGCAGGTGCGTCTTCTTCTCGAGCTCCACGCACTTCCTCCTGAGCCGGAGCTGACCCCTCTTCTGCGCCTCCTGCGTCCACAGCAACGTCGTCTCGGTCGCCGAGCACGTCATCATGACCATCCTCGTCCTCGTTCGCAACTTTGTGCCGGCACACGAGCAGATCAAGGCCGGCGACTGGGAGGTTGCCGCCGTCGCCAAGGGCGAGTACGACCTCGAGGGCAAGGTCGTCGGCACGCTCGGCGCTGGCCGCATCGGGTTCCGTGTCCTGCAGCGTCTCAAGCCGTTCGACTGCAAGGAGCTCCTCTGTGCGTCCCGCTCTCCCTCCTCTACATCGCCAAGCTCGTCGCGCTCGAGCCCCTCCTCAGCCTCGAGCTCCCCCCTCGGCCTGCACGCCCAGCTTTTGCGCTCGCAGGCAGCTGACTCTACTCTCTCGCTCTGTGCAGACTACGACTACAACTCCTTGCCCGAAGATGCGGCCAAGGAGGTCGGCGTTCGTCGTGTCGAGGACCTCAAGGACTTCCTCTCGCAGTGCGACGTCGTCACGCTCAACTGCCCGCTGCACGAGGGCACGATGGGCATCATCAACAAGGAGACGATCTCGTACATGAAGGACGGTGCGTCCTTCTCTTCTTCTTGTCGCCGTTCTCGAGGTTGCTCGGCCCGTCTCGGCTGCACTCTGCTCGAGGACATGCTCTGACCCTTCCTCCCCTCCCTCCTCCCTCCTCTCCTCGTCTCCTCCCTCCTCGCAGGCGCATGGCTCGTCAACACGGCTCGCGGCGCCCTGTGCGTCGCAGAAGACGTCGCCGAGGCGGTCAACTCGGGCAAGCTGTCGGGCTACGGCGGCGACGTGTGGCCCAAGCAGCCGGCGCCGGCCGACCACTGCTGGCGCACGATGGCCAACCCGCTCACCAAGGGCGGCAACGCCATGGTCCCGCACATGTCGGGCACGTCGCTCGACGCCCAGATCCGGTACGCCAACGGCGCGATCAAGATCCTCGACAATTGGCGCAACGGCACCCCGCAGACCCAGAGCGACCTCATCACCGAGAACGGCCAGTACGCGACGCTCTCGTACGGCCAGCGCACGGGCAAGAAGTGAGAAGGAGACAGCGCAGATGGTTGCGAGGAGGAGTCGCTCGGCCTTTGTTGCGGGCGAGCTCGCCTTCTTTTAGCTTGATTCAACGCAGTGAAATGAATAGCAAACCGCTCCTCTTGTCCCGATGTAGCAGAGAGTGACAGCAGCTAGCGAGCAGCAGAGCGGGCTCGTGCACTTGACCTTCTCAAGTCGACCCGCCTCGGCAGCACCTTTTGCGTCGTGCTTGCAGCCTCGCTCTGCCTCGTGATCGACAAATGAGCAACCGCTGATGGTGTCTCCCGCACAAAAACCAGCAATGAGCAAGCGCGAAAATGGCCCGGATCTGCGCCGGACTCCGCGGCAGAGCTTGCCCCGCCGAGGCTCGATTGCCTCGTCGTCAGTCGCACTGCGCTTGGCCTCTCGTCTCGCTGCGCACCTGTCGTTCGCCCAGCTGCGTCGAGGTCTCGCGCACACTCTCAGCCCTACACAGACCCGAGCCGCCGTCCGCCCGCCGGCCTTCGTCGCTCCCTCGCCCGGCTTCACTTGCACCTCCCACCCGATCGCACATCATGCCCGACCGCGGCAGCCAGATCTCGTTCGGCAGCGACATCGAGGCTCCCTTGCTCGCTCGTGTCCATGGCGGTGCGTCCTTCCCTCCCCGCCCGAGCAGCTCGCCGAGTTGAGCTGACCTCCTCATCCTGCTCGCCCGCAGAGCGCAGCAAGAGGCACCAGCACACGTTCCACCCCAAGACGGTCACGCGCGTCGTGACGAGGATCGAGGCCTTGATCCTCGAGCTTCTCCCCATCCAGGTCGACCTCGGTGCGTGCGCTTCCTCGCCCCTTTCCTCTCGCGCAGAGCGACGGCTCTCTCGCCCGGTTCCTCTCTAGCAGAGAGAAAGCTGATGCTCACTCTGCTCGCAGAGGACCTCACTTCGCCTACTTCGTCCATCGTCACCAAGGACGTCGTCGAGGCGTTCAGCGAGCTCGCCGGCGACTTCTCGTCGTGCATGCCGTTCGCCCTCCTCGAGGCTCGCCGCTACTTCGCCTACCAGCAGCGCGTCAACCCGTCCGACAGCGACGAGAACGCCGGGCGCAAACTCGCCTGCGAGGCCATCGCGCGCAAGATCGTCGCCCGCACGCCCATCGCCGACCAGTACTCGCTTCTGTCCAAGCGCTTCACCGTCATCGAGAGCGACGGCGACGAGTCGCTCCCGCTTTCGGTCCTCGAGTCGGCCGTTGACCAGCACGCGACGTTCTTCCTGTGCGTCACCTCCTCGTCCACTCGCTCCTCGGTCCTCGTCTCGGCGCTGACCTGCTCCTCTTCGTGCCTCGCAGATCCTCGAACGAGGCGCAGCGCTGCGTCTTCGCACTGTGGAAGGGCCTACTCGTCCAGAAGCAGATGGAGGACGGAAACGTTGAGTACCAGCTGGTGCGTCCTCCTCTCACCCGACCTCCTCTTGCTCGACGTCCTCTCGCCCGACTACCTCTCGAACAGGGCCGTCGCTGATGCAGGTCGTCGTTGCAGTTCAAGCCTGGTGCAGACGAGCAAGGCTTCCTCGCCCACTTCAGCCCCGACCGCATCGCCGTGCCGAGGTCTGTCCGTCTCTTCCTCCTCGAGACGTCCGGGACTGACGACGCTCTCTTGCTCTCGCAGGTACCAGTTCGTCATCCGCGTCGCCTTCTGGATCCTCTTCGTCGTCTGCTACACGGCAAGTCGTGCTCGCCGTCGTCGAGGGCTCGTGCGCTCGCGCGTGCTGACCTCCTCCCCCTCGTCGAGCAGATCGCCATCCAGACGCCCGAGCGCGGTTTCAGCATCGAGGACTCGATTCTCTACATCCAGCTTCTCGGCTACCTGCTCGAGGACGTCGTCAAGGTCCGTCCCCGTCCTTAAACCTTTGCCCGAGCGGGAGAAAGAGCGGCGCTGACCCGGCTCTCTATCGCGCTCTGCAGGTCTACAAGATCGGGTGGTGGGCGTGCATCAGCTTCTGGCAGATCGTCAACCTGTTGATCTACATCCTCGCCGGCGTCGCGTTCGTGTACCGCTGCATCGACCTCGGCACGCTCGACGAGGAGAAGCAGGCGCACTACCGCATGCTCGCCTTCCAGTGGCTCTCGGTCGCCGCTCCTCTCGTCTGTGCGTCCTCTCCTTCCTCTCTGTGCTGACTCCTAGAAGTGGGACGAGCTGACGCTGTAAGTCGTCGCCCGCAGGGACCAAGCTCCTCTCGACGCTCGACCCTCTTCACTTCTTCTCGGTCATGCTCTACGTCGTCTGGCGCATGCTCAAGGTGCGTCTAATTGCTCTCACGCTTCCGACGAAAAAATGCTGACCCACCTCACCGTGCAGGAGTCGGCCGTCTTCTGCGCCCTTTTGGCCGTCTTCGCCATCGGCTTCGGCCAGGCCCTGACCGGCCTCGACGTCGCCGACGAGAAGCGTGACTCGACTAAAGGTGCGTGCAGTCGTCGCTGTGTGTAAGAGGGAAAGACTGACGCTCGCTCGCTCTCGCAGCCGTCATCAACGCGCTCCTCCAGGCCTTCCTCGGGTGCGCTCGCCCTCGGCTACCTTCCGGCGCCTCTCACTGACGCCCTGACCCCGCAGTTCGCCCAACTTTGATATGTTCGACCGAAGTTCGTCCCCCTTTCCTTCTCCCCTCACGCGTGCCTCGTTAGAACCTCGAGCTGACCCAGGTCGGCCTGCAGCGGACGACAACCCGATGGTCTCCTACCCATTCGGCCTCATCCTGTACTACGTCTGGTCGGTCGCGACGCTTGTCATCTTGCTCAACGTCCTCGTCGCCCTCTTCTCGTCGTCCTGTGCGTCCAGCTCTCCCTCTCTCGCCCTCGCCTTCCTCTCTCGCACACTCTCTCGCGCCTCGCCTCACGGTCTCTACAGCTCATGAACGTCGACACTGACGCTCTCGGCACCTCGCAGACCAGGAGTCGGTCGGTGCGTCGCCCGTTCGCGCTTTCTCTCCTGCGGCCGTCGCGCTGATCTTGCCCCGCTCCCTGCAGATGAGTCCGAGCCGACCTACCTCGCCGCCTTTGCGGGTCGCACCGTGTCGTCGGTGCGCGCGCCCGACTCATACGTGTACCCGGCGCCGTTCAACCTCGTCGAGCTCTTCATCCTGCCGCTCGAGTGGATCGTCTCGAAGAAGACCTACGCCCGCATCAACCGAGTCCTCATGAGCTTCCTCTTCTTCCTCCCCCTGTGCGTCTCTCTCTCTCTCTCCTACGTCACCTCATCGACCTCGACTGATGGCCGTCTCCTCGCGCGCAGGTGCTCGATCGCGCTCTTCGAGACCCACATCTCGCCGCTCAAGAAGCAGGACCTGCACGCCCTCCTCGAGGAGCCCGACGACTTCCAGGAGCCCGAGGAGGACCCCGAGCCGTACCGCAACGCGTCCGAGGACGACGCCGACTCGGGCGAGCCCGAGGACATGCAGATCTCGCGCGTCAGCTTCGCCGACCTCAAGAAGCGCTTGCCGAGCCTCGAGCGCAGCGTCGAGGGCGAGATTCTCTTCCAGGTGCGTTCACCTCTCACGCACTCGTCGTTTTCGTCCGTCTGCGAGAGTGTGCAAGGCTGACGAGCTCCCCTCCTCGTCCTGCGCGCAGGTCCTCGACCTCAAGTCCCAGCTCGCCGCCCTCCGCGCCGAGATCGCCGAGCTGCGCGACGAGAAGGGCAAGGCCAAGGAGCTCGAGCGCGAGTCCAAGGACCTGAAGAAGGCGGCAAAGGCCGAGAAGGTCGAGATGGGCGAGGGGGAGGAGGTTGGCAAGTGAGGCGCACGGACCCCTATTTCTGCGCCGGCGGCTTTCGTATCGTTTCTTCGAGGAGGGAGGCAGTGGATGAGCAATAAGACTGCGATTGTGCGTGTTCCAAAGTGCGTGGTACAGTCTACGAGACGAGAGATGCAGAATCGAGAGAGCGAGAGCGAGCGCAGAGAGAGAGGATGATGCGCCGATCCGACGACGCCGACGAGCTGATACCGTACCACCGCCCCTCCCTCCATGCGCTCTAGATGCTCCTCGCTCATGCCTGAGCAGGCGGCGCGGGCTCCATCGTCCCGACGCACAAGCCCTTGTCCTCGACGACGCTCGCTCCGACCTCGACCGCCTCCTTGACCAGGTCGGCCGGCGCGCTCGCGCCCTTCTTCTGCCCGAGCACGTCGCCGCACGCGCGCTCGAACCCGCCGCCGGTCGCGTACTCGTCGCGCCAGCCGGCGGGGAGGAGCTCGGGCGCGGCGCGCTCGCCGCGCTCGATCTCGTCGAGCGCGCGCACGAGGTCGTAGTTGATCTCCTGCGAGACGTGCGAGTCGTGCTTGTACAGCGGGTGCGACCGCACGAAGCGGCGGATGTAGGTCGCGAGCGTGACGAGCGAGCCTGCGAGCGGAAAGTCCGAGGGGTGGACGACGTCAGCCGACTATGCTCTGCTGTGTTGAGGAGAAACGAGTCGCTGAGAGAAAGAGGGACGCACCGTCTGCCCGTCGCCGAATGAGCTCCAAGCTGCGCTCGATGCCCTTGCGCACCTCGTCGCTGACCCTGCCCTCCTTTTCCAACCCGTCGAGGTAGATCCGCACGACGCCGATCAGGCCGGGGAACCCTTGCGCCGGCGCGCCGTTGATGATCTCGTTGAGCGTGAACTCGGCGTACTCGTCCTCAACGGGCCCGAACGTCGGCCCGGGCTCGGTCGCCTCCTGCTGCTGCTGCTGCTGGTCGGCGAACGACGCCGAGCCGCCGACGCTCGGCGACGCCGCGCGCGACGGCGCGTGCGACGCGTGCGACGAGCAGCACGTCCTCGGGCTCGGCGGCGCCTCGGCCGACGACGCCGTCGACGACGACGACGCGCCGCTCTCCTTGCGCTCGCGCGCGTGCAGGACGCCGTTGGTGCCCGGCGCGGTGCTGCCGCCGTCGCCGTTCTGCGCGAGCGCCGGGTGCGGCTCGTCCGAGGGCGCCTGCGCGTTGGCGCTCGCCGCCGAGGTCGAGGCCGAGGTCGACGACGAGGGGACGGGCGCGTCGAAGGGCGGGTCGCACGGCCGGCCGGGCTTGGGGTCGAACAGGTTCTTGCGGAAGAAGAACTTCTGCGTGTGGATGGCGTCGCGTTGGTGTGCGCGGTGCATGTTCTCGTCGACCTGCGGACGAGGGAGAGGGAGTGCGGGTCAGAGCGAGCTCGGGCGAGAGGAGCAAAGGCCGAGGAGGGGGCTCGAGCGCACCTTCGAGATGGGCAGGTAGAAGTTGAGGCCGAGGCTCATGATGGCCCTCGTGAGGAGGACGACAAAGACGGAGAAGGCGGCGTTCTCGTAGTCGGTGAGCTGGACCTCCATCGAGCGGAACTCGACGCGCCAGCCGATGGGCGACCCGGGCGGCGGCGGCTTGAAGCGCACCGTCTGCCAGTTGGTCGACTGGATGTTCTGCTCGAGGAGAAGGAGGAGAGAGGGTGCAGGTGCGTCAGTCGAGCCCAGAGAAAGAGAGAGAGGCAGGAGGGAAGAGGGAGAGGGAGGCGGACGCACTTCGAAGTGGTCGCTGCTCTTCTCGTCGTCCTGGCACATAGTTTCCTCGAAGATGACGATCGGGTCGCGGATGAAGAGGTGCGCAAAGTGGGTCGCCAAGAGCGGGTCCATGCCGCGGTCGACGAGGCGGTCGCGGATCTTGGGGTCGATCGGCATGTCGTTGTCATTGTACTCGGGCCGGTTCGACGGCGAGTCGGCGATGTAGCAGTCGACCGAGTCGTACCTCGACTTGGGGATCTTGAACCGGTCGTGCTGCAGCGGCTGCGGGCGGGTCGGCGAGTCAGCCAAGGAGGGCTCGTGCGCGAGGAGGAGGAGGAGGACGACTACGACGAGGGGAAGAGACGCACCTTGATCCCTCGCTCCTCCTCGGTCCGGTCGTCGACGCTGCCCGCAATGACGTCCCACCGGCAGTCGACGTCTGCGAGCCAGCCGCGGAAGATGGGCGCCGCCGCGCTCAGGGCGAGCATGATGGGGCCGACGGGCACGAACGCGTCGTACATGCGGCGCGCCTCGCCCACCGAGCACGCCTGGAACGTGATCTGCAGGCAGCAGCAGCCCATGCCGAAGCCCATGGCGTCCATGTAGATGTGGTCGTCGAGGGCGGCGCCGTCACGAGCGTCTGCGAGGGGAGGAGGGCGTCAGCGTCAGCACCAGACGGGCGAGATCCTCGCGCAGCAAGGAGAGCTACAGCGACGAGGATCACGTCGACGAGTACAAGAGAGCTGAACGCACTCTTGTCCTCGGGCCAGTCGTTGCGGTCGCGCGGCACGGTCGGGTCGACGAACGGCCTCGGCGTCTTGTCGTCGACGAACACGGGCATGTTGATCGCGACCTTGGAGCCTCGTCGGCGGCGGATGTTGGCCGTGAGGGTCCTGTGGCGCCGGAGGAAGGGCGAGAGGGAGGGAAGGAGGAGCGGGAGAGGGGAGAGAAGGTCAGCTGCAGGTCCCTCGAGGCACGGTCGACGAGGCCTGGATGAGGGAAAGTCGACGCACGGGAAGCGCACGTGCTGGTTGATGATCTCGTCGGGCAGGAACAAGCTCCTCGCGACGCCGCCGCCGGGCTTGAAGTACGGGTCGGTGAAGACGCCCTCGGCGCCGAGCCGCGGGAACACGGTGAGCGTGAGGGGCACCTCGTGCGGCTTCATGCGCGACTTGGCGAGTTGCCGCCGGAAGCGCATGTTGCCCTCGACCAAGAGGAGGTCCGAGAGGGTGGCGCCGTACGGTGCGCCCGGCGTCGACTCGAGCATGTACCGGCCGTACTCGGGGTGGAAGACGGGGATGCAGGCCCTGCGCGCGGGAGAGCGGATCGTCAGCTTCTCGTCGCGAGCAAGGGACTGGGAAGGAGAGAAATGGGGGACGCACTCGGCACCGCCGGCGCTCGAGCAGTCTGCTCCTCCCTCGGCCTCGCTCGCGGCCGCCTTGCCCTTGTCGCGCCGCTCCTGAGCGTCGGCCTGGAGGTCCTCGAGGATCTCGGTTTGGCGCAGCGAGAGGCGGGCGTTCTTGCCCTCGTCGTCGTACGAAATGACGAGGTACTCGACCTGCGAGGGGGGGACGACGAGGTCCGGGTCAGGGCGGTGCTCGGTCGCTTCGGCGCAAGTTGCGTGCGCCGGTGGTCGTGCAGCAAGGCGATGCTTCCTCAAAGCGCGCGCTCCCCCAGTTCAACCTGCGCCCCCCTCTCCCTCGCTCGTCAAGTTGCCCCACCTCCACCCGCGCGCTCGCTCGCCCTCACTCCCGCCCGGCTCGAGCTCGTCGCCCCGCTGAGTGCCCGAGAGAAGGGAAAGGAGAGCGCACCTCGTCGCCCCAGAGGAGCCTGTCGCCGGTGCGGTCCTTGAGGCGCTCCCAGATGTGGAGCAGCTGCTCGATGCCGTGCTCGCGCACATAGTCGGCGTGTTTGGCCGCGTCGGACCACGCGAGGGGCGTCCCGAGTGCGAGGAGGCCCATCGTGGCTCGGTGGTGGTGCTCTTGCGGAACGGGCGA
>Ga0308170_10001297_pt1 | contig 24722 bp, 30 predicted proteins | sample PhyBR2_2_FD_202136 | JGI IMG/M metagenome (GOLD analysis project Ga0308170, IMG submission 202136) | Phyllosphere microbial communities from UC Gill Tract Community Farm, Albany, California, United States - DLSLSB.R2 | ecosystem: Host-associated > Plants > Phyllosphere > Unclassified | place...
GTTGGACAAGATTATGATCTCACCAGATGGAGATATCACGGTTACAAACGATGGTGCAACTATTATGGGTCAAATGCAGGCAAGTCCCTAATCCCTCTCTCCCTCTCTCACTTGACCAGCTAGAGCGATTTCATGACCGCAAACGAGAATTTGAAACTGACTCGCTTGATGAACCCCCTTTTCTAGGTCGAACACGAAATCGCTAAACTTTTAGTAGAACTCTCAAAATCTCAAGATGACGAGATTGGAGATGGGACAACTGGTGTAGTCGGTACGTACACTCACTGTTCCTTACACTCTCCTCTTGTCTCTCATGCAGCACGACTCATCTCGCCTCGTCTTTGTTGTAGTTCTTGCTGGAGCACTCTTAGAATCCGCCGCTACCCTTTTGGATCGAGGGATTCACCCAATCAAGATTGCAGATGGATTCGACAAGGCTTGTGCCGTCGCAGTTGCGGAATTGGATAGGGTTGGAGACAAGATTGAATTCTCGAAGGAAGACACTACTGAGTTACTCAAAGTTGCACAAACAAGTATGGGTTCAAAGATGTGAGCACTTCTGTCGTTTCCCATCAGTATTGCTCAGATTCTAGAGACTGATCGATCGAAGCGAATGTTTTCAGCGTCTCGAAAGCACATGGATTATTCGCTCAAATCGCAGTCGAAGCTGTACTCTCCGTCGCCGATCTCGAACGCAAAGACGTCCCTTTCGACCTGATCAAAGTGACTGGCAAAGTTGGAGGATCCCTCGAAGACACGACCTTGATCAAAGGAGTCCTCCTCGACAAAGACATGTCGCACCCTCAAATGCCCCGATCCGTTTCCGACGCGAAAATCGCAATCTTGACTTGTCCCTTTGAACCTCCTCGACCCAAAACTAAACACAAGCTCGATATCACTTCGGTTGAAGAGTACAAAAAGTTGCAAGTGTACGAGATGGAGAAGTTTCAGGAAATGATCAAACAGGTCAAAGATACTGGAGCGAACTTGGTCATTTGTCAGTGGGGATTCGATGATGAGGCGAATCATCTTTTGATGCAAAACGATCTGCCCTCAGTCAGATGGGTTGGTGGTCCCGAAATCGAAGTAAATTTTCACGACTCTCCCTTTCTTTATCTTACCTTGAGCAGTTGAGCTGATCATCCTATGCTATTATAGCTTATTGCTATCGCCACGAACGGTCGAATCGTGCCAAGGTTCGAGGACTTGACAGCGGCGAAACTTGGAAAAGCTGGAATCGTTCGAGAAGTAGCGTTCGGTACAACGAGGGACAGGATGTTGGTGATTGAAGATTGCGCAAACACTCGTGCCGTGACAGTGTTTGTTCGTGGTTCGAACAAGATGGTGAGCACTCTCTGCTCTTTTCTCGAGATTCTGCGAGTTCGTTCGCTAATTTCCTGTTTCCTCGAGTTCAGATCATCGACGAAGCGAAACGAGCACTTCACGATGCCCTATGTGTCGTGAGATCCTTGGTTCGAGACAACCGAGTCGTGTACGGAGGAGGAGCCGCCGAAATCGCCTGTTCGATCGCGGTAGCCGAAGCGGCAGACAAGATCCCCACGATCGAACAATACGCTATGAGGGCCTTCGCGACTGCTTTGGACGCGATCCCACTCGCATTGGCGGAGAACTCGGGATTGGCACCGATTGAGACGCTCGCAGAGGTCAAGAGTAGACAGGTTAACGAAGGTAACTCGAGATTGGGTGTCGATTGCGCTGGAAGAGGTCACAATGGTGTGTTCCATTCTTTCTGATACTGCATGTCTCGAATCGAGTTAATCGAGGTTTGTATCGTAATCGAACAGACATGAAAGAACAATTCGTTTTCGATCCTCTCATCTCGAAGAAACAACAACTCTTACTCGCTTGCCAACTCGTTCGACAAATCCTCAAGATTGACGATGTCATCACTGCTGGAGCGGCCGACGAATACTAGATGCGGAGAGAGAGTGGAAGCAAGCGAAGGAAGAGAAGGAGGTTCGCTTTTGTTATAGATACTCAACCAAAACTTTACTTGCAACCCAGTTCACAACTTGCATTTTCGATACCCTCTCTAAATCTCTTTCGGTCGTGTAGAGGAGAGTATAGCACAATTGAGTTACATAAGGAGAAATGAAGCAACAAGCGAAGATGAAAACAAACATGAAAAGAAAGGCAGCAAACTGTTCCGAAAGCCGCTTTCCCTCTAATTCCTCCAACGACCATACGTCCTCCCGTTACTGCGATTCCTCAAGCTCAAGGCGAACCATTTCCTTTCCGGTAAATAGTCTCGTACAAGTTCAAGGTCAGGCCTTTCCCCTTCTGCGATCTCGATTGACAATCTTTGGTAGCCCTCGACTTGACTCGCCTTGATACCTCGTATATCTCCGACGTCTTCATCGAGGTGTTCCGAAAGGACGGCTCGATTATGGAGTTCGAGGAGGAAAGCTTCGGTCGTTTCGAAGGCATCGATCAGAGTTCCGGTGAGTTTGAAGGTTCCACTATTCGGATGAACGAATGATCGGTAAGCGGTGGATTGACTCAAGGCGAAGCTGAACGGGAGTTGCCAATGTGTAGACGGAGAATCGTTGCCCCTTGGAGAATCGGAATCGTTGTCGAAATCAGAATCGTTCGAATCGGAATCGTCAACGACGTCAGAACAGATGCGCGAACCGATATGTCCTCCTCCTACACCGGCCAGATTGATCTCGAGATGTTTGATCTGCTTGTGAAATCCAGGATTCTGACGGGAATTGACGAAATTCGTAATGTGAAGTAGGTCTGTTTCTTCGAGTGGGCGGACACCATTCACTTTGAGGGTCGTGATGGTCGAAGGGAGTCCAGAAATTCGTGATGTGAAGTACTGGATAGACTGGGAATGGAGAACGAGGGTGTGAAGCGATGTGAAGCGAGAGAGATTGGGGAGGTAAGGGACTTCGGCGGCCACGAGCGATAGTGTTTCGAGGGGAGCTTGGATTGTGAGAAGTGCGGTTTCGAGACCCCAGTCTGATGCTGCGGCTCCTCCGCTAGGAGTAATGCGTAAACTGATGAGGTTTTTCAGAGTACTGAGTATCAGCCTCGCTCCAATCCCCAACGTTGCGCCTCCGACCAGCTTGAAGTATCGGATTTTCAAAGCGAGTTCGTAAGAGTCCGGCACCGAGTCGAAGGCTGGAAGATCGAGGATTGTGAGATCGTCGAGCTGTTGCAGCTCTTCGAGCCAAAGAAGGGATTGGGGGTGGAAAATTTCGGGATCATCGAACCAGGGTAAGGTAAGCTGCCTCAGATTTCGAAATCCCGTTCCACACTGGACTCTTTCGAAGATGCTCCAGTAGACAGCTCCGCTTAAGAAAGGACAGGACAGGGATGTCATATTTGGGCACATGTCGAAAATGGCGTCGACAGAGGAGCGGGCTGTTGCTGGTAAGGACGCAGCGCGGAACTCGATAGCTTTGACTCCTCCTCCCGTTACGAGATCCTCATTGAGTGCGTAAGCGAAGGCTGTCAATGCCTTTGGGGACTGAAGAACTACTTCGCAATAAAGTCGATCTCGGTAGAGGGAGAGGAAGCGTTTCGAAGGAGGGACAACGCGCAGGCCATGCTGAGATTCGGGATGAGCTAGGTCGAGGATCGTGTTGAGGATCTCATTCGGAAGCGCAGAGAATCGATCGACCTTGAATACGAACAAAAGGACAGTGTTATCAGCGGGCGCTTCTACCGGAAGTGCATAGGAACCAGTCGAGCTTACTTCAGCGTAGTCTGGCTTGATGGCAGCCATCGTGTCGAAGAGGAGGCTGGTTGATGAGACAATTTGAAGTGGGGATGAGGGAGAGGGAAGAGGGAGGAAAGGGGGGAGAGTCGAGGGGCAGTGACTGTGGAGCAGGGAAGCTTCTGGAGAGAGCGGGCAGTAGTAGAGCCGAGTGAAAGAGAAGGCAGGTGAAGCGGGGCAGAGGAAGAAAAGGAAGGAGAATGGATTCGCAACATTCAGTCTGCTGCTGTGTTTCAAGACCATGGCTCTTTCGTTACTAAACGAAGCCTGCTACAGAGCGCAATACTCGATCAAGCGAAGAGCTGAAACAAGCAATGAAAAAGACGCTGGAGAATGTGGATTTGAGAGGGTATTCGGAATTGCAAAAACGGGGGTAAAAGCTATCAGGATAGGGCACTGCGTATAGTAGAACGAGACAAGAGGGAAAGATCAAGCGGCAAAGGGAAGGATTAAGCGGAGAAGGCGTAGGAAGGAGCAAGCGAAGAAGGCGTGAGAAACGAAAGTAGTCAAGCGATAACTGAACCTCAAGCTTTGTTGACGTCCTCCTCATTGGCCTTTCCCAACTTGAGTGCTTCAGCATTATTGAGTGAGAAGACGGGAGATCCTTTGAGCGTCTCGCTTTGGCCGACTTTGGTGAGGTCTCCAGTGAGTAAAGCAGCGCGAACGAGTGCTTTTCCGAGAGTTGGAGTATCGATCTTCAAGCGATCCGAGAAGACGGAGAGAAGGTTCATAACTTTACTGTTGACGATACAATCCATTGTAAGTCAGTCTATGTCGATGGAGAGTAAAGAAAGAGGATGGAACTCGCCCGAATCCAGTCTCGAGCATGCGACTTTCACCACGACCACCAGGGACGTCGAGGTATCCGGGACGAACGATTACCGTCTCCGAGTACCCAAGTCCAGCGAGAGCTTCCTCAGTAAGGCCTGGATTGGAGGAGAGCGAAACAGGTTAATCGGCGACATATCCCAGTGACCAGGAAAGCAGAGAAGTTGGTACTGACCCTTCGATTTGACGTAGAGGAAGCTAGAGGAGGAGTTGGAAGAAGCGGCCTGGTCAAGGAAAGCAAAGTCAAGTCAGTTCAGCTCTCGTTTCGTCCGCAATAGCTTGCGGTGCCGCTCTCCGACAGAGTATGAGAGACTCACACTGAGGTAAACAAGCCTTTGCTTCTTCCCCTCAATCCTAGCAGCTTCAGCAGCCTTGATGACATACTCGCGATCGATCTTCTCGAATGCCTCGGCTGAACCAGCTGCTTTCCTCGTCGTTCCCAAAGCGATCAAGACGGCAGAGGCCTACAGTCACAGGTCGAAACCTTTTCATCAGCTAACGAGTCGAATCTATAGGAGAGAGGAGCCTTACATCAACATCCTTCAACTTTTTCGCTTCAGCCTCGTAGTCTGCATTTCCCTTTCCCAGCAAGAGCTTGTCAAAGTCGAGGGACGAGTGTTGAAGCTTCTCGGCACCCTGAAGGTTGTCGACAGGAGGGGAGCGGCGTCCGAAGGAGAAGACGGCTGAAGTTGAGTTTGAAGCGAGAGCTGCAGCCAAGGCTTCTTTACCAGTAGCACCAGTAGCACCTAATACAATGATCTTTTGAGCGGTTGAAGCCATTCTAGAGTGTTGATCGAGGGAGCTAGAGCAGGATTGAGATCAAGCAGTTGAATGATGCAATAAAGTCAGCGAGAGCGTTGCGGTCCAGTGGGTAGTCCTGTACTCACCTTGTAGAGTGTGTTTGGATGTAGTAGAAGCGCTATGGCAGATCGAGGTGAAATGTGGGAGAAGAAGAAATTGCTTGAGAACCGAAGTCTCTCTTTCTCCCCTTTCTCGCTATGAGCTCCGCCGCTCTATACATGAGTAGAAGGTATTCAATCAGGCTCATATGGCTATCTCGGAAGAATGTGCGAAATTACTTTGTTTCATGCGAGAGTCGACACTTTTTCGCGGAGAGTGCTGGAAGACTCCGCCTGAATGCCTCGGCGTCGTCGAAGACCCAAAGGTGAGAGACGGGAGCGCTCAGGAGCGCAACGTGCCGAAAGCGGCAGTATCCAAGTGAAGTCGCTTTCTCTCATTTATAACCTTTTCTTTCTTCCGCAAGCTACCCACACCGCCAGCTTCGATCCTCTCGCTTTCGCAGACGTATCTCCCAGACCCTCACCCGACAACGCTCAAACAAACCGTCGAACCGAAGAGTGGCCTGAGGAATCTATAAATCGATACATTGACACCGTCCGACGGGACCTGGCGATCTACCTGGACACTCCTCTGCGATCCTCGGATCCCAGCAGTCAAAGATGATAGGCCAAGCACGTTCAACAGAGTGACCGAAAGCGGGATTCCCTCGATCCTTCGAACCATTGGGACCCCAAAGCGAGTGTAACCAATGATCCGAAGGCGCTTCGAGTAGTCGATCCAACTCGGCATACTTCTCGTATCCGTTTGCGAGGATCCTTCGCTTCGAGACGAGGAATTGCGCTGACCAGCCAATCTAGAAAACGAGTAAAGCTCCGTCAATTCTTGCGATCTCAGAATCAGACCAGAATCAGCTGCTCACAGTTTGACCAGTTGGCGGGCAGACCTGCTCTCTGAACATGTTGAAGATTCGTCCAACCATAGGATACGATCCAGTTCCCGCATCATCTTCACCACAAACGCTCTTGAGCAGGATACCGAGATGAACGAATCCGACATCGTCTTGAAGCTCCCACAATCGAGGTACGGCAATTATACCCGTCGCGAGATGAGGTTGAAGGAAGAAGGTGTGATCTGCGAGAGTGTTCCATCGGAGTTGATTGCGAAGTTTCGAGAGAGTCGGATCGACGGGAGAAGTTGTGGGTGTAGTTTCGTTGTAATGTAGAAGAATGTGCTTGAGGTAGGTCGCTCCTTCTCTCCCAAAGTTCTCCAGCTCTACCACCTCGTCTGTACTCCTCAAACTGAGGCCTTTCCGGATTTCTTCCTCTGTTCGAGGACCCTTGTTGTAAATCACCATCCGAGATCTCTTGCGGGCGACAAAGTTTGCCCTCCTCATCCATGTCAGATGTGTTCGCACCATGTGAAAATTTTCGTCGTAATAGGAGACAACGAGATCGACGGTTGGAGCGGGTTGAAGAGGGAGGATCGAGGGACAAACTGAGAGTCGAAGGTGCGAGGGAAGGTAGGAGCAGGCACTTGCAAGAGGAAGGAGTGCTGAGTGCGACGAGGGTGACTGCCAGACGAAGAGCAGAAGAGGGAGGAAGCAGAGGTATGGCGAGATTGATCCGAAGGTGGTAGGTTGGCTTGTTTCTTCGAGTTCTTCCGGAGTCCCAGCTAGTGATGATAGCTCTAGAGACTCTTCGTCGTCGGGACTTGTCGTCTCTCCGAGGACTCGGCGGCCGAAAGCGAAGGATCCGACTGATTGGGAGAGGCACAGCTGAAGCGTTCTCGAGCTGAGTTCTTGTCGTCCTCTAGTCAGCGCAGAGTCGATGATGAGGACCATATTACGAGGGTATATGACGAAGAGGACGGTCGAAAGGGAGGAGAAGTGATGAAGTCCGAGGGCGAGGACGGATTGAGCTGCAGAAGACAAGGCGACGTTTGCGAAGAGCTTGAGGAGAGGAAGGAGGTTCCAGGTTGGGAAGAGAGAGTCGTGAGGGAGAATATAGATGAGTGGTATGGGGATGAGGGAAAGGAGGGTGGCTGCCTATCGGAATCTTCAGCTCAACGATCTTTTCAGAGAATGCGAGAAGGAGACTGACCAGTGTCGTGGCATGAAGCACGTCGAGTACGTCATTGTTCGAGATGAGGATCAGCTTGAGGAGTACTAACGAGCAAGCTTCTATTGGTAGGCGAAGTAACGAAATCGACAGTCCTCGGAAAGTCGCAGGTGTTCCGATCAAAGCGAGTCCCGTGAGGAAAGCGACGACCGCTGCCGGTAGTGCGCCAGATCCTACCCCGTCCATATCGTGCGCTGCTCCGAAGTAGGCTGATATCGACGGCTCGAGCAAGAAAACGAGCGGAAGAAGGAAGACCTATTCGCAACGTCTGAGATTAGCTCGAACTCCCTTGTCCAATCCAATAAGTGAATGCACTCACATCGAGTGCCTCCACCTCTCTGTCGATCATCAACCTTGAACTCCACAGATGCAGCGACAGGGAAACCACACAACTCGTCGCTGTCCATCTCACTAAACTTCTCCCCCGATCATCCCGTTCCCTGCCTGTGCCAGCCTCACTCTGATCGTTTCGTCCCAATAAGTACGCCCAGCTCCTCCTCACGACGTCCTCCACAGTTTCACTTCGACCCTTTGTTCTCCTCGAAATCCAAGTGAGTCCAGCGAGAATTGTCGAGAAATGAGCGAATGGGAATGCTAAGAGAGTTGCGCATGCTGAAGATAGAGCTAGATGTGGCAAGTGTCGAGTCCAAAGCGTCGAGATGATGAGGAGGAAGAAGAGGTAGAAGGGAGAAGGAGGAGTTGTAGTTGAAACTGTCAAGTGCGATGATTCTTCAAGGTCTCGATTTGGTGGTCTACGGATCTTCTTCGTCGTTTCCATCTCTTGCGGAAGGAGGAAGAGGGAAGAGTGTGCAGGAGGTATTGCGCAAAAGTGGGTTAACCAGACAAAAGGGACAAGCGCAAACAGGGGGGGGTGGTCCGCATGAGGTTCGCAAGTTTGGTCGGTTCCAGAGACACGTCGATCGACTTCAGGTTAAAGTAGGACTCGTAAAAGAACCGCATGTTCACCTATCCTCGAGGTCACCGTTTGAGGGCTTGGGAAGGAAGAGAAAGGAAAAGGAGAAAAGCGCTGCTCGCCTTCCTAACCTTAACTTGTTCTCAAGGGGGGGAATCAGTCGAACTTGAGTGAAGGATTGCAAGGACCGACCTGCGATCCATCATACTACTCAAAGCTCGTCATTACTTAGCGACCGCATTCGTTTCCATGGTCCCTCCGCCTCCAACAGTCGAAGGAGGTTTCGCCATTTTCTTCCTCAATTTCTCCCTCATCAGTTTCTCCTTCAACTCTCCACTCCTCTTCTTCAATTCCTCTTCGACCGCAAGTTTCCTTTTCTCCAACAATTTCGCTTTGAGATCCATTTCATTCGAAGAAGGTTGAGAGGGAGGTTTCGCTAGGGGAAGAGGAGGCGAAGGTGTGGGAGGGTCGACGGTAGTGTAGAGTGCTGCTATCGAATGATAGGACGTTTGTTCTTGAGCGAGTAACCTTTCCTCCTCGAGTCTCATCAATAACAGTTGCTTCGTCGCGTTGCTGAACACAGTTCGACCTTGACCATCCAGATTCGAAGCATAAGGTTCTGTCGATTCCGAAGTAGCGATAGAGTGCGCAGAGGCGTTCCGAACAACTTGAGCGTCGTATGCTCGAGCCTTCTCCGCTTGAAGTCTCGCTTGAAGTACCGCTCGTAGGTCCATCTTGCCGTCCTTCGTTGTCGGGAGCTTGCGAGTAGCATTCGAGGGGTTCGTGGACGAGGGAGAAGAGAGTTTCGATAAAGCTTGACGATACTCTGCTGTCAACCTTTCTTGTAGTTTCGATTTGAGCGAAGTCAAGGAATCGGAGGCAGTGGGATCCGAGGGTTGAGAGAGAATGATAGGTGGGGATTGAGTGGAGGAGGAAGCTGGGCCGAGACGAGACAGGAGTGAGGAGGTCGATTTCGAAGGGGAAGGGACAGGTTGATAAGGTTCCTCCAAAATTCGTTTCTCCTGCGCGACCTCCTTGCCCTTCCCTCTGTCTCCTTTCTCGCTTACTCCCTGTGACTGAGACCCTCCATTATCTCGAGATCTCGTAGCACTTCCCGCAACTTGTAATTCGACTCCACCTTCCTTCGAGAAAGTAACGATGTTTCCATTGCCCAACAACCTTCTCGCAGCTCCAAAGATCGAAATCTTGGGTGCATTTCTGGTCGTCGTAGATGCTCCCTGAGGTTGTGGCGATGAGGGACGAGGAGAAGGGTTGTATTCGGAGAGAGGAGGTGCGCTGAGTGAAATAGCATCTTCATATTCTGGGTCCATTGCCTGAGGTAGTTCGGTGGTTGAGGGAGGAGGGGGAGTCGCAGTACGACGAGAGTGGGTAGGAGTCGGAGAGCGGGATTGACGAGATTTAGATTCGAAGGGAGAAGGTGAACGATGTTTGGGACGAGGTGAGGGTGAACGACGAGGAGAAAACGACGGGGATCGATTACTGTACCTCCTTCTTCTGTCCTGAGGTAGGGGCGAAGGTGAACGAGAGTACCGATCATCTCTTCTCCTTCCAACTGATCTTGATCTCGACCTGGATCTTTGCCTCTCCCTTGATCTCTCTCTCGACCTCGATCTCTCCCTGAACTCTCTCCTGTAATCGTCCCTGAAGCTCTCTCGTCTCTCCCTCCCTCTCCCACTGTTCCTCCTCCCACTGTCCCTCCGACTCTCGCTAGACCTGTAGTAACTCCCAGTATACCTCGCGTCCCGTTCTCTCCAATCCGGTTCAGGTTCCCTCCTTCTCCCTCCTCCTCCTCCAGGCGGTATCCGTCTCGGCACTCGATGAGAGGGTAGAGGAGGTGGAGAAGGGGACCTCGGTGGTCGACGACGAACTTCTGGACTTGGTTTCGGAGGTAAAGGAGCCATTGAAGCTTGAGGCGGTAGTTGACCCGTGTTCGAGCTCCTCCTCCGTCGATCAGGATACATGTTCTTTGCGAATCGAGGTCCCTCAGGTTGAATATCGACCAAACTCTCTTCATCGATTACTAACTTTTCCATCTCGTCGTCTTTCGGTTCCTCTCGTTCTGGTCGACCGTATTGGATGAATTTGTCGTAGCTCTCGAGGGACTTGAAGGGACTGCGAGCGAATGTAGTGATCTCGTGAACGAGGTGTTGCGCGTCTTGCTCTGATAGGAAATCGGCGATGAGTCGAAGTGCGGCAGAGGAACGAAGATCGAGTTGAGATGAAATAGAGATGAGGTAGGTCGTGAGGAAGGAGATGTCCACGGCTGGAAACACTTGAAGCTATAAATTGCGAGGAATGAGCAAGTTTCGTTTTGAGAGTGCGAAAAAGAGGAGTTGAGATACTCACCTCCCTCCGAATGAACTTGATAACTTTCGCTTTCATCTCCGGGTTATTCGCGAACGTCTGAGGCGTGAAAGGTTTGAACCCAGTATATCGATTACTTGCGACATGTTTCGCGTAAAGTCCTTCTCGATAAACGTATTTCCTCCTTTCCAACGCAATCTCCTCTTCCCGTTCTCGCCAACTCGGAGAGTCCGTCTGATTCTGTAAGAGGCGAGCTCGACCGTAGAGAGCGTGTCGAGGAAGTGTGGAGGTCGAAGCTGGACGACGAGGATTTCGTGCGGGAGGAAGTGGGTTTGAAGTCGAGATTGAAGACGAGCCGGTGATGGTGTGGAGAGGCAGAAGGTAGTGTGTCGAGTAATCTTTCGCGGATCGAATGTTGTGGATGAGGTGTTCTATCGGACCGAGGCAGAGTGGACACTGAAACGAGAACCAGAACGAATCAGTTCGCTACCCTTCGACACTTGACCTGGAATCATCGATGAAGCAGAAGTTGTAACTCACCTTCCTAGATTGATCCGTCCATGCTCTGATACAGTTCCAACAGAATTGGCCATGATGACAAGGATAAACGACCGTCTGCGAAGGAGCATTCCTCGAAATCAGCGACCGCCTTTCACGACTAAGCTGCTTTCGAAATTGAGACTCACCTTGTTACTGATGGGCACCAAACAGATAGCGCACAGTTCCTCTTCCTGATCCTCCAAGTTGTTCTCCCCACCATTCAACTCGTCTTCCCTCCGATTTGATTCCTGATCTATTTCATCCGTATCGTCGAATCCAGCGAGTCTCTCTGCTCTCGATCTAGTCTTGTCTTGATTCTTTGGGGAGTGGGAGTCGTGTGAGGAGGATTGGAGAGTTCGAGTGGAGGAAGAGGAACGACGTCTCTTCGAAGCACGAGGCGAGTCGGACGGCATTCACTGCTGGACCGTGAGCAGTAATGAAAGCTATAAGAGACTAGGAGTAGTCTTCAGCTGGTCGAGAGTGAATCGTTCCAGGTTAAAAGGTCGCTTCATCATTTTGGCTTGTTGCTCTTCACTACTATCTTCGAATCTGTTACTAGCTATCTCAAGCCAAGCAGACTACCACTTGCGACCCTTCACCAGACCAAGCGAACTCATTCTCACGCCCCTCGCTCTTCTCATTTATCCTTCATTATGGATTCCGACCTCGAAGCAATCCGCGCCGTACGCTCTCTCACTCTCACCTGACACTCTCTCTGAACTGACTATACCCCTCTCCGAGCTTCCCAGAAACGTATGGCAGAACTTTCGGGTTCAAACCCTTCGTCTTCCTCATCTCGCATCCCATCAGGTGCTGCACCCTCAGGAGGTATGCCAGCCGGGGGAGGAGGAGCTGGTGGAGCTGGTGGAAGCGGTGAGGATCAACAGGCGAAAATGGCGCAAGAGGAGGAACAGAGGAGGACGGTCATGTCACAGATTTTGAGTTCGGAAGCTAGGGAACGACGTGAGTCTCTCTCTCGTTCTTTCCCTAAAGCTCGCACGATCTTCGTCGTCGGTGATATATCGAGCGTGCGGAGAAGGGGAAGCTATGTCGAGAGATGGGACGAGAGGGATTGACGCTGATCCTTGTGATTGTGAAATAGTCTCACGGATAGCTCTCGTCAAGCCTGATCGAGCAAGAGCGATCGAGCAATTGTTGATGAGGATGGCACAGAGTGGACAACTGAGAGGTCGAGTCAGTGAGGACCAATTGATCGATGTTTTGGACCAGGTGAGTTTCTCGAAATCTTTCCTTTCGTCGTCTCCTCGCCTTTCGTTTCCCGAAAGCCGAGAGAGATCGAGTGAAAGCGATATTGACCAGAACCTGATCCCTATGGGTGTCAATCTAGGTCGAGGCAATGGAAAAGGGTCAATCAGCAGGAGGATCAACGAAATCTGCAGGCAAAATCACCGTAAGCTCTCTTCTTCTCTCGCTCATGCATTGATCCCTTGACAAGATACTGACGTTGACTGTGCTCGTGTAATCGTTTGCAGTTCACTCGCAAGAGCGCGTACGATTCAGATGATAGTTTCTAAATTTACACTTGTTCTCTCTTTCTCTTTTCTATCGTTCGACCTCGCTTTGAATTACTCGACCTCGCAATACTATATCTGGTGTACTCTACACTGTAGTAGTGCAAACTTTGCGAGAATATTGCGATTTCAACGAGGGAAATTTGCACGGGATTGTTCGGTTTTTTCGAAGATTCGTGTCCAAATTCAAAAAGAGGTCGAGGTCCATCTTCTTACCCCTCACTTTTCACCCTCTTCTTCCTTCAAATCTTCTCGCTTCTCTAGATCGACTCGACTATCCACCGATCAGCTTCCAACATCAGACTACGAGAACTAGCTTTACTATGACCGAATCATCACCTTCACCTCTAAAAGGAGTTCGCTGTTTGTTGTTCGACACATTCGGTACTTTGACCGATTGGGAGACTTCAATCTCTCGAGCACTCAAGACTAAAGCCCGTAACAATGCCAAAGCTAAATCTGGAGGACCTGCTGGAAGTTTAGGAATCAGGAGTGAGTAATCTTAACCCTTCCACACTCTCAATCTAAGTGTGACTGATGGGTTACTAGGATCGCTGTATCGGAAATATGCAGTTCCTATCGAGATCTTGGAGACTGATTGGATGCAACTGACGAGGGATTGGAGGAAAGGTTACATGAAGAGAACGTTAGTCCAAAACTCACTCTCTCAACAACCTCGATCTCGATACTGATCTCATTGTACTTTAACAGTCGTGAAATCGCAGATGGAGGAGAAGGTCCTAACAACATCGACGATTTACATCTCGAGGTATGCTAACTTGTCTCAATTCTCCAGCCCCATCTTCTCGACCGGGAAGCTAATATCTTCTCTCAATAATCTGGTATAGCTCCTCAACGAATTACTAGACTCGGAAACTTATGAAGCTGCAGGTCAGCTCTGGCAATCTCAACATGAACGTAAAAAAGTCTGTCAATTATGGCATCGAATCGAAAGTACGCCTCAGCCTCTCTCTAGAAATCCCTTCAGGAATAGCTGTGCTGATGTAGAGTGGAGATTGTTGAGTACAGCTTGGCCTGATGTCAAACTTGGAATGGGAGCGATCAGGAAACTCGAACCTCCAATTCTCATGGCAACTTTGTCAAACGGAAACTTGCGTCTCTTGATCGACATTGTACGTACCTTCCATCTCTCTTTCCAGCTTGTTCTCGACGCTGATGTCTTGTCGGAAATCTGATCAGGCTCGAACGAACGATTTGAGATTCGACACTCATTTCTCGGGAGATTTACTTCAATCTTATAAGCCAAACTCGAAGATGTACCTCGGTGCACCCTCATACTTGGGATACAGTGAATCGGATATCAAAGCTGGCAAAGTCGCGATGGTTGCTAGTCATGTCAACGATTTGAGAGCCGCTGCTTCATACGGCGTGAGTTACGATTCCTCTCTGTATCGCGTTTCTCCACCGTTGACTGATTGGGGACTATGTGTTACAGCTGAGAACGATCTACATTCCCCGGAAGACTGAAGATAAAGGTGTCGAAGGAGGAGGACCTGAAGTAAAGGCAAAGAAAGATGGAGGAGAATTCGATGTAGTGATTCGAGGTCTCGAAGAACTCGCTGCTTACCTCAAGTAAGCATACAAGTTCGGATAGCGCTGTTCTCCTTTGTGGCTCGACTATTACGACGCCCTTTATTCCCCTCAATTATCGTTTTATCTCCCCCTTTTCGTCTATCGCACCTCTTCCCCTCTCAAATTCTCTCGCAGGTTCCAAAGAGCTCTCCAATAGTATTCTTCTGCTCGTTACTTCACCTTCGTATATAGTTCACCTTTCGATTCAACTACCCTAGATATCGTTTTCAGTTTGTAAATAACCTCTCAACACTTTTCACCACTTTGTCTCGCTCGGCGACTGCTCAACTCTCATGAATTAAAGACCGGGCGCCGTACAGCTGAAACTGCACAACAGTCCGCTCGTCGTGACTGAACCTCAATGAAGCAGAATTTGCGATTCTCGATGATTTCGCGAAACGATCTCAGCTCGACTTTCCTCTTCAGATGACCCATTCTCCCTGTCGTTGCTCAAAGCCGAGGTTGCTGCCTGTAGAAGAGCGGAGAGCGTGAAAGGATACACTGCGAATCTTGCTCCTCTCCTGTTTCACAAGCTCACTCACTCTGGATCGACTCAACGAGGAGACGTTTCCAAAGATCACCGCTCGAAGCTTTGAGCCTCGGGAACGACCATCGAACAGACTCGAAAGAGTCTTCTGCGTCGACAAGGAAGAGAGTCAAGTCAGATTTCTAACTCACTTTCACTCTCTAATAAAGCTCTTCTTTCTCTCTCAAATGAAGACGCTCTCGAGACAGAAGGAATAGAGACGAGCAAACGAATCGTCAACGATGCAAAGAGAGAGAGTGGGTACTGATCAAAACTAAAGCTAATTGAGTGAGGGAAGCAAACAAATTCCCTCTTTTTCTTCCTTTCCTCATCGACGGGAACGGCGGTAGATACTCACGCCCTTCTTCCCTTCCTTCCTCCATCTAATTTCCACCGGAGTGCATGAGAATGATAGGAGCATCAAACTTTGAACGATTCTCAACTTCTTTCCAAGCTTCGTTGATTTGATCTTGTTCAAACTTGTATCGATTCGTAGGTACCTTGATATTGTTCCTGTCGAATAGTTCGAGAGCTTTCTCAATCGATTTCGTATCGGCGAAACAAGGAGCTCGAATCGAGAGATCTTTGGCGATAATGTTGCCTAGAGGGAGTTGGACTTTGTCGTTTCGATGAGGGTTGAGAACGATCATTTGAGAACGGTAACGCATTCCATCTAGAAGTTCTTCGAGTCCTTGACGAGGTTGATCGACAGCTATACTCTCACGAGAAAGAGTCAGTCAAGTGAAGAGAAGAGAGAGATGAGAGAAAGAGGGAAGACTCACCCAAAACGAAATGAGCTCCTCCTCTCGATCTCAACTCTTTCGCAATGTCCTGCTTTCCACAACAAAGCATATCTTGTTCTTGAAGACCATAATCTTGTGCTTTCCACTTTTCAGAAGTAGAGATGAGAATGAATTTGGAATCCTTCATCATTCGAGATTGACAGTTGCGAAGAATATCGAGAGCGAGTCTAGCGCAACCTCTGTTTTGATCGTTCATTCGTCGAAGGAGTCAGCCCGACTCAAGAGAGGAAGAGAGAGGAAAAGGAGAACTCACCCTTCTCCGTAAACGACGCAAACTCCAGATCCTTCGAATCCCATCCTCTTGTTGATCTCTTGACAACGTTGTCGATCTTCGTGTTCCATCTCACGTTCGAAGCGACGAAGTGAACCTATCTCATTCACCTCAGGAGTCAGCTCAGAGTGGAGACAGAAGAGAGAGAGAAGAGAGGGAGACTTTACCATCAATCCTCGCTCCTTCGAAAGCTTGAACGACGATCTCTTCACGAGACTTTTGCTTGTCGTTTAGTTGACAGATGAATTGTTCATGAGCGACACAGTACTCCCCTAGACCTCGGTGACTGAGAATAGCTGTCGACAGAGAGAGAAAGAACGAGAGAGGTCAGCTCAACTTCCATTGAGTCCTCGAGAGAATGAGTTTGAGCTTACCGACGACGTGTTGACCTTGTTTGAAATGTTTGACTCCTTGACCAACTTGAACGATCTCTCCTACAACGTTTGATCCAGGAGTGGTAGGGTAATGAACCTTTCCAATCAAGTTGTAACGAGAAATGTTGTCACTATCATCCTCAAGAGTAAGCGTCAGCTCTCGGAAGACGACGACGACGAGGAAGAGAAGAGGGAGTCGAGCTTACGTCGAATTGAGACCAGCAACGTGAACTTTGATAACGACTTCTCCATGTTGAGGATTCCTCCATTCGACGTTCTTGATTTCGAGGTGTTGAGCGTTCTCTTTTGACCAAACTGCAGCTTTGTATTGTTGAGGGTGTTCGAAGCTTGAAGCAGACATGGTAGTAGATGAGAAGAGTGAAGTGAGGTGGTGAATCTTGAAAGTGAGAAGTTGGGGTGAGTGTGAAGAAGAAGAGAGGAAGAGAAGAGAGCAAAAGTTGAGGAGTTGAATCTCGAAACAAGGGAGCGAAACAAAGGCTGAAGAGGGAATAGACGCAAAAGTGAACAAGTCAACGCAAAGTCTCGAAACTTTCGCTGTTGGTAGTCCTCACTCTCAACTATCTCGTGCTGTTCTCCGATCTCGTGTAGCTCCTGTAGAGAGGGAGAACGTCCTCGAGGAAAGAGAAGGAAGGACGAAGATCGGAAGGACAGGGACTGAGCGGCGTTCGTCGAAGAGGTCTTCGCTGTTTCGCTGCGGAGGATCTCCCTCTCGATTTTGAGAAGGAGGATAGCGACGAGGATAGCTATAAAGCTGGAGAGGGTCTGGTAGAGGACTGTCAGTGAAGTGAAGCAAGAAGAGATGGGAGCGAAAAAGAACGAACGAGGCTGAACCGATTCCACTCTCGTCGACTTGTATCTCTAGCATCGACGAAGGCGCGCGAGCCCACTCGTTGGAGTTGCTAGGCGAAGCTGCTTCTGTGAGCGAGTGTCGAGGCGTCGAGCGATCTTGCCGAGTTTGCGAGAGAAGCAAGCGGAGCTGAATCGGATTTCGAGCGAGAAAGAGGGTTCAAGAGGTGGATCAAGCTGGCATCTGAAGCGTATGAGTCGTATCTTGACGAGGGAGTAGGTGTATCAGCGAGCGTAGAAGCGGAGCTTGACGAGAGCTCTCTTTGTTCTTCGAAACACGAGAATTCGACGTTGAGCACGATCGAGACTGATAGCTTGACTCCTCGAGGTTGACGAGTAGCTGTTCCCTATTGAGCTCGTCGGCTTTTCGAGTGAAAGCTTGTTGTTGAAAGCGTGACCTCTTGATCTTGGAAGTTGGTCTTGATCTTGAGGAAACCTCCTACTTCATCTGTCCTGGCCTAGTTCTGGTAGTCACGTGTCCAGCTCATTTGTATAGCCTTGTATGGGGCTGCCTAGAGGTGGTATCGTGCTAGCGGGTTGGGCTGAGAGAACAGAGAGGAAGTAGAGAGAGGTAGGCTGAAAGTCGACGAGATGCTGGAATTCGAAGTCGATCAGAGTGATCCTTTGTGTGACAAATTCTTCTGAATTTGCGAGTATACTCCCTTCGATGTGAAACGTTCTCGACGAGCTTGACGGCAGTAGTCTTGTTCTTCGATAGATTAAAGACGCGAAGTCGACGACACCGATTCAGAGGGAAGAGGAGACAGTCGTGAGAGTATTCTTGAGCTTTTTTTGATTTACCTGTACCTTCTACTTGCGTGACTGAGCCGGAGAGGTAGAGATATCTCTGTTCGAAGATGAAACTCAAAATCAAGAGGTGCTCGTCTTGAGAGGCGAGGAGGTATCTGACAATCTTCCTGGAGTATCGCGATGAATTTGGACTGAGGGAAAGGGTTTCGAGTCGAGATGACGGGAGGAACGAAGAAAAGAGAAGAATCGCTCAATTTTCTCGAGGGAAGGAGAGGAGCTGCAGCCCAACAAACATGCTAGTGTCGGATACTCCATGAAGACATATTTCCATCGTACTTTACGGATTCCATGACCTCCTTGGAAGCGATCGCAGCGAGAAAAGAGGGTTCGAAGAAACATCGGATTCATCGCTCCTGTTCTGTTGCCCAGAGCCACAGTGACGGATCGAGTTTTACAACAACTTGTAAGGAATACCTACAACCCCAAGCACTCAACATCCAAGAATCTTCTCACATTCGCTTCTGTCTCCTACTCGCACCGTTGAACTGCCTCACTCGATACTCCCTTCGATCTGCAGTAGTGTCCATTCCTCCCATCTTGCCCCAACCTGGCAAAGGTACAACAATACAAGTCATGTTATCCTCGCTGTACCAGCAGAAGAGATGAGTTCAGTCTCGGCAAAACCAATGGGAAAGGGGATTGTGGACGTACCCTCCTACATCCTCTGCGAAACTGACAATCTTCTTCGCCGCTTGAGTCGGATCTCGATGTCCCCTCACCAAATCAATGATCTCTTGATCCGAAATCACATCCGTGATGCCATCCGAAAGCAAAACCAAGAAAGACCATTCCTCTCCTATATCACACATTTCAGTCTAATCGGTCTTCGCAGTCGATCAGAAGAGAGAGGAACGTACCCTTGAGCACTCGTTTCGTGATCTCGGGCTCACCAATAACTCCCAAACTCTTGAATTCCCTATCCCCGATCCCTCTCGTATTCGCCAAAGTTCCACCCCATCGACTTTCCCCGAAGCTGTCCGTCACGATTCCCGTTCCGCTCGTTCTTAATCGCTCTCCTTCGACTCGAGAGTCTCCGTGATGCGGTTCTGTCAATCGACGAGCGCGACCTTGAGCTGTAGTTGAGAGGAGGGCAGTCGTGTCGCCGAGATGGGAGATGGTGAGAGATAGAAGAGAGGACGCGTAGTATGGGAAAGAGTGCGGGAGGTCGAGAGAGTGAAGGAGTGCTACGGTAGCGGTTGAACCAGATTTGCCGGTGGAGTCGTCGGCGAGAACTGCATTATCTGCCTGGAATCGTCGCGAAGTGAGCTCATTGCATCGTGCCAACATAACCAGTGAGAGGCTTACTTGTAGGAATGCGAGAACGCTCATCTCGTCTAAACTGATCCCAACCCGTTCATTGTAATTCTCACTCTCTTTCCGAAACCGTTCCAAGATGCCTCCTTGATATCGCTTCAGGTATCCTCCAATCCCTCTATATTCATCTATTGTTGCGGGTATCGTTTCGGCTGTAGCACTCTCCAGCAGTTGATGTAGCTTTTGTTGGAGAAATTTCGAAGATTGAGATCCTCCGTGCCTAGATCCACAAGGGTCAGTTACTCTGCACCGCTTGGCTCGTCGAGATGAGAGTAAGCTCACCCGTCGTATACACCGAAGAAAGCTACTTGTCGTTTCATGTCCTCGTCGCTTCCTGGTGCTTCTCCATCGAACCCTTCGAGTAAAGTAGGATTCCATCCTGCGCCCATCCGATCATCCATAACATTCCATTTGAGCGCATTCCGAGGGATGGCTAGTGAGTGTACGGAGTACGCGTCTTCTTGATATCTGGGAGGAAAGGGAAAAGAAAGGTGAGTCGAGGAGTGAAAATAGGAGAAAGTGGACTGACTTACGGTCTCTCTCCTCTCGATTGAGCAATTCCGACTGCTGCTTTCGCTTTCTGTCATTGGATTGCATCGTTCAGCAGGGGATAACGAAAGGAGAGAGAGCGATGAGGTAGAGAAGGAACTCACGAGGTTGACTTTGAGATTCCCAAATCTAGTACGAAAGTGCTGTTCATCGCTAATCCATCTTCGCTGTTCTAGAGGTCTATTGCTCGACGGTGAAGCCCTCGGTCGCAGTGTTGAAGGAGTTGAAGTGTAGAGTAACCGAGATGGGGGAACCGAATTGCTTGAGCGAGGCAAGGACAATCTTCGTATTGAAGCAGACAGAGGTGACCGTAGTGAGCCCGAGCAAGTACAGCGTAGCATCGAGTAGCTCAAAGTTAGGGGAAGAGGAGCAAGAGAGGTTGACAGTTTGCGGGGAGAATTTCCCTTCCTCTCTCTCCCTCCGCTCTCACTCTAATACACTCTAGCACCCTTGAGTACAGTCCAACATGTGCGTGAAGTCTTTCCGGCCTGGTTTGCGCGCCCTCCTCGAGTTATTCGCTGATCTTTATTTGTTTCATCTCTCACATCAGGTCTTCAACTATCCTCCCTCTAGAATTGGTAGATCGAGCGACAGGATCAAAGGTATGGGTCATCATGAAATCAGGTGAGCTTTCACTGTCCTCTATGTTGCGTGAGCCGAGGAGCTGACTTCCATCTTTCAACTTTAGAAACTGAATTCACTGGTACTCTCGTTGGATTCGATGACTATGTCAGTACGTAACAGAACACCTCTCTTGATCTGTCCTTGCGCGAGAGATTCGCTGACGACCTTTTCTCGTTTAGATATGGTTTTGGAAGATGTCACTGAATAGTTCGTTCCCTCTCTCCGTCTCTCACTTCAGCCGCTATCGATACTGGCTCTCTGTACGGTATCCCAGTACGAGCTCTTACACTGACGAGTTCGAGACGATACAGCACGATGACACCGGAAGGAAGGAAAGCGACGAAATTGGGTCAAACTCTTCTGAATGGAGGCAACATCACGATGATCGTGCCGGGAAGAGGTCCAGAGGATGAGCAATAGATCAGAGTACACTTCACATAGATGTAAAAACAGCAGCTTTACCCTCTCTACGAAGATTTGGATCGTAGCGAGAGAGTCGTCTCTCAGGGTGTTCTCAGTTTGTCAGATTCGGGGTTGTTCGTCCTTGTAAGTTCGATTCTCGTCGTCACGACTGCTCTAAATGGTCGGGGCTGACAAGTGTTTCGCAACAGTCAGGTGTGAGTTCGGTCGACAGCTTTTCAACATTGTTTCTTCTGGTTACGTGGAATCGCTCAAGCTACTGGCTGCTAGCACCTTCGGCTCACTTTCGTACGACCTCCCGCTGTTCTCGCTGATCCTCTTCTCGCGATATTGCTCGTTTCGGTCTATGGAGTGGAATTGGATTCGCCTTCCCGCCCACCTTCTACACTAATTTTCGAAGTCAATCGCCCGCACTCCTGTCTCCTGTCTCCGACATCCGACACAAAACGGACTTTGCGGCTCCGGACTTTGTGCGAGATTGCGGCTTGAGCACGAAGTTCGGGTTTCCCTCTTCCGATGTTCTCTCTTCACTTCGCTTCTGCGTCCCTTCGCTCTCACCATCATGGAGGCCAAGTCAAATACGGGTTACAGCTTCGACAGCTTCGTTCTTCACCGTCACGACGTGCGTTCGCTTTTTTCCCTCTTCCCGCTTATGATAGGCTTCCGCAGGCTCACATCTTTCGCTCGATAGGGTGATCTTTCTGTGAGAGCTTTTCGTCATCCTCACGATGCTGCAGGCGCTTTGGACTGATTGAGCGAGATAAGCAGGAACTCAAAGACGCGATCGGAAAATTGGTTTCTCGAGTCTCTGCGATGAAACCGCTGCAAGACGGAGTCAACGAGTTCACAAGATCACCCTCGCATCTCACTCGGTCAGAGTACAAGGGCTGCGTGCGAGAAATAGAGACGGCAATCACTAGGGCGGACGAAGGTCAAACATTGGTGAGCTTTCGAAATTTCGGCAACGCTTGCTGGGTCGGTGAGGCCTCTGTATACTAACATCTTCTCTATGCGCTTCTAGGACCCGTTTCCTGAGGGCAAAGAATGGAAGAACATCACAAGCAGAATCTGGGAGTATTCCCACCAAGCGTTAAGTTACGCTGCGGTAGAGCTTCGAAAGGCATACCTTGCGCAGTCAAAGGCTGATACTTCTAAGGAGAAGGAGTGTACGGAGCAATGGCGGAGGTGGCGCGATTTCCTCAGCTGGGGACGTAGAGGATTGTTCAGGAAAACGATCAATTCTGATGCGGTCGCTTCGATTCATCACCGGGAGATCTATCTATTGATCATGCAGGGAGTCAAGAAAGTGGAAGCCGATCAAACTAATGACGAAGAGTGGACGGAAGTGAAGAAGCTCTTCGACTCGTTGGGAGTTCACGACGCCTCGCATGTAGTAGGTACCGCTTTCTCTCCTTTCTCGGTCTACATACACTCATATTGCTCTACTTGATAGAACTCTGCCTCGTCGCTGGCTCATATTCCCATTTCTCGACGCTTCGTCGAAGCAAGCTATTGAAGAATGAACCTCGCTGAACCTCGATTTGTCTTCCTCCTTTACGCGCAATTGAGCTTTTCTCGCCCGCTTTCTAAGGTGTCGAGCTTCGACCGCCTCCAAATGAGCCTAATCCCGATACAACCTAAACCCGAATCAGACGAACCCGCGGGAATTGCGGACCAACTATTTGACGGGAGTCGGAAGGCTCGTCTCTCTTCCTCTTCTCCTCTACTAGGTCTTGTGTTACTTGCTGGCGATCGAAGCGGGAATGTCGCCCGTGAGTCATCCCCCTTTGCGTAAAGTTGACTCGCAGCTCATGAACTTTGACCCTTTGCAGGAGGAAGCACGACGTCGCGACCGTCTGCGCCAGTACTTGGGCTCTGTGAGCAGCGTGACGCAACATATCAATGACATCAATACTGACACAGAACATGGATTCAGCTGGCAAGGAGAGTCATCGGACCAAATGCAGGTCGTGATCGAATTGATCGATTGGTGCAGCGTGTTAGTCCTTACATCGCTCCCGGACCAGGTGACTACGCTTCTGTGAGTACAATCATATCTGCCTTCCCACCCCTGCTGACCCCTGAACGACCTCAGCCTACCGAGTCAAGACATTTGAGCTCGCCGTATCGACCTATTTCTCGACAAGAGCCCTCATCTCGGCGAACTGTGAGTCTGTTCTTGGACTGCATGCAAACGCTTCGAGCCCTAATACAATGGCTATTGGCAGAGCTTCGATGGCTCCACCGTTGTCGGAGACGATGCAACGCTCCATGAGCCAAATCCACTTCCTGGTTATTCGCAAGAGGAGATCAGAGAGGACGTTCCCCGTTGTCGACACCAGATCCAGAGTCGTGTAGAGTATTGGGCCGATCACCCTGCTTCAGCAGAGCAAGCAGGGCAACTCGCTGGTGCTAGATTCATGCTAGAATTCTTTGAGGGATCGGTCGGTCGACTCAGAACTGGAGTTGCGACAGGAACATCGATCATCGCTGCTGGAATGGGTCTACCATCGAGTCCTTCCACCCCGTATGACCCTGTCTGGGATGCTGTACATCTTCGTTCTGTTCCTTCTGCTGCCCAGTAGACAAAACCTTGTTCCCTCTTTCAATCGCTAGTAACGCGCTCCTCTTTTTTCACGTCCCTCAGCATGTGTAGTGAGAGATCCTGCGCCTCGAAGTCGCCATTATAGCGAGTCGAGAGGCAGCGAAAAACGCAAGAACCAGCGCAGAGAGGTGAGAATCCGCGGCTGAAGCTGGGGAGGACACGCCTGATTCCGAAGACTAGACCAGAAAACTCGATTGAGCTTTGAATTCCTGCTAGTTGTAACGAGTCTGGTTAAGGAGTCGAAGCGCTGAGGAAGTAGCCTGCGAAGAGAAGTTTGAGCGGAGATTGAGCATACGTGTCGCTGCGGACAGATCGTACAGTAGACCTTCAGCAGCTCACAAGCTTTCTCGAAGTCAATCCGAGAGTAGAAGTGAGTGGTAGGAGAGCAAGAGATGAAACTCGTTTTTGAATCGCTCTTTTCTCTCCACTCGACATGCTCATTTGCTTGATAGGACCAGCCAAGAGCGGCAAGAACTCTCTAGCTGAACACCTTACCTCTACTCACGACTTTACACGCGTTTACCTCAATTCCCCACTACCTCTCTCTGCAACTTCTTCCTACCTCTCCTTCAACTCTTCAAGCGACTTTCTCGATCACGTTACGCGTAGTTGGAGAAGGAATTATGTCACGACTGATCTCACGAATCGAGGGAAGCTGGATGAGTTCGCAAAGAGGCCTTTCGTAGCAGTCGTTGCAGTTGATGCACCTCTAGGAATACGATACAAACGTGCAGTCGCCGTGTAAGCCTCTCTAGCTTCTTATGTACACTCTGAGAGATAGCTGATCGGTTCCGAGTGATCATTAGCGCAAAGGAGAACGGAGAAACTTTGCCTTCTCTCGAAGAATTCGTCGCAGCGGACGACATCCTCTACCATGGTTCACTCGTAGCGTCGAATACACCTTCGAGCTCTACGCAGGTCGACGGACCATTCTCGGATCTGACTTTGCACTCGACTCCAACGAAGAAACCATCTCGATTATTCCCAACTTCAGACGCACCTCCTTCTCCCACTCCTTCCCCAGCTCGTCTTACTCCAGCGCACTCCCCAGAACTCTCAAGAGGCCAGAGTCGACGCCCTCGGCCCTCTCCTGATCCCCTTACAACCCTCCTTCCCCTCGCTCTCACCACCTTTCAAAATCCCTTCTCGACCTTGACACCCTTCT
>Ga0308170_10001302_pt1 | contig 24612 bp, 30 predicted proteins | sample PhyBR2_2_FD_202136 | JGI IMG/M metagenome (GOLD analysis project Ga0308170, IMG submission 202136) | Phyllosphere microbial communities from UC Gill Tract Community Farm, Albany, California, United States - DLSLSB.R2 | ecosystem: Host-associated > Plants > Phyllosphere > Unclassified | place...
ACCGAACACGGCACGGGAGGCGGTCATGTTGACGGCTTTCGCGACGATCTCGACCGTGAACTGGGTCACCCCGGCGAACGCGGATGCGGGCAGGATCACCCCGGAACCGGTGGCGCCGTCGACGGTCGCGCAGGTGGGGCCGGCACCGATTCCTGCCGTGCCCAGCGTCACCCCCGACATCGACGAGGGGACCACGTTCCCGACCGAATCGACGGGCGTGCCGGTGTCGTCGTCGAGCCCGAAGTAGCACCAGGGTTTGTCGTCGAGGACAGCATGCTCGTAAGCGTCGAGCCCGCCCATGAACCGGGCGACGGCGATCCTCTCACCCTTCCCAGTGTGCAGCACCTCCACCAGGTCACCGATCTGCACGCCGGAGACCGCCGCTGTCGGGGTGACCGAAACCTGGGAGCCGGTGGGATCCGAAGTGAGCGCGGTGCGCAACGGCGACAGGGACGTGACAACTTCGCGGGTGCGCCTGTCCGGCGGGACGGTCAACGCGCGGGCCAGGAGCGTCGGCAGGTCATCCGGGGGAACCCCCAACACGACTTGCATGTCACCCCCAGCGAGGTCGATGTCGAGGCGGGAGATCCGGAACCGGTCACCGTCGAGGACCGTCACCGTCCCCACATCAAGGCTGGTGTCGGGGGCGACGGTGCCCTGCCCGGAGTAGACGATGTCCAGACCGCGCAGCAGTTCCACCGCCGCCGCCTGTTGTGCGGCGGCCGCGGAGGTCAGCAGCGACTTGTCACCCTTCACGACCTTGCAGCGCCGACCCACCCAGGACAGCACCGAGGTGGAAGAGAAGTCGTCGACGGCGTCCTCGTACCCGCCCTTGTCGTCGAAGTCTTTCGGCAGCGGGTCCGGACGTGCCGGGGTCCACTCCGCCCGAACATGGTTGATGATCTGTGCCGTGTCGATGTCCCGGTCGATGCTCAACCAGGTCACGTCCACCGGAGTCGCGGAGAGTGCCGCGGTGGCGAGCTCCCACACGACGACACCCTCCGCGTTCACGTACAGGTCCCGGCCGATGCTCTCGGCAAGGTCCATGCATGCACCCCACGGGTCATCCCCGAACTCGAGCAGCACGTCCGCGCCGACCGTCTCCGGAGAGTCGTCCAGGTCGGACGGGATCCATGGGGCGATCTGAGTGAGCACCGACCGAATCGCATCAACCACGGGCATGCCGGCGGAGATCACCCACCGTCGATCCATGCCCGCCAGGCGGACACGATGCGACCGGTCATCAATCTCCACAGTCAAGCCGCGGCCCTGTGCGGTGCGGGTGACGCGGGGCTTCGAGACCCCGAACACCCCTTGCGGCACCCACCCTGCGGCTCCGACCTGCTCCACCAGGAGTTCGGTGCCCGTGCGAGGGTCGAGGGCGTCGCCGAGAGCGTCCGGGGTCCACTGGTCGGTCGCGGCGACCGTCACAGTCCCGGACCGGCGGACGTCTGACCCGCGGTCCACGGTGATCCCGCCCGCGGTCACGGGCAGGATCAGCCCGTCAGCCGGGCCACCCTTGCATGTCACCCGTGTCCGGTACGTGACCACAGGGTCGGGTTCAGGGACAATCCACACGGCAACCCGCCTCTCACCAGATGTCAGACCAGATGTCCTCGAACGTGTCGCCGGTCACGACCGCGAGCCCCGCCTGCACCACGGGTGCGGCCACGAACGCGGTCGCGATGGATCGGTACGTGAACGGGCCCTGCGTGATCCGCCCGACCGTGATCTCGCCGACGGGCCGGAACGTGCTGTCCGGGTGCCGTGCCCCGTCCGCGCCACCGTCCTCAGCCCACCCGCGGAGCACGAGCACCGCACCCGACTTCAGCAGGTCGGTGAGGTTCACGATCTCGGCCGGGTCGTCCTGCCGGAGAACCATGCCACCGGTGGGCGCGGCAGGGACTCCCGGCTGCACGACCGGGAACGCGTCACCGATCGGAGCGAACACACTCGACCGGAGGGACGTTGACTCGTCATCCAGTGACGCCACATGAGCGAACACGGCCGTCTCCGGTCGGGTCGGATCGAACAACCACGAGTCCGCTCCGCTCATGGATGCTGTGATCACGGTCGGCAGAGAGCGCTCCGAGTACGGCGTGGCCGACAGCGTAGTGACGGTCCACGAAACCGGCCCGGAAGGGGCCGCAAGATCGACGACCTTCACCGACGGCCCTGGCGACACGACTTCACCGATCGTGACACCGTCGCGTTGCACCCGCACAGACAGGCCCGCTGCAGCCGTAACCGTCAGCTGCGGCAGCGGCAGCCCCGAAACCGGGTGCGTCGCCGTTGCGAAGGCTACCGACGGCGCGGCAGGCTTCGGCACGTTGATCGTCACCGCAGTCTCCGCCCACGCCGACCACTGTGCGCCACCAGCCTGCGAGAACCGTGCCCGGGCCTTCACCGCCCGCCCATTGCTGAGCGGGGATGTCAGAGCCCACGGGAACGGGCCCGTCGTGGACGCCAGGATCTCGCCCGTCGTCGCGTCCGTCCACTGCGCTTCCCACCCGACGACAGGGCCGCCGTCCGTGGTCGCCGCACCCGACACGGCCATGGTCGGCACCCTGGATGCAACCTGCCCGGCCACAGGGGCCGGGGTGAGAGTGATCGTCGGCGCGGCCGGAGCCGGCCGGTGCGTGAGATCCAGAACCGCATAGTCGGACAGGTCCGGCGCGGACGTCGTCCACGTCGCCAGCAGATACCGGTACGCGGTGCCCGACGTCGCAGCGAACCCAGGCAGCAGCGCCGACTGGTCCGCCTTCGGACTCACCAGTGTCGAGCCCGCCTGCCAGGCAGCCCCGTTCCACCACTGGATGTTCGACCCGGACCCGGGAGGAGACTCCCGGTAGACGGCGACGCCCTTCTGATCACCCTCGACGGGTGGCGTCCACGTCACCGGCAGCGGCTGTGTCAGATCCACCGAGCCAGGGACCGGCGAGATCCACGACACCTGCGGTTTCACGGTCGTCGTGACCAGGATCGACTCGGCGACACCGTCGCCGACCATCGTCCCCGACGCTTCCGGGATCGAGGTCACCGAGGTGACATCGGTCGTGGAGATCATCATCGACGTGTAGCCCGTCACCGGGATATCGATCCCACCCCACCGCATCGGGCCGAACGCGGCACGCTGCGTGCCCCCGGTGGGAAGCAGCGACCCGGCAGCCTTCGCCTGCTTCATCGCACCTATCCGCAGCACATGCCCGGACACGGCATAGTCGGAGCCCATGCCCGGGTACGTCACGGGCTGATTCGCGCGCCGCATCAGCGTGTACGACTTCACCCCGCGAACGCCGGTGAGCCGGAGCGTGGTGAGCGACCCGGTGTGCTGCATGTGCGTAGTCAGCCACCCACCATCCGTGAGCTGCGACCACGTCTTATAGAGCTTCATCGGACGCCACTGCACGCACGACCACTTGAAGATCGACGCGTCGGTGCCCGCGACCGTGACGGTCTTCTGCACCACCAGCACAGCACCCGACAGTCGCCGCGGATCCCCGGTCGGGACCATCGACGTCAACGACACGACAGACCAGCCCGCCGGGAGGACGAACGCCGAAGCATCCGCCACCCCCGACGTCACGCTGACGTCCGCGGCGTACAGCACCGCGACCAGCACGTCACCGACGGCGGCCGCATCCGTGGACACCTGGATCGATGCGGTCTGCAGATCCGCGGCCATAGCCGCCGTATGCCGAACCGTCGTCGAAGCGATGGTCATGCGAGCCTCCTAGTAGCGTCCATTGCCGAGCCGCGCACGCCTCGCGTTCCCACTAGCGGCCTTCACGATCCGCCCATCAATGAGCTGCGCCAGCCCATCACCACCGATCTGCAAAGTGCCGGTGATCGCCATGCCGTCGAGCGAGAGCCGGCCGTCAGCAGCGCGCGCCTGGGAGGACGGGGTTCCATCCGCGAAGAACGAGGAACCTGACGGGATGTACGTCCCGCCCAGGATCGATGCCGTTTCGGACATGATCGCGTCGGCCCGCGAGCGCTTCGACAGTGCGTGCGGGATGTACGACTCCCCACCGGTCTCCGACTCCGCCCACACCCGCAGGTCACCGGCGCGCGCCATCTGCGCGACGTGGTTCTCAGATCGGTAGACGTTGCCGGCCGCGTTGAAGCTGACAACGGCGCCATCCGCATAGGTGCCCATGCGACCGTTACCGGACGCGGCACCGTTGAGGTCCGGCATGATCGCCCGGTACTCGATGGTTCCCGTCAGGTAGCCGTAGTTGGCGCGGAAGTCGTCGATGGTCCACTTTGCGCGGGCGGTGTCCGCGATCACCGTGATCTGCCGGTCCGTGGGGATCGCGAGGATCTTGTCCCGCAGGGTCGCGGCCTCGTCGGACGAGTAGCCCATCTGGATCGCGGCGTCATAGAGCTTCTGTCGCGCATCGACCAGGCGAGTGTTGAACCCGGCCGTATCTCCGTCGAGCTGCAGCTGCGCGGTGGACATGTCCCACGCGTTCGCGGCGAGGTCCTCCAGCATCGACATGTTGTCGCGGCCCGCCTGGGTAGTCAGGTCGAGTGTCGCAGCGTAGCCGTCCTGCCCTTCCTTGATCTTCGCGATCTGATCGTTGACCTTCGCGAGTGCATCCTGATACTCGATGTTCGAGGAGATCGCATCTCGGTTCTGCGCGTTGGCCTGACCGATCTGGTCCAGGAGCTCGGACAGCTTCTTCGCGAGATCGTCCACGGACTTCGACTCATCGAGGTACGCGTCCGTGGCATTCTGTGCCGTGTCGGCGCTCTCGTTCGTCGCATCGGCGCCATCCTTCTCAGCGCGCGCCTTCTGATCTGCGAGCTTCGTTCCGTCCTTGATGGCGGTGTTCTGCCGGTCGACGCCGTTCGTCATCGCCTCGAGAGCGAGAGTCAGCTCCACTGTGTTCAGGCCCGTCTCGGCCATGAGCTTGTTGCGCTCTTCCTGGTCGCCGCCCAACGCCTTGTAATAGCGCGAGAGTTGGGCCGTCGCGGCCTGATTGCCGAGCGCAGCGTCGGTGAGGGTGTCCATGCTCACGCCGAGCTTGTCGGCGGCGTCCGCGGCCGACTGCCAGTTGAACGAGAGCAGCTCGCCGCCCTTGGTCAGCTCCCCGATCGCGATGTCACGCGCGGCTCCGCTGATCTTGCCTGTCGCCTTGTCGACGGTGTCCGCGTACGACTCTGCAACCTGCGCGGCTGCAGCCTGCTTCGCGGCCAGGAGGGCGACGACCGCGATGATCCCGGTCAGCGCGAGCCCTGCCGCACCACCGAGCAGCGCCGTGCGGCCCATGCTCACGTTGGTGGCGTCGAGCTGAGCCTTCAACTCCAGGAACTTCACCCGGGCGCCGACTGCGCCGCCGGCGAAAAGGAGGATCGCCGCCGTTGCAACACCGAGGACGAGCGCGGTCGATTGGATCGGCTGCGGGGCCTCTCCGAATCCGTCCACCATGGCCGTGACGCCCTGCACGAGCCCGCGGAGCACGTCGTTCGCGGCAGACCCGGAACGGATCAGCGCCGTGTCGAAGGCGCCGCCGAGCTTCTCGACGTCACCGGCGAGATTGTCCTGACGCATCGCGGCTTGCTGCGCTGCGTACCCGGTCTCGTCGACGGCCGCGGTCCACTCCTTCACCGCGGTGGCGCCGCCCTCGTAGAGGACCCGCGCCGCTGTGATCTGCTCGTTGCCGAAGATCCGACCGAGAGCCGCAGCGCGCTCAGCCTCCGTGAGGTCCCCGAACGCGCCCTGAAGCTCCTGCGAGACGGCGGCGAGCGACTTCATCTTGCCGTTGCTGTCGAAGATCTCGACGCCGTATTCCTTCATCGTCTTCGCGGCCAGGGCCGACGGGGACGTGAGGGACATGAGCACGCCGCGCAAGCCAGTGCCGGCGCGCTCCCCGATCTGGCCCTGAGATGCGAACAATGCCAGGGTGCCCGTCGTCTCCTCGAGAGAGATCCCGAGTCCGGCGGCGACAGGACCGACGTATTGCAGGGCGAGGGCGAGATCATCGACAGAGCCCTGCGCCTTGCCGGCGCCGGCGGCGAGAAGGTCGGACACGTGACTCGACTGACTCGCCTCAAGGTGGTACTGCTTCAGCGTGGTCGCCATGATCTCCGCCGACCGTGCGACCTGCAGTTGACCGGCCGCAGCGAGAGCCAGAGCGCCGTTCAGCGAGCCGCCGACGACCTCCGAGACGGACAGGCCGGCCTTTGCGAGCTCCTCCTCGGCAGCCGCGGCCTCGGACGCGGAGTACTTGGTGTCGCCACCTGCCTTCAGCGCAGCCTCACCGAGCTGCTTCTGCTCTTCGGCGGTGGCCATCGTCGCCGCGCGCACGTTCGACATGGCCGAGTCGAACTCGGTCGCCTTCACCACCGCGAGCGTCACCATCGCGGCGACGGCAGTACCAGCGGCGAGCATCGCAAGCGACAGCTTCTTCGCGGCGTCCGCCTGCTGCTCGGTCGACTTCTTCTGCTCGTCCTGCTTCGGCTTCGCCTTGCGAGACTGCTCGCCGACCTCCTCGGTCGCCTTCGCCTGCTCATCGAGGGGCGCCTTCGAAGACCTCGCCTTCTTCCCGGTCTCGTCCGTCGACTTGCCGAGCTCGTCGATCTTCGGCTTGGCCTCCTGCGCCGCCTGTCCGGTCTTCTCGACCGCGGCCTTCGCGTCAGCCTGGTCCTGTTTGAAGACCTGGGCCCCGATCGTCTGGAGCTTGAAGACGAGCGCGCCGGCGTCGAACATCGTCCACCACCTTTCGCAGCCAAGTGCCGTCGATGTCGAGCAGTCGCTCGACGGCGCCGCGCACGAAATGCCATGTGCGGGCGGTGAGCGCGTTGTCGAGGTCCGTGATCAGGTGGGATTGGGCGAGGTCGAGCTCGATCTGCCCAAACAGCTCCGGGAGAACGAGAGTCCAGAGTTCGCGGGCGCTCAGCGAGTCGCCCGTGGGTGCGTGCGCGGCGGCCCGCTCGCGGGATTCTCGCCACCCGGGCGGGTAGAGGTAGTCGGGATAGATCCCGTTCTCGTCGGGGTCACCTACTCCGAACTGGGCGATGTCCGCGGGACCAAGAGCCCCAACCGTGTGGACAGCGCCCCCGCGGCTTTTAGGGTGCCGGCGAGGCCCTCACCACCCTCGATGTACAGGCGGATGCCGTCCATGCCGAGGATCGTCTGCCAGAAGAACGCCGGCATGAGGATCTGCTCAGCTTCAGCCTGCGACAGCTCGAGTCCGATGCGGTTGAAGTTCGTCTGGTCCGCGGTCGGGACGGGGATCCACCTGTCTCCATCGAGTACAGCGCCGTCGACAGCGATCTGCAGCGCGGCAGCGAAGTCCGGTCCGGCGGCGACGCCGCCCATGGACCCGATCAGCACGTCGGTGATCTGTCGGCCAGCGTGACCTGGGAGGGGCCGGATCACAAACGGCTCCAGCCCCTCCATGGTCAGGACGAGGTTGCGGCCGTCCTTCTTTGCGTCGATCATCAGGAACCCTGCTTCCTTCAGATCAGGCCGCGGTGTACGGCAGCGAGTTCGACGCGCCCACACTGTTGGTGAGCACGATCGGCGCAGAGCCGGTGACGGTCGCAGGGACCAGGATCCCCATCGTGTAGTCGTCCGACGGGAGGAACTTCACGATGACCTTGCCGCCCATGGTCCCCGACGTGACGCCCGTCAGCTTGTAGCCGCGGACGACGATCAGGTCGCCAGGGGCCTTCAGCGTCGGGGTGGCGGAGTCGAGGATGGGTGCGCCAGTGCCGGCGAGGGGAGACGCGACCTGCGGGACGACGCCATTCGATGTGAGCGTGATCGTGACGATGCCCTTGTCGGCGTAGCCGGTGTTCGCCTCGGAGTACGCAACCGAGAACGTGCCCTGCACCACCGGCATCTGCTCGTCGAGCGCGTCCGTGAAGAGCTGGAACTCGCGCTTGTTCGCCGCGCCCGTCGAGAATGCAGCGGCGACGAGGTCACGGAACCATGCCTGTGCGGCGACGATCTGTCGCGTCACCGGATCCCGGACGACCTCGACGTTGAACGTCGGCGCGTAGTTGTAACCGATGATGTCCTCGGCGGTGCGGCCCTTCTGGCCGTAGACCTCCTTCGGGACCTTGATCGGGGTCGGGTTCAGGGCGAGGTTGTTGATGTCGCCCGTGATGTTCACGAACACGCCGCCGAGCTTCAGACGGATGAGGCGCTGGTGCGCGAGCGACACGGACCCGACGGACGGGGCGGTGGTGTCGTAGATGGTGGTGTCGGCCATGGATCTGCTCCTTGCTTTCTGTGGGGATGTCGGCGCGCGCCGACGACCCCTCGCATTGGAGGGGTGGTCTGGATGGGAGGGCTACGGCCGGCGGCCGCGGAAGTGGAACGTCGCCGCGACGGCGGAACGTCCTTGCGTGTCGGGGTCGAAGTCGAGGGCGGAGAACTCCCACGCCCACGAGATGCCGAGCACGTTCGGCGTGTACTCCGTCTGGTCGAGGAGCGCGCGGAGATCGGCCGCCCAGGAACGCACGGTCGGAGGCGACCCGATTCGGCGGGTGTAGACCTGCGTGCGGTAGACGATGTCCGCACGGCCGTCCGGGATCGGTCGGAGAGGCGTGAGGAGCGTGAACTCCTGGACCGTCGTCGGCATGATGCCGTCGAGGCGGATGCCGCGCTCCACGATCGCCCCAGTCGCCTTATACACGGCCAGGTTGTTGTCGTGGAGCAACTGCGCGATCGCCCGGTTCAGGACGATCTCGGGAGCGTCAGGCATCGAACACCCCCAGACGCCGCCCGAACTCATTCCAGATCGCGAGACTCCGCAGGCGGTTCTCAGGGTCAAGGGGAATGAAGGACCCCAGGTCGTCGGTCTGGACCCTGACCGGGACATCTTCCGGGATCATGCCGCCGTCAACCATCGGCCACCTTCTTCGCGATGATCTGGCCGATGACGGCCTTGTTCTCCATCGCCGCGTTCTCCAACCACTTGCCCTGCGCCTTCGGGTTCGAGTCGGTCGAGAAGTTGTACTCGGGATGCTCGTGCAGCCGCACGGCATAGGGGGTGTCGAACGTCACAGCCGCGCCTTCTTCGGCGTCCTGCGCGAGTTCGACGGCACCGGATCCGGCGAGCGTGCCTTCGTCCCGGGGGGAGCGATCGACGGCCTCAGCGAGCAGGAACTCTGCGGCGAGGTTCTCGCCGGCGACAATTCGCTGGTCCAGCTCGGGACCGGTCGGGAAGTTGATGGTCAGACTGACCTTCGCTGTGACGCCCATGCCAGCCTCCTACTCGAGGTAGAGCTCGACGTGCGAGGGCGTGCCCTTGTACTCGAAGTACTCCGATGCGATGACCTCGGAGCGTCGCTCACGCGGCAGCCCCGGCCAGACGGTCACGCGAGTGCGTGGTTGGCAGTCGTCATCGAGCAGCAGGACCACGAACGCGGTCGAGGTGACTTCCTGCCCGGCGGTGGGGGAGTTGGTGCGCCGGTCCACGACCAGACGCACCTTCTGCTCCACGTACGCGGGACGGTCAGGGCGCGGATCCGCCCAGATGTCGCCCTCAGCGCCGTCACCGTCGAACGCTTCGATCGTGACCCGGTGGGGGAGATGCTTCTTCCGGAGTCGGGTCACGGCGGCCTCCTACGTGTGGGCGACGAACGGGGCGATCAGGCCCGCGTTGGTGAGGATGTCCATCGCGCGGGTGCCGATGCGGCGCTGCAGCTTCTCGACTGCGGTGAGCCCATCAGACGAGGACGAGGTCGTGCCGAGCGACACGGAGCCGATCTTCACGGCCCCGGCAAACGCATCGGCGCCGGTAGGGTCGTCCGTCTCCTGCCAGTACTCGACAATCGCACACGCAGCCGCCTTGAACGCCTCGACGTGCGCAGGGTCCGTGGGCATGCCGTTGGTGTCGGCGGGGAAGACGGACAGGCGGGTGAGGGTGTCCACCTCGATCGACGCCATGAGGATCCGCTTCTCCAGCGACCCGGCAATGCCGACCCACGCTTCCTCTGCCTGGATGGCATAGTCCGCCTCGGTCGCGTAGGCTCGCAGCGCCATCAGAGCTCCTCGGGGCCGGACTCGATCCCCACGTCCGTCGGTGGCGGGACGATCTTCTCGCCGAGGATGCCACGAATATCTTTCGCGGACACACGCGAAGGCAGGTCGACGTGGTTCGCCTCGGCGAGGGCGACGAGCGCCCCCTTCGTCATCTTGCCGAGCTCAGGCTGCACGGTGTCGTCGATGACGAAACCGTGCTGCTCGAGCGCGAGACGGCGCTCCGGGTGCAAGGCCAGGACCTCTGCGGTCCCGTCGATGAACTCGACATCGAGGAACATCTGGCGGCCGAGCTCCGGCCGCGGGTGTGTGACGCGCATGAAGACTCCTTCGGTTAGCCGTGCCGTCGCCGTGCAGGGCCAGCGACGGCACGGGTCTAGTTCCCGTCAGCGAATGAGAGCTGCTCACGGGCAGAGTTGCGGTGCCGGCCGGTCCGGCTGATGAAGTCGCGCATGCTCGACTGGGCGTCGTTCGCGTCCTGCCCGGCGCGGCGCCGGTCGACGTCGTTCATCGCGGCCGCCTCGCGGCGTTTCGCCGAGCGGATCTCCCGCTCGAGGCGGCGCTGCTCGGCGCGCTCCTTCTCGGCCGCGGGGTCATGCTCCACACCGGACGGGAGGACAGTCGCGCCAGGCAGGTAGGCGACGACGCGGTCGCGGCAGTTGGGGTGTCCCCAGCCGGCGTTGCGGGCGTCGTCGATGGTTCCCTTGATCTGCACGGTGACGGGTCCGCCGCTGGCGGCAGAGGATACGGTCACCGTTCCGCGCGTCCCGTCGAACGAGACGACGGAGCCGATCCACGGTGCGCACTTCGCGCACGCGTCGAGGCTCCCCGCGATCGTGCCGAGGTTCACGCCCGACTGCTGCATCCGTGCGATGCCGGCTTCCTCCCATGCGCGCTGCGCGGAGGTCCGCCCCGCCATCTCGGCGTAGGAGCCGATCGGCATCCGCAGATGCACAGATCCGTCCTTGCGGAGGTAGTTGATGTGGCCGATGCCCTGGGCGAGGAACTTCTGGACGGCGGCGGCCTGAGCCTGCCGGGTGGTCTGCGCGCCGAGGATGATGCGGGGGGAGTGCTCCGACATGACCTGCTTGTACACGTCGTCGGGGAAGCGGGTGATGCGCGAGTTGAGGACGTCGAGCTTCGATTGCAGGTCCAGGGTCAGCGCTCCGACGGCGTTCGCGGCCGTTGACCCGACCATGCGGTTGCGGGCGCGGCGGACTCCGAAGAGTTGGGCGGCAGCAGCGGCCTGCCCTGCTTGCGCGGCCGTCAGCACGATGTACTCGGCGAGGCCGTCACGCTGGAGCTGGGCGACCTGGGTTCGGGCGACGCGGCGGAGCTCTGCGAGTGCGGAGGCGCGCTCCAGGTCCGCTTCCCACATGTGCCGCTGGTGCAGTACCGACGTCTCATCGCCCACCTGCACGAGGACCAGGATCCGGCGCATGCGGCGTGCGGCCACCTCGATCAGCACCGTCTCGGCGTCCGTGTATCGGGCGGCGAGCATCTCGCCGAGCTGCTCGATCAGGTCATCGAACGATGCGAGGTCAGGGTCGGGGACGAACACGGCCATGCGGTGTCCTTCCCCGAGGCCCGCCCGGGCGGCACGGATGCCAGGCCCGGGCGGGCGGGATCGGTTACGGGATCGTGGTGAACGACACCGTGGCGGTGGCGATGCCCTCCGGGCGGAACACCTTCGCGCCGAAGATGTTCAGACCGCGAACGAGGTCACCGAAGCGGTGCTCGGAGCGGATTGCCTCGGTCTCGGTGATCTGGTTCGCGAACGACACCGCGTCCGGGACACCCGCGCAGATGACCAGGTCATCCTTGTTCGCGCCGGCGCCGCCGACCTTCTGGATGTTGTTCGACACGAGCACGTCGAAGCCGGAGCCACGACCGACCTGCCCGTTGAGGAGCCCGTCGGTGGACCCCGACGCGGACAGGTCCGTGTACCGCTTGTCCATCAGCAGGGCGCTGATGAACTGCGACGGCACGACCACGTACCGGCCGACGGTCGGCACCGACTGGTTGTCGAGCTTCTCGCGCAGCTTCACGAGCAGCTGGTACGCCGAGATGTTCGTGCCCGTGACGATCTTCGACGGGTCACCGTCGAACACCGTCGCGCGACCGTACTGATTCGCGGCCAGCGCCCCACCGAAGTAGAGGCCTGCGATGTACTTGTCGACGGCGTCCTTGAGGCCGACGCCCGCACGCTGCGTGGCCGGGTTCTGGAAGTCGCCGGCCGCCTGGACCTTGTCGACGTCGTTCACGCGGAACGCGTAGTAGTTGCCCTGGTTGATGAGCATGGCGGTGTCGGAGTCGGCGAGGTCCTCGACGACGATGTCCGTGGTCTTGTCGTAGGTGCGGATCGTGGGGTCCGCGACCGACGTCACGTGGACGGTGTCGCCCTGCTGCTGGATCTTGCCTTCGTACTTGGTGTTCGCGACGTTCGGCTGACCGAACACGAGCGCCTTCTCGAAGGGGACCTGGACTGCGGCTTCCCACAGCTCCGGGACGAAGTTGGCGATGGTCATGATGGGCTCCTAACCCTTAGTTCTTGAGCAGGGACTGGAGTCGTCCCTGCTTCGCTGCCTTGAGCCGCTCCTCCGGGGAGAGTGCGGCGAGCTGTTCGCGGGAGAGCTGGGATGCTCCCTCGCCGGAGTGCTGGGCGCCGCCGGTCGAAACGGCCACCTGGGCGCGCTTGAACTTGGCGGGGTTCCCGTCGACCGTGTCCTTGATGAGCTGATCCACCTGGGATCCGAACTCGGCGTCGGACGGGTCGAGCGCGGCGAGCTTGCGCAGGAATCCGCTCGAGTCGAGCAGCTCCTCCGTGTTCGCGCCGTGCTTGTCGGCGTTGCGGAGAACGGCGAGGTCACGCTTGGTCGCGTTGGCTTCGTCGATCGCGGACTGTCGGTCGGCCTGGGCCTGCGTCAGCAGGGCCTCAGGGTCGACCTTCTCGTCGTCCTTGACCAGCCCGAGCGCCTTGCCGATCGACTGCGCGAGCTCGGACTTGGCGGCCTCGGCGGCAGCAGCCGCGTCGGTCTTCGCCTTCTCCCGAGCGCTCGCGTTCTCTCGACGCAGCTTCTCGACGTACTCGCGAGAGAACGTCTCCGGCGCATCCGACGTCGTGTCGGCGGCCGTCTCCGTACCGGTGTCGGTCGCCGTCACGGCGGCATTGGCCGCAGTGTCCGTCGCCGCGTCGGTCTCGCCCGAGGTCGTGTCGGTCGAGGTGTCGTCGCTCGTGGTCTGGTCAGTGGACATGGTGAATCTCCTTCTCCGCCTCCGGGACGGGTTTCGGGATGGGCCGTGCAGCACCGGGCATGCACGGACGAGGGTTTGGAGGGGCGCAAGTGTCCTCAGCCGGTTGGTGCCGGCGTCGCTGGATCCTTGGGCGCGCGGAGGGCGCAGAGCATGAACGCCCCTCCAGGCGTGTGAGTAGCGCCGTCCGCAGGGATCGAACCTGCAACCGCCGGTTTTGGAGACCGGTGCTCTACCAGTTGAGCTAGAACGACGGGGCCAGCCACGGACCTGGGGATCCGGCTCTGGCGTATGAAGTTGTGGGCGCGCGGGCTGACTCAGGCGCTACGGCCCCTGGGATCACCAGCCAGCACCATCCGGGTGGCGCGCGCTCGACTCGTTCACGGAGGGTCAGACCGTCAGGCGCTCGACAGGTCGGTCGAGACTTTGAGCCGTCACATAACGGCACCTTGGGTGCGCTCTTCTCGTCTTCTCGGGCGACGCGTGCCCTCAAACGGGGGGAGGAAACCCCTGGACGTCTCATTCGGCGTTGAGTGCCGCCTGCTCTGCGCGCTCCGAGGTGAGCGCGATGTCGAGCAAGCCACGCGTCAGCGGCCACGCCTGCTCGGGGGTGGTGACGCCGACCGCAGACTGACCCTCACGCTCCATCTCCGACGAAAGCTTGTGCGCTACCAGCACCCAGCCGGCCACGAACACCTCCGGCTCGACGACACCGTAGTACTGCGCAATCGCCCGACCGAGATCCGCGCGAGCCTCAGCGGCGCCGTCCTCATCGGTCTCGTGCGAGACCGGAGGTGCTGCCGCGGACGCGAGCACAGGGCGCTCGTACGTCTGCTCGAAGATGTCCGGCTTGCACGGGTAGAACTCACCCTGCACGCCCCGGATGATCCAGTCGCCAGGCTCGGCGCGCATGACGCCTTCGAGCGTGTGGATCTCGATCCCGAACGGCCGCCGAGGTCCGACGACCCGGAAGTCGCGGAAGCCGTGGCCGAGCATCCAACCGGCGATCGTCGCGTGTGCGGCGTCGTGCGGGCTTAGCACGTCCTCTGCCTCCGTGATATCCGGATCCAGGTGCACGGCCTCGATCTCGACGGGCTTCTTGTGGAACTTCTGAGGTGCGCTGGCGCTCACGGTTGGCCTCCGTAGTCGATCCCAGTGACACGCAGGGGCGCATCGCGGAGTGCACCTTGCAGAGCCCGCACCCATGCCTCGGAGGTGGTCCCAGCCCAGTCGACGCCGGACGGCTGATCCTTCACGTAGGCGAGGGTGACGTGTGCCCGGTACTCGGGGAACGTGCTCACGTGCGGGAGGTACGACAGGCGCGCGTGCGCCTTTGCCAGCTCCGGGGTGAGGGCCAGATGCGCGACGATGCACTTGTACGGGTCGTCGGGGTACGGCGAGTCGAAGACGCCGACGTGGTCGACGGTCACGGCGGAGAGGTCGACGTCGGTGAGGAGCGCATCGACATGCTCCCGCCACACGGGGCCCGGCTGCATGAGCCCGTAGAGCAGCGTGATGTGGGCGCCGCGCTCTGCGACAGCACCGTCGATCCACCACCGCGATGGGTCCACCCCTCGCAGGGAGTAGAGGTCGCGGTCAGGGTCCAGACCGGCGTCTCGGGCGTAGTCCGTGACCTCGATCGGCTCGACATCGGCCATGATGCAGCCGAGCTCGCTCAGGTCGATGCCAAGCGCGGCATGCACGGCGGGGAACTGGTGCGCGGACTCGGTCATCACGCGTCCTTCCCGTAGGCGATATCGCGGCCCCGCCGGAGCGCATTGACCGCCTTGTTGACCTCGGGGCGGGACAGCACGTCGGACCAGACACGCACCTGGTGCTGCTCGGTGGCGTACTCGCCGATGTGCGCGTTCGTGGCGACCGTGCGCGCAGCCTCATCCTCGGCGTACTCCAGCAGGTCCCGGATCTCGGCGACGGTGAGGTCGATGCCAAGCTGCAGCCAGCCCGTCTCGAGCCCCGCAGCATCCTGGGAGCCGACACGGTTCCACTGGACGTGCACGTTCCGGCGCGGGACCTCGACGTGCGCGATCGCCTCGATGAGCTGCCCGGGGTGCCCGGGCGCGTACTCCGGCGCCGGCAGAGCCCGGTCGATGATGCGGTTGTGGGTGATCTGTTCGCGGGCCATGGCCTCGCCTTTCCTGTGAAGCCCCGTCACGGGGCCTGCCCGGCATCGCGCCGAGAAGTGGGACCGATACGGTGATCGGGTGAGCAGCACCTGGTGGGCCGAGTTCGGAGGACAAGTAGCCGTTGGCGTCGTCGTCGCTGCTATCGGCGCGATCGGCGCGGCCCTCACTCCGTGGGGCAAGAAGGCCATGTCCCGAATCGTCAGCGCTCTTCAGGGCGCGGGACGATTCATCGCTTCGGTGAGGGTTACCACTCGGGCTCGGATCGATGCCGAGGTCGCCGACGCTGTGGAACGGGCGACGGATTCCGATGACGACGACGGGGAAGGCCGGCCCTTGCAGCCAGAGGAGCATCGAGGGTGGGTGATGCTTCCCGCGCCGACACCCCGAACCTGGATGCTCCGCAATCAGACGGGCGAGGATGCGGTCGTGGAGATGATCATGATGGCCGCCAGCGCGTACTTCGACTGGGAGCCACCCGAATACCCGATCGCTCTGAAGGACGGCGCGTCTCTCTCATTCCCTGCCCGGCGAGTTCGGACGAGCTTCAACTTCATGCCCTTCCTCGACAACCCGATGGCGAACGTGATGTGGCAGGACAGCCATGGTGATGAGCGCGAAGACGTGATCTGGATCGTCGTCAACCGGTGAACGTTGCCGGGTCAGGCGCCGTGAGCCCCTTCTCCTGCTGGATCCGGGCCACCTCTTCACCGATCCACACGTCATCCCGATCAGGATTCGCGCGGCGCACCTTCGTCTCCGTGGAGATCGCGGACGCCGCATCCAACAGGGACACGATCCGGACTTCCTTCTCCGGGTCGATCTGCGACACCGCCGGGAACTCGGCGACCACGTCCACGCCGGGACGGCCGCCCTTGCCGCGGAAGATGATCCCGTCGAGCTCGAGACAGATCGATGCGATGCGTGTGCGCGCCAGCGACGCGTACCGGATCTTCTTGTCGCGGGTGCGTTCCGTGTCCGAGCGGCGATCGGTGACCTCGGTCGCCGTCACGGCGACGTCGTTCGAGTGCTCGCCATATGACGACAGCGAGTAGCCGGTCGCCTGGAGGATCTCCTTCTTCAGGTTGAACGCAGTGCGCTCGTGCTCATCGACACGGATCGCGAACTGCTGCGCCTCGATGTTCTTCCCGTCCTTGTTCGGGAGAGCGTTCAGCAGCGCGTACACCTCCCGTTCCGCGTCGAAGAACCCGCCCTGGCCGCGGCCGTTGGACTGGATCATCGCCTCGGGGACGAAGATGCGGGCACGTCCGACCTTCAGGTCCCGCATCCATGACGACCAGACCTCATCGAACCCGTTCAGGAGCGGCTCGACGCCTTCGAAGTCGGAGCGGCCCCAGGCGGAGAACTGGCCCTTGCGGCGCAGCTTCCGCGGCTTGCGGATGTTCGGCTCGTACACGGCCGTGAGCCGGTCGATATGCGTCGGGATGATCGTCTGCATACCGTCGGACACGGCGCCGGCAAGCTCGGCGAGGTGGGCGGTCTCGGGGCGCATCGTCAGCGGGACCCGTACCCCGATCCGCTCCTGGTCGTCGGACACGTACAGGGCGTGGATGATCGCGCCGGGCTCGTGGTGCTCGATGTGCCGGAACACCTTCCGGTCGTCGTCGATGCGAGTCCAGAACGATACCTCGACGAGCTGTCCACCACGGAACGTCGGCACGGCGGCGTCCGCGTCCACACTCCGGTAGAAGACGTGATCGAACGGGCCGGCAAGGTCCCAGTCGGCAACCCAGTAGGTGCCGCCGAGAGCCGCCTCGAGCTCGCCCGCCTCGTTCTGCGTCATCGCGGACTGTGCGGAATTCATGATCACGTCGAGGCGCTGCTCCGTCGCGTCAGGGTTCACCTTGTCGGCATCGCCGGCGACACCGAACACGGGCGGTTCCGCGTTCAGCAGGTCGCTCGACAGGGTCGCGAGGTTCGACGCCATCGGGATGTGCAGCGCCGTCCGCTCCTCACCTGAAGCGAGAGGGCGACCCCACCAGAAGCGGGACATGAACCCGGCCACACCGCCCTGCATCGGACGGCCGCCGCGCAGGTGTGACGCGGACTGTGCGCCACCGTAGATCGCGCGGAGCTCGTCAACGTCACCCGTGTACCAGGCGCCGTGCTCACGCATGCGAGCGAACCCGGGGGCGAGTTGCTTCGGGGGGAAGAACGATCCGTCAGCGGGAAGCGGCATGCTGAACTCCCCTCGGTCAGGCGGCGATGTCGAACTCGTAGGACTGGCGTGTGGAGTGGACGATGTAGCGGCCGGCATCGAGCGAGTCGTCGTTGTCCTTGACGGGCTCGTCGTTGCCGTTCGCGGTGGCCTTCGCGTCCCAGGCGTACTCGGTGACTTCTTGCAGCCAACCCTTGCACCGGTCGGTGACGATCATCTGGTCGTTGTCGAGGAGCCGTGAGATGGTGCCGATGCCGGGGAGGACCTCGTGGTCGGCATGCCAGGTTGTGATCCCGAGCTTGAACAGCTCTTCCTGGAAGTGCGCGGCAGCCGGGTCGATGATCTGGAACTCAGGTGTCAACGACGACGGGCGAGGCTGGTGATCCTTCGCAAGCCACGACTTCAGCTGCAGAGCCGTCGTCGACGGCGCCTGACGCCGGTTGTCGTGGTCGCGCGGGTCGTACCGGTACTCGTCCATCAGCACCAGGCGGGGCTTCTCCTCGCGCGTGATGCCGGCCATGATCGCTGACGTCGCGTGCGTTGTGCCGAAGTCGATGCCCGTGCCAAGCAGCCGGTAGATCGGCGGCATGTCCTCGAAGCGGATCTGATGCCGGCGCGGGTCCCACATCGGGTAGACGGCGCCCTCGGCGTTCGTCCACTCGCCCTTGATGAACCGGTCGTAGAACACTCCCGTGTAGGAGCGCTTCATCCGGTCGATGTAGGCGGTCTCGAGCGACGGGTTATCCGCCATCGTGAAGTGGAACGCGATCAGGTCGACGGCGTCCGCCTTCAGCAGCCAGTTCTTCCGCAGCCAGTGATTCCGGGATGCCGGGTTCATCGTCGCGAGCAGGCGGGCACCGGACACACGCAGACGGGTGACGAGCATGTTCCAGAACACTTCAGGCAGCAGCGTCGCCTCGTCGACGTACGCGAGACCGATCGTCGCACCCTGGATCCGTCCGACAGCCTCCACGTTGTGAGCGCCGACGATCATCACCTCACGGCCCAGGATGACCGCTTTCGTCGCCCCCGGCGTGTAGATCACCTGCGACGCGATCACCGACCCGAACATGTGCGGGTCCTGCAGCGGCTGGATCACGTTCTGATAGATCGTCTGCAAGGTACGGCCCACGATCACGATCAGACCTGACCGCGGGGCGATACGCACCGCAAGCAGGAACGCGATCAGCGACGCGATCGTCTTCCCCGCAGACACTGACCCATACCAGATGGACAGCGACCGCTTCGCCGAATCCACCACGGACAGGATCTGCGCCCGCGACATTCGACTCGTGAGGCTATTCAGGTCCAGCATCGGTCGAACCCTCATCCCGCAACGCATCCGCCGCCGCACCCAACGCAGACGCCACATGATCGAGCAGCCCGACCGCGGACTCAGTCCCGCCGGCCTCGCGCTCAACGATCCGCGTCAGCTTGTCGAACGTGATCCCCGCCGTCACCACCGCATTCCGGCGAACCTCCACAGGTGCGCGCTGCAACGTGTGCTCCTCATACGTGTTGTCCTTGCCGCCGAAGTTGTACACCAGGTACGGGCTATCGAGCGCGTCCAACATCTCCTCAGACCGGTGAAGCATCTTCTCCGCCAGACGCACACGCGCCACAGCAAGATCAACCTGCCGGGCCTCCGTCGCCGCCTTCGTCTGAGCGCGATCGAACGCGAGACCCTCGGCCTTCGCCCACCGCGCCACGGTCGCAACACCAACGTCCAGCTGCTTCGCGATCTGCCGGCACGACAGGCCCTGATCGAACAGTGCACGGGCCTCATGACCGCGTTTGGTCTGGAACGTCTCACGCACCATGGTTCGGGCCTCCGCTTCAGGGCCTCGTGCCCGGTGTCAGCAGGTGTTCTGGGATGCTGTGGGGATGGACAACTACGGGCTGATCGTCCTTACGGGGATCGCGACTGCGGCGGCGGTTGCAGGTGCCGTGTTCGCATGGGTACAGGCGCGCGCCGCGGTCCACAGTCGGGAGGATGCTCAACTGGCGCGCAACGAGGCACAGGACGCGCAGGGGAAGGCGGAGACCGCCCAAGCGCAGGCGAATGCCATCGCGGGTCAAGCGCGGGACGCTCTGGAGCGGTCAGCCGTTGCTTTGGAGCGCGCGAACGAGCTCGCGGAAGCGGCCATTCCTCAACCACAGGTGAGATGGAGGATTTCGCCTCTTCCTGGGGGCATGTGGGCTGTGAAGAACGTGGGTGATCTCACGGCGTCCAACGTCACGTTGTCCGGAGGACCTGGGATCTACACGGACGAAGATAGTTCGGCGTCAGTGGTGCGGCCAGGGCATGCGCTGCGGTTCGGCATCTGGCAAGGCGGGGGGATGGCGGCTCCGGTGTTGACAGTCGCCTGGGATGACTCGGATGGGGAACGACAGGAAGAGCCGATCACGGTACTCAGTTAGGGAAACTTGCGTGCCCTGGAAGCAAGTTTCAACGTCTGCTCCTGTGCCTAGGATCTGACCGCAAGCTCGGGCACCCGGCTCGAGCATGATCGGAGGTACCAGATGGCAACGCAGGATGACGCGGTGCAAGCGCTGTTCGATGCGATCGTGAAGGTGGCAACTAAGGGCGGCAATGGGGGTACGCCTGCCGCCGCGGGCATGGTTCGGGATGCGGCGATCGCGTACCGGGCCGTGGTCGGCGGCCCTCAGCCTGGCGGCGTCCTCGCCAACAACAGCTGACCCGACGACGATGCCCCCGGCGATGTGACTTTCGGGTCAGGGATCGTTCCGGGGGATCTCGGGCGGACTGGTCCACCATCTACGTTCTATCGTGCCTAGATTGCGGAGATTGCGTATTTGTTTTCGGGGTTCAGGGGCGGCGTGTCGGCTTCCCGCGCGGTCGCCCCGGCCGGATCTCGTGGCTCAGCCGAACGGCGGCCTTCGCCAGCACCAGCATCCGGTTTCGGTCGTCTCGGATCATCGCGAGCTTCTTGTCCTCGATCCACTCGTAGATAGCGCGGCGTGAACGGTTCGTGAGCACGGCCGCCTCCTTGACCGAGATCCACTCCTTCATCGCTCGGCACTCCCATCCGGGCGGTTGGTCTCGGTGAAAATGATGTACGCCTCGTAGCGGCGCAGGTCGGACAGCACGGGATCTGAGTCGTACTTCTCAATCTCGCGCGTCCAGCCGTCCGGAAACCCGAACGCACGATCGATGTCGGACTGCTTGAGCCCTGCATCACGGCGGCGGCGAATCAGCGCGGACATCGCCTCTCGATCGCGCCGCGCCAGAGTCTTCGCGATCTCGCGCATCTCGGTCATCGTTCACTCCCATCCGTGAGGGCTTCGGTGTTCTCCTTGACAGAGAACCAGGGGCCGGCCTTGCGACGGCGCTCGAGCGTGACGATCGATCCGTCGCCCCGAGGAGGTAGGGCGAACCACTCGGCCACCGTCATCTGACCGCGTGTCAGTTTCTGGTGTGGGGCCGGGTCAACGCCGCGGTCCAGGGTTCGGTACTCCCATTCGGGTTCGCCCCGCTCGGCCAGGACGGAATCCGGGCGGGCAAGCTCGATCGCCCGGTCCCGATCCCTGACATCGCGCTGAATCGACGGGTCGTCGAGACGCCCACCGTGCTTCAGTTGCGCCTTCACCGCGTCGTCGATGCGCTCAGCGAGGAACCGCAAGGCGCGTCGGATCAGCATTCCGTCGTCGTTCATCGTTCTCCTCCCTGTCCAGCGGCAGCAGCACGCAGAGCGGAACGCATGGCCCCCTCGTCATCTGTGTTCCACTCGTTGCGCCAAGCCAATAGCGCCGCCTGCACCTGCGCGTCGGTCGGCTCGCCCTTCTGTGACATTTGGGCGGACGAAATGTCAGAAACACCCGGTTCAGTGACATTTGACGGCTCGCCCTGCGCATTGAGCAGTTCGAGTGCCGCGTAGATCAGGGCCGACGCATCCTCGGCACGCCCACGGCGGGAGTAGTCGATCGCCCATGTCAGGAGGTGTCGGATGCCGTGCTGGGCGTCATGCTTGGGCGTGTAGCCCTTCGCGATCTGCCGCTCGCGCACAGCCTCGATCCGCGTCTTCCACACCTCAGGCGTCGGCTCGCCCTGCACGGTGCGGTGGAAGCCAGCGGCAAGCACCGCATCTGCGATCCGGTCAGGGGCCTCGGCGCACTCGCACTCGTCGCTCCAAGCTTCCGCATGGGCCAGGGACACCTCGCGGACCAGCGCTTCCCGCTCGTCGTCGGACGGGCTGCTCTCAGCTACTCGGAAATCTTTAGAGTAGCCAGCGACGTGTGAAGAATCGGCCGGATTCTTTACACGTCCCGAGGACGATGCAAGATCCTTCGCATGTGCCTCCTCGAACACGGCGAGCAGATCCCGGATGATGAGGATCGCCCGGTCCAGTTCGCGGGACGTCGACTTGCCGAGGTGCGAGCCATTCACGAACGCTCGCGCCTCTCGGATGCTCTGTTCCTGGTTCATGCTGCGTTCCTCTCGGTGGCGTGGTGGATGGTGAGCGCGTCGTCAACGGTCCAGGCGGCGCGGTACTGGTCACGCTGCTCGCGGACGGTGCCGCGGATCCGGTGCGTGACCCAGCGCACGGTGCCGGCGACCTTGACCGGCTCCCGCCACGTGTGGGCGGCGCGGCCGACACGGATCCGGCCGGTGACGGTGTGTTGGTCGGCATCCCAGAGCGCCAGCACCCCGCCGGGGCGGGACTGTGCGCCGAGCTGGTGGCAGTCGCATCGGCAGTCGACGTTGCGGCATTCGGCGTGGGTCGTCACCTCACAGTCGGCGGATCCCACCCAGCGGTGCACGTCGGGACGGACCCGGGCGAGCTCCTTCCCGCAGAACGGGCAGGAGACCACTGTCGCGCCGCGTTCGTCGTGGGTGACGTTGCCATGCGGGGCGATGAATCCGCAGCCGGGGCACCGCTCCTTGACGACCTGCTTCTCGCGGACCTCGACCTCCAGGTCTCGGTACGCGCGCTCTGCGGCGGCGGCGAACCGGATCGCGTCGCGGGCGCCGGCTTCGTCGTGCACCCACAGGTCGACCGTGCGTGTACCCCTCGAGGCGAGGTGGCCGCGGCACTCGTCCAGGGTGAGGAACGAGAGGGTCAGGTTCGAGTAGCCGGACGGCGCGGCGCCTTTCGGGCCGGCCTCGGGGGATACGAGGCGGCCGTCGGCTGCGCGCACCGCGGCCTCGAAGTCTGACCAGGCGGAGACTGCGTCGACCGCGCGCTCATAGCAGGGCGTGCAGAGGAACCCGACTTCGGCAGCGCGGGGAAGGCACCCGCGGCAGTCGCCCGGGTTGATGGCCCAGCCTTCGTGGTCTGGGCAGGTGACGCGGTGCGCGCCGGCCTCGGCATGGTTGCGGACGCAGGTGATCATTCGGTGGTCCTCTCCTTGAACGCGATGCAGGCTGGCCACCGCTTGGTCATGTCGCGGCCGTCGCCACGGTGGTTCTTCGAGCGCGGGTCGCGAGTGCCGCACTTCCAGCCGTGGAAGCCGCCCTCGCGCTTCTCGCGCAGCCAGGCGCAGTCCCCGCACGTACGGCCATTGCCAGCGAGCGGCATCCGTGTCGCAGGATGCATGCCGTTCTGGATCGCGAGTTGATCGCGTTGCCACTGCGGCAGCCGCTCCGACTTCGGGGCATCCTTCGGCGGAGGCGGCGCATCGAACCCGGGGAGTACGTCAGTCACGAGCTTCCTCCTCGGCCCAGCCGGGAATGGTCAGTGTCGGGATGCCCTCCGCCTCCCAGAGCGCGACGACGGAAGGGTTGTCGTCGATCGCGAACGCGACATCATGGGTCTGACGGATCGTCGTGAGGATCTCTCGCTTGACCTGGAAGTCGGGCCGGTAATCGCCGTTCGCGCGCATGTGCAGTTCGTACCTGCCAGGGAGGTGCCTGTCCAACCATCGGCGGGTGGATGCTTCCCACATGCGCATCCGTGCGGTTACGACGACGATGTCCGCGACGGCACGCCAAGCCCTGATGACTGCGAGGGTCGTCGGGATCGGCGGGCAGTCCTCTGCGCCTCGATGGAACGCGTCGAAGTCCTTTGGGTGGCTCAGAACGTGATGCCGAACCGACGTGACATCGACGAGTGTCCCGTCCACATCGACGATCACAGCCCGACGGCGTGCACCGAACGCAGCCGCCATATCGACCGCCAGGCACTGCTGGACGCGGAGCCACGCTTCCCTCGACGGCCACGGGACACGGGAGACGGTCAGACGGTCAGCCGGCAGGACTCGTCCGTCCTGGTGACGGCCGAGCATCGTGTACCCGGATTCATCGAGGCTGTCCGCGACAACCACGCCCGGGTCGATGCCGACAGCACGCAGAGCCGCAGAGGTGCGTTCGTAGTTCACAGACATCCGCACGCTCCTGAGACGCTGATCTCCAGCCAACAACTCGGGCAGACGGGGCGAGGCTCCGGCTCAGGCTGCGCGAGCAGCCGCGCGGTGCACTCGAGGTGCACGAGCTGGCCGTCGACGAACTGGACGGTGTCGCCGGGGTGGATCCGGGAGTCGCAGTCGGCGGCGCAGACGCCGTCGTAGCGGGCCGGGAACGGGAAGGGCATGAGGTTCTCCTGTCGGTGAGGGACGGGGCGCCGCGGCCGCGCGGCGCCCCGTCAGGTCAGAACGGGGTGTCGTCTCCGAAGGAGCCGGGCGTGGACCAGCCGTCGGAAGCGTTGGAGGGTCCGGGCGCAGACCAGGGCTCGGCAGTGGTGGGTGCGCTACCGGCGTCCGGAGCCCACTGGCCGGACTGGACGCCCTGCGCGTCGGAGCGCGCGGCACGGGTGACCTGCGCGGTCGCATACCGGAGCGAGGGACCGATCTCGTCGACCTCCAGCTCGATCGACGTGCGAGTGACGCCTTCCTTGTCCTGGTAGGAGCGCTGACGAAGACGACCCTGCGCGATGACGCGCATGCCCTTCGTCATTGATCCCGCCACGTGCTCGGCGAACTCGCGCCACACGGACGCGCGGAGGAACAGCGCTTCGCCGTCCTTCCACTCGTTCGCCTGGCGGTCGAAGGTGCGCGGCGTCGAGGCGATGGTGAAGTTCGCC
>Ga0308170_10001304_pt1 | contig 24597 bp, 19 predicted proteins | sample PhyBR2_2_FD_202136 | JGI IMG/M metagenome (GOLD analysis project Ga0308170, IMG submission 202136) | Phyllosphere microbial communities from UC Gill Tract Community Farm, Albany, California, United States - DLSLSB.R2 | ecosystem: Host-associated > Plants > Phyllosphere > Unclassified | place...
AGAGCGGCGCAGCCAACTATCCCGGACTGGACCACTGGCGGGACCTTCCCATCTCCCAGCAGCCCAGCTGGCAGGACCGGGAAGTTTTCGAGGCTTCGGTAAAGGAGCTCTCCGTGCTTCCGCCGCTGGTGTTCGCGGGCGAAGTGGACGTGCTCCGGGAGCGGCTCGCTGCCGCTGCCCAGGGCAAGGCGTTCCTGTTGCAGGGCGGCGACTGCGCTGAAACCTTCGAAGCCGCCACGGCGGACAAGATCAGCGCCCGCGTCAAGACCATCCTCCAGATGGCCGTGGTCCTCACCTACGGCGCTGCCATGCCCGTCATCAAGATGGGCCGCATGGCAGGCCAGTTCGCCAAGCCCCGCTCCTCCAATGACGAAACCCGCAACGGCGTGACCCTGCCCGCCTACCGCGGCGACATCGTCAACGGGTACGAATTCACCCCCGAGTCCCGCGGCCACGACGCCTCCCGGATGCTGCGTGCCTACCACACCTCCGCGTCGACGCTGAACCTCATCCGCGCCTTCACGCAGGGCGGCTTCGCGGACCTGCGCTCTGTACACCAGTGGAACAAGGGCTTCACGGAAAACCCCGCCCACGCCCGCTACGAGTCGCTGGCCCGGGACATCGACCGCGCCATCAAGTTCATGGATTCCTGTGGCGCGGACTTCGAAGCCCTGAAGCGCGTCGAGTTCTTCGCAAGCCACGAGGCCCTGCTGCTGGACTACGAACGCGCCCTGACCCGAATCGACTCCCGCACCGGCTTCCCCTACGACACCTCCGCCCACTTCCTGTGGATCGGGGAGCGCACCCGGGAACTGGACCACGCCCACGTGGACTTCCTCTCGCGGGTACGCAACCCCATTGGCGTCAAGCTCGGCCCGTCCACCACCGGGGACGACGCTCTGAGGTTGATCGACAAGCTGGACCCGGAGCGTGAACCCGGTCGCCTCACATTCATCACCCGCATGGGTGCCGGCAACATTCGCGAGAAGCTGCCGGCCGTCGTCGAAAAGGTCACCGCTTCCGGCGCGCAGGTGCTGTGGGTCACCGACCCCATGCACGGCAACACCGTCACCTCACCCAACGGCTACAAGACGCGCAACTTCGACGATGTCATTGACGAAGTGCGCGGTTTCTTCGAAGTGCACCACGGCCTGGGCACCGTTCCCGGCGGCCTGCACGTCGAGATGACAGGCGATGACGTAGCAGAATGCCTGGGGGGCGCGGACCCCATCGACCAGGAGGCCTTCCTGGACCGCTACGAGTCCGTCTGCGATCCCCGCCTGAACCACATGCAGTCCCTCGAAATGGCCTTCCTGGTGGCCGGGGCGCTCGCCAAGCACTAGGAGAACCACGGGTGAAGGCGGGCCGGCGCTGCCCGCCCGTCTTCACTACACAACGGTGATCGTAATCACCGATCCTTCCGGGACTTCCCGGTCCACGGGCGACTGATCACGCACGGTGCCGAAGAACCCGCCCAGGATGTTATTCCGGCGGACTTCGAATCCCAGCTTCTTCAGCGCCTGTTCGGCTTCACTTGCCTGCTTGCCTATATAGCTGGGGACATTCACCATCCTGGGGCCCTTGGAAATGGTCAACGTGACGGTGCCGCCCCGGGTCAACGTGCCGTTGGCGGGGGACTGGCCGACGACGGCGCCCTCCGGCACGTTTCGATCGAATAGCTCATCCGGGGCTACCTCGGCTGCCAGTCCTGCTGCCTCAATTGCTGCCACGGCGTCGTCCTCGGCCTTTCCCACCACTGATGGAACGGGAATGGGCTGTGGCCCCTTGGAAACCACCATCGCCACCGGGGTGCCATGGCGCACGGAAGTGCCTGCGGTCGGATCCTGCGACAGGACCGTGCCTGCCGCGGCATTTTCGTCAAACTTCTCGGCCACCGTCCCCAGCGCCATTTCCGCGGCGTTCAGGGCCCTCTTCGCTTCGTCCAGCGTCCCCCCGGTGAGTTTTGGCAAGGGAAACAGCTGCGGGCCCTTGGACACCAGCAGGGAGACGGGCTGGAACTTCCGGATCTCAGTCCCGGCTGCCGGGTCACTGCCCACCACCAGTCCGGTGGGTACCGCGTCGTCAAAGACATCACTGGTGGTGGAACGGAACCCCACTCCGCTCAGCACCTGCTGGGCCTGGGCCACGGTCTTGTTGGCCACCGCCGGTACGGCAGCGGCGGCCCCGGGGCCCATTCCAAAGAACCAACCCGCACCAGTGGCCAGGAGCGCGGCGATGATGAGGACCAGGACCCAGAGGACGCCGCGGCGGCGCGGATTGCCGTCCCGGAGCGTACGCAGCGGGGTGGCAGCGGCTGCGGCACGCAGCTTCTCGTTTTCCTTGTCCGCCCGCCGTTGAGCGCGCTTGCTCACCCGCGGCGGCGGGGGAGACCAGCCCCCGCCGGAATCGTCGTCGTCGGGCAGTGCAAGTCCGGGTCTCTGGTGATGCACCTGGGCCGTTGGAACATATCCCTCCCCGTACCCATCTGCCTGCCCGGACCGCCCGGACTGCCCTGGCGGGTAGGCGGGCGCGGCCGGCCGGGAGGGAGGCATCAGGGTCGTGGGGTTGCTGGTACGGGCCAGGACCTCGGTCTGGTGTTGGGACGCGGCGGCCGCCGCCGGAGGCTGCAGGTCCAATTCGGCATCGCTGAGGTTGGTCCGGATGTGGCGCAGCTCCTGCAGCAGCGCATTGCCGTCCACCGGCCGGTTCTCGGGATCATTGGCCGTACACCACTGGACCAATTCGTCCACTTCGCCCGCCAGGCCGGGCACCAGGTCCGACGGCGGCCCCACAGCACCGTTGACGTGCTGGTAGGCCACTTGGATAGGGACCTCGCCCTCGAACGGCTGCCGTCCGGTCAGCATCTCGTACAGCATGATGCCCACGGAATAGACGTCGCTGCGCGCGTCAGCAGGCCTGCCCAGGACGAGTTCAGGCGAGATGTACGCGACCGTCCCGATCAGCGCCCCGGTGCTGGTGGAGCTGGTGACGGCCCGGGCCAGTCCGAAGTCACCGATCTTGATCCTGCCGTCATCGGCGATCAGGACGTTTTCGGGTTTCACGTCGCGGTGGATAAAGCCCGCCGCGTGCGCCGCGCCCAACCCCTCCACCACGGGATCGATCAGGGCCAGCGCCAGCCTGGGCGGGAGGGCGCCCCTTTCCCTGAGGACGTCCCTGAGCGTATGGCCCTTGATGTACTCCATGACGAGGTACGCGGTGTGAGCGTCGTTGCCTTGGTCCAGAACGCCCACCACGTGCGGATGGGACAGGCGGGCAGCGGCCTTTGCTTCCCGCCCAAGCCTGCCCAGGAAGTTGTCATCGGCAGCGAGGTGGGGGTGCAGCACCTTCAGCGCCACCTCACGGTCCAGCCGCTGGTCCACGGCCAGATAGACAGTGGACATGCCGCCGCGGGCAAGCCTGGAGGTGACTGCATAGCGGTTGTCCACCAGCGCCCCTACGAGTGGGTCTGACGCGTCTTCCTGCACCTTACGATCCTAATCCCGCAGCAAAACGCGGCCGAAACGAAAACGGGTCCGAACCGGTAACGGTTCGGACCCGCGCTACTGCACCGGTCAGAAGCAGGAGCTCAGCTGAAGTTCTTCTGGTGGGCCTTGATGGCGGCCACATACGCCTTGGTGTCGTCGTACATGCCGTACTTGCTCACCGAGTACTGCCCCTGGTAGTAACCGGCAATCGCGGTGTCCTGGTCCTTGCTGGTGGCAATCAACTGGCGGATGATGGCCACGCCCGCCGTGGCGTTGTCGTACGGATCCAGCAGGTTCAGCTTGCGTCCCACCAGGTCCGAGGCCCACTGTCCCGAACCCGGAACAACCTGCATGGTTCCGATCGCGTTGGCCGGCGACACGGCGCGCTGGTTGAACCCCGATTCCTGGAAGGCGAAGGCCATGGCCAGTGAGGGGTCGACAGCCATCCGGCGGGCCGTGTCGGCAACGATGTTCTTCATTTCGTCACGCGAGGGGACCGGGGAAGCGTTCAGCAGCGCTTTGTTCTCATTCGCCGAGCTGACAACAGCGGCCGGGTAGCTGAACCCGAGGAACGAACTGGGCACCAGGGGAGCGGCGGCCGGCTGCGGCGCCGCTGCCTGCTGGGGAGCCGGCTGGCTGGAGCCGCCGGGGATGACCAGCTTGCTGCCGGGGTAGATGATCGTGGTCATGCTCAGCTTGTTGGCGGACAGGAGGTCCGACAACTTGACCCCGTTACGGGATGCGATGGCAGAGAGTGTGTCGCCGGCTTTGATCGTGTAGGAGCCTGCTGCCGGCGAAGAGGTGCTCGCCAGCGCGGGTGCAGGTGCGGGTGCCGCTGCAGCGGGCGCCGGAGCCGCCGGGGCGGGTGCGGAGCCGCCGCCCACCTTGATCTTCTGTCCGGGGTAAATGATGGAACGCATGGAGAGGTTGTTCCAGGCGAAGACGTCGGACAATGCCACGCCCTGCTTTGCTGCGATGGCGCCAAGGGTGTCACCCGGCTTCACCGTGTAGGTTGCCCCGCTGGCGGGTGCCGGAGCTGCAGGGGCAGCAGGGGCAGCCGCGGGTGCAGGAGCCTCTGGCGCGGCGGAGCCGGACAGCTTGAGCTTCTGTCCCGGGTAGATGATGGTGTTCGCCTGCAGGTTGTTCAGCTTCAGGATGTCCCCCGTGTCCAGGCCGAACCGTCCCGCGATGGCGCTGACGGTATCGCCGCGCACAATTGTGTACTCCGCAGGTGCTGCCGGCTGGGCAGGCTGGAAGGCCGCCGGGATGGTGGTGGAGACAACAGCGGCGGGAATGACCTGTCCTGCTGCCTTCGCCGCTGCCTGGGCCTTCATTGCTGCTGCCAGGCTGCTGGGGATGTTCCGCACCGGCTGCTGGGCAGCGGCAGGTTGGGCCAGCGCCAGAGATGACAAAACGACCGCTGGCAACGCCGCAGTGGTGGCGGCAATCATTGGCAGACTCGATTTGGGGGGCTGCTTAGGCGAGCGGGACATCGTCATCGGAAAGAATCCTCTTCTCAACTGCGGGTGCGGACGCGGGCGGGGATGCCGCTGGTCAATCTTGATACTACTGTGACTTAAGTTATTACTGTTACAACTGTGATGAATGTGAATCTCTCACGAATTTGGGATTAGCACAAGAATTTCGGGAATACCCGCAACCTGCTGATTTCGGGAGTGTCCGCAGGCCAGGGGCAGGATGAATAGGCCCGACTAGGCGCCGGGGCTGGGCCCGTGGCAACCTTGACCCGTGAGTAATGTAGAAAACCTGGTGGGCGAGTGGTTGCCGCTGCCCGACGTCGCCCGTTTATTGAATGTTTCAATCACAAAGGTCCATAGCCTGATCGACGAACGGGCGTTGGCGGCATTGCGGATTGGCGAACGGAAAATCCGGTCGGTCCCCGCGGAATTCATCCAGGACGGCCAGGTTGTGGACAGCCTTAAGGGCACCATCGTGGTGCTGTCGGACGCCGGCTATTCGGACGAGGACCTTATTGTGTGGTTGTTCACGCCGGATGAATCGCTCCGGGGCCGCCCCATCGACGCCCTCCGGGAGGGCCGTAAAACCGAAATCAGGCGCAGGGCGCAAACCCTGGCCTGGTAATTCCCCGCTTAGGAGGCTCGGCTGACAGCTGCTTCAGCCAGCCTCCGCAGGGCAATTTTCGGCAGCTCTTCCAAGGGAAGTGCGTCAAGGGCCTCGAACGCCGCAGCACTGAATTCACTAATGAGGACTTCCGTGGCCTGCAAGGCTCCGGAGTCCTCAATAATCCGCCGGATTTCCCGAATGTCGTCCTCGGACAAATCCTGGCTGCCCAGGCTCGCGTCGATAAAGGCCGACTCTTCCGGCGAAGCCTGGCCCAGGGCGAGGGCAACCAAAACGGTCCGCTTCCCTTCCCGCAAATCATCGCCCGCCGGTTTGCCGGTGGTTAGTGGATCGCCAAATACGCCAAGGACGTCATCACGGAGTTGGAAGGCTTCGCCGAGCGGGAGCGCGAAGGCGGAATAGCCACGGAGCAATTCGTTTGATGCACCGGCCAACGCTCCGCCCAACGCCAGCGGGTGTTCGGTGGAGTACTTTGCGCTCTTGAACCGGATGATGGAATGTGCCCTGCTCACGGCTCCGGCCCGGTCGCGGACAGGTCCCGCCACTTCTTCCAGGATGTCCAGGTACTGGCCGGCCATGACCTCTGCACGCATGAGGTTGAAAATCAGCCTGGCCCGGCTACCTGACGCAGCCCGCTCACCGATGTCGGTGAAAGCCTCCTCGCTGAAGGACAGGCAAAGGTCGCCGGCCAGGATGGCCGCGGCCTGCCCAAACCGTTCGCTGTCCAGTGCCCACCCCTGGGAGGTGTGCAGCTGGCTGAAGCGGCGGTGCACGCTGGGGCCGCCCCGCCGGGTATCCGAACGGTCGATGATGTCATCGTGAATCAGGGCGGCAGCCTGGAACAGTTCCAGGGCAGCCCCCGCAGTGACCACCTCGCTTGCTCCGATCTCGCCGCCAGCGCCCCGCCACCCCCAGTAGCACATCAGGGCACGGAGGCGCTTGCCGCCGGTGACCAGGTTGGAGATTGAGCCCATGATCGGCTCGATGTCCGGGGAAATGCCGGACATCACGGACTGCCGTGCGGTCAGGAAGCCGGTCAGTTCGCCGGCCACCCCGGCCACGAATTCGGCTTGTTCATTCCGTAACTGCTCCGCGGCCGTCACTTGGCGGACTCTGCTGCCACGTTGGCGCCGATGGTGAAGGTGGACACGCCCGCAGCTTCAACCACGGAGAGGTTAACCGTCTCGTTGTCACCCCGCACGAAATCCTTGGAAGCCACGCCGCCAACGCTGTCGCCGGGAACGGCCTTGAAGCCCTGGCCTTCCAGGCTCTTGCTGTAAAAGTCGATGACGGAGGCGGTTGGTGCCGTGACGCTTCCAACCAGTGCAGCTGTGGCCGGGGCAGAGGCCTTATCAAAGCTGCTGGAGACTACAGTTGCCCCGGTCATCAGCGGAAGGAGCTGCTGCGGAAAGCCCGCCACAAGGGCACCAACGGTTGCAGAGGTGTTGGGCGACGCCGATGGGCTGGGAGAGGCTGTGAGGTTCGACTGGGTGGCAACCGCCGTGGCGCTCTGGGACGGTTCTGCCTGCCCGGACTGGGCCTGGCTGCATCCGGCCAGTGCCAGCACCGCAACGGCGGCAAGCGCGGCCAGGCCGGCGGGCTTGAAATTTCCAATAGCCGTCACAGAGACTTTCCTCCTGGTGTTGTTGGCGAGACCAGCCTCCAGTTTAGCCAGCCGCCAAAGTACTCCCGACAAACCCAGCGGCCCCTGCTAGCCGATAGGATTGCAGCCGTGGGGCCCGCAGGTACAAATCAGCCATCCGCCGCGCGCCCCCAGGGCGGCCGGCGGACGTGCATCATGCACGTGGACATGGATGCCTTCTTTGTTTCGGTGGAGCTCCGGACCCGGCCTGAACTTCGCGGCAAACCCGTGATCGTCGGCTTTCCGGGGGAGCGGTCGGTGGTCCTGTCCGGCTCCTACGAGGCCCGCGCCTTTGGCGTTAAGTCCGCAATGCCCATGGCACTGGCAATGCGGATGTGCCCACAAGCGGTGGTCATTGAACCCCGGCACAAGCTCTACTACGAGGTCTCCGGCCAACTGATGGGCATCTTCGAATCCATCACCGGGCTCGTGGAGCCGCTCAGCGTGGACGAGGCCTTCCTGGATGTCACCGGTGCGCTCCGGCGCCTGGGGCCGCCAAGGGGAATCGGCGAGCTGATCCGACGCCGGGTGTCAGCCGAGCTGGGCATCACGGCTTCCGTGGGCATCGCGGAAACGAAATTCGTTGCCAAAATCGCCTCCACCCGCTGCAAGCCGGACGGCCTGCTGCTGATCGGCCCCGACGAAACCGTGCCCTATCTGCACAGCCTCCCGGTGGGGGCGCTGTGGGGTGTTGGCGCCAAGACCGGAGAGGTCCTGGCGAAGATGGGAATCAGGACAGTGGCGGACGTTGCCGCAACCCCGGTGTCTTCATTGAAGAAGGTCCTGGGAGCCACGGGCGAGCATGTGCACCAGCTTGCCTGGGGTATCGATCCACGCCCGGTCACTCCGGTGCGGCTGGAGAAGAGCATCGGAGCGGAAGAAACCTTTGCCGTGGATACCGATGACGAGCAACTCCTTCGCCGGGAACTCCTGCGGCTCTCACACCGCACGGCAGCCCGGTTGCGAAGCTCTGGAATGGTCGCCAGGACGGTCGCGCTGAAGCTGCGCTTTGCCGACTTCTCCACGATCACGCGAAGCAGGACGGTGCAGACTCCGGTGGACAGCGCCCAGCTGATTTACGCCGTGGCGCTGCAACTGCTCGAATCGCTCGGGACCCGCGCCATGGCAGTGCGGCTGGTGGGGGTGCGGGCGGAGCAGCTCGAGGAGGCAGCCAGGACCTCCCTTCAGCTGAGCATCGACCGCAGGGATGAGAACTGGCGGGCGGCCGAACAAGTACTCGACGAAGTAACGCGCAAGTTTGGCAGCAAGTCCGTTTTGCCTGCCCGCCTGATGGAGCCCGAAAACACGTCCGAAGACGGCGCCGGGCGGCCCGCCTAAGGGGTTCGGCGAAGTCATTGCCGTCTTTCAGATCAGCCCCCAACAATCTATCCTTAGAGATACATAGTTTCGAGTGAATGGACTTACTGCCGGACCCTCTTGGACATGCTCCCGCTCCCGCGACCGCATGCTGAATTCCCTTTTTGCCACAGTCGGCACAAAGGGGAACTTCCCAGCAACGGCAGGCGTTCAACGGAGTAGAAGTAGTGGCTGGGATCAGCCCGGACGTTGGCCTACAAAAGGAGGTCGTGATGCCGCTGTCGGAGCACGAACAGAAGCTGCTTGAGCAGCTTGAAAAGCAGCTTCACGAGGACGACCCGAAATTCGCGAACTCAATGGGTTCGGATCCCGGGCGGTCATGGTCCACGAGGCATGTTGTTATTGGGGTTCTTTGCGCACTCGCCGGCGTCTTCCTGTTGCTGGTCGGCGTGACCCTCCAAAACATCTTCGTCGGAGTCCTGGGCTTCGTGGTCATGGGCGGCGGAGTCTACTTCGCCACCATGCGAAGTTCCCGCGGCAGGGCCGGCGCCAAGACCGGCGGGACAAAGGCCGGCAAGCAACGCAGTTCGTTCATGAGCAGCCTGGAAGAGCGCTGGGATGAACGCCGCAGGGGAGAGTCCTAGGCGCCCGGGCCACCTTCGGTGCCAAGTCCCTCCATTCCGCTCCCCTAAGCGCAGGGGATGCACGAAAAGACCCGCTTCGGCGGGTCTTTTCGCATTTAAGAGGTTCTTACCGGAATGAGGCCTTGGATGATGCCCACTGACGATATTCATCCGGCCGTTGCGCGCCCAAAGTCCTCCACTTCCCACCACGCGCCCTATTCCGCGAATTTTCGCGACTCTTTTCCCATAATTGGACCTCCCGGGGACGCGTTTTGCGTTGACTGTGGTGGAAAGTGGAGTAATGTGGAGGACATAAGAGGGTGGTTGCAACATAGGGGATGTGCAGTTCCTGACGGCGGACAGGCGGTGGGCCAGTGTTTCTGGGCACTCACTCGCCGCGTCTGGATGAAAAGGGACGGATCATTCTCCCCGCTAAGTTCCGCGAGGAGCTTGCAAGCGGACTGGTGCTCACAAGGGGCCAGGAACGTTGCATCTACGTCTTCAGTGAGAAGGAATTTGCACGGGTCCACGAGCAGATGCGGGAGGCACCAATCTCCTCCAAGCAGGCGCGTGACTACATCCGCGTATTTCTCTCTGGAGCCTCTGACGAGGTACCTGACAAGCAGGGGCGCGTGACCATTCCACCGGCGCTCCGGGAGTACGCAGGACTCGGAAGGGAACTCGCCGTCATCGGCGCCGGGACCCGTGCCGAGATCTGGGACGCCCAGGCTTGGAATGACTACCTTGCGGAGAAGGAGACGGCCTTTTCCGAAACTGATGACCCCATTCCAGGCATTCTCTGAATCCTGGAGCGGGGCGGCAGATGGTTTCCTGGATGAGATCTCCAGCCGGCCCATCGGCTGCCAACCTGGCTCACCTTCCCCGGAGCCAGGCGGGCGGAACGGTAGGCGCGGATGGGGATCTGGTCCCGGAAGCCGCAGATGACAACGACGGCGGGAAAGGACCAGGCATGACCGATCAACCCAAGCCCACGTCCGAACGCCACGTGCCGGTCCTTCGGGACCGGTGCATCAATTTGCTGGCACCGGGTTTTGAAGCAGCTCGACTTCGCGGTGAGACCCCCATCGCCGTGGATACCACCCTGGGAATGGGCGGCCACTCCGAGGCCATGCTCCAAAGATTTCCCGATCTCCACCTCATCGGCATTGACCGCGATGAGGAAGCGCTGGCCCTCGCGGGGGAGCGGCTGGCTCCGTTCGCCGCGAGGACCGACCTGGTCCACGCGGTGTATGACGAGATCCAAGACGTCCTGGATGACCTTGGCGTTGCCGAAGTGCACGGCATCCTGATGGACCTTGGCGTCTCCTCACTGCAGCTGGACGAGCGCGAGCGCGGTTTCGCTTACTCGTTCGACGCACCCCTGGACATGCGCATGGACACCAGCCGGGGCCAAACAGCAGCGGACGTCGTTAACACCTACAGCGAAGAGGACCTCGTCCGGATCATCCGCAGGTGGGGCGAGGAGAAGTTCGCCGGACGGATTGCCAACAGGATCGTCGCAGCCCGGGCAGTGAAGAAGTTCACCACCACCGGCGAACTCGTGGAGCAGATCCGCTCCGTCGTTCCGGCGTCCGCCGCGAAGTCCGGCGGACATCCCGCAAAGCGCACCTTCCAGGCTTTGCGGATCGAAGTCAACGAAGAACTCGATGTCCTGGAACGGGCCGTTCCCGCTGCCATCGACGCGCTGGCCCTCGGCGGCCGCATCGTGGTCATGTCATACCACTCGCTGGAGGACAAGATCGTCAAAGGCGTTTTCCAGGCCCGCTCCAAGTCCTCTGCTCCCCTTGGCTTTCCTGTTGAGCTGGAAGAACACAAGCCGGACCTCAAGACCTTGACCAAAGGCACCGAAGTGCCCACCGCCGTCGAAATCGCCGAAAACCCGCGCGCTGCCTCCGCCAGGCTTCGCGCGGCAGAACGAATTAGAGCCAGGAGAGCTGCATGAGCACCGCCGCCGTCAAGAACTTTCCCATCGTTTCCGGCAGTTCGGCGGCCGATACCAGGCCTGCGGGCGATCCGGGCCCGGGACGCAAGAGCCGCACCCCGCTCTCCGTGGTCCGCACGGCGCCGCGGAAGCGCCGGGCTCCCTTCGTCGTGCTGTGCTTCGCCATGCTCGCCGTGGCGCTGGTTGCCGTGCTGGTGCTGAACATTTCGGTGTCCACGGCGCAGTACCAGCTGGTGGAGCTGCGTGCCAAGCAAAGCTCGCTGACCAAGACCAACCAGGATCTTACCCAGCAGGTGCAGAGCTTCGAGGCCCCGCAGAACCTGGCGGCGAAGGCTACTGAACTGGGAATGGTGGCCTCCACCGTCAAGGGCCAGATCGACCTGTCCACCCTTTCCGTCACCGGTAAGGCAACTCCCGCAGTCAAGGGCGCAGCAGCAGGAGCGGTGATTCCTGCCCCGGCTGTTGCCGGCCAGCAGACCGTGCCTCCCGCTTCGAAGGCGGCAGACGCCAAGGGCGCAGATTCGAAGGGTCCGGATTCCAAGGGCGCGGCTGCGGACAAGGCCGCGACGCCGGACGCCGGCAAGCCCGCCGCTGGGGCCCCCTCCGCCGATGCGGCGAAGGCTGCGGCTGGACAGGCACCTGCTGCCGCAGCCGCTGCGACTCCGGCGCCTGAGCTTCACGGCGGCTCCGTTCCGGCGCCGCAGCAGAAGGTCCCCGGACAGTAGGCCGGAAAGCAGGACAGGCAGCAGCGTCGAGCAGCAAGGAATATCACGGTGGCGGAGAAGACCGGCAAGGCAGGACAAGGCAAGGCACCCAACGCCACCAAGCGCTTGCGCCTGGGATTGGGCGTCATGCTCACGCTCCTGCTGGTGGTGGGCGGGAAACTCTTCCTGGTCCAGGGGCTCGACGTCGGAGGCATGGCCGAAGCGGCTCTCAATAGCCGCATGACGTCCGCCATCCTCCCGGCGGAGCGGGGCAGCATCCTGGATTCGCGTGGCACCGTCCTGGCCAACAGCGTGATCCGCTACAACATCGTGGTTGACCAGCGGGTCAATACCAAAACTGACTCCTATAAGCGGCTGGAGCAGACTGACGGCCACGAGAAGCTGGTGGATGTCAGCCGTGACCAGGCCATCTCCGAACTCGCAGCGGCCCTGGGCATGGACACCAACGCCGTCCGCGATGCCGTCACCGGCCAGCAGCCGTATTACATCGTGGCCAAGGACGTTAAGCCCGACGTCGAGGACCGGATCTCCAAGCTTCAAGTCCCCGGAATTGTTGCCGAGGGCGTCAGCAAGCGCGTCTACCCCAACGGCGCCGTGGCCGGGGGCGTGGTGGGTTTCCTCCAGGACGGCACCACCGGGCTGGCCGGCATCGAGCAGACCCAGGACGACCAGCTCAAGGGCAAGGACGGCAAGCGCCTGTTTGAGATCGGCGCGGACGGGCTGCGCATCCCTGTGGGCCTTGACGAGCTCACCCCGCCGCAAAACGGCAAGGACGTCAAGCTCACCCTGAACTCTGACATCCAGTACTTCGCGCAGCAGGCCATCCAGAGCCAGGCGGACAAGCTCAGCGCCGAGTGGGGCGTGATCATCGTGATGGACGCCAAAACCGGAAACCTGATCGCATTGGCTGACACCAACTCCCCGGATCCCAATAATCCTGGACTGGTGGCAGCGAAGGACCGTGGCACACGCTCCGTAACGGCAGCCTATGAACCCGGATCTGTGGAAAAGATGATGACAGCAGCAGCGGTCATCGATGAAGGTTTGGCCAGCCCCTTGGACAAGTTCACCATCCCGCCCACCTACACCGTGGACGGCCAGACGTTCAGTGATGCATTCACGCACGGCACCGAGGACCGGACGCTGGCGGGCATCATCGGGTACTCCATGAACACCGGAACGGTGATGGCCGGACAGCGGCTCAGCAAGGAACAGCGCTACGACTGGCTGAAGAAGTTCGGCATCGGCGAGGCACCGGACATTGGACTTCCCGCGACCGCGTCAGGCATTCTCTCGCCCCCGGACCAGTGGGACGGCCGCCAGCAGTACACCGTCCTTTTCGGGCAGGGAGTTTCCCAGTCCACGCTCCAGACGGTCCGTGCCTACCAAAGCATTGCCAATAACGGAGTCATGCTGCAGCCACGGTTGATCGACTCCTACGTTTCCCCGGACGGCACCGAGGAGAAAGTACCCGCCCAGCCGTCCCGCCGGGTCGTCTCGGACAGCACGGCCCAGCAGGTCCAGGACATCCTGGAAAGCGCGGTTACCGAGGGCGAAATCAAGGATGCCGGCATCGACGGCTACCGGGTTGGGGCCAAGACCGGTACGTCGGAATCACCGTGCGACGACGGCAAGCCCGGCTACTGCGGCTACACGGCCTCCATCGTTGGAATGGCACCCATGGATGATCCGCGGTTTATTGTGGAGGTGGTGCTCCAGCGGCCGAAGGGCAGCATTTACGGCATCACCAACGGGCCGGTGTTCCGGTCTGTCATGAGCCAGACGCTGCGGACCTACAACGTCCAGCCTTCAACCGGCGAGCCGGCCAGGATGCCCCAGTACGCCAAGTAGTCTGCAACACGCCGCAAGTACCAGCAGAATCCAGCGCATCACAGTGCCCGGGGCGAACCATGCCGGGCACCCACTAGCACCATCGGAGATCCCCTTGTCTGAGTTCACCACGCCCGGCAGCGACACTGCCGGGGACAAAAGTGCCGGCCGCTTCCGGCCAGAAGCCGTAGCGGCCGTTCCGCTCGCCGCCATCGGGCAGGCCCTCGACGTCGCTGTGCCCGATCCTGCCGCAGGGGTTGAGATCAGGGGCATCTCACTGAACTCGCGCACGGTGGAGCCCGGTGACCTGTACGTAGCGCTGCCCGGAGCCACCAGGCACGGCGCTGACTTTGTCACCGATGCCATTGACGCCGGCGCCGCCGCCGTCCTGACGGATGAGGCCGGTGCCCGCCTGCTTGCCCTGGCCACGGACATGCCGCTGCCCGTGCTCGTGGTGGACAAGCCGCGCAACGAGGTGGGACCGCTCTCCGCCATGATCTACCGAAGCCAGTCCAGCGACGGCCGTCCCATGCCCCTGTTCGGGGTCACCGGAACCAACGGGAAAACCACCACTACGTACTTCATCACCTCGCTGCTGCGCGCCCTGGGGCGCCGCACCGGGCTGATCGGGACCATCGAGATCCTGGCGGGAGGAGAGGCGATCCCCAGCCTCCTCACCACGCCGGAATCTCCCGAGGTACACGGCCTCCTCGCGCTCATGCACGAGCGCGGGCTGGATGCTGCAGCAATGGAAGTGTCCTCCCACGCCATTTCCTATCAGCGGGTGGACGGCCTGTTGTTCGACGTTGCGGGTTTCACCAACCTCACCCAGGACCACCTGGACCTGCACAACACGATGGAAGAGTACTTTGCCACCAAGGCGGAGCTGTTCACCCCCGCGCGCGCCCGCAGGGCAGTGGTGACGGTCGACGACGAATGGGGCCTGCGCTTGGCGGGCAGCGCCCAGGTGCCTGTCACCACGCTTAGCACCTCCGGCGTCAACCAGGCCGACTGGACGGTTACAGCGACCGCGCCGCGGGGGCTCGGTACCGCCTTCACCCTTACGGGTCCGGCGGGGGCCGTCCTGAACATCCACACAGGCCTGCCCGGCAGCTTCAACCTGGCCAACGCTGCGCTGGCTGCGCTTATGGTGCTTGCCTCCGGCGTGGACCCGGCTGAGCTCCAGGCCGCCCTGAACAGCGCCGACCCGTTCACCGTAGCCGTGCCCGGACGCATGCAGCTGGTCGCTGAACGGCCGGCCGCCGTGGTGGACTTCGCCCACAACACCGATGCCCTGGCGCGCGCCCTGGAGGCAGTCCGGTCGCCGGAACCGGACTCCCGCCTGATCGTCGTGTTCGGCGCCACCGGACAACGGGACCAAGGCAAGCGTCCCGCAATGGGCGCCATTGCCGCCCGGCTTGCCGACACCGTGATCATCACTGACGATGACCCCCACGACGAGGACGCGGCGGCGATCCGAGCCGACGTAATGGCAGGAGCACGGGACGTACTTGAAAACGAGTCACCGGGAGCCGAGTTGCTGGAGGTCTTTCCGCGCGATGAAGCCATCCGCCGTGCCGTCGCGCTGGCGCGCCCGCAGGACACCATCCTGGTGGCCGGCCGCGGCCACGAGGTCTGGCAGGAAGTGAAGGGCGTCAACCTCGCCCTGGACGACAGGGTAGAGCTGCGGAGCGCCTTGACAGCCAGGGGATTCAACGTTCTCCATGACGACCGGATAGAGTCCTAAACCGAGATGATTGCATTTACTGCGGCGGAAATCGCCGAAATCACCAGCGGGCGCCTGGACGCCGATCCCGGACTTTCGCCCCTCTCGGTGGTGACGGATTCACGCGAAGCCACGCCGGGCTCGCTTTACGTCGCAAAGCCGGGCGAGCACGCCGACGGCCATGACTTCCTAGACGCCGCCTTCGCCGCCGGGGCCATCCTGGCGCTCGTGGAGCGCCCGGTCGCCGCCCCTGACGGCACCGCCTACCCGTCAATCGTGGTTGCCGACGCCGTGCTGGCCATGGGAGCCCTCGCCGCCGAAGCCGTCCGCCGCATCCGGGCCGCGCGTGCGGCAGCGGGGGACCAGCTGACAGTCGTAGGCATCACCGGTTCCGCCGGCAAGACCACCACCAAGGACCTGCTTGCCGGAATCCTGGCCACGCAGGGCAACACCGTGGCACCGCAGGGCTCCTACAACGGCGAGGTGGGCGTCCCGCTCACGGTTTTCCGTGCAGGCACCGATACGCGCTACCTGGTCATTGAGATGGGGGCCACCGGTATTGGCCACATCCGCTACCTCGCTGAAATGGTCAAACCCGACATCGGCGTGGTCCTGGCCGTCGGAACAGCCCACGCCGGCGAATTTGGGGGAGTGGAAAACATCGCACTGGCCAAAGGCGAGATGGTCGAAGGCCTTACTGCCGCCGGTACAGCCATCATCAACCTCGACGACGAACGCGTCGCCGCCATGCGCAGCCGCACTTCGGCCACAGTCCTCGGCTTTTCCGCCGAAGGACGCCCGGACGCCCGGGTGGAGGCGCTGAACGCCGACACCAATGCCGGGGGCAGCCCCGAATTCGACCTCCAACTTCCGGACGGCGCCGCTCCCCGGCGCGTCAGCAGCAAGCTGATCGGCGCCCACCACGTGGGGAACCTGCTGGCAGCCGCTGCAGCCGCCTGGGCTGCAGGGGTGCCCGGGGACCAGATCGCACACTCGCTGAGTAACCAGGCCGCAGCGAGCCGCTGGCGCATGGAACGCACAGAGCGGCCGGACGGCGTCACCATCATCAATGACGCGTACAACGCGAACCCGGAGTCCATGCGCGCCGCCCTTCGGACCCTCGCCGATATCGGCCGGGGCCGCCGCACCTGGGCCGTCCTGGGCGCCATGCTGGAACTCGGCGACGACTCCATCCGCGAGCACACCGCCGTTGGCACGCAGGTGGTCCGCCTTAACATCTCCAGGCTGCTGGTGGTGGGCCGTGAGGCCCGCGCCCTTTATGTCTCCGCGGTGCAGGAAGGTTCCTGGGGGGATGAGTGCCTCTTTGCCGAGACAGTCGATGAGGCCTACGACGTCCTGGCCGCCGAGCTCCAGCCCGGGGACCTGGTCCTGTTCAAGTCGTCCAACAGCGTGGGGCTTCGCCATTTGGGCGATCGGATAGCATTACCCCCAGCCCCCGCCCCTGCCGATGAAAGGAGCACTCTGCTGTGATTGCTCTACTGATCGGCGCAGGCCTGGCCCTGTTGTGCGCCCTGGTGGGCACACCGCTTTTCATCCGCCTCCTGGTGCACCGCGGCTACGGCCAGTTCATCCGAGACGACGGACCCACGTCACACCACACCAAGCGCGGCACACCCACCATGGGTGGGACCGTGGTGGTGGCCGCGGTACTGCTGAGCTACGGGCTTACCCACCTCATCATGCTCATGATGAACCCGGACTCTCCCGGTCCTTCCGCCTCGGCGCTCATCCTGCTGTTCCTCATGGTGGGTATGGGCCTTGTGGGATTCCTGGATGACTTCATCAAAATCTCCCGGCAGCGGAGCCTCGGGCTCAACGCGAAGGCCAAGCTCATCCTCCAAGCCGCCGTTGGCATCATCTTCGCCATCCTGGCCTTGAACTTTCCCAACAGCGCCGGCCTGACTCCGGCGTCCACAAAGATTTCCCTGGTCCGCGACCTGCCGTGGCTCGACCTGGCCTTCGGCGGCACCGTCCTCGGCGCCATCCTCTTCGTCATCTGGTCCAACCTGATCGTCACCGCAGCCACGAACGGCGTAAACCTCACTGACGGCCTCGACGGCCTCGCCGCCGGTGCCTCCATCATGGTCTTCGGCGCTTATACGCTCATGGGCATATGGCAGAGCAACCAGGCCTGCGGTTCCCCGCGCGAGGCCGGCAGCGGTTGCTACCTCGTCAGGGACCCGCTGGATCTTGCCCTCCTTGCTGCCATCCTGAGCGCGGCGCTGGTGGGGTTCCTGTGGTGGAACACCTCGCCGGCCAAGATCTTCATGGGCGACACCGGTTCGCTCGCCATTGGCGGCGCGGTTGCCGGTTTCGCCATTCTGTCCCGCACCGAACTGCTGCTGGGCATCGTGGGCGGACTCTTCGTGCTCATCACCCTGTCCGTGATCATCCAGGTCGGCTACTTCAAGGCAACCGGCGGAAAACGCGTTTTCAAGATGGCGCCCCTGCAGCACCACTTCGAACTTAAGGGATGGGCGGAAGTCACCGTCGTGGTCCGGTTCTGGATCCTTGGTGGACTCTTCGTCGCCGTGGGACTGGGCATCTTCTACGCTGAATGGGTTGTGCTGCTGTGACCGTTTCCCCCCGCCTGGAACACCTCGTCTCCTGGGACTCCGACTGGGCCGGCCTGCGCGTTGTGGTCACCGGCATCGGCGTTTCCGGCTTCGCCGCCGCGGACACCCTGATTGAGCTCGGTGCCCGCGTGGTGGTGGTCGACGCCGCCACCAGTGACAAAGCGCACGCACACGCCGACACCCTCAAGATCGTGGGTGCAGCCGACGTGCTGCTGGGCGCCGACGCGGTCTCGCACATCCCCCGCATCGACGGCGAACTCCCGGAACTGATCGTGACCTCGCCCGGATGGCGCCCGGACCAGGCCCTGCTGGCAGCAGCGGCACGCGCGCACATCCCCGTCTGGGGCGACGTTGAACTCGCGTGGCGGGTGCGGATCAGGGAAGGCCGGAAGACGGCCGACTGGCTGGCGATCACCGGCACCAACGGCAAGACCACCACCGTGGGGCTCACCGAATCGATGCTGCGCGCCGCCGGCCTCAAGGCCATAGCGGTTGGCAACGTGGGCACCCCCATCCTGGATGCCCTTCGCGACCCAGTGGACTACGACGTCTTCGCCGTCGAACTCTCCAGTTTCCAACTGCACTGGGCGGAGTCTGTCTCGCCCGTGGCCAGCGTTTGCCTGAATGTGGCTGAAGACCACGTCGACTGGCACGGCTCCTACGATTCGTACCTGGCGGACAAGGCCAAGGTCTACGAGCGCACGCAGAAGGCCTGCATCTACAACGCCGAGCAGGTGGAAACCGAACGCATGGTGGAGAATGCGGATGTAGTGGAGGGCTGCCGCGCTGTTGGCTTCACCACCGTCACGCCGGCCATTAGCATGCTTGGCGTGGTGGAAGGGCTGCTGGTGGACCGGGCGTTCATTGAAGAACGCAGGAACAGTGCGGCTGAACTAGCCTCGATGGCCGACCTCGGGCCGCTTGCCCCGCGCCATATGGTGGCCAACGCCCTTGCCGCGGCAGGCCTGGTGCGCGCCTACGGCGTGGACGCCAAAGCGGTCCGCCAGGGCATCCTCGACTACGTCCCGGGCGACCACCGCATCCAGCCCGTGGCCCGGATGAACGGTGTCCTCTGGGTCAACGACTCCAAAGCCACCAACCCGCATGCAGCCTCGGCTTCCTTGTCCGCCTTCAGCAACGTGGTCTGGATTGCCGGCGGCCTCTCAAAAGGCGTCAGCTATGACGACCTGGTGCAGGAGCACGCGGCGCGGCTCAAGGCCGTGGTGCTGATCGGAACGGATAGTTCACAGCTGCGCGAAGCCCTCCAGCGACACGCGCCGGATGTGCCGGTGATCCAACCGGAGGCAGGTGAGACTGAAGGAATGCAGACTGCTTCGGCGCCCGGTGGAACCTCAGGTGGTTCCCCCGGCAACGGAGAACAGGTGATGTCCTGGGCCGTTGCGTCAGCGGCACGGGTTGCCGAGTCCGGCGACACCGTGCTGATGGCCCCGGCAGCTGCTTCCATGGATCAGTTCTCTTCCTACGCTCACCGTGGTGGTACTTTCATCGACGCTGTCCGCGAGCTGGTGGAAGGGCAGGCCCAGACCGGCGAGGAGTAACAATGGTCAGCACGCCCACCCGGAGCAGTGGTGGCAGGACGCGCCCAGGCTCCACGGCTACGGCCGGCCGCCGGCCTGCTGGTGCCGGCCTAAAGCTGCGCTCCATTTACCGGGGGTTCTGGTCCGCGCTCGAGGGCACGGGCAAGTCCCGGAACGGCTCCACCTACTACCTGATCCTCGGCTCTACTTTGGCCTTGACTGCGATTGGGATCATGATGGTCCTCTCAGCGTCCAGTGTTGAATCCATCGCTGCCGGAAAGTCCCCCTACGGCGACGCCCTGAAGCAGGGCGTCTTTGCCGCAATCGGCGTCTTCACCATGTTCGTGCTCTCCCGCATCAATGTGGTGTGGCTCAAGCGGCTCGCCTGGCCCGCCATAGGGGCCGCCGTGGCGTTGCTTGCCCTGGTGCAGGTGGTGGGTACCGAGATCAACGGCAACCGGAACTGGATCGACCTGGGCGGAATCACCTTCCAGCCCTCAGAAGCGGCCAAGCTGGCCCTTGCCCTCTGGCTGGCAACGGTCCTGGCACGGAAAGGCAAGCTGCTCAGCCAGTGGCAGCACGTGCTGGTGCCTGCCCTGCCCATGGCAGCCGTCATCATCGTACTGATCCTGGTGGGCAACGACCTGGGCACGGCGATGATCATCATGATGGTGGTGGCCGCGGCCCTGTTCTTCGCCGGCGTTCCGCTCTACCTCTTCGGCATCGCAGGCATCGTTGCCGCTGCCGGCACGGCAGTTATGGCCGTCACGAGTTCCAACCGCATGTGCCGCATCACTTCCTGGTGGACCGGCCAGTCCTGTGCCGACGGCATCGACGCCAACTACCAGGCCACCAACGGCATGTACGGACTTGCCTCCGGAGGATGGCTGGGGGTGGGCCTCGGCCAGAGCCGGCAGAAGTACAGCTGGATCCCCGAAGCCCACAACGACTTCATTTTTGCCATCATCGGCGAGGAACTCGGCCTGGTGGGGACCGTCGTCGTCCTGGTTCTTTTCGCGATCCTGGGCGCGGCAATCTACCGTGTGGTGGTGGCACAGGAGGACATGTTCCACCGCGTCCTGGCCGGTTCCATCATGGTGTGGCTGCTGGGCCAGGCCACCGTGAACATGTCCGTGGTCACGGGCCTGATGCCCGTCATCGGCGTGCCGCTGCCGTTCATTTCCTACGGCGGCTCCGCCCTGCTGATGTCGCTGTGCGCCGTGGGCGTGGTCCTCTCGCTGGCCCGGGAACAGATGGCTCCGGCCATGCGTCCCAAAAGGATGCTGAAGTTCAAGGCCCGGCCAGGGCGGGACAAGAGCCAACCCAAGAATTCCAGAAAGCGTGCCTAACCCCAGATGACTTCGACAAAACCTTCCATCGTCCTGGCCGGCGGCGGGACAGCCGGCCATATCAGCCCGCTGCTCGCGATCGCCGCCGCAATCCGCAGCGAAGCTCCCGGGGCTGCCATCCTGGCCGTCGGGACGCCCTCGGGTATGGAAACCCGGCTGGTGCCCGCCGCCGGGGTGGATCTGGTCACGATCGACCGCGTTCCTTTTCCACGGAAGCCCTCCGCGGATCTGTTCCGCTTGCCCGGCAGGCTGGCCGGGGCGGTCAAGCAGGCCGGGGCAATCCTGGACCGGGCCCAGGCCGACGTGCTGGTGGGCGTGGGCGGGTACGTTTGCACTCCCATGTACCTCGCGGCGCGGAAACGCCGCACCCCTATCGTGATCCATGAGGCAAATGCCCGCCCGGGACTGGCCAACCGCGTGGGGGCCTTCCTTCGCGGCCGGGTGGCCGTGGCATTCGAGGGCACTCCGCTCCGCGACGCCGTGCATGTGGGGATGCCCATGCGCAAGGAAATCTCCGGTCTGGACCGGAAGACTGCCCGTACCGCCGCGCGCGAGGCACTTGGGCTTGACCCCCAGCAGCCGACCCTGATCGTCACCGGCGGATCGTCCGGGGCGCAGAGCATCAACCGGACCATCGCCGACGCCGTGGGTATGCTGGCCGATGCCGGAATCCAGACCCTCCACATCACCGGCCGCGGCAAGACCGTCCTGGACCAGGCCGGCCAGCCCCTTGCGGCGACGGGCTACCGGCAGGTGGAGTACATCGACGGGATGGAACTTGCCTACGCCGCCGCAGACCTGTTGCTGGCGAGGTCGGGAGCGGCCACGGTGTGTGAGGTTGCCGCCGTGGGCGTCCCTGCGGTCCTGGTGCCCCTGCCCATCGGCAACGGGGAGCAGGCGCTGAATGCACAAGGCCTGGTCGCCGCTGGCGGAGCGCTCCTGGTGGCTGACCGCGACTTCACGGCGGATTGGGTGGCCCGCGAACTGATCCCCCTGATCACCGACAAAGCACGGCTTGCCGCCATGGAAGCGAAGTCCTACCGGCTCGGTATCCGAAACGCCGACCAGCGCATGGCTGGTCTTGTCCTGGAAGCGGTATCTGCATGAGCCCCCACAACATCCCCACCCTGGAGTCCCTGGGGAAGGTCCACTTCATCGGCATCGGGGGAGTGGGCATGTCCGCCGTGGCCCGGATCATGGTGGCGCGCGGTGTCCCCGTCAGCGGATCCGACGCAAAGGATCTCCCTGTCATGGCCGATCTTGCCGCGGCAGGCGCGCGCATCGCCGTCGGTTATGCCGCGGCCAACCTGGCGGACGCACAGACCGTAGTAGCCGGATCGGCCATCCGGGAAGACAACCCTGAACTGGCTGCGGCGCGGCGGGCGGGGCTGCCGGTGCTGCACCGGTCCCAGGCGCTGGCGGCGACTATGGGCGGTGACACCGTGGTGACGGTGGCGGGAACGCATGGCAAGTCCACCACGACCTCGATGATCACCGTCCTGCTGCAGGCCGCCGGCCTGGATCCATCCTTTGCGGTCGGCGCCAACATTCCCGCGCTTGGCGTCAATGCGGCACATGGAACGTCCGGCATCTTCGTTGCGGAAGCGGACGAATCAGACGGTTCCTTCCTGAACTACCGGCCGCGCATCGCCGTGGTCACCAACGTGGAACCTGACCACCTTGACTACTACGGGACGGCTGAAGCCGTCTACGAGTCCTTTGACCGCTTCACGGCGTTGCTGCCTGCGGACGGCCTGCTGGTTGCCTGCGCGGACGACGCCGGCGCGCTGGCACTGGCGGAACGGACCCGGGCGCGGGGCAACACCCGGGCGGTGCTCTACGGCACCAGTGAAGCGGCGGACATCAAACTTGACGACGGCGGTCCGGGAAACGTCGCGGTCTCCACAGGCGGTGCCCGGTACAGTCTGTCGCTCCAGGTCCCCGGCCGCCACAACGCCCTGAACGCCGCGGCCGCCTTTGCCGTGGCCCTCGAACTGGGCGTGGAACCGGCAGCCGCGGCCGACGGGCTGGCCAGTTTCTCGGGCGCGTCCCGCCGCTTTGAGCTTAAGGGGGCTGCGCGCGGCGTGCGCGTCTTCGACGACTATGCCCACCACCCCACCGAGGTCCGCGCGGCCCTGACCGCAGCCCGCTCGGTGGCAGCCGGAAACAAGGTGCATGTGCTGTTCCAGCCGCATCTGTTTTCGCGGACCCGTGAGTTCGCCCCACAGTTCGCCGAGGCCCTCAACCTGGCCGATACCGCTTTGGTCCTGGACATCTACCCCGCCAGGGAAGACCCCATCCCCGGAGTCACCAGCCAGCTCATCGCAGACCACCTCACGCACGGCGGACGGCTGGTCAGTGCCGAGGAAGCCGTGAACGTCCTGGCTGGAGCGGCCGGCGATGGCGACATTGTCCTTACCGTGGGAGCGGGCGACGTGACGGCCTACGGGCCCCGGATCGTGGAGGCACTGCGTGCCTAGCTCCCGCCGCCCCACGTACGCGCCGCCCAAGCGGGACGGCCGCCCCGATCCGGTGACCGGGAACAGCCCCCAGCCCCGGCCGGGTCCTGCGACCGGGACACCTGGGACGCCAGGTGACGCCGGCGGCGACGTGATCACCGCATCACGCAGCATCCCGGACCAGGCCGTCCCGAAGCAGGGCGCCCTGAAGCCGCCCCGGAAGCCTGCGAAGGAACAGGAACCGTGGGGCGCCACGGTACTGGCATTTCCCGAACCGAAAGGCCGGCGGCGGAGGAAGAAAGTACTCCTCGCGGCGGGCACGGTGGTTGTGCTGGTGGCCGCGCTGCTGGCGGCCGCGGTCTACTCGCCCGTCCTTGCCCTGCAGACCGTCTCGGTTTCGGGCACGCGGCTTGTCGCCCCGGAGCAGGTCCAGTCTGCACTTGGACCCCTGCACGGGAAACCGCTGCCGCAGATCAGCGACGAGGACGTGCGCGGCCTTCTCGGCTCCCTGGTCCAGGTGAAATCCGTATCCGTCGAGGCACGGCCACCGTCCACCCTTGCCGTCACGGTTCATGAGCGGGTGCCGGTGGCCCTGGTCAAGCAGGGGGAGAAATACCAGCTGGTGGACGTCGACGGCGTCCAGCTGGCAACCACTGACGATCCGGCGTCCGCGTCGCTGCCGGTCATCGACGGCGGTGCCGGGGCGATCGGGCAGGATCTGTTCCGTGCCACGGCGGCAGTGCTGGGGGCCCTGCCCGCTGACGTGCTGGCGAAGCTGTCCAACGCGTCTGCCCAGTCTGTGGACGCCGTGGAACTCAAGCTGGTGGACGGCCAGACCATAGTGTGGGGCAACGCCTCGGAGAAGGAGCTCAAGGCCAAGGTGCTGGCCGCCCTCCTCAAGGCCCCCGTGGATCCGAAGAACCCGGTGAAGGTCTACGACGTCAGTGTGCCCCGGCAACCCGTAACGCGCTGAGCGCTTTCTTTCCCGGTATTAATCCGACACGCGGACCCGGTTATTGAATGTGTGAAGCAGAGGAAATACCGTCACAGACAAGAGTTACTTGACATAACTATAACCTTCAACTCGAAGGTTAAGGTTGCAGGCTTCAAGCTCTCCATCAGTTTTCGCAATAAGACACGAACAAGGGACACGTAACGTGGCAGCTCCGCAGAATTACTTGGCCGTCATCAAAGTCGTCGGCATCGGCGGCGGTGGCGTGAACGCAGTCAACCGCATGAT
>Ga0308170_10001305_pt1 | contig 24588 bp, 34 predicted proteins | sample PhyBR2_2_FD_202136 | JGI IMG/M metagenome (GOLD analysis project Ga0308170, IMG submission 202136) | Phyllosphere microbial communities from UC Gill Tract Community Farm, Albany, California, United States - DLSLSB.R2 | ecosystem: Host-associated > Plants > Phyllosphere > Unclassified | place...
ACGGTGCGTCCTCTCCTCCACTTTCCGCTCACTCCTCAAAGCTCGACGAGCATGCTGACGCTGTACATTCACCCCGCAGTTACCCCGAGCGCAACCTCACGCTCCTCGACCCAAAGACGCTCGCGCCCGTCTCCTCGACTTGAGCTTCTCCCCACGGCGCTCGGTCGCACAGACACTCTCGTAGAAGCTGAGCAGGACGCAGCGTGCAACGAGTACACTCTCGATCGAGTCGCAGCGAGAGGAAAGTCCCTGCTTTGGTTGCTCTAGCTCGTCTCGCCCGACTCGCTCTACGCCTTCTCCTCCTGGATCTGCCACGTCTTCCTGTACCACTCGAGCTCCTTCTCCATCGCACGCTTGCGGTTCTCCTTCTGGCGGAACCCGTGTCCCTCGCCGTCAAAGAGGATCATGTCGGCGACGCCGCCGTTGGCGTGGATGCGGTCGAGCATGACCTGGGCCTGAGCGGGCGGCACGACGCGGTCCTCGGAGCCCTGGAGGAGGAGGAGCGGCGCCGTGATCTGCGAGGCCTTGTTGAGCGGCGAGCGGTCTGCGCACGAGAGGCGAAACTGGGTCAGCGAGAGTTTCTGCGAGCGAGGGAGAGCGGGAATGAGGAGGAGAGGGACGTACCGTGGTAGTTCTGCGGGACCTCCTTGGGCGTGCCGCCGAGGAGCTTGAACAAGTAGTTCGACTCGAACTGCGCGCACAGAGAGAGATTGTCAGCTCGGAGGGAGTCGAAGAGAGGGAGCGGGACGGACTTTGTGCGTGTCGTCGGCGAGGAGCGCGAGGTCCGAGATGCCGTAGCTCGAGCAGCCAGCCGTGAAGACCTTGCTGTCGGTCAAGGCTGCGAGTACGGTGAAGCCGCCTGCGTGCAGTCGAGCGAGAGTCAGCGAGAGGCCAACAAGGAGCGAGCGGGCGAAGAGAGAAGGAGAGCGAGACGCACCTGCCGAGCCGCCCGTGATCGCGACCTTCTCCTTGTCGACCTTGCCCTCCTTGACGAGGTGCTCAACGCAAGCGATCGTGTCGTTGACGTCGACGACGCCCCACTGCCCGGCGAGGCGCTCGCGGAACTCCTTGCCGTACCCTGCGCGAGGAAGAGGAGGAGGGTCAGTGCGGGCCTCTCGATGCGCGAGCGGGCACGAGAAAGAGAGCGAGACGCACCGCTGCTCCCACCGTAGTCGACGTCGACGTAAGCAAAGCCCCTCGAGGTGAAGAAGGCGATCGTCCAGTCGAGCCCTCGCCGAGCCGCCGAGGTCGGCCCGCCGTGGCAGTGCGTGACGAGCGGCGGTGCCGTGCCCTCGGGTCCGGCGTGCGAGCCCGACGACGGCGGGTAGAAGATGGCGTACGCCGTCGCGCCGTCGGGCGTCGGGTACGAGATCTTGGTGCCCTCGGAGACGAAGGCCGGGTCGACCGATGCCGACGACGAGAGCTTGAGGACCTCCTCCTGGACGCCGTCCGTGCTCGACGATGCAGACGACGGGAGCGTGAGGAGGGAGAGGAGCGACGGCTTGGTCGCGGGCGAGCCGAGGACGACGACCTGGGTCGGCGAGACGACGCGCGCGGTCGAGATCGAGACGTAGGGCGTCGAGACGGTGTACGAGGTGCCGTCGGCGAGCGAGGTGACACGGAGGGCGCCGCCGCTCGCGGCGGAGATCCAGGTCGAAGTCGAAAGCGGGCCGTGCGTCGCCTGGCCGAGCATCCAGTCGGGACCTGCGTGCGAGGTCCGAGCGTCAGCTGGGTCGTCTCGAGCGAGGAGGGCGAAAGAGAGGACGCACTGCCAACATCTGCGCCTGAAGGCTCCTTGAGGACGAGCTTGACGTCCTTGTCGCCCTCGGGCTCGAACGAGTAGAGCTCGTAGAAGCCGGTGCGGTCGCTCAAGAAGACGAGCTTCTCGGATGCGCCGTCGTCGGTCGCGAGGGCCCAGCGCGGTTGGCTGACGCTCTCGACGTTTTTGGCGCCGCCTGCGACCTTGATGGCCGAGCCGGGCTTGACGAGCTGAGCCGTGTTGACGGCGCCGGACGAACCGAGCGCGACAGGAGCGACCCAGAGCTCGCTCCCCTCCCAAGGCCTGCAGGTGGCTCCTCGTCAGCAACGTGCACACGACCCTCGTCGAAAGGCCTAGAGAAAGAGAGACGCACATGTCCGGGTGGTCCCACTGGATCCAGCACAGGTACTTGCCCGACGGCGACCAGCGAGCCGAGGCGTAAAAGTCGGCGCCCGAGGCGACCGTGTCGAGCTCGGCGCCGCCCGACGAGTTCGAGATGACGCCGAGCGTGTTGACGACCGTCGACGGCGTGTCGTGCGTGTGGTCCTCGATGACGGCGAGCGTGACGCCGGGCTGAGTCGGGTGCGGCGAGAAATCGGCGAAGCGGAGGACGTCGCTTTCTGCGGGCGAGGAGAACCTGGGTCAGCACGTTCCCCTCGAGCTGGAGAGACTAGGAAACGCACGCACCAGGCGTGAACTGCTTGGGCTCGGTCCAGGTGCCGTCCTCTCCTCGCTCGACCCGGTACGCCGGGCCCTCGAACGACGAGAAGAGGATCGAACGGTCGCTCTCGAACGCCCATGGCGCCCCGCCGTACTCGTGGACCCTGCAGGGAGGGCGCAAGCGGGTCAGCTCGAGTCGCTCGTTGTCGCGCGGGCAGGTGAGGGAGCGGGGAGGAGAGGACGGACCTGGTGCGCGCGTTCCACTTGGAGTCGGGGAGGACCTGCTCCTGCTCACCGCCGAGGTGCTGGAAGACGAGCGCGTTGCGGCCCTTCTCCTCTGGCCTGCCCTCGGTCCAGGCGAGAGCGCGGCAAGTGGGGGCGACGGCGAGGTCTCCGAGCGAGACGGCTGACGAGAGGACGAGGTCGGTCGTGATGGGTGACGGCCAGCTGCCGAACGGTGCGTGCGTCTTGGCCATGGCGGTAACGGCTGCGCGGGTCGAGAGGGAAACCCGCGAGAGCATCGAGGCTGAGTCGAGGCGAACCGCGTGGAGTCGTCGCTGCCCTCTCTCGACGAACACCGCTCGTACCACGCTGTGCGATGCTCGTCAGCCCACCTACAGCTCTGGAGCACCTCCGCAACCGCCGCACTGCGCCGCTCCTGCGCCCGGGGTCGCGCCCTTGTCCTCATCGCCGTACGGGTTCTCGCTCCTCCTCAGGTCGCCAGCGCCCTCGGGAGGGCGCGCTGAGCCGCTCGGTGCCTTCCCGATCACTACATGAGTGCCTGCATGGCCCCGCCGCTGCTCGCTGGGGGTGCCGCGCAGCGCGACCCTCCTCGCCGCCGACCCGACTCGGACCGTCCTCCTCGCACCGGCTCGACCTAGCTCCAGCGTGCCGAGCGCATGCTCAGCTGGTAGCTCTGGTCAGCTGGATTAGCTGGAACGCAGGTCCCGCTCGGTTCGCCCCTTCGCTCTCGGCGCATCCTCACGCTGAGCCTCAGCGTGAGCTCGTCTTGGCCGCTCGCAGCTGCTTCATCCTCGATTGGCCTTGTCTGCACTTCTGCAGCTCGGCGCAATGCCTCTCGAGCACCTCGACGCTGCTCTCGCCAAGCCGAGCGCCGAGCGTCGAGAGAGGGTCAGAGCGCGCGCGCGAGCTCCTTCTCGCTCTGCTTCGCCTTCTCCGCTTGCGCTCGAGAGCCCCTTTCCAGCTGAAGAAAGTAGCGTGAAGCTAGCGTGTAAAGTACAGGGAGAGACTGCTGCACGCTGCAGGTCGGCTCGACATCTTCCCTCAGGCTGTGGTGCGCGATGAGAGCGCGCCGCCGCACGCTGAGACGTTACGCGCGTCGAGGCGGGGGAGCGGGGAGCTGGCACGATCAGTCTGGGGCTGCAGGATCCGGAGCGTGCGGTGTTTTCCTGAGCGAGAGGACGGCGGCGGAAGTTGCGCTCCGCTCGTCTCGACCAAGTCGCGAGCGGCCGACAGCTCGCTCTTGCTCCCGCTCTCGCACCGCTGCTCGAAGCTGCACCGCTAGCTACCTCTCTCCACTACGCCGACCCACGGCCACCAGCCCTCGACAGCGACACGCCACCGCGACGATGCCGTCGGCCCCCTCCTCCTCCCCACACCGCCAGTCGGGCTCGCCTCGAGTGTCGCACGTCGACGTGGCCATCATTGGTGCAGGGCCAGCAGGATGCATGGTGCGCTCAATTCTCTCTCCCCCTTGCGCAGACCGGCAGAGCTCGAGCTGACCTCGCACCCCTCGCCCTCGCCGACGACAGGCAGCAGACGTCCTCTCGCGCTACACCGACCGTGGCTTATCCGTGCGCGTGTTCGACAAGCGCAGCGCAAAGCTCGACAACGGTGCGTGACGCTCCAACTCGTTCTGCTGTTCCCGCAGCCGACGGCAGCTGACCCTGGACCTCCTCGACCCTCCTCCCCTCTCCCTCCCTCGGCCGCTCCTGTCACGCCCCTCGTGTACTTCGCCCCGCAGGACAAGCAGACGGCATCAATTCGCGCACGCTCGAGATCTTCGAGAGCCTGGGCTTCGTCGAGAGCATCGACAAGGAGGGTTCGCGCATGGTGCGTCCGACGTCCTCCTCCTCTCCCTCGTCCGCCAGTGCTGACTTGGGCTCTTCTGAAACAGAGCGAGATCAACTTCTGGAACCCTGATCCTGAGACTGGGCGACTGATCCGCACCGGCAAGATGTGCGTCCCGCTCTCCCTTCTCGACCGAGAGTAGCCGTTGCTGACGCTCTTCTCTACAGCCCCGACACCATCCCCGGTCTCTCTCGCTTTCAGCAGACGATCCTTCACCAAGGTACGTTCCTCTTTGACCCTCACCGTCGTCGCCGCCCCTGCTGACGCCCCTCCTCCTCGCAGGTCGTGTCGAGGCTCACCTGCTCGAGGACGCCGCAGTGCGCTCACTTCCCCTTCCTCGACCCGCTCACGCGCCGCGCTGACTCGAGCACATCTCGCAGAAACACTCGAAGGGCGCCATCGTCCCCGAGCGCTCGATGCTCCCCGAGTCGCTCGACATCGACGAGTCGCTCGTGTCCGACCTCGACGCCTACCCGATCACGCTCACGGTCCGTCACCTCTCGGACGACGAGTCGAACCCGAACGGCTACGCCGGCGACGCAACCGGCACGCGCAGCGGCCTGTTCCGCAGCTCGCTCCTGTCGGCCGAGGAGGAGGAGGCGCTGTACCAGCAGAACGGCGCGCACGACGAGCGAGTCGAGGTCGTCAAGGCCAAGTACCTCGTCGGTTGCGACGGCGCGCATTCGTGGACTCGGCGGCAGCTCGGCATCAAGATGATCGGCGACCAGACGACGTTCGTCTGGGGCGTGCTCGACATGATCCCCCTGACCAACTTTGTGCGCCTTGCTCCTCCCTCCCTCGACGCCTATCCCCTCCACCGAGCTGATGTTTTCGCACGTCGTCTCGCAGCCCGACATCCGCATGCGCTGCGCCGTCCACTCGGCCAACGCCGGCTCGATCATGGTCATCCCGCAGGTGCGTCGCTCGGACCCTTTCGACGTCGCCGCCTTTGCCACCTCTGCTGACTCCGTCCCTCTCATCTTCGTCGCAGGAGCGAGATCTCGTACGCCTCTACATCCAGCTCCCGATCCAGGTCCGCCCCGGCGAGCGCGCCGACAAGTCGCAGTTCACGCCCGACTTCATCCTCGAGACGGCGCGCAAGGTCCTGCACCCGTACACGCTCGAGACCGAGCACATCGAGTGGTACACGGGCTACCACATCAACCAGCGCCTCACCAACTCGTTCGGCGTCCACAACCGCGTCTTCCTCGCCGGCGACGCCTGCCACACCCACTCTCGTGCGTCCCGCTCTCTCTTCTTCCTCTGCCTCTCGGCGAGCTCCTCGCTCACGGCTCTACGTCGCTCGCAGCCAAAGCCGGGCAGGGCATGAACACGTCGATGCAGGACACCTGGAATCTGTGCTGGAAGCGTGAGTCTCGCCCGCCCCGCTCGAGCCGCTCTCGCCTGCGCGAGCTGACCTCTCCTCCCTCTCTTTTTCCGTCCGCAGTCGGCGCCGTCGCAACTGGTATCGCCAAGCACGACCTCCTGCAGACGTACTCGGACGAGCGGCAGGTCGTCGCCCAGCAGCTCATCGACTTTGACAAGAAGTTCTCGAAGCTCTTCTCGGGCAAGCCGTCGGCCGCCGACGACCTCGACGACGGCGTCGACCTCAAGGAGTTCAAGGACGTCTTCGTCGCCGGCAACCGCTTCGGCGCCGGCATGTCGATCAACTACGCCGACTCGACGGTCGTCGGCAAGGACGGGTCCAAGGGCGGCATCCAGTCGAAGCAGCACCTCGCCGCCAAGCTGCCCGTCGGCGAGCGCTTCTACAGCGCCCAGGTCGTCAACCAGGCGTCGGCGACGGCCGACCAGCTCACGACCCGCATCCCCTTCACCGGCGCCTTCCACCTCCTCATCTTCCCCGGCGACGTCACCAAGTCTGCGGCCATGGACCGCCTCGCCAAGCTCGCCGACTACCTCGACGGCCCCGACAGCGTCGTCAGCAAGTACACGCCCGCCCACCTGCCGCGCTGGTCCGTCGTCGACCCGATCACGATCCGTGCGTCCCTTCCGCACGGACCCCTTCTTCACGCCGACCTTCTCGTTGACCCTCTTCCTCCTCCTCGACAGACTGCGCACCTCGAACGGCCGTCGAGCTGTACGACTTCCCTCAACCTTCGATCTTCCACCCGCACAACTACAAGCGCATCTTTGCCGACGAGCCGTCCTGTGCGTCCCTCTCTCTCTCTCGCCTTTCCTTCGTCGCCCAAGCAGGAGCTGAGTATGCCCCTCTCTCACAGATCATTGCGGCGACGGCAAGGCGTACGAGACGTACGGCATCTCGAAGGAGGAGGGCGCCATCGTCGTCGTCCGACCCGACCAATGTGCGTCCCCTCTCCTCGCTCCCTCTCGCTCTCTCTCCTCGGGCTGATCCTCGCCGTCCTCGCTCGCTCACAGACACCGGTCTCGTCATCGGCCTCGAGGACACGGACCTCCTCGACGAGTACTTTGCGCGCATCCTCGTCCCGGCCAAAGACGGCGGCTTCCCGGCGAGCAAGGTCGCGAAGGTCTCGCCGCCCGACTGGAGCAAGGTCGCGCACCAGGAGATCAACAAGTGCGTCGTACTCCTTCTCTCGTATCCATCTCGAGCTCGTCATCGACGATGAGGCGCTGATGCTCGATGCTCGCGCGCAGGACCCTCGCCGTCAGTGAGCTCGGCGCGAGCTAGACGGCGTAGAGATTGGAGGAGGAGCTGTAGGAGCTTGTACCGCTAGTTCGAGTTTTCCTACGTGTGCAATAGCAGAGCGTTCATATGGGATCAAGCTGCGCGAGCGCGAGCGAGAGAATGGGCCGCTCCGAGTCGAGCAGGTCCTCGCACCGCACGACCTCGCCGAACTCAGCTGCGAGCTCAAGCTGCTGCAGTGAGCCGCCGAGGTGTGCAAGTGCAAAGCCGACTGCAGCGTGCGCCAAGCCGAAGACGAGAGCGAGCGACGCTGTCTCGGAAGAAGCGAGCGAGGCTGGAGGCGGCCTGAGCGCGCTCGGCAAGGTCGCGAGTTGAGCCTCTCGCGGCTGCCGCACTCTCACGACGCTCTCAGAGAAAGCGCAGAAGAAGGAGCACCTGCATCGTGTTACACGAGGCGAGCTCAGACGGTCGCCTTGATGGCGGCGAGAACGTCCTCCATACCCTGCGTCTCGCGCGCCCGCTTCTCGGCCTTGCGCGCCTTCTTCGCCGCCCGCTCCTCGTCCTCGTCCCGCTCACGCTCCTTGCTCGCTGCGCCGCCCGGACCCGCCGAGCCCTTGACCGCCGCCGCCGCCGCCGCAAAAATCTCGTCGACCTCGTCCGCCTTGCGCGCGCGCTTCTTCTTCCGCTTGCCGCCCTCGTCCGCCGCCGCCGCTGCGACCGAAGCAGCAGGCTTGGGCTGCGCCGCCTCGGCCTCGGCGCGCTGACGGTCCTTCTCCTCCTGGGTCGCGCGCGCCATCTTGGCCTTCCAGTCGTCGCGGCGACGGCCCCACAGCGGAAGCTCGAGCTTGCGCGCGAAGAAGTGGGCGTACGCCGAGCGCTGCAGGTCCGACTGCTTGTCGAACAGGCTCGCCGCCATCTTGTCCTTGAGGTAGACGTCGGCCGAGGCGAAGCAGCGCTCGGCGACGCGCGAGCCGATGCGGTCGTCGGCAATCGTGTGGAAGTGGCCGAGGAGCGACATGATGAACGAGCGCAGCGCGCGAGGAGGTGTCGTCGGCGAGGTGAGGAGGACGTCCAAGATGCGGGAAGAGGTGGCCGAACGAGTGATGGCGAGGAAGTCGTCGAACGAGAGCGAGGCGAGGCTGCGAGGAGCGGGAGCTCATCAGTATCGGGCTCGCGCGGTGCTTGAAGAGTAGAGCAGACGCACCTGTCGAAGATGACCTGCTGATGCGGTGCGTGCAGCTGCAGCCACGTCTGGATGAGGACCGAGCCCTGCGTTGTCGGCTCGGGCGTCGCGTCGGGCTTGAGCTTTTGCCAGTGCTGTGAGCGTGCGTGCAAGAATGTCAGCATCTGCGTCTGTCGAGCGTGCCAGGAAAAAGAGAGAAGGGACGCACGATGAGGCGGTTGAGGGTGAGCAAGCAGGGGACGGCGAGTTTGCGGTCCTCGGCGGTCGATAAGCCGAACGTGTCGAGGAGCAGCTGTGCGCGCGCAAAAGAGAGAGAGAGAGAGCGAGTCAGCAGAGTTACAGAGACAGGGAGGGGAAGAAAGAGGCGAGGACGAGGGACGCACCTCAGACACCTCGGCCTCGCAAGCGCCGAGCCTCGTCGCGCTCTCGAGCAGCGCCCTGAGCACGCCCGTGCGGTAGTTGTCGATCCACTCGCCCCTCCTCTCCTGCGCGATGCCCCTCAGCTCGACGATGAGCGCGGCGAGCTGCCGCTCGTCGAGGCGCGAGATGCCGACGGCGACGACAAAGTTGGCGACGGCGTTGGCGGCGAGGCGGTGCACCTTGGTGACGAAGAAGCCCTGCCACAGGGCGTCGAACACGGGCTTGGGCGCGAGCTGGAGGAGCATCTCGAACGTCGGCGAGCTCGCCGGGTGCCGCAGCAGGCCGGCGAGGTACTCCTCGCGCAGGTCCTGGTTCGCCGACGCGCCGTCGCCCTCGGGTGCGGCGCCCTGCGCGACCTCGCCGACGAGCCCGACGAGGATGCGGTCGGCGTACCCGCCGGGCGCCCATCCGCCGGGCTGCAGCGCCTCGAGCTCGACGAGGATGCGCACGACCGGGCCGGCGACGTCGTGCAGCGCGGCGCGGCGCACACCCTCGCCGGCGATCGTCGCCGTCGGGAGGTTGACGCCGGCGTGATCGACGGCCGCGCCGTCGAGCTCGTCGAGGGCGGCGTACAGCTCCTTGAGCGCCGCGGCGAACTCGGCCGGGGTCGCGAAGCGCTGCTCGGCCGCCGACGCCTTGCCCTTGCCCTTGGTGTCCTTGTCCTTGGTGAACGAGACGTCGTCGGACAGCCAGTTCTTGCCGAGCGACGCGCCCTGGCCCTTGCGGAACTGGGCCGACTTCTTGCTGCGCGACTTGGGGTCGGCCGACGAGGTGGCGACGCCCGAGAAGACGAGGAGGAGGATGCGGATGCAGTGCGACGCGAAGGGGTCGTAGATGAGGGCCGTGATTGAGGGGAGGAGCTCGGCGAGGAGCGAGGTGAGGAGGGCCGTCATGGTCGGGAGCTCGGCGGCGTCGTCGCCCGCCGAGGCGGGTGCGGGCGCAATGTTGCCGCGGGTCTGCGAGGTCTGAGCGTCAGCCCTGCTCGACATGGACGAGAGCAAGATGAGAGAGAGAGGGAGGAGACGCACCTCGCGGTCGACGGTCTCGCCGGCAAGCTCGAACAAGGTCTGGAGGACGTGGCTCGCGTGGCGGTGCTTGACGAGGCGCTCAAACTCGCCGGTGAAGCGGTCGAGGAGGACGCGCTTGGCGAAGTCGTCCATGGCGTACAGGAGGCGCTCGAGGACGACGCTCGTCTCGTGGTCGCCGGCGAGGGCGATCTCGTGGCCCGAGAGCGACTCGAGCGCCGAGCGGAGGAGGAGCGGGCGCTCGTCCTCGACCTCCTCCTCGACCTCGTCGCCGTCCTCGTTGACGACGAGCTGCGTCTCGCGCTGCCCGTGACCCATCTGGGTCATCTCCTCGATCTGCTCCGAGACGCGCGCGAAGTAGGCCTTGGTGTCGGGGTCGGGTTCGGGGAGCGCGTTCGGGTCGGGCATGCCGTTGGCGCCGCGCGAGCCCGACGCCGAGGGGAGCGAGTTCCACTCCATCTGCGACTTGCGCTCGCGGAGCCTCCTCTCGCGCTCGAGCTGGGCGGCCGCCTCCTGCTCCTCCTGCTCGCGCTTGATCTGCAGAGGGGACGAGAGACGTGCATGAGCTGGGTGTGCGAGCGGCCGTGTGAGCTGTAGCGAGAGTGGACGCACGCGCTTCTCCTCCTTGCGGCTGACGGTGCTCTTGCGCTGGCGAGGGCGCGGCATGGTGGTGGAGCGGCGGAGTGTCGAAGCGGTCGAGGTGTCGAGGGGCTGGGCGGGTCGCCGGTTCTGCTCGGTGGCGAGCGAGTAGGTGTCGAAGTGCGGTGGGCAGGCTCGGCAGAGCCAGGAGCTCGATGCGGCGGTGAGAGCGAGAGCGAGAGATGAAGCCGCCGCCCGTCTCGAGCTCGACGCTCCGCCGACCCTTGATCTCCGCGGACCCGGCTCTCCCTCCTCGTCGAGCTGCATCCGAGCCTGGCTTCCGCAGAGCATGCATTTGACAAGCGAGCGCAAGCAGCCACGGGCCGCGCGAAGCCCTCGCGGACTTGCCAGCTCGACCCTCACTGAGCCAGTCTCTGCGACGTGCACGCGATGCTACGCTACGAGCTACTTGGCAGGGTCGGCTTTTGCCCAGCGAGGAGCGACTTTTAGCGAGCGACGGCTCTTCGGCGGTGCCGTGTCTCGGCGGCCGTCGCGGCCTCATCGCTCCCCCGCCAAGTTGGCGCGGAGAGAGTCGTCCTCTCGCCGCTCGTCTCGCTCACCAGCTCTCGCTCCAGCCATGTCGCTCAGGACAGTCCTCACCATCGCCGGCTCAGGTGCGTCCCTTCCTCAGGTCTGCGGCCCCGGCGAGCCGTCGCTGACTCGCCTCACTTGACTCCCCCTCCTCGCCGGCTCGCCTCTCCCCTCTCGCCTCGACAACAGACAGCGGCGCAGGCGCAGGCATCCAGGCCGACCTCAAGACGATCGCCGCCCACCACTGCTACGGCACGAGCGTCATCACGGCCATCACGGCGCAGAACACGCTCGGCGTCCAGAGCGTCGAGGGCATCTCGCCCGCCATGGTCGCCGCTCAGATCGACTCGGTCCTCGACGACATCGGCGCAGACGCCATCAAGACGGGCATGCTCTTCGGCGAGGACACGATCCGCGCCGTCGTCCGCTCGCTCGAGAAGCGCTTCGGCAAGGCCAAGGAGGGCGGTCGCGACGCCGCCAAGCTCGTCCTCGACCCGGTCTGCGTCAGCACGTCGGGCCACTCGCTCCTGCCCCTCGACGCCGTCGACTCGCTGCGCGCCGACCTCATGCCCTGGGCGACCGTCGTCACGCCCAACATCCCCGAGGCCGAGTTCCTCGTCGGCTGGCCCAAGGGCTCGATCACGACCGTCGACGACATGCGCAGGTGCGCAGTCGAGCTCGCGAGCAAGGGCGTGCGATGGGTCTACCTCAAGGGCGGGCACATGCCGCTCGCCAAGGGCGACGACGGCAGCAAGGTCGTCGTCGACCTCTTGTACGACGGCGAGTCGGGCGAGACGTCGACCGACGAGCGGCGGTACCTCGACGTCAAGAACACGCACGGGACGGGCTGTACGCTGGCGGCGGCCGTCGCAGCAGGATTGGCGCAGGGCAAGACGGGTGCGTCTCGGTCTCTCTCTCCCCCTCCTTCACCCTTTCCCTTGCGCTCTGCTTCCGCAAGCTGACGCCTCGTTCGCGCGCGCAGTACGAGAAGCTGTCTCCGACGCAGGAGACTATGTCGCCGCCGCCATCGCCGCCTCGTACCCGGTCGGCCGAGGAGCCGGCCCCGTCAACCACTTCCACTCGCTCATGCCGCGCTCCCTCCCCTTGCCCAACCACCACTCGCCGACACCTTTCACCGACTACCTCATTCGCTTCGCCGGCGACGCCTGGAGCCGCTACGTCAACCACGAGTTCCCCAACAGCCTCGCCGCCGGTTCGGCAAAGCTGGAAGCGTTCCTCCACTTCCTCCAGCAGGACTTTCACTTCCTTAAGGTGCGCCCGAGTTTCTCCAGCGTATCCTACAAAGCCGTGTGACGCTTACCGATGCAGAGCTGACCCGCCTCTTGCACGCTCGCACGCAGCAATACGCTCGCGCCAATGCGCTCGCCGCCTTCAAGACCGAGGACATGGCGCTCATGCAGGGCTCGACTCACATCGTCAACGACGTCCTCAAGGAGACCGAGATGCACGTCAAGGTGCGTCCCTGTTCACGCTCTGCGGATCGTCGAGCCCGACCTAGCGCTCAGGCCTCTGACTTGCTCTCTCGCTCGCCGCGCAGTACTGCGAGACGTACGGCATCAGCCGAGAGCAGCTCTCGGCCATCCCAGAGAGCGTCACCAACATCGCCTACACGCGCTACGTCCTCGACGTCTCGTCCAAAGGCGACCTGCTCGACGCTCGAGTCGTGGTGCGTCCTGCTCGCTCTCCTCCTTCGTCGCCCTCTCGCTCCTCGGTTCCTCGAGCTGACGCTCTCCTTCCTCTCGCTGTCTGCAGACTGCACCATGCCTGATCGGCTACGGCCACGTCGGCGCGCGCCTCGTCTCGTCGTCGCCCGGCGTCGCCGTCGACTCGAACCCGGACTCGAACCCTTACTACGGATGGCTTATGGAGTACGGCGGCGCGTGGTATCAAGGTTGCGTCAAGACGGGCATCGGTGCGTCCTGCTCCCCCTGTCACGCCCTCGTCGGTCGGCGCAAGCTGACGCTCTCCTCGCCGCCCTCCCCCTCCCCACCGCGCGCACAGACCTCCTCGAGCAGACGCTCGCCAAGTCGCCCGTCTCGGCCCAGCGCCTCGACGAGCTCGCGCGCATCTTCGTCAAGGCGACCGAGCTCGAGATCGCATTCTGGGACGCCGCCGTCGTCGCCGGCGACAAGACGCGCGCGCAGGTCTTGAGCCACGAGGGCCTGCCGGTGTAGAGCTCGACGAGTTGCAGGGAGCGCAGCAGGACGGCAACGATGAAGTATGAGCACGACTAGACGTGCAACAAGGACAATTTCTCGACTTTCTCGCTCGTGACGGTGCGAGAGCCAGCTCGAGGTTTGCTCTTTCTCAGCTCTCGACCTCGCTGTCCGAGACGATCATCAACAAGCGCTCGTTGCAAAGCGATGGGCAGGAACGGCACAGAGAGACTGCTCAAGCGAGAAGGGCGATGAGGAAGGGAAGCTACGGAGGGGGTCAAAGCGGCGGGGAAGGAGAGAAGGAAGGGACGACGACGGCGAGCCGACGCTCGACTCAGACGTCTTCCGAGCCGTCAGACGTCTCGACCTGCATCGTCGAGTTGTCGCCGAGCGGCGCAAAGTCGACCTTGGCGGTGCGACCGGCCTCGACGTCGACCTTGGACAGGCCGTAACGCTCGAGGTATTCGATCTGCAAGCGTGGATCCTGCGTGTCAGCAGTTATCGTCGTCGTACACGAGGCGAGAGAGAGAGACAGGACGAGAGCGCACCATGCTGAGCCAGCTCGTGTTGACGCAGGTGACGTCGGGCTTCTCGGTCCAGGAGAACGCCTCGCCGAGGGAGTCGAGCGCGCTCGGCGTGGCCGTCTCCTCGTCGAGGCCGGCGGCGACGAGGACGGAGCGCAGGGCCCAGGCCGACTTGTACGTATTGCTCGACTCGAGGAACGAAGCGATCGACGTCCACTCGCCCTTGTACTTGACCACGTCGGGCCAGGAGACGACGACGCGCTTGTGCTCGCCCTTGGAGTAGCAGTGGAAGAGGGACGTGATCTGGGCGAAGAAGTCGTTGCCGTACTTGTCGGACGAGTACTTCTTCTTGTGCGCGGCGTTCGAGAGCACCTTGGGCGTCGTCGTCGAGCCCGAGTTGGCGGCGAGAATGACCCTGATGGCGTGGATGCGCATCGACTCGGCGAGCTCGCGCACCGTGTTGATGACGATGAGCTTCTGCGTCGGCCAGGTCGAGTCGTCGAGCTGAGCTTCCTCGCCGAAGTAGAGCTCCTTGATCTCCTCGAGGTCCTTGAGCTCGTGGAAGGCGGGCGTGACGCCGCCGAGCTCGTCGTCGAGGTCCTGCTTGAGGTCGACATAGTAGAGGCGCAGGCGCTCGAGGCGAAGGTCCCTCTGGGGCCCGATGCGGTCCTCGTACTTGTGCTCCTCGATCTCCTCCTCGACCATGAGGCGGAACGCGAGCCATGCTGCAAGACATCGAGCAAGAGAGTCAGGTCGACTCGATGGACGTGCTCGAGCGAGGGACTGGACGCACCTTTGGGACCAACTGACGGCGCCACCGGGGGGCGCTTCTGCGACATCCGGAAGCCCTTGAAGCCGCGCACGAAGTCGCCGCCGCTGCTTTTGCCCGAGACGTACTCGAGCATCTCGTCGGTCCAGCCATGGTCGCGCTTGAGCTCCTCGTCGAACCTGCAACGAGCAGACGTCAGCACGTGCAAAGAGCGCAAGGCAGAAGCGAGAGGGACGCACGACTCGGCGGCGGAAATCTTGTTGAGGCGGGCTTGCTCGGCGGCGAGCTCTTGGCGCTCGAGGCGCAGGTTCTCGGCGTTCTTGAGCCCCTGCTCGATCGTGTGCACGTCCTGCGAGCGAGGATGCGGGGCGTGAGAGGCTGTACTCGAGCAAGGCGTGAGGACGAGCGTGAGGACGGCGACGCACCTGCTTGACCTCCTCGACGTGCTGCTGCGCCTTCTCGACGTAGTCGTCGAGCGCTTTCGAGCTGCCCTGCTTGGCCTTGGCGTTGCGGCCCGCCTTGGTCGACGAAGAGGCGCGCGAGTTGGCGACGTCGGTCTCGAGCTCGAACAGCTTGAGGCTCGTCGTCTTGAGGGTCGACTTGACGAAGAAGTCTGTGGAGAGGCAGGGCATCAGCTCACGTCCGGGAAAGAGGACATCTGACGACCGGCGAGAGGAAGACGCACTCGATTTGCCTGCAGAGCGAGCGAACAGCGTCAGCGAGGAGTGGCACGGCGAGACGAGCGGCGGGGGACGTACCCGCGAAGAGGGCGTACGGCGTGCAGCTCAGCGTCTTCTTGTGCAAGCCCTCGATCTTCTTGGCGCCGGCGCGCGAGACAAGGCTGCGGAGCAGGAGGAAGAGCTGGGTCAGCGCCGCAAGGAGGAAGGAGGGTGTCGGCGAAGATGACGCACAGGGTGTCGATGCAGCTCTTGCAGAGGCGGGCGCGGAAGGCCCAGAGCGTCGAGACCTTCTTGGTCGAGACACAGCCGGCGACCTGCGCGCACGAGGTCGAGGCGTCAGCTCCAGAGGTCGACTCGACGAGCGGATCGAGAACACGAGCGCGACGCACCTGGCACTTGTCGCCAACGAGGACGATGGCGAACGCGTCCTCCTTCATGCTGTCGGGCTTGAGGTACCCGTCGCGCTGGCGCATGGCGGCCCAGATCTGGCGGCTGCTCTTGCGGAGGAAGAGGCGGCGGAAGGCGCGCGACGTGCGCGAGAGCTGGAGGAGGTCGTCGAGGTCGAGCTCGCGCGAGATCTGCGCAGCGAGAAGGGGCGAAGATTCAGCACGAGGGCGCGAACGAGCGAGAGCCGAGAGAGAGAGAGAACACGCACCTCAAAGAGGAGGTCGAAGGGGAGGCCGAGGAAGAGGGTTGAGCTGAGGTCCTCGTTGGCCTCCCTGAGCGCCTTCTTGCCGGCGACGCGGTCGTCGATCTCGATGTAGCCGCCCCTGCGCCTGCGCGGCTCCTTGGCGGGCTCCTGCACGCGTACTGGGGAGGCGAGTGGGGTCAGCGGCGACTCGTGGTGTTTGGCGGTGTTTGGAGAGCGGAGTCGGCTGTGAGGGTGCTAGTGGAGAGTGTGGGAGTGCCTCTCGCTGCCCTGCACGCCGCCCACGGTCGTGCTCGTCGCCCGGATGCGCCTCGCATCCTCATCAGTCCGGCTAGCTCCTCCTTCTACCTCAGGCGGCTCGGGGGCCGTAGGGAAGTGGACACGAGACTCACGGGCGAATTCACTCATGGCGAAGGCGGTGTGCAGCTGAACTGGCCCCGGACGAGGTGGGAGGAGGAGGGTGCGCGAGGCGCGAGCGACGACTCAGCGGGCGAGAGCGAGCCGACTCGGCCACTTCTTTCTCTCGGGTCGCGAGAGGGGTACAGATGCATTCTAGCAATGACGAGGTACTGAGCTCTATCCTCGAACCTGAGCACCCTTACTTCTTGACCTGGACCGCCTCCTCACGGTCGATGAGCGCCTCCTTGCCGTGCACGCCGACCTCGCCGTCCCACCCGTGCGCCTTGAGGTACGCCGCAAACTTGGCGTCCTCGTCGCCAAGGTCACCGTCGAGACTGCGAGAGGAGAAGCCGGTCGTCAGTCAGCGTCGAGCGAGAGCGACAGTTGAGGAGGCGACGCACTCGTTCCGGATGAAGAAGAAGGCAACCAGGACGCCGAGGACGCCGCAAATGGCGGCGACGATCTGCACGAGAGAGACGTCGAGGTCAGTGAGCGATAGATGAAGGCGGGAGAGGGAGAGCAGGACGCACGAAGGTCCAGCGAGCGCCGAGATGGTTGCGGATGGGCGTGAAGCTTTGCGTCCCTGCGACGGCGCCGACCTTGCCGATAGCAGCCGAGATACCGTAGAGAGTGCCTGTAGACGTGCGAGGGTAGTCAGGACCGGGCAGGAGGCGAAGCAGAAGGCCCGGGCTCAAGAAAGGGAGAGGAGCGCCCGCGAGACGAGGGAAGGAGCTGCGCACCTCGTACTGGAGTGGCGTAGCTCTCTGCAGACACCAATCCAAGCGTGTCGCCCGGTCCCATATTTCCGAACGACTGCATGAGGCCGTAGAGGACGACGAAGGCCGGCACGGACCGCAGGAGCTTGTCGTACGCCAACCCGACGGAGAGGCCGATGATGAGGTAGCCCGTGAAGCCGAGCATCATGAGGTTGCGACGCCCGAGACGGTTGATGAGTAGTGCGCCGACGAGGCAGCCGGGGAGGGCGATCGTGCCGAGGAGGAGCTGGTACTCGGCGGTCTTGCGGAACTTCTCGTGGCCCGACACCTTGACGATCTGCGCGATGATGGTGCCCGAGACTGGGCGTTTGAGCGAGAGTCAGCGTGTGTGCGAGAGCGTGAGGTGTGGCTGATGATCTGAGCGAGCGGGTGACGGCGTCGCTCCTGCTCGAAGGGGACGCACGGTCCTGCTCGGAGGCGACGCTCGCTCGGTCGCCCTCGCACGCCGAAGAGGAGGTGGAAGGACTCACAGACGCCGTTGGGGAACGTGACGAAGTCGTAGAGGAACCAGGCGCCGCACGTCCCGATGAGGGAGCGCCAGTAGAACTTGAGCGTGAGGAGGAGGGGCGGACCTCGCTGGATGGCCCCGTCGCGGTACAGCTTCGAGTTGACCATGCGCAGGCGGAACAGGAGGACGACGAGCGGTGGGATGATCGAGATGCCGAAGACGGTGCGCCAAACGGTCGAGTAGTCGGCGTCGTCGCCGCCGGCGGCCGAGTAGACGATGAGGTACAGGATGCAGGCGAAGATGGTGCCGAACGAGAGAACGAGGTTGGTGACCTGCGCAAGGAGATGTGCATTAGATAAGGAGCGCACGAGGACGACGAGTCGTGCGGTGCGCAGTTGCGGCGCAAGCCGGGCGGGAAGAGACTCACGAGGATGAAGATCGGGCCTCTCGACTTCTGCATCTTCTCGTTGGCCGCCTCAGCCGCACTCGCAGACCCAGACGGGTACTCGCCGCCGACGCCGATGCCCTGCGAGGAGCGCACGAGACGTGAGCGTGCGCGCTCGGGCCTTCTCAAGTCGAGAGGAGCGCAGCCGAGCACCGACGACACTCCTCCTAGGCAAGCGAGACGCACCGTGAGGCCTCGGCCGACCGTCATGCACCAGATGAAGCCGGCGAACGAGCCGTTGGCGCCGTGAGCGGCCGTGACGATGATGATGCCGGCGACGATCGAGAACGTCGAGATGAGGATGCCCGCCTTGCGCCCGTAGATGTCGCACACCAAGCCGATCGAGACCTGTGCGTCGACATGTAGAGTCAGCGCATACTCGACGAAAAGCTAGAGCCTGTGGAGGAGGGGAAGAGGAGCGCACCTGGCCGAGAATCGTGCCGACCGTGAGGGCGTTGCTGACCTGCGTCGAGTAGGCGGACGTGTAGGCCTTGCCGTAGAGCTGGCCGAAGAGGACGTTGGTGAGAGTCATGATGTTGTTCTGGAGGCCGTCCGAGATCAAGCCGGCGCCGGCGGCGAAGATCGTCCATTTGGAGGAGTGCTTCTCGACGTTGCGCAGGCGCTCGACCTCCTTGTCGCCGATGACCTCGACGGCCTGAGTCGTCGGCTTGGTGCCTTCGAGCGAAGGCTTGTCCGAGTCGAGGGAGGAGGAGGGGCGGAGCGGGTCGCTCATGGCGGCGAGGCGACGAGGAGGCGACGAAGGGAAAGGATGGCGAGGGAGAAAGAGCGCTGTTCTAGCGCGGATCAAGGGTGGCTCGAAGCCTGTCGACGAGGCTTGTGCACCGTGCGGCTCGAGGAGAGAGCTGCGCGCAGCAGAAGAGCACGTTCGTGCGAGAGCGTGGGACGAGGAGAAGGAGCCCCTCGACCGTGCGGCGCAAGGCAGAGCCGGTCACTAGACCTCTGCGCCGGACCGGCCGACACGAGTGGGCGTCCCTGGCTGCCGACGGCTAGCGCGGTGCGCCAAAAATACGACTGGGAGCAAGTGAGAGGAGCGAGGCGAAGGGCAAGGAGAGGCGGAGGCTGCACGTGCTTTGCGCGCTGCGAAAACAGCGAGAGCAACGTGTGGCAGCTCGCCAGAGCTCGTGCAAGCAGATTCCGCGCACCGCAGAGGAGCAGCGCTGCGTGAGTGAAGAGAGAGCGAGAGCGCCGAGCCAACGACGACGACGACGACGACGATTCGGCTGTTGGCTCGCTCGCAAGGTCCACGCCCTCGCCCAGCATGGACCAAACCGACCTCGAGAGCCTTCTGGCCACCCTACGACACGCCCAGGACGGCTCAGCCCCTCCCTCCGCCGCCGCCGCCGCCCCCTCGTCGGCTCCTCCCTCCGCCGCTCCACCACAACACCAGCTCGACGCCCTCCTCTCGAGCCTCACCGCCCTTCCAGCTACGCCCGCCGAGCCACCTGCAGCCACACCGACCCGCACGCGCGACCTCTCGGCCGTCTCGTTCGCCGAGAGCGTTCCTGTCCTCAACGGCCTCGCTCTCGACCCGCACTTCCTCGAGCGCATCCAGGCCATCTGGGACGAGCAGGAGACCTGGGAGCTCCGCATGAAGGACGAGCGCAACCGCCTCGACAACGAGCTCAAGCGCTCGGCTGCTTCGTGCGTCGTCGTCCCTCCTCTCCTCCTCGACTTTGGACTCTCCCTCACGCCCCGAGCTGACCCTCTTCCGCGCACAGGCCCATCCTCAAGTCGTCCAAGCTGCGCGAGTGGGACCGTGCCGCCGTCCGCAAGTGGACTGCGCTCCAGGCCGCCCAGCAAGAGCGACTGCAAGCTGTGCGTCCCCCCACCCTCTCTTTCCGCTCAGTGCGCCAGCGTCTTCACGGTCTAATGCCTGCTCTCGCGCGCACACAGCTCGGCGTCCCTACGTTCCAGAAGACGGCCGACCCGACCATCCTCAAGCGGCAGGAGCGCGTCATGAGCGTCCTCGTCGGCTTCCTCGAGGACCGCGGCGACGGCGAGTGAGGCGGCGCAGCATCGATGTTTGGCAGCTCAGAATGTGCGTCTACGAGTCTCGTATATCTCTATAATGGCGGCGCTGACGCTCTCATGCTGCAGGGCCGCCCCACTCGCCGAATCGACCTTCTCGTCCGACCCTCGCCGACGTCCCGCCTTCGCGCTCACCTTCCCTTCACGGAACCGGGCTCGCGAGCGCTTCACCTCCAAGCCAATCATGCAGAGCCTCGAGCGTTCTCGGGCGTCGCAGCGCACGGCTTCGCCCGGTCGCGCACGGGCCGCCGACACGCACTTCTCGCTCGCACGAGCTCGGCGGCCGCAGCCTCACAGCTTCTCCTCAACGAGTCCTAGCTCTCCTTTGCAAGATATACATGTTCCTCGTTTCGCAGCGAAAGTGAGAGGCAAAGAGGGAAAGAGAGTGTCTGCGTTCGCACGAGAGGCTCGACAAGGACAGAGAGCGCCCTTCTCGGCCTCCTCGTCGCGCCGGCGCCGTCTGAAAAGATTCTTAACAATGTCCGTGAGCGCCGTGCTGTCCTCGACTCGCTTTCGCCGCCGACCGCGAGCGCGGGCCCGAGCGCCGGCGCGCCGACGCTTCTCGCCGAGCTCAGTACCTCGGGCTCGTCGCGCGGTACTGCCCGAGCGACTCGGTGCTGCGCCCTGCTGGCGCGCCGTAGTGCGCGTACGTCGGCGGGTAGGTGGTGGGCGGGGCGTAGGGGCCTGCGACGGCGGCGGCGTGGCTGAGGGGGACGAGGGCGGGGTCGGACGAGTGCGCGTGAGGGAGGTAGGGGTCGTCTGCGAGAGCGCAAGAGGTCGTAGAGTCAGTTGGTGCATCTCAGCGAGTGCCAGAGGAGGAAACTCGAGAACGAGAGAGCGAGAGAGGGAGAGGGAGAAGGCGACGCACAGTAGCTGCTCTGCCGCGGGCTGTGCGGTTGCCCGTACGCTCCCTCGTACTGCTCGTACGGGCTGTGCCCGCCCTGCCCCTCGAAGAACGCCGTCTCGCTCGCGTTGTGGCCCATGCCGTAGTGCCCTCCCGCCCCAGCGCCGACGCCCGCACCAACCCTCGGGCTCCCCTCGGCTGCGGCCCACTCGCCGCCCGTCGCAGCCGCGCCCTTGCGGTCCAGCTCGTCGCCATCCTCGTCGTCCGACTCGTCGTCGTCCTTCTCCATGGCGAACCCGGCGCCGCCCGTGCGGCGCGTGCCCTGCGGGTTCAGCGTCGCGAGGTTGCCGCCGCCGTCGGGCTGCAGCTCGGGCCAGCGGATGTCGTCGCCGTCGGCGTCGAGGTTCGAGAAGCGCCGCTGCGTGAGGCGGTACCCGACGTAGAGGAGCGCGGCGAGGACGGCGATGCCCTGCGAGCGAGCAAAGGCGGGCGAGGAGTCAGCTTGGGTCCGAGCGTCGACGGAGAGGGAAGAGGAGGAGGAAGAAGACGCACCCCGACAACGCCGCCGATGATGCCCCAGGTCTTTCCGCTCGGCCCGCCGCCGCTGCTGTTCTCCTTGGGCGCGACGGGCACGGCCGACGCTGACTCGTGCGTCATGGTCGACTCGCTGCCGTCGGCGTTGGTGAGGACCGACGTGAGCGTGACGATGATGGTCGAGGCTGTTGACAGAAGAGTAAGAGAAGGCCAGGAAGGGCTGGAGTCGAGGGCGAGGGAAAGAGAGACGCACCGGACGAGGCGGAGGTCGAGGAGGTGGTCGAGGTGGTCGAGGTGGTGGTCGCTGCAGGGTCACGAGCGAGAGCGTCAGTCAGCTGCACATCCGCACACACAGTGAGCTGTGGAAGGCGGACGCACGAGTGCTCAAAGTGCTCGTCGACGTCGGCGAAGGTGCTGCGCTCGTCTCGCTCGTCGGCGTCGGCGCGGCCGAGGTCGTCGTGTCGGCTGCAGGCACCGCCGCGCTCGTGCTGCTGCTCGTCGCGCCCACCTGCGGCACGCTCACCGCCTCGGTCGCCGTCGCGCTCGTAGCCCCAGGCGCGGTTGCTGCCGCGCTCGTCGCGGTCGCGGAACTCGCTGCCGGGACCGCCGAGTCGGCTGCCGGGGTCTGCTGCGCCGCCGAGGCTGCGGCTGCAGCGGTCGTGGTCGTGTCGCAGGTGCCGAGGAGGCCGCACAGGAACTGGCGCGCCTCGAGGCGGGCTGGGGCGGCGAGAGAGCGTGCTGTTGATCGAGGGCGAGGGAGGGCGGAGGCCGAGAGGGGGAGGACGGCGAGGAGCGAGAGGGCGACCACGGTACGGTGCCGTGCCATGGCTGTGAGGCTATCCGCGCGTGCAGTCGGTAGCAACGCTGGTACGTGTCGAGAGGCGGGCGAGCGGAGGGAGCGAGAGACCGCCGAGCGGCGGACGACCGCGAACAGCACCTCTCGCGCCGCTCCCGTTCGCGAGAGGAGCCAGACGGTTCGAGCGCAGTCTGCTCAGCTGCCCGGGTGCGCCTATGCGCGCACACCCAGTGCTCGCGCCGCCAGCGAGACGATTCGCCGCACGTGCAGCTTCCGAGCGAGCGAGGTGTCGACGACAGCCTCGCGCTCTCCTTTCCAGGCGCTCAGCAGCTCACGAAAGCTCTCACGACTGCTGAGGGGAAGGCACACGTCGGACCGACGCCGGACGAGCCCCTGCGGCGCGTCGCCGCGCTTGAGAAGGTCAAGAAGAAGTCGCAGCTCTTTCTCCTTTGCACCGCTTCTACGTCTGCGCCCGCCCCTCAGAGCTTGGCGCCCGCGTCCTTCCACAGGTCAGGAACGCCCCAGGCCGTCGACGGGTCGACGGTGCGCTTGGTGCCAAACTCGGCGGCGCGCTTGTTCAGGCGGTCGACTTCGTCGGCCGTGAGCTCGACGCCTGCGAGCGAGCGAGGACGGCGAGTCAGCCCTGCTCAACGTCGTAGAGAGGGTGCAAGGGAAGCTGGACGCACTCTCAAAGTTCTCCTTGATGCGCTGCGGCGTGACCGACTTGGGGAGGACGACGATGCCGCGGGCGACCTGCCACGAGATGAGGACCTGCGCCGCCGTCGCGCCGTGCGCCGCCGCGATCGACTTGACGACCTCGTCGGTGAGCTGAGGGGCGCCGGTCGAGCCGAGGGGCGAGTAGGCCTCGAGGAGGATGCCGTTGTCGTGCGACCACTGCGGGGAGGGCGCGTCAGGTCGGGCTCGCCGAGTCGGGAGAGAAACGAGCGCGCCTGTACGAGTTCTGGCTGTGCGCAGTGAAGGTTAAGCTCTAGCTGGTTGACGGCGGGCTTGATCTTGGCCTGCGGCGGAAGAGGAGGAGGAGGTGGAGGAGGAGGAGCGAGTCAGCGGCGCCCTCGAGGTCGCGCCGGCCGAGAGCGGGAGCGAGGCGCACCTGCTTGAGGAGCTTCTCGAGCCTGCCGATGGTAAAGTTGCTGACGCCGATGTGCTTGGTCTTGCCCTGCTCGACGAGCTTCTCCATGGCGGCCCAGGTCGGCGACGGGTCGCTGGTGAGGTCCCAGTCGATCTCGGGCTTGCCCTTCTTGGGCTGGTTGGCGAACGCGACGGGCCAGCTGCGGGAGTATCGTTGGGTTCAGAGTCAGCGAGAGCAGGAGAGGGAAAGCTGAGAAGGCGGCCGAGCGCCGAGAGGAGGACGAGGGGAGACGCACTGCATGAGGTAGAGGTCGAGGTGGTCGAGCCCGAGGTTGTCGAGCGTCTCCTGCAGGCCGATGGCGACCTTGTCGGGCGAGTGGAACGTGTTCCAGAGCTGCGCGGCGAGGTATCAGCGTGCGCGCGGTCGACGATGGAGGAGGGGGAGATGGGCGGCGACGCACCTTGCTCGTGACGAACAGATCCTTGCGGTCGATGCCCGAGTCCTTGATGCCCTGGCCGACCTCGCCCTCGTTGCGGTACGCCCAAGCGCAGTCGATGTGCCTGCGAGGGAGGGCGAGCCGTTGACGAGGAGAGAGAGCGAGAGGAAACGTCGGTGGACGCACCGGTAGCCCGACTCGATGGCGACCCTGACTGCCTCGCGGACCTGGCCCGGCTCGCTCTGCCAGGTGCTGTTGCGAGAGACGCCGGAGCGAAGTGGAGGCCGGGTGAGGTGGGGAAGGAGGAGAGCCTGGTCAGCGGCGAGGCCGCTTGAGCGGGTGGGAGTTGAACGAGACGGACCCGAGACCGACGGCAGGGATCTTGAGCTTTGAAGCGAGCTCGAATGTCTTGGTGAAGCGAGGCATGGCGGCGAGGATGAGCGAGAGCGACGACGACGACGACAACGAGGAGGGAGCCGGTCCTCGCACCCGTCTGCACCGCTCCTCTCGCCTGGACGGCCTTCACCTTGCTCCTGCACATCCTACAAGCCTGCACAGGTGCGTCCTCCCTCGCTAGATGTGTCCCGCGAGCTCCTCCCCGCTGACCCTCCTCGTCATCACTCAGCTCGCCCACCTCGCCCACAGCAAGCCTTCGAGTCGATCCAGAGCAAGTCACCATGGAGCAGCAGGTGCGTACCACGCCCTCCTGCCCCGAGGAACCGGTCAGAGCTGACGCAGCTCTTGCCCCCTCTGCAGCCTCTCTGTTCTGCCGCACCGTGCGGATGAACCAGAGTGCCTCCTCGACGACGTCCTGCCGAGGTTCACCCAGCTCGAGACCCTTGCCCTGTGCCAGGCGTCGTTCACGCCGGCCCGCCTCTCGACCTACCTCGACTCGATCAGCTCGACCCTCGTCAGCCTCAGCTCCGGCACCGGCACGTTCGTCACGGACGAGCTCCTCCTCGGCATCGTGCACGGACCTCGTCGCCTGCCTCGCCTGCGCCGCCTCATCCTCGACCACCTCTGCTGCGAGTACGGCAAGAG
>Ga0308170_10001306_pt1 | contig 24570 bp, 29 predicted proteins | sample PhyBR2_2_FD_202136 | JGI IMG/M metagenome (GOLD analysis project Ga0308170, IMG submission 202136) | Phyllosphere microbial communities from UC Gill Tract Community Farm, Albany, California, United States - DLSLSB.R2 | ecosystem: Host-associated > Plants > Phyllosphere > Unclassified | place...
TACGAGCGTGTGAAAAAATCGCCATGGCTGCGTTACATCGTCTTGCCGTACCCGCGTACTGTCTTCGACGATGCGCCTTGCCCTGACGATTTTTTCACACGCTCTACGGTGCGCATCGTGTGCAGCATTCCAGCTGAGGTTGCTAAGATGCCGTCATGCGTATCCTGTGGACTTACCTCAAACCCCACTGGCGCCTGGCACTGCTGGCCTTGGTCTTCGCCGGTATCGCCCAGGTGCTGGCCCTGGTCGACCCGATCATCTTCGGCCGCATCATCGATCACGTGACGCAGCGCGGCGCGGGCAAAAGCGGCGGCGACGCCGACCCGATGCCGTATGTGATGCGCCTGCTTGGCTTCGCCGTGCTGGTGGCCGTGCTGTCGCGCCTGGCGAAAGCCTTGCAGGAATACGTGACGCGCCTGGTGGTGCAGAAGCTGGGCGTTGCCATCTTCAACGATGGCCTGCGGCATTTATTGAGGCTGAAGTTCCAGGAGTTCGAGGATTTGCGCAGCGGCGAGATGTTGTCCCTGCTGCAGAAGGTGAGGGCGGACAGCGAGCGCCTGATCAACACCTTCATCAACACCGCCTTTGCGGCGCTGGTCGGGGTGACTTTCCTGGCCTGGTATGCGGTGACGAAACACTGGCTGCTGGTGCCGGTCTTCTTTGTCGGGGTGGTGGTGCTGGGCGGGCTGACCGGATTGCTGAGCCGCGAGATCAAGACCCAGCAGCGTTCGATCACGCGCGAGACCAATCGCAACTCGGGCTTCATCACGGAGTCGCTCCGGAATATCGAGCTCATTAAAAGCCTGGGGCTGACTTTCCCCGAGATCCGCCGGCTGCGCAGCCAGACCGACGCCATCTTCGCGCTGGAAATGGAGAAAGTGAAGCGCATCCGGCTGCTCTCTTTTTTGCAGGGGTCGACGCTGAGCCTGCTGAAGCTGGCGATCCTGTTCGCCTTGCTGTGGCTGATCTTCCGCGACGTGCTCTCGACCGGCGAACTGATCGCGATGCAGTTCATCTCGGTGTCGATCTTCGCGCCGCTGCAGGAACTCGGCAACATCATCCTGGCGCACCGCGAGGCCGAGGCTTCGCTGCTGAACTTCAAGACGCTGATGGACAAGCCGGTCGAGCGGCGTCCGCCGGACCCGGTCGAGATCGGGCCGCTCACCGAACTGCGCTTCGATGAGGTGCGCTTCCGGCACAAGGGCGCGCCCGAGGATGCGCTCGACGGGGTCTCCTTCGCGGCCACGCTGGGGCAGACGGTGGCCTTCGTCGGGCCTTCGGGTTCGGGCAAGTCGACGCTGGTGAAGCTGCTGGTGGGCCTGTACACGCCGAACGCGGGCGAGGTGTCGTACAACGGCGTGCGCACGACGGACCTGCGCTACAACCGGGTGCGCCGCCAGATCGGTTTCGTGACGCAGGAGACCTACCTGTTCGCAGGCACCATCCGCGACAATATCCGCTTCGTGAAAACCGACGCCACCGACGAGGAGATCGTGGCGGCGATGCGCCAGGCCTCCTGCGCGTATTTGCTCGAGCGCTCGCCCGAGGGGCTGGACACGGTGATCGGCGAGCGCGGGATGAAGCTGTCGGGCGGCGAGAAGCAGCGCCTGTCGATTGCGCGGGCGCTCGTGCGGCAGCCGGCCTTGCTGATTTTCGACGAGGCGACGTCGGCGCTCGATTCGATTACCGAGGAGCAGATCACGAACACGGTCCGCGAGATTTCACGGCGCGCGGCGCAGATGACCATCCTGATTGCGCACCGGCTCTCGACCGTGATGCATGCGGATACCATCTTCGTGCTGGAGAAGGGACGGATCGTCGAGAGCGGCACGCATGATGAGCTGCTCGAGGTGCGCGGCTTGTATTACGCGATGTGGCGGCAGCAGATCGGGGAGCGGCCGGGGGCGCCGGCAGGGCCGGCGTAGGCGGGGGCGGAGTTTTCGAGGTGCGGGTGGGGTAGCGCGTGGGCGGAGCCCGGTGACCCCGTACGGACGGCGGGCGCCGGCAATCGTCGAAAAGCAGGCACTGACGCGCTCGTAGGGTGGGCTCCGCCCACGCGTCCCGACCGCCGGATCAGCGGCGACGGGATAGACTACGCCGAAATCAGCGCAGTCCCAGCAATGCCAGCACCCGCTCGCGGCTCACGCCCACCAGTGCCGAGGTAATCGCCAGCAGCGACTCGTAATCGTGATTGCCCGCGGTCGACGCGAAATCCTGCGCGGAGATGGCGAGATCCTCGGCGCGCACGTCGGACTGCGCCGCGCGCATGGTCGCATCGTTGAGGGCGGCGCTGGCCGCATCCTGCGAACGGCGCACGCGTTCCAGGGCCTGCACGACTTCGCGCAGGCTCTGGCGCAGCGCGTCGGCGTTGCCAGTGCCCAGGTCCTGCAGCTTGAGGTCGGGTGCGACGGTTTCAGTTGCGACACGGCCGCGGCCGGAAATGGCGATGTTGTCGCGCACGCCCGACCAGTTCGCTTCGGGCGTCCTGAATTCGATCCGGCCCTGGCGGTCCAGTCCGGCGCGCACGTTGACCGGCGCCAGGGTGCGATCCAGGCGTCCGGCGATCTGTTCCGGCGTCATGTCCGGCTCGATCGCGGCAGCGAGCTGCGGGCCGCCGGCGGCGCCGACCGAGAAGGCCAGCGACAGCGGCGCGGCCGCTTGCAGCATGGCGGCGTCGAGGCCCGTGATGCGGAAACGCTGCTGGGCCGGTTCGCCGTCGGAGAATTGCAACTGGGCGTCGACCGAGCCGCCGGCCTGGCTGCTGCGGGCGGCCAGCGTGGCGCCGAGCTGGCGCGCTCGCGCCTCGAGGTCGCGGGCGCCGCTCTTCATGCCGGAGATCTTCGCGGAGAGGGCCGCCTTGACCGATTCGAGCTGGGAGGCGACGCGGTCGAGATAGGCGCGCGCTTGCTGGGCGCTGGCGACATTCGTCTGCAGGCGCGTATCGTAGGTCGCGCGGCTGCGGCGCACCGGCGCCTCGGCGGCAGGGCGCGCAACGGGGCGCGTATCGGGCGCGGCATCCTCGGCCGGCTGGGTCCGGACCGGCGCCGGCACGGACCTGGCCGAGCCAATGCCCTGGTTGACCGTCGTGTTGACCGGAAGCGTGGTGGAAGCGGAGCGGAGCGTGGTGTCCATCGATTACAGGGCCGAGAACAGGGACAGCGAACCGATGCGGCTGTAGGCCTTGTAGGTCGCCTGCAGGGCCGTCGAATAACCGTTCAGCTCGGTGGCGGCGACGCCCATGTCGAGCTGGCCGATGTCGGTGATGGCCATCTGGTTCGAAAGGCTGACGTTACCATGGTTGGCGTCGAGCGTGTCGAGGATGTTCTGCTTGCCGCCGAGGACGGCGATCTTGGCCGTGACCATGTCGAGTCCCTTGTCGAAGCCGGTCAGGTTCGCTTCGAGCACGGCGCGCGTGGCCGGCACGTTGACGTTCACGTTGCCGCTGCCGAGCATGGCGATGGTCGCGTCCAGGCTGTTCAACACCTGCTCCATGCCCTGCATGTTGTCGTTGGCAACTTGGGTCAGGCCATTGCCGACGACGACGCGCTGTTCGTTGGTGTTGCCGGCGTAGCTGTAGCGCGATCCCGCGGGCGCAGCGGCGTCGTACGCCATCGCCGGGGTCGAGGTCTTGGTACCGGAGAAGACGTAGCGGCCTTCCTGGTCGACGGTATTGGCGCTGAAGAACAGGCTGTCGCGCAGCGCTTGCAGCGGGTTGATCATTGCCTTCAGGTCATCGGACGTGTTGGCGCCGTCGAGCGCCCAGACGATCTGGTCGCGGCCGGCGGCGATGTCGTTCACCATGCCGCCCAGGTAGCCTTCGTTTTTCGTCAGGCGGATCTTGATCGAGGCGATGTTGTCGCGGTACTGGGTGACGGCCGCTTCCTCGCGCTGCAGGCGCGACAGGCGCACGTTGTCGATCGGATCGTCCGACGGCACGAGGATGCGCTTGCCGGTGGCCATCTGCTGGGTCAGGCTGCTGAGGCGCTCCTGGTTCAGCTGGAGCGACTGGTTCATGTTCGACTGGTACTGGGCGGTAGCGATGCGCATGATTCTTCCTTAACCCATCATCGCCAGGGTGGCGTCGAACAGGGAATTAGCGACCGACATGACTTTCATGTTGGCCTGGTACATGTTCTGGTACTCGACGAGATTGACCGCTTCCTCGTCCTGGTTGACGCCGCTCGTGGCCTGCCAGTCCTGGACCGCATGGGTGCGCATGGTATTCGCGGTGGCCAGCGCCGCCTGGTTCTGCTGGCTCAGGACGCCGAGCTTGCCGACCAGCTGGGTGTCGGCGTCGCTCAGCAGCACGTTGCCGAGGCCCGTGACGTTCACCGTCTGGGAATTGATGCCGACCAGTTTCAGCAGGTTGCCGCTGTCGCCCTCGGTGCCGTCGCTGGAGAAGGCGAGGTCGGTCGGCTCCATGCCTGCGGCAACCGTCAGCATGTTGGTCGCGCCCGCCGTGTAGACGAACAGCGGCTTGCCGGGCGTGCCGTCCATCGCATAGCCGGCGGTGAGCTGCGTGTTGATCTTGCTTGCGAGCTGGCTGGCGATGTCGGCCACGCCCTGCTGCATCGGGCGCAGCGTGTCCTGTTCGTAGACCGTCAGGCCGCCGAGCTGGCCACCGAGTTTGGCGGCATCGAGGCCGAAGCTGGTCGAGGCGAATTCGAGCTTGAAACTCTGGGCGCCGACACCGCCGACGGACTTCAGTTTGCCGGCGACGTTGCCGATGACGAGCGCCTGGCCGGTTTTCAGCGACACATCGCGCACGCCGCCGGGCTGGTCCGACACTTCGACCGCCATTTGGCCGCTGAGCTCGTCGATCGCCAGGTCGCGCGCGTCGATCAGGCTCGAGGCCGGCGCACCGACCGCATTGGCTTGCGTGATGCGCGCGTTCAGGGCGGCGATCGCGCTGATGTTGGCGTTGGCCGAGTCGACGATCGCGCTGCGCTGCTGGCTCACCGATTGCTGCTGGGCGTTGTAGACGTTGTTCAGGCTGTTGAAGCGCTGGGCCAGCAGGCCGGCAGCGGTTAACACCTGCTGGCGCAGCGGGGTCGAGGTGGCGTTGTCGCCGGCGACCGCGTTGAGCGAGGAGAAGAGCTGGTCGACCGCCACCGACAGGCTGGCCGTGTCGTCGCCCATCACGCGCTCGAGCTGGGTCAGGTAAGGCTGGGTCTGCGAGTACTGGCCGCTCTCGGCCGCCGCGCGCCACATCTGCTGGCTTTTATAGCCGTCCGAAAAACGCAGCAGCGAGCTGACCTGCACGCCATTGCCGACGGCCTTGCCGCTGGCATCGGCGCCGACGGCCGACAGCAGGGCGGCCTGGCGCGTATAGCCTTTGGTTTGCAGGTTGGCGATGTTCTGGCTGGACGCCGACAGCGCCATCTGCGAAGCGAGGGCGCCCGACAGCGCGTTGGTCATGATGGTCATGGAGGTCTTTCTCGGGAAACAGGGGGCCTACCAGAGATAGGCGACCAATTACTCAGGATTATTAAGTGTTGCCTGGAGTAATTTTTGCAGGCAGCAGTTGGCGCAGGATTGCGTCGGCCACGCCGAAGGCGCGCCGGCCGGCCATTTCCTTCGACAGGATGCCGTCGGCCATGTCCTGCATGTCCTGGTTGACCTTGTCCTTGAAGACGCTGTCCTCGTCGGCCATCTCGCGCGTGGTGGCGCGCATGTCCTTCAACATCTGCGAGATGAAGAAGCTTTCGAACTCGACCGCGGCCTTGGTGGCCTTGGCCACGTGGGCGGCGTCGGCGGCTTCCGCGGCGGCGGCGGGGCTGACGGCGTCGAGCGAGGCCAGGCCCTGGCGGGGCAGCAGGGGATTGAGCTTGTTGGCGCTGTCCATCAGATCACCACCAGTTCGCCTTCGATGGCGCCGGCCTGGTCGAGCGCCTGCAGGATCGCCATGATGTCGTCCGGCGAGGCGCCGAGGCTGTTGACCACGTCGATAATCGTTTGCAGCTTGGCGCCGCCCGGCCACTTGAACATCTGGCGCCCGCCGCCCTGGTCGACCGAGAGCTGCGACTGCGGCGTGACCGCGGTCTGGCCGCGCGACAGCGGGCCGGGCTGGCTCACGTTCGAGCTTTCCGAAATCACGACTTTCAGCGAGCCATGGGTGACGGCGGCCGATTTCACGCGCAGGCCGTCGGCGATGACGACGGTGCCGGTGCGCGAATTGAACACGACGCGCGGCACTTCGATGCCCGATTCGACGGTCAGGTTGGACAGCTTGGCGACAAAGGCCACGCGCGCGGTCGGGTCGGACGGCGCCACGACTTCGACGCTGGTGCCGTCGGCGGTGGTCGCAACCGGGCCGAAGCGGCGGTTGATCGCTTCCACGACATTGGTCGCGGTCTCGAAATGCGGGTGGTGCAGGCGCAGCATGACTTGCGGGCGGGTCGCGAAGTCGGTCACGATTTCGCGCTCGATCATGGCGCCGTTCGGAACGCGGCCAGTGGTCGGGGTGTTGACCGTCACCGAGGAGCCGCTTTTACCGGAAGCCGACAGGCCGCCGACCACCAGGTTGCCTTGGGCCAGCGCATAGGTTTCGTTGTCGGCCGCGCGCAGTTGGGTCAGCAGCAGGGTGCCGCCGCGCAGGCTTTTCGCGTCGCCCAGCGAGGACACGGTGACGTCGATCTCCTGGCCGCGGCGGTAGCCCGGCGGGAAGACGGCCGAGACCATGACGGCGGCGACGTTCTTGTTCTTGGCGTCCTGGCCTTCCGGCAGCTTGACGCCGAATTGCTTGAGCATGTTCAGGACCGACTGGCTGGCAAATTTCACCTGGGTCGAGTCGCCGGAACCGTTCAGGCCGACGACCAGGCCGTAGCCGACCAGCGGGTTTTCGCGCACGCCCTCGACGCTCACCAGATTGCGCAACGCCTGCGCCGCCTGCGCGGGCATGGCCGCGGCAAGACTCAGCGCGGCGGCAAAAATGATACGGGAAACGAGGGCAGTGCTGCGAATTTGAATCATATTGGTCCTGGGTTAAAAGGGCATCAGCGGTCCGGTGAAGAAACGCGTCAGCCAGCCTGCCGAGTTGGCGTCGGCCAGCACGCCCTTGGCCGAGTAGGCGATCCGGGCATTGGCCACGCGCAGCGAGGACACCTGGTTGTCGGCGTCGACGTCCGCGGCGCGGATATAACCCTTCAGGCGGAGGAATTCCTCACCCTGGTTCAGGGTCATGTTCTTTTCGCCTGCCACACGCAGCAGGCCGTTCGGCAGCACTTCCCGCACGATCACGGTCAGCGCGCCGGACAGTGCGTTCTGCTGGGTGCTGGTCGCGTCGCCCTTGAAACTGCGGTCGGCCGAGACGTCGATGCCGGTCTTGCCAAAGGTCTTGCCAAGGGCGCCGAGCGGGGCGACCCCGACCGACGAACCCTTGCTGAAACTGGTGCCGGCGCGCTTGCTTGCCTGCGTCGTCTCCTGCAGGATCACGGTGACGACGTCGCCGACGCGATACGCCCGGGCATCCGAGGTCAGCGACAGCGCATCGTTGCTGAACACGCCGCCGGAGACGCCACGCTGGACGCTGCGTGCGGCCGGAATCGGATCGTCTTCGACTGCGGCCGACAGCGGCGCGCGCGAAGCACAGCCTGCCAGCAACAATAGAATGATAGTTGCCGCAAGGCTAGAACGGTTCATTATCGGGCCGCCTGCGCCAGGTATTGCAGCATATTGTCAGCCGCGGACAACACTTTGGTATTCATCTCATAAGTACGTTGTGCAGCGATCATGTCGACCATTTCTTCGACGACCTGCACGTTCGAACCTTCGAGCGCGCCTTGCTTCAGCTTGCCCAGTGCGCCGTCGCCCGGACGGCCTTCGTTCGGCGCGCCGCTGGCGGCCGTTTCCGAGAACAGGTTCTCGCCCAGGGCCAGCAAACCGGTCGGGTTGACGAAATTGGTGAGCGTCAGCGCGCCCAGTTCGGTCGGCGCCGACTGGCCGGGAATGGTGGCCGACACGGTGCCGTTTTCGGCGATGGTGATCGCGGTGGCGTTGTTCGGCACGGTGATCTGCGGCACCAGCGGCAGGCCCTGGGCATTGACCAGGGTACCGTTGGCGTCGAGCTGCAGCTGGCCGGCGCGGGTGAAGGCGGCGTCGCCGTTCGGGCGGCGCACCTGCAGGAAGCCGTTGCCGGAAATGGCGACGTCGAGCTGCTGGCTGGTCGTTTGCAGGGAACCGTTGGTGAACACTTTCTGGGTGCCGACCAGGCGTGTACCGTTACCGAGCTGGACGCCGTTCGATACCGTGTTGTCGGCGCTCTGCGCGCCCGGCTGGGCGTCGACCTGGTAGTGCAGGTCCTCGAACACGACGCGGTCGCGCTTGAAGCCGACGGTGTTGACGTTGGCCAGGTTGTTGGCGATCGCCTGCAGCTTGGCGTCTTGCGCCTGGACGCCGGTCTTGCTGATCCACATTGCTGGATTCATGAAATTCTCCTTTGATTGTCGGCGGGCTTGATTAAGCGCCGAGCAAGCGGTTACCCGCCTCATTCATCTTGTCGCTGGCCTGGAACAGCTTCATCTGCAATTCGAAGCTGCGGTTCAGGGCCATGGTCGAGACCATCTCGTCGATGGCGGACACGTTGCTGCCTTCGAGGGCGCGCGCGCGCACGGTGATGTTCGGATCCGCCTGCAGCTGGTCGCCATTGCGGGCGACGAGCAGGCCGGCTTCGTTCTTGGTCAGCTCGGGGCCTTCGGCGGTCACCAGGCGCAGCTTGTCGATCACCTGCATCGTGGTCGCGCCTTCGGCCAGCACCGACACCGTGCCGTCGGTGCCGATTTCCACCGCGGAGTGCGGCGGCAGCACGATGGCCCCGCCTTCGCCCAGCAGCGGGCGGCCATTGACCGACAGGGCGCCGTTGGCGTCGATGTCGACGGCGCCGGCGCGGGTATAGGCTTCGCCGCCGCCGAATTCGACCGCGAAGTAACCGTTGCCGTTGATCGCCACGTCGAGCGGACGGCCGGTCTCGCGCACGGTGCCCGGTTTGGTCGAGATGGCGTCGGCCTGGGTGCGGGCCATGTGCACGTCGTCGTAGCCGTAGCCACCGAGCTGCTCGCTGGTCACCAGTTCCAGGTTGGCGCGAAAACCCGGCGTGTCCATATTGGCCAGGTTGTTCGCGTGGACCTGCTGGGCACGCAGCGTGTGCTCGGCGCCGGAGACGGCGGTGAAGATCAGTTTATCCATGGCGGCGGGGTCCCTTTATTACAGCGCCTGCATCAGCGATTGCATCATCTGGTTCTCGGTCGTGATGACTTTCGAGTTCGCCTGGTAGTTGCGCTGCGAGGTCATCAGGCCGACGAGTTCCGACGTGATGTCGACGTTCGAGCCTTCGAGCGCGCCGGTGTTGAGCTTGCCGGCCAGGCCCGCGCCCGGGGTGCCGTACAGGGCGAGGCCCGAGGCCGAGTTGGCTTGCCAGCTGGTGTCGCTGGTGGCGGTCAGCGCGCCTTCGTTGCCGAAGGTCGCCAGCGCGATGGTGCCCACCGTCTGCTTCTGCTCGTTGCTGTAGCGTGCGACGACCGAGCCGTCGGCTGCCAGCTCGACGCCGACGTAGTTGCCCGAGGCGTAGCCGTCGGTGCTGTTGGTGGTGCTGGTCGCTTCGCCGGCGAACTGGGTGGTGCCGGTGTAGTCGATCGAGAAAGCGATCGGATTCGAGCCGTTGGTCGTGGCCAGGGTCAGGGTGCCCGTTTTCGCGGCGCTGGTCAGCTGGCCCGCACCGTCGAAGCTAAGGGTATTCGGCGCGCCGACCGGAGCGGCGCCGTCGAAGCCGTAATGTACTTGCACGGTGTTGCTGGCGGTCTTGACGAAGTATTGCGACACGGTGTGCTGGGTGCCGAGCGAATCGTACATCACCGATTGCTTGACCATGTTGTAGCTCGACGGGTCGGTCGCGCTGAAGGTTGCCGTGGCGGGCGCCTTCCAGTCGGCCGACAGGTTGCCGACGAAATTGACGCCGGTCGAGGCCTTGGCCGCGATCTGGCCGGTCGGGATCTTGATGTCGCCCATGTTGCCGAGCGTGCCGTTGACGGTCGGGCCATAGCCCTGCACCTTGCGGCCGGCGGCGTCGACCAGGTTGCCGGCGTTATCGGCAGCGAAAATGCCGACGCGGCTGTACGACATCGCGCCCTGGCTGTCGCGGGTCACGAAGAAGCCGCGGCCTTCGATGGCGGCGTCGAGCGAGCGGCCGGTCGATTCGACCGAGCCGTTGGTGCCGATGTTCTGGGTCAGCGAGCCGACCGAGACGCCGTTCGCCTGTTCGCCCGCGTACATGGCGGAGAAGTTGGCGCGGCTGCTTTTGAAGCCGTAGGTGCTCGAGTTGGCGATGTTGTTCGATACGGCTTCCAGCTGCTCGTTGATGGCCTGGATACCGGAGAGGGCGATGTTAAAGCTCATGGCTGTTTAATCCTTGAATATCAGTTAGCGGCGAAGGCGGGAGCCTTGCCGTTGAAACCAGTAATGGCGGACGGGTCGATGTCGCCGACGCCAGCCACTTGCAATACGACGGAACCGGTACCCGACAGGCGTACGCTGCTCACGGTGCCGGCCACTTCGACGGGCACTGGTGCGCCGTCGGCGGCCTGGGCCGCGATCGAATAGCTGCCCGGCGCGAGGCCCAGGGCGCCCGGGTCGATCGTGAAGGCTTGTGCGCCGGCCGCATGAAAGGGCAGCGTCACGTTGTGCGCCTGGCCGTCCGCGCCGGTCAGCACGAGATTGGTGGCGCTGGACGCCGCTGGCAGCGTGATGCTGCCGGTGACGGGCGAGCCGTCGAGGCGCAGGCGATCGGTGGCGACCGTCACCGTCGATCCGACCTGGCCGCCCATCGCCAGCACCTGCAGGCTTTGCAGCACGCTGCCGCTGGCGCTGGTCGTCTTCGAGAGGCTTTGCAGCGCTTCGGTCTGCGACAGCTGCGACAGCTGGTTGACGAACTGGCTCGGGTCCGATGGGGCCAGCGGATCCTGGTTGCGGATCTGGGCCACCAGCAGCTTGGTGAACATGTCCTTGGTGGCGGAGACGTCGGCGCTGGTCGAGACCGCGTCGGTGCCCGGCGTGGCGGCATTGTTCGCGGCGAGCGAATTATTGGTCAACATGATCAACCTTCTCCGAGTTTGAGCAGCGACTGCTGCATCGATTTGATCCGGCCCATCACCTCGACGTTGGTCTCGAAGGCGCGCGAGGCAGACATCATGTCGGCCATCTCGGCGACCGAGTTGACGTTCGAGTAGACGACCATGCCTTCGGCGTTGGCCAGCGGGTTGCCCGGCTCGTAGACCTTGCGCACCGGGTCGGCGCTCTGCACGACGTCGAGCACCTGCACGCGGCCGCCGGCGCCGTTTTCCATCACGGCCGCGAAGACCGGCTTGCGTGCGCGGTAGGCTTCGGCCTCGGAAGGCGCGGCGGTGTCGGCGTTGGCCAGGTTCGAGGCGATCGTGTTCAGGCGAACCGACTGCGCCGCCATCGCCGAACCAGCAATATTGGAAATGTCCTTGAAACCCATGATGATTGTCCCGATTATTGTCCGTTGATGGCTTTTTGCAGGCCGCGCAGCTTCATGTTGATGAAGGTGAGGCTGGTCTGGAAGTCCGAGGCGTTCTGCGAGAACGCGGCCTGCTCGACGCCGATCTCGACGGTATTGCCGTCGGCGCTGGGGTGGAAGGGCACGCGGTACAGGGCCTCGGCGCTCGAGTCGAGCGACAGTTCGCCGTTTTCCTCCGCCGCACGGTCTTGCATCACTGCGCCGAAGTCGAGATCGCGCGCCGTGTAGCCGGGCGTGCTTTCGTTGGCGATGTTCGCGGCCAGCACTTTGGTACGTTCCGCGCGCACGTGCAGTGCGTCGGCGTGTACTCCCAGTGCGTCCTTAAAATTAATCGTCATGACTATCCTTCGTCGGTGAACTGCAGCGTGTTTCGTTAGAATGGGTAACTCTTTGATTGCCAGGGTTGTTGCAATGATTCTTCGTACCGCTCGCATAGTTCTTCTTGTTCTGCCCGTGCTGGCGGTAACGCCCGTGCTCGCCGCTCCCACCGTTGCCAGCCAGGTCGAGGAGGCTGCCCGCGCCGAACTGGAAAAGCAGGCTGCCGCTTCCAGACTGACCGACGCCCGCTTCGAGCTGACCGTCGTGCCGCCGCGTGTCGCCCCGAATTGCCCGGGGCCGGTGGAGGTCGATACCCTCGACACACGGCAGGCGACGCGGATGCGCTTTGCGGTACGTTGTCCCCAGGCCGGCAGCAGCCGCCTCGAATACATCGTGCGGGCGCGTATTTCGGCATCGGTTGTCGTCACGGCTGCACCGGTTGCTGCAAATGAGGTGCTGACCGACGCTCATCTTACCGTAGGGCAACGCGACATTACCAGTGTTGCGGACCCCGTCATCGATCCAATTGATGCTGTAGGGCAAACCAGTCGCCGATCGTTGCGCGCAGGCGACGTTCTCCGTAACAGTTCGATATCGGCCCCGGTCCTCGTCAAACGCGGCGATGCGGTGGTGATGATTGCGCGTATCGAAGGCGTCGAGGTCAGCACGGCGGGCGAAGCGCTGGACGCCGGCGCGCGCGGCGCAACCGTCCGGGTGCGCAACAGCACCAGCGGGCAGACGGTCAGGATGCGCGTCACCGGCGCCGGAACGGTCGAGCCGGTGGACATGCCACGCCCGGGCCGCTGACGCATCACCCGCTGACTCATCAGCCGTCGATGCCCTGCAGTTTGCCCGCCAGGCGCGCCAGCTTGGTCGCGTAGGCCGGGTCGGTGGCATAACCGCCTTTCGCCAGGCCCTGCGCGAAAGCGTGGGCGTCGTTGCCCGCGCCGATCGCGCCTTTATAGCGCGGGTTATCCAGCAGCATCTGGGCATAGTCGCGGAAGGCGCTGCCCGCGTCGGGATAGGCGCGGAAACGTTCCTTCGTCTTCAAGGCGGCGCCGCCGACGTATTCGGTGGTTGCCGTTTCGGCCACGGCGCCATCCCACTTGCCGCTTGCCTTGATGCCGAACAGGTTGTGGCTGCTGGCTCCGTCGCCGGCGCGGATCGGGCGCTGGCCCCAGCCCGATTCGAGCGCGGCGTGGGCCTGCACCAGTTCCGGTGCCACGCCCAGCTTGTCCGCCGCTTCCTTCGCCCACGGGGCGATGCTCTGCAGGAAAGCCTGCTGCTCTTCGGTGGTGGACGTGTTGTCGGGCTCGGGCGCCGCCAGCACCGAGGCGGCGCTGCGGCTGCGCCACAGGCTGCCTTCGGGCGTCAGCTCGGGTGTCGATGTTCCGCCGCCGTTCTGGATGAAATTGGCGACTTCCCCTTGCACGCTGGCGAAGGCCTGGCCGAAGCCGCTGCCGCCGCCGATCGCGGCCGTCGGGCTGGTCGGGGCGGTCGGCAGCGTGGCCGAGATCGAGGAGGTCGAAAACTCAGCGTGGCGCATAGGTGCCGTCCGAATTGTGCAGCACGCGCTGCATGGTCGAGAATTGTTCCGCCAGCAGGTTGCCGTTGCGGGTGGTCGCGCCCTTGCAGGCGACGACCAGGCGTTCCAGCTCGCCCCAGGAGGCCGCCAGCTGCGCGCGGCCGGGTTCGGGCTGGCCTGCGATAAAGCCGGCCATCGTGCCCTCGGGGCCTTGCAGCGCGCGCACCAGCGCCACGCGTTGCTTGCGGCGCGCGTCCATCGCGTCCAGGGCCGGCGTCAGCTCTTCGGCGAGCGCGCCCAGTTCCGCGCCCTGGTGGCGCAGCGCGGCCTGGAACTGGCGTTCGAGCAGCGCGTGGATGGCGTTCGCGGCATTCAAGTCCTGCTCGACGCCCTCGGCGAGGGCGCTGGCTGCCTGCTGGCGCGTAAGGCGCTGCGACGGCTGGCCCATCAGCGGCCCCCGTGGAAGCGCTGGATCAGGCCCGCGAGGCGCGCCGGATCGAAAGGCAGCTCGCCCTTGGCCAGCGCGTCGCGCAGTTCGGCCACGCGGGCGGCGTCGAAATCGGGCAGGGCGGCGAGCGCCTTGGCCGCCGGCTGCAGCACGTCGGATTGCAGGACGGGTGTGCTTTCCGTGACCGGGGCGGCAGGCGCAGGTGCGGCAGCGGCAGGTGCGCCACCAATCGCAGGCGTCGTCGTGGGCGCGCCGGTTCCAGTGATTTTCATGCGGTTACCTCGGGTTTTCGATTGAATCGTCATGGTTATTTCGCCAGTTGGCCGCGCAGCGACTGCACGTCGCCCGCCTTTTCGGGGGCGCTGACCGACACGCCCTCGAGGATCTGTTCGGTGGCGCCGGGTGCGCCGAACATCGCGGCCACCGAGCGCGATTGGGCGCGGGTCAGGATCATCAGTTCGATGCGGCGGTTGACGTCGGCATCGGTTTGTTTGGCGTCGAGCGGTGCGCGGTCGGCCATGCCGACCACCTGCAGCACGCTGTCGCTGCGCATGCCGCCGCTGAGCAGCTGGGCGCGTGCGGCCATCGCGCGGTTCGACGACAGCGACCAGTTCGACATGCCGGTTTTCTGGGCAAAGGTGTACTGCACCGAGTCGGTATGGCCGACGATCAGCATCTGGTTTTCCATCTGGGCGAACAGCGGGCCCATTTTCTGCAAGAGGCGCGCGAAGCGCCCGGTCGGCAGCGCACTGCCGCGCATGAACATGCCCTGGCGTTCGGTGTCGTGCAACATCACGCGCAGGCCGTAGGGCGTCACCTCGGATTCCAGGTTCGCCGCCAGGCCCGCATCTTCGCTCATCTTTTCCAGCTTCTTCGACAGCAGCTTCAGGTCGGCCGGCGAATCGTAGGACACGCGTGCGTCCTCGGTAGCGCCGGTTCCCTGCGCAGGCCCCATGCCGTCATGCATGGTCGGGAAGCGTTCGATCAGGCTGCCGCGCGGGGCGGTGGCGATTTCCGGACGGTTGCCCGGGCCTTCCAGCTGGCCGGCGGCGGCGTCCTTCGTCATGCTCTGGATCGCTTCCTTTTCACGCGCGGCCATCAGCCACAGCACCAGGAACAGCGACAGCAGGGCCAGGCAAAAGTCGGCGAACGCGACTTTCCAGGCGCCGCCGTGCTCGTCGTGGTCGTGCTTGCCACCACCACGCTTGATGATGGTCTGTTCGTGGTGCTTGTCGTTCGGCTTGGACACTGCTTACCCCGTCATGCGGTCGCTGTTGCGGCGCCGCTTGTTCTGCGATTCGTCGTCGCCGCCCATCGCGTTGATCCACTGTTCCAGCTGGGCGAAGCTCGGCTTCGTGTTCAGCTGGATCAGGCGCCGACCGGCGTCGATCGCCAGCAGGGCAGGCTTGCCGGCCACGTGGGTGCACAACACCACTTTCACGGTTTCCATGGTCGACGCTTCGCCATTGACGAGCTGCTTCATCATGTTCGACAGCGGATCGAGCAGGCCGTAGCAGAAGAAGATACCGATGAAGGTACCGACCATCGCCGCGCCGACCTTCTCGGCGATCGCGCCCGAATCCGCGCCTTCCGCTACCGAATACATCGCCATCACGATGCCCAGCACCGCGGCCAGGATGCCGAAACCGGGCATGCCTTCGGCGATTTTATGCAGCGACTTCGACGGCTGCATGAGCTCTTCGTGGATCGCGTCCAGTTCCTGCTCGAGCACGCCTTCCAGTTCGTGGGCGTTGATCTTGCCCATTGCCATCAGGCGGAAGTTGTCGACGATGAAAGCCAGCAACTTCGGCTCATCGAGGATGCGCGGGTAGCGCTGGAAGATCGCGCTGTCGCGTGGCGCTTCGACGTGGGCGTCGAGCGCCTTCAGGCCGCCGGCGGCCAGTTGCAGCAATTCGTACATCAGCAGCAGCAGCTGGCGCTGGAATTCCGAGTCGTGCTTTTTACGCGACGCGATTTTTTTCAGCTGGTGGGCCATCTCGCCCAGCACGTGCTTTTCGTTGCCGATCACCAGGGCGCCGAAGGCGGCGCCGACGATGATCAGGATTTCGACCGGGTGCCAGATCGCAGTGACCGTGCCGCCCATCAGCGCAAAGCCGCCGAACACGCAGCCGAGCACGATGAAAATACCTAGGAATTGCTGCATGACAGGCCTTTCTGGATGAGGATCATGGTTGTTTCTCTTTTTAGCGCGCCCCGAGGGCGGCTTTCATCTTGGCCAGCGCGCTCTTGTTGAGCTGGCAGACGCGGGCGTCGGACAGGTCGAGCACGGCGGCGATTTCTTTATAGCTGAGCTCGAACTCGTAGATCATCTGGATCACGCGCTGTTCGCGTTCGGACAGCGCGCCCAATGCCTGTTCCAGGCTGCGCCGCACCATGAACGATTCTTCCGGGCCCGGCGCGCTGTGCGCCTGTTCCGTCGCTTCCTGCAGCACTTCGTCGAAGCTCAGCATCTCTTCGGCGCCGTCATCCAACAGGTGCTGGTAATACGCTTCCTGGGTGATGCCCAGCGAATCGGCCGCTTCCTGCGGGGTCGGTTCGCGCCCCAGGTTGCGGGTGAGCGTGCGCAGGCCGTCACGCACGCGGTGCGCATCCTGGCGCACCGCGCGCGGGCGCCAGTCCTGGCGGCGCAGCTCGTCGAGGATGGCGCCGCGGATGCGCAGCGAGGCGAAGCTGCCGAAGCCGGTGTCGGGCGCGCCGTAGCGGCGCAAGGCCTCCAGCAGGCCCATCAGGCCGATCTGCTCCATGTCCTCGCGCGACATCACGCCCGAGACTTGCGAATTCAACTGGCGCACGATGCGCTTCACCAGCGGCGCATAGGCCACCAGGTGCTGCTGTTCCTCGCGCGGACTCATGCCGGCAGCGGCGGATGCCTCCTGGTATTCGCTGGCGCAGGAAGCGTCAAGGTAGTCGGCTGAATAGGCCATTCGGTCCCCGGGCGTTATTCGACGATCAGCTTGCCGATCATGACCTCGCCGAACGGTTTTTCCCGGTCGTCGCTGGCATAACTGGCATTGAAGGTTTTGTTCAGCTGCGTGGCGTACTGCTCGACCGACATCGCCGAGGCTTCGGCCACCGTGTAGGCCGACAGCGCGCGCACGGCGACCGCGCGCAGCAGCGGCAGGTGGTCCTTGGTCGGCTTCTCGCCTTCTTCGTCGGTGGCGAGCACCAGGTCGGTCGACAGGTAGTGCGTCGTCGCTTCGTTCGGGCCGCGCTTGAGCATCACGATCACTTTGTCGAGCGTGACGTACTTGACCGGCTTGTCCGATTTCTTTTCCTTTTTCGGCTCCGCGTGCGCGACCTTCTCCGAACCCGGCGCCTGTGCCTGCGACTTCATCCACCACATCGCGCCACCGGCCGCGCCCGCACCAACGAGGACGACGGCGAGGACGCCGACAATCATTTTCATCTTGCTGTTCATCGTTCTTTTCACTTAATTAGCTACGGATTAGCTGCGGCCCTGGCCGCGTCCGTTCAGCGAGAACGGGGAATTGCCGGTATTGGCTTCGGCCAGGGCTTCGCCCGGACCTTGTTCTTGCTGGCGGCCGTCCTGCTGGCGCCCGCGGCCTTCGCCGCCGGCGAACATCGGCGCGGCATTCGCGCCGCGCGGAGCGGGCGCGATGTTGACCGACACATCGGTGAACTGGCGCTGGGCCAGGTCGTTGCGCAAACCTTCGCTGACCGTCTGCAACTGGCGCAGCACTTCGCCGTGGGTGGCCGAAATGTGGACCTCGAGCGAACCTGCGCTATGGCGGATCGCGATTTCGACGCGCCCCAGCATCGGCGGCTCGAGGCGGATCACGGCCTGCTCTGCATTCTTGCCGACCTGCAGTTGCAGGCGATCGCCGAGCGCTTCCTGCAGGGTCTGGCGCCACGCGGTCGGCGGACCCGACAGCGTGACCGTATCGGCCGTACGCTGCGGGGCGCCGGTTGCCGGAGCGGCGATGCCGAACGTGTTCGGCGCGCTGCGGTCGGTGGCGGGTGCGACCGCGTCCTGCCCAGCGTCGCCGCTCGCTGCCAGCGCATCGGCCGGCAGCGTTGCCGGGGCCGACGCCGCCGTCGCGACAACTTCGGGCGCCGCCTGGACGGTGGCTTGCGCCATCGGCAGGACCGGCGCGGCGGCCGGCAGTGCGGCCAGCTTGACGCCGCCATCGCTGCCATCGCGGCCCGGCGCAGTCGATCCGGCCTGCAGCGAAACCTCGGTATCGGCAGCCGGCGCCGATTCTTTAGCGGCCGGCACGCCCGGCAGCGCGGCGACGACGGCCGCCAGCGTGGCTTGTGCGACCGGCATCAGCGGCATCGACATGGCCATCGCGCCCAGCAGCGGCGTGTCGGCGGCTGCCTGCTCATCGGCCGGGGTTTCGGTCCCGGTGTCGGCGGGCGCGCCGTCCGGCGCAGCGGCGGGCGTTTCCGCGGCGGGGGCGGCCAACTGGTCGAGGCCGAGCCATTGGGCAAAGCCGAACGCCGGCTGCGCGGGCGCCGGCGCCGGCTGGCCGGCATCCGGTGCCTGGGCCGGGCCTGCGCCGTCGGTTGCAACCGGCGCGGCTGCATCGTTCGCGGCTGCGGGCGCCGCGGTTTTCGATGGCGCCGCCGGCTGGTTCAGGGAAGTCAATGTCAGGTTCATTCTTGGTGTCCGGCAGGTTCGGTGTCGCTGGCGAGCGCATACGCGATCCAGCCATCCTTGTTGTTACGCATATCGGCAAGACGCGCGGCGAACGTGCCGACCGCTTCATCGCAGGCAGCGGCGGCGCCGTCGTGGGCCGCGCGCAACTGCGCCAGCGCGGCCAGTTCGCCTTTGCTCCACGCACCGCGCGCGCCGAGCGTCGACAATTGCGGGCCGAGGGCGCGGGCGAGGGCGCCCAGGCGGTCCCAGTCGAGCGCCGCGCCTGCCTCGGCGAAGGCGGCGGCCAGCTTGCCGATTGCAGCGCTTCTAGGCATTGCGTGCCTGCACGCCTTGCCAGCCCTGGCGGATCGTGGTCAGGACGCCGACGACGTCGTCGACCATGGCCGGATCCATCTTGATGCCGGCGCCTTGCAGGCGCATCGAGCAGAAGTCATACAAGTTGGCGAGGTTGACGACGACCTCGCCGCCCGAATCGAAGTCGAGCGAGCTCGACAGGCCGTTGATGATTTCGCAGCACTTGTCGATGGCGGCGGCTTTCTGCTCGTAACGTTTGCCGACGATGTGGCCACGCACGCGCGCGAGTTCGTCGAGCAATCCGTCGGTCAGCAGCAGCACCAGCTCGACCGGGGTCGCACGCGAGGTCTGCGAGTCAAGGTTGACTGCATGGTAATTGCCGTAGGCTTCTTGATAGGACATGGCTATGATTTTAGTCTTTGCTGTTGCTGAACATAGCGTCGAACAGCGAGGTGTTATAGGACATGCTGCTTTGAATGGATTGCAGTTTGGTGAACTGGGCCAGGTAGCGCGCGTAGGCACTGTCGTACTGCCGGTCAAGGGTGGTTTGACGATCCGTCAAGGTCATTTGCAGCTTGCCGATGGCATCCTTGCGGCTGCCGATCTGGCCGTTGACGCTGTTGGTCCACACCTTCAGGTAGGTCTGCAGCTGGCCCGCGATGCCGGTCGGCGTCGCGCTCGCGGCGCTGCCGATCAGCGTGTCGAGTCCGGTCGGGTTGGTCGCCAGTGCCTTCGTCAGGCGCGTGCTGTCGAGGGAGAGCGTGCCGTCGCGGGTGGCCAGGATGCCGAACGAAGCGAGGCTGGTGGCGCCGGCCCCGCGCAGCAGGCTGACCATCCGGTCGCGCAGGGAACGCACGCCGCTGTCGCTGGCAAAGGCGCCGGCGCTACTGCCGCTCGTCGGATCGCCAGGAGCGACCAGGCCGTCGACCGCCGCCTTCATCTTGTTGTAGGCGTCGACGAAGGCCTGGACGTTGGCCGTCGTTTTCGCCGTGTCGGTGCCGACCGTGAGCGTCACCGGTGCGCTGCCGGCGGCTTGCGCCTGGGTGAGCGTCATCGTGACGCCGTCGATCACGTTGAGCGTATTGCTCGCCTGCTTGATCAGGGTGCCGCCCTTCGCGCCGATGTACACCTCGGCGTCCTGCGCTGGCGACAGCTCGTGCTGGTCGGCGAAATCGAGGAGGCCGTCGAGGGAGGTGCCGGTGGTGGTGACGCTGATCGTGTTCTGCTCGCCCGTCAGTTTCGAACTCAGCACGAGTTCCGAGGTGGCAACGCCGGCCGTGGTGGTGGTGACGACCGACGCCGACAGCGTGGTGTTGCCTGAAGCGCCATTGATCGCCGCCGCGAGGTCGCGCACCGTCCAGGGGGCGGAGCCCGTCAGCGGGACATTGAACGAGGCGCTGCCGACACCGAACGTCAGGGTGCCGCCCGCAGCGAAATCCGTCAGGCCGCTGAACGACACCTTCTGCGCGCTGGCGACCTTGTCGACGAAGAACGCGTAGCTGCCGGCCGCCGCGCTGGAGGATGCGGTGGCGCTGGCCACGGCGGTGTCGCTGAAGATGGCGCTGTTGGCCGACATGGTCTTGTTCACGCCGCTCAGGCTCGCCAGCGTGTTCTGGAACGTGGTCAGCGTGGAGCCGAGCGTGGTCAGGGCCTTGACCGTGGTGGCGGCGGCCGTGGTCTGGCGCGTCAGGCTCTCCTGGCGGGCTGCGGTGGAACTGGTCGCGAGCGCCTGGGCCGTCGTTGTCGGATCGTAGTTTGTGCTGATGGATGCCATGGATTCTCCTTGTTACGTGCTGTATGTCCGGCCTGCCAGCCACGACTGCGTGGCGATTTCGTCTTCGCGCTTGCGGGCGGCGCGGTCCTGCTCGCGCGCCAGCGCGTCCTGCTGCTGCTCGAGCACCTTGCCGAGCAGTTCGCGGCGTGTCCACGCTTGCGCGAGCTTGCGCTGCGAGACCGCCATGTTCGCCTCATGCAGCTGGAGGTCGGTACGGTGGTTGTCGACCAGCGCGACCACGGCCTGCTTGTACTGGCCGCAGTTCAGCGCCAGCGCCGGCGCCAGGCGGCCCGCCGAGCCCTTGCCCGACGCGCCGCTGCCCTCGATCAGCGAATGCATCCGTTCCAGGTTCGCCTGGTAGCGCGCGCGCGTCGCTTCCTGGCGCGCCAGTTCCGTCTGCAGCTTGTCGACCTCGGTGCTGCGCAGCTGGACCAGCGTGTCCAGGCTGCGGATCTGGTCGTGATGGTTCATGCCATCATCCCTTGCAGCTGCGGTATGCAGGCCTCGAGCGGCGCGCCTTCGCGCGTGCCCTGGCACAGGAAGGCTTCGATATGCGGCTGCAGGCGCACGGCGCGGTCGGTTTCCGGATCGGCGCCCGGCGTGTACGCGCCCAGAGGAATCAGGTCGCGCACGCGCGCATGGCGTGCCAGCGTCGCCTTCAGTTTGCGCGCCGCATTCGAATGCTCGGGCGTGACTACTTGCGCCATGCAGCGGCTGATCGACTGCGATACGTCGATCGCCGGATAGTGGCCGGCTTCGGCCAGTTCGCGCGTGAGGACGATGTGGCCGTCCAGAATCGCGCGCGCCGTATCGACCACCGGGTCCTGCTGGTCGTCGCCTTCGGCCAGTACTGTATAGATGGCGCTCATGCTGCCGTTCGGGTTCTCGCCATTGCCGGCCGATTCGACCAGCTGCGGCAGGTTCGAGAACACCGACGGCGGATAACCGCGCGTCGCCGGCGGCTCGCCCAGCGACAGCGCCACTTCGCGCAGCGCCATCGCGTAGCGGGTCAGCGAGTCGACCAGCAGCAGCACGTTCTGCCCGCGGTCGCGGAAGTGGGCGGCAACCGAGTGGCACAATTCGGTGGCCATGACGCGCATCATCGGCGACTCGTCGGCCGGCGCCACGACCAGCACGGCGCGTTTCAGGCCTTCCGGGCCGAGCGACTTCTCGACGAATTCGCGCACCTCGCGGTTACGCTCGCCGATCAGGCCGACCACGATCACGTCGGCCACGGTCTGGCGCGTGATCAGGCCGAGCAGCACCGACTTGCCGACGCCGGAACCGGCCATCAGGCCGACGCGCTGGCCTTTACCCAGCGTGAGCATCGAATTGATCGCGCGCACGCCGACGTCGAGCGGCTCGTCGACCGGGGTCTTCCTCAGCGGGTTGACCTTCGGCGGGGTGAAGTTCAGCGGCTGGTCGCCGCCGAGGCGGCCCAGGCCATCGATTTCTTCGCCCAGGCCATTGACCATGCGGCCCAGCCAGGACGGACCGATCATCACACTGGCGGCGGTCTTCTCCGGCAGCACGCGGGCGCCGGTGGCGAGACCGTTCGCCTTCTTGAACGGCATCAGGTACGAGACCTTGTCGCGAAAACCCACGACCTGGGCATCGAGCCAGCCGCCGTCGTTGAGTTCGACGCGGCAGCGCTGGCCCGTGTGCAGCTTGCAGCCGACGGACTCCAGCAGCAGGCCTTGCGCACCGACCAGGCGGCCGGTGGGCGTGGCGACCGGCACCTCGCCGATGTCGAGCGAACGCAGGGTCTCGAACAGCGCCGTCACTCCGGCTCTCCCTCGGTGGCGGAGACGGCGTCGTGGACTTGCTCCATGCAGGCGGCGAGGCGGCCCTGGCAGCCTGCGTCGACTTCATGGTCGCCCGCCTTGACGCGGATTTCGCCCGCTTCGAGCGAGGGGTCGGCCAGCAGGTTCCATTTCTTCGCACGCTTCGGATCGAGTTCCGAGACGCGCTTGAGTTCTTCCGGATTCATCAGGACTTCGATCGCGTCGCGCGCAGGCGGCATCGCGGCCAGGGCTTCGTCGACCAGGGCCAGCAACTGGGTCGGCTGCAGGGCCAGCTCGGCGCGGATGACCTGGCGCGCGATCTTGCCGACCAGGTCGACCACTTCCTTGCGCTGGGCAGCCTTGAAATCGCTCTTGAGTTTTTTCAGTGCGCGCAGGGCGGCGTCGACCGGTTTGCCGATCTCGTCCATGTGGGCGAGCGCCTGGGCGCGGCCTTCTTCCAGGCCGCGCTCGAGTCCTTCTTCCTGGCCGCGGGCGAAGCCTTCGGCGCGCGCGGCTTCGTAGCCGGCGTCGAAGCCGTCCTGCTGCCCCTGGCGGTAGCCGGCGGCCAGCGCGCTGTCCCAGTCCTCCTGCGACGGCGCGTCGTTGCCGGCGACAGGCAGGGTGCCGCTTGCAGCGCGCACCTGGTGCAGCGGCGGGAAGTGATAAGGCCGGAACTGCTTCATTCGGCGGTAGCCTCGGCGAACAGCTGCACGTCGATTTCGCCGGCGTCGGCCAGCGCCTTCACGGCAACCATGATGTCCTTGCGCGTCTGCTCGATGCGCGACATCGGCACCGGGCCCGAACGGCGCATCAGGTCTTCGAACGACTGCGCCTGGCGCTTCGGCATCGCGGAGAGGATCGCGTCGCGCAGGGCCGGCTCGGCGCCTTTGAGCGCGATCGCCCACTGCTCGAGCGGGATATCGTCGAGCAGGCGCGTGATGACCTGTTCGGTCTGGCGCGACAGGATGAAGAAGTCGTACATCGACATCTCGATCTGGGACACGACGTCCGGATCGTGGGCGCGCAGCAGTTCGACCATGCCGGCACGGTTGTTCGGCAGGCGGTTCAGGATCTCGGCGACCTGGCGCACGCCTTCGACGCTTGCGCTTTGCGTGTCGAGCGCGGACAGGCAGCGCGTGACGAGGTCTTCGAGTTCCTTCAGCAGGTCGCGGTCGATCTCGTCCAGGCGCGCCAGGTTCAGGAGCACCAGGTCGCGGCTGGCTTCCGGCAGGCCTTCGATGATCTGGCCTGCCAGTGCCGGCGGCAGGAAGGCGAGGAACACGGCCTGCATCTGCACGTGCTCGTGCGAGACGAAGTCGGCCAGCCATTTCGGCGAGGCGTACTGCAGGCGCGCCATCATCGGCCGGATCGCGTCGCCGTAGATCGTGTTCAGCACGCTGTTGGCGATGTCGCTGCCCAGCGCCAGGTCCAGCGAACGCTTCAGGTAGGTACGCGAGGCGCCGTGCAGGCCGCTCTGCTCGCGATAGTCGTCGAAGAAGTTCTGGACGGCGTATTTCACCGAATCGACCTTGATGCCGCTCATGCGCGACATGACTTGCGTCAGTTCGATCAGCTCGTCGCGCTCGAGGCAGCGCAGCACGGCGGCGGCCGGCTCTTCGCCGATCGACAGCAGGACGATCGCAGCTTGCTCGACCGGGGTCAGGACAGCACCCTCGGCGCCATTATTGTTCAGTTCGGCCATGTTTCTTCTGCACCCATTGTTTGACGACTTCGGCAACGCGCTCCGGCTCTTTCCCGGCAAGCACCTTGAGGTGATCGACCATCACATCCACGGCGGAGCCCGCCGGCGGCAAATCATAGTTTTCCAGCAGCGGCACGACCGCGGCGACACCGGAACCGGCAGGCAGTGCATCCACCGCCGCGCCGTTTGCCAGGGCAGGGGCCGCAGTTGCGGCGGTACCGGCATTCGGCAAGGCAGCGGCCGCACCCGGCGCCGGCAGGGCCGGTGCCAGGCGCGCGGTAATCGTGCGCAGCATCGGACGGGCCAGCAGCAGGTAGCCGAACAGGACGGCGAGGATCCAGAGACCGTAGCGGGTCGCGTCGACGATGGTGTCGCGCTCCTGCCACCATGGCTCGACCGCGGCCGGTTTCGGGAAGCTCAGTGCCGACACAGCCAGCACGTCGCCGCGCGCCTGGTCGATACCGAGGCCGCCGCGCAGGATCTTGTCGATGTTCGCCAGTTCTGCAGGCGTATAGCCGGTCTTGGCGTTCGTCGCGCTGGCGTTGTTCAGTAC
>Ga0308170_10001307_pt1 | contig 24550 bp, 20 predicted proteins | sample PhyBR2_2_FD_202136 | JGI IMG/M metagenome (GOLD analysis project Ga0308170, IMG submission 202136) | Phyllosphere microbial communities from UC Gill Tract Community Farm, Albany, California, United States - DLSLSB.R2 | ecosystem: Host-associated > Plants > Phyllosphere > Unclassified | place...
TCGACCCGAAGCGCCTGCCGGCACGCTGCGCCAGCGGCGCCAACGGATTGGCCATCGGCGCCCAGGTGGAGATCGATTGCATCGCCTGTGTGCCGCCCGCGGCGGTTGCCGGCGAAGCGGCTTGAACTGGCATTCAGGGCTGCGCCGACAGCCCGATGGTCGATAACCGGATTGCAAGGACAACGATGAAACGGACAAACATGATGTGGGCTTCGCGTGCGCGGAATCGGGTAGTGGCGGCTGCATTGCTTGCCATGTTGGGTATGGGCGGCATGGCTTACGCCGACCAGGGCGGCATCGTCGCCGTCGAACTGGGAGCGGAAGCCGTCGCGGGCGCCCAGTCGGTCAAGATGGCGACGGTCTCGATCCGCGTGCCGCTCGCGGCCGTCCAGGCGGGACAACCCCTGCTGCGCATGCCTTTGGTGATCAGTAATGTGAAAACCTCGGCTGAGGATCTGCTTGATCTGCAGGTTCGCGATACCCAGGGGGCGCTGACGCTGTCCTTCCGGGACGACGCGCCTGGCCCGGAGCCGTATCGCCGCTGGGTCGCCACGCGCGCCGTGCAGGGGCCGCTCGAGGTCAGCTATCGCATCCCCATCAGCAACGCAAGTAACCCCTTGGGTGCAGCGCCGCCGCTTGAACTGCGCAGCGATGGCGCCGTGTTCTCCGGCTCGTCCGGTAGTTTTCTCATGTTGCCCGATAACGAGCAGGCTTATCGTCTGAAGCTGGACTGGAAGCTCGGGGCCCTGGGGGCCGACGTGTCAGGGGTATCTACCCTGGGAGTGGGCGACAGGCTGGCTTCCGCAGCGGCGCCATCGAAGGAGTGGGAATCGGTATTCGTGATGGGCGGACAACTCGAGCACGAGCCTGCCCGCCCCGCCGCGGATGGCTTTTTCTCGGCATGGCAAGGCAAGCCTGCCTTCGATGCGCGCGCCCTGATGCGCTGGACGCATCAGCTCTATGACTACTATCTGGAATTCTTCAGAACCCCAAGCGCCACCTATAACGTTTTCCTGCGAAGTAATCCGATCAACCCGGGCGGCGGCGTTGAGATTGGCAATTCCTTTGTCGGGACCTTTGACCAGCACACGGACATCGACCGCTTCAAGGTGACATTGGCGCATGAAATGGTCCACACCTTCGTGCGCACGCTCGACGACGGGGGGCTGGCGAACAGCTGGTTCAACGAAGGCATTGCGGTCTACTATGCGCGCTTGCTGGCCCTGCGTGCCGGCAAGATCAGCCAGGCGGATTACCTCGACGACCTCAACTCGACCGCCGCCAGGTATTACACCGACATCATGAACACCATACCGAATGCGGAGATCCCGGGACGGTTTTGGGCGGATACGCGGGTTCGCGTGCTGCCGTATGATCGCGGCGCCCTGTACTTCGCCCAGCTGAACGACGAGATCGTACTCGCCTCGAAGGGTAATCGCTCGCTCGACGATGTGCTGTTTGCCTTCCTCGGGCGTGGCCGCGAGGGTCAGGCCTTGACGCAGGAAACCTGGTTGAACGTCGTGGTGAAGGAAATTGGCGAGAAGGGAAGGGGCCAGTTCGATGCGATGATGCGCGGCCAGCCGATCATGCTTCGCTCGGATGCGTTCGGCCCGTGCTTCCGCAGGACCGAAGCGAGGCTGCGCCGCTATGAGCTGGGCTTCACGCCGGACGTGCTGATCGAGCGGCGGCGCATCGTGCGCGGCCTGATTCCGGGTTCGGCTGCGGAGAAGGCCGGGATTCGCGATGGCGACGAGATCCTCAAGCCGGTGCCGCAGGATGGTATCCAGGCGGATCAGAAGGCCATGCTGAGCCTGCAGGTGTCGAGAAGGGGCAAGATCATGAATATCAGCTACCTGCCGCGCGGGGAAACCGTTTCGGTGCCTCAGTGGGTGACATCGTCACCGTCCTGCGCCACGCCCAGGTGAGGATCGCAGCCCCGCAACAGGAGATCGCGGAAGGCGTCTGCCGTGGTGGCGAAGCCGCCCGGCATGCCGACGCTCGCTTGGGCCAGTTGGCTGATCATTTCGCCGAGCGCCGCGCTCTTTCCGCCAACGGATCTGGCGTCCATCATGCGCAGTTGCTCGATCGGCGCGACTAGACGATTTCGCCGTCTGCTCGCGGATCAGACACCGTCAGTGCCGCAGGCACTGTTCACCGATCGGCCATATACTGAAGGTTCGGCTGATCGCAGCGAAAGGTCAGAATCCGTACTATATATCGTGCGTAATCCCGGGTTTGCACCGTGGTCATGGTATCGGTAATGGTATTGCTCAGTGGTCGTGCCAGAAGTTCTCATTCGATCAACAGCTTAGCTGCGCCATTGATAATCGAGTGGGAGTGACGCTGCTACCGGATTTTAATTCCTGATCTCTGCAAACCCGCTTCGGCGGGTTTGTTTTTTCGCGGCTTAAGCAGTCCGGCATATCGCGTCTGTTCCTGGAATTGTTTTTTCTATAGACTCCAGAAAGTATTTCACGCCGGATAGCAAAACGGGATCATAAGAATGAGGAAGAGCAGGGCAATGACCCGAATGCGAAAATTGTGTACCGCGGTGACGGGCATCGTGTTGAGTGCCGCAGCCAGCGCCCAAGGCCATGCCTCGGCCCTGGCGGACTACAGCCACGCCGCCTGGACCGCGAGCGACGGCGCGCCGGTGCACGTCGCGCGGATGGCGCAGACGCCCGACGGCTGGCTCTGGCTGGGCACGCCGAACGGCCTGTACCGCTTCGACGGAGTGCGTTTCCACCCCTTCGTCGCCAGCAACGGCGAGCAGCTGTTGAGCCCGCGGATCTACGAGCTGGCCCCTCAGCCCAACGGCGACCTGTACATCGCGTACGAGGCGCCGGGCCTGAGCGTGCTGCACGCGGACGGCCGGCTCGAGCATCTCGCACCGGGAACGAAGGATAGTCCCGTCAGCAGGACCAATGACGTGGTACGCGACAGTGAAGGCGCGCTCTGGGTCGGCACGTCCTTCGGTCTGCGGCGCCTGCGGCAGGGGCGCTGGTCGAAGCTGGGATCGGCACAAGGCTGCCCCGATGCGCCGTTGACGATCGCGCTCGATCGCAACGACCAGGTATGGGCCACCAATGGTCGTCACCTGTTCCGCTATGACCGGGCCGCCGCCCGTTGCGTCCCCGCCAGCCTGGCTGCGCAAGGCCGCGACGCTTCCGAAAAGATGCTGGGTTTCAGGACCTCGCAGGACGGCCGGCTCTGGGTTGGTGCGGACAGCTATCTTGCGCTGGTATCGACCCCCGCGCCCGGTGCTGCCGCGCGGCCGGGCTACCTCAGCCAGGGCTCGGGCAGCACCGCTATCTTCGACCGCGCCGGCAACCTGTGGGCACTGCGTTGCCCGACCGGCGTCTGCCTGGCCGAATCCGCCGGTGTGGGCGGCGACGGCTACATCGACGTGGCCGCGGCGACGACGAGCCGGCTCGACCAGCCCGGCCAGATGAGTTCGCTGGCGCCGCGCGTCGTCATCGAAGACCGCGAAGGCGACATCTGGCTCGGTTCGCCGACCGGCATCGAGCGCTTGCGCCGCAATACCCTGCATCCCCTCGGGCTGCCGGCCGTCAAGGGCGATTTCCATGTCGCCCCCGACCTTGATGGCGGCGTGTGGGTGGTCGCTCCCCAGGAGATGCGGGGATGGCGCTACGATCCGGGGTCGCGCCGCCTTACGCCTTTGCCGGGCAAGGTGCGGGGCGCCACCCTGGGACCGGACGGCACCGTGGTGATCCTCATGGAAGATGGCATCATGGTGCGCCGCGCCGGCGTCGAGACCCGTATCGGCCTGCCGGGGCCCTTGCCGATGAGCGCCTGGGCCCGCGGCGACGGCGAACGTGTCTGGCTCGGCGGATTCAACGTCCCGGTCCAGCTCTGGGATGGCCACGCCTGGAAGCCGCAAGGCGATCTGCCTGGCGCCGACTTCGTTTTCAGCTCGGCGGGCAAGCGCGGCCAGATGTGGCGTGGGCTCGCCGATGGGCGCCTGGTGTTGTTCGAGGGTGGGCGCCTGCGGACCGAATACGGCCAGGCCGCGCTGGGCGGGATCGGCCAGGTGACCTGCGTGTCGACGACGCCCGAACTGGTCGTGGGCGGCGAGGCTGGCGTGGCCGTCTTGCATGACGGGCGTTTCCGGCGCCTGCGCGTGCAGCGCGAGGATGTGCTGCGCCGTGTCACCGGCTTTTTCGTGGCCGCCGACGGCACCCGCTGGCTGAACGGCGGCACCGGCCTGCTGCGTGTCGAGGAGAGCGATTGGCGGCGCGCCGTGGAGTACGGTGCGCCGCTGCGCTATGCCTTGCTGGACGCGCGCGACGGTTACACCGGCACCGCCGCGGCCGTGGCGTCGCTGAGAATGGTGGGCGACAGCCTGTGGGTGACGACCACCGACGGCATCGTCGAGCTCGACCCGTCGCGGCGCGAACGCAATCCGCTGGCGCCGCAGCCGTCGCTGCTGGCGGTGACCGGGGATGAGCTTGCCTACCCGCTGACGCGGCCGCCGCTGATCCGCGCCGGCACCACGCGCCTGCGCTTCGACTTCACCGCGCCCGCGCTGAGCCGGCCCGAACGCATCGTCTTCAGCTACCGCCTCGACGGCGTGGACCATGCCTGGCAGACCGGCTCCGAACGCAGCGCCACCTATACGGGGCTGGCGCCGGGCGACTACCGTTTCCGGGTGCGCGCCATGAACGAGGACGGCGTGTGGAGCGAAGGCGAACGGACCCTCGACCTGCACGTGGCGCCGACCCTGGTGCAGACCGCCTGGTTCAAGCTGGCGTGCGTGCTGGCCGGGCTGATGCTGCTCTGGCTCGGCTACCGCCTGCGGCTGCGCTTCCTGACGCGGACTTTGACCGAGCGTATGAGTGCACAGATGGAAGAGCGCGAACGCATTGCGCGCGACCTGCACGACACGGTGCTGCAGACTTTCCAGGGTTTCGTGATGAAGGTGACGACAATCCTGCCCGCATCCGAATCCGCGCTGGGGGACACGCTGAGGCGCAGCCTGCGCGACGCCAAGGCCGCCATCGAGGAGGGGCGCGCCAAGGTAACGCACTTGCGCGACGGCGCGCGCCACGAGGCCTCCCTGTGCGACTATCTGCGCACGACGGGGGCGCAGGACGCCGGGCCGGGCCAGCACTTCACGCTGCGCTGCGAAGGCAGGGCGCGGGCGCTGCATCCGATCGTCGAGCAGGAGTTGTGCGCCATCGGCCGCGAAGCCCTGCGCAACGCCTTCCGCCATGCGGATGCAACATTGCACGAAGCGGTCGTCGAGTATGGTGCGGGCGCGCTGGTGCTGACCGTGCGGGACGACGGCCGCGGGATCGCCGCCGGCGCCAGGGACAAGCAAGGCCACTGGGGCCTGCGCGGCATCGAGGAGCGCGCCCGGCGCATCCATGCCGATGCGCGCCTGCGCACGGTGCCAGGCGCGGGCACGACCTGGCGCATCGAGATCAAGGCGGCGCTGGCGTATGCGGATGTGCGCCAGGGCCCGCGCTGGCGCTGGCCCTGGCGACGCTGAAGGTTAGCGGTTCTGGTGGTCCGGGCCGGTGCGCGACTCGTGCTGGGACGCCGCCGGCCTCACCTGCGCCTGGACGGCGCTGTGGCGCAGGATCGACTGCGACTGGGACACCGGACGCGTGATCGGCGAGCGCCTTGCGCCGAGCGCGAAGTCGCTGGGCCGGTTCAGGCCCGTGGCCACCACGGTCACGCGCATGGCGTCGCCCAGCGACTCGTCGTAGACCGCGCCGAACTTGATGATGGCGTCGTCGCCGGTCTGCGAGCAGATCGCGTTCATCACCGCCTTGGTTTCACGCAGCTTCAGCGTTTCCTCGGAGGCGGCAATGTTGACCAGCACGCCGCGCGCGGCGCGCAGGTTCGAGCCGTCGAGCAGCGGACAGGCGATGGCCTCTTCGGCCGCCTTGACGGCACGGTCCTCGCCGCTGTGCTGGGCCGAGCCCATCATGGCCATGCCGGTCTGGCGCATTACCGTCCGCACGTCCTCGAAGTCGACGTTGACCATCCCGGGCACGGTGATGATTTCGGCAATGCCGGTCACCGCCTTGCTCAGCACTTCGTCGGCGGCGGCAAACGCCTCCTTTTGCGTGATGTCCTCGCCCAGCACTTCCTCGAGGCGGCTGTTGAGGACGATGACCAGCGAGTCGACGCAGCGCGCCAGGGTCGCGATGCCTTCTTCCGCCACGCGCATGCGCCGCGGGCCTTCGAATTCGAAGGGTTTCGACACCACGCCGACGGTCAGGATGCCCAGCTCGCGGGCCACCTCGGCAATCACGGGTGCGGCGCCGGTGCCGGTGCCGCCGCCCATGCCGGCGGTGATGAACACCATGTCGGCGCCCTTGAGCGCGTCGGCGATGATGGTGCGTTCGCGGGTGGCGCTTTCGCGTCCGACGATCGGGTCGCTGCCGGCGCCAAGCCCGCTCTCGCCGAGCTGGATGCGTTTTTCTGTCTTGGTGTTCGACAGCGCTTGCGCGTCCGTATTCGCGCAAATGAATTCGAAGGTCGACAGTCCGGAGGAGGCCATATGGCTGACGGCATTGCCGCCGGCACCGCCGACCCCGATTATCTTGATGACCGTTGCCGGTTGGGGAATGTTTGTTTCGGACAAGGAATACTCCGTTTGAAATTGTGTGTTCGACCGGCTGTGATTGCTGCGCGACAAGCGCATGCTGGTGCCGAGCCTATTAGACTACTTGCTGAGCTGCGCACGCGAAAGTTTGAAAACGTTACATTCGAAAACAATTGTAATAACGCGTGCAATGGCGACGAAAGGCTGGCCTGCGCTTACGTGCGCAGCAAGGCCACGAACTGCACAAGCTCGTTTTCGCCAAGGTCCGACACCGCAGAAAAATTCATTCCGCCAGCGCTCCATCGGACCAAGTGATAGCCTTGCTTGTCTGTTATCTGCGGTCTTGAAGGCAGGTCCTTACCTGGCCAGATCGTCAAATTAATCGGATGGTGGCGGCGGCGGTAGACCAAGACCGCGACATTCTGGCCCTCGAGATAGTCGAGCCGGCCACCGACCAGCGGATAACCTTGCGCCGCGAGATCGATGACCGGAGGAGCAAAGGCCAGCTTGCCGTTGAACCAGGGTTTGACGGTGTGCTGAGCGGACGAGGCAACATCAGTCAGATGGTCCACCTGCATGGACCGTACGTGGTTTGCCACCAGTTCCTCGGTCAGGTTGTTTTGCGGCGACCGGGCCATGCGGTATTCCCCGACACCCCACGCCAAGGCCGCCGCCAGCGCCACAGTGAGCGCCGCGGCCGCTTGCGGCCACCGGGTTTGCCGTGCGAACAGCCGTGTTCGGGGCCGCTGACCGGACGGCAGGCCCGCGATGACCTTCGCGCGCAGCGCCGGTGGCGCGCCGAAATACGGCACTTCCTCACGTGTGCGGCTGCCGGCGCTGCGCTGTTCCTCGATCTCGCGCCGGCAGGCGAGACAGGTCTCGAGATGACGCTCCACCGCGAGCGCGTCGACGATGCCCAGCTCCCGGTCGACATAGGCGGGCAAGAGTTGCTGGATCTCGCTATGCTCCATCACTGCCTCCGATAGCCTCGCCAAGGTGTCTCGCGAGGAGCTTGCGGCCCCGTCCCAGCCTGGACATCACCGTGCCGATCGGAATGTCGGCAATCTCGGCGATTTCCTTGTACGACAAGCCTTCCAGTTCGCGCAGGACGACGACCTCGCGAAATTCAAGAGGCAGGGCGTCTAGCGCTCGTTGTACCGCCCGATCGCAATCCTGTTGCATCAGCCGGGCCTCCGGATTTCCACGGGTCCCATCCAGGCCGTGGAGTTCTTCGTCGAATGTCGTCTCTGGCGGCGCGCTTTTTTCACGCAAGCTGTCGTAAAAGGTATTCCGCACGATGCGAAGCAGCCACACGCGTCCGTCGATGCCATGAAATCCTGAAAAATACTTGAACGCACGCATCGCGGCCTCCTGCACCACGTCCTGCGCATCCTCGCGGTTACGGGTCAACCAGCAAGCGAGATTGAAGGCCGAATTCAGATGAGGCAGGATCAATTCCCGGAATCGCACTTCAAGGGGCGAGGTGTCCATACGCTTTTTTCGCTTGTCATGCCATCGAGACTGCGCTTGCCTTGATTTTATTCCCGATTTGTCGCCTGGCCCGGGAATAAGACGTCGCCGCCGGGGGTATACGGTTTACCGATCCAACCGAATCGGGGCGAACAAGGAGGAAGTAATGGAACACACTATCGACCGGCGCGATTTCCTCAAGCTGGCAGGGCTGGGCGGCGTGGTGTTCGCGTCCGGCCTGGCCGGCTGGGCCAGCGCAGGCACACCGGAAAAGGATTTCTATTTTGTTCAGCTATCGGACGCGCACTGGGGTTTCGAAGGACCGCCCAATCCCGACGCCCGCGGGACGCTGCCGAAAGCAGTCGCAGCCGTGAACCAGTTGGAGCCGCCGCCCGACTTCATCGTGTTTACCGGCGACCTGACACACACGACCGATGATCCGGCGGAGCGCCGCAAGAGGTTGGGCGAATTCAAGGGGATCATCGACGGTCTGAAGGTCAAGGATCTGCATTTCATGCCAGGCGAGCACGACGCATCGCTGGACCATGGTGCTGCCTTCCAGGAATTTTTCGGTGACACTCACTACAGCTTCGACCACAAGGGCGTGCATTTCATTGTGTTGGACAATGTCTCCGATCCCGCAGGAAGAATCGGCGACGCCCAGCTCGCGTGGCTGGCCAGCGATCTCGGCAAGACAGCAGCGAACCTGCCCATCGTCGTGTTCACGCATCGTCCCCTGTTCGACCTGTATCCACAATGGGACTGGGCCACGCGGGATGGCGCGGCGGCTGTCGACCTGTTGATGCCACGCGCGAACGTCACTGTTTTCTACGGTCATATTCATCAAGAAAATCATCACATGACCGGCCATATTGCCCACCATGCGGCGCGTTCCCTGATCTATCCCTTGCCGGCTCCGGGATCGCAACAGAAGCGCACACCGCTGCCATGGGACGCCGCACACCCCTATCGCGGATTGGGATTCCGTGAGGTGGCCGCGCAGCAGGCGGGGCAGGCCTTTGAATTGCAGGAATTCCCCGTCCAGCGAGGCGCGTCATGAAAACCTGCCTGCAGCGGCGCCTGTTTGTGCTGGGCACGGCGGCGGCTACCCTGAGCATGCTGGTTCCGGCAAGCGCGCGGCGTGAGCAGGAGCGTCTGGTGCAAGTGCGCGCCAGGCGCTTCACGTTCGAGCCGGATGAGATCCGGCTCGCGCGCGGCATGCCGGTCACCTTCGAATTCACCTCGCTGGACGTGCCCATGGGTTTCAATTTGCCGGACTTCGGCGTGCGAAGCGATATCCTTCCCGGTATGGTGACACGGCTTCGCCTGACGCCGGACAGGGCCGGTCAGTTTCCATTTCATTGCGATATATTTTGTGGATCCGGCCATGAAACGATGTCCGGAATGATCGTCGTGACTTGACGCGTGGTCCAGTCGTCCGCCCCGAATGTCCAGGATGTTCTAGAATTCCCCGATCCATCTCGTCTGCCGCACGTGGTCTCGTCAGGAGGAGGGCATATGAACCTGTCGCAGGTGATCGTCCAGCCGGCTCCCAGGCCCGGCAGTTCCTTCCATCAGGCCCTGCGCATCCTGCCGGCGCCGCGCCGCGCCGCCATGTTCGATATCTATGCTTTCTGCCGCGCGGTGGACGACATCGCCGATGGCGCGGCGCCGCCTGCCGAAAAGCGTGCCGCGCTGGAGCGTTGGCGCGAGGACGTGCACGCCTGCGCCGACGGCGCCGGCCCGGCACATCTGGCGAATTTGGCGCGGGATATTGCCACTTTCTCACTCGCACGCCCCGATTTCGACGCCGTCATCGACGGCATGCTCATGGACGCGCAGTCCGAGCCGATCTGCGCGCCGGCGGCGGCGACGCTCGACCTGTACTGCGACCGCGTCGCCAGCGCGGTCGGCCGGCTGTCGGTCAGGGTGTTCGGCATGCCGGACGACGATGGCATCCTTCTCGCGCATCACCTTGGGCGGGCTCTGCAGTTGACCAATATTCTGCGCGACATCGACGAGGACGCCGAGATCGGCCGCGCCTATCTGCCGCATGAATTGCTGGTGGAAGCGGGTATTGTCGCTGGCGACGGCGGGTGGAAGGCGGACGCGATCGCAGCCGATCCCGCACTGCCGCGCGCCTGTGTCCGCCTGGCCGGCCAGGCCCGCGCTTATTTCGACGAGGCCACGAATGTCATGCGCCGTCAGCGCGGCGGCTGCGTGCGGGCACCGCGCATCATGGGCGCGGTTTACGAGGCGCTGCTGGCGCGCATGCTCGAGCGGGGCTGGACCGGACCGCGCGGCGCGGTCAGAATCGGCAGCCTCGAACGGCTCGGCATCCTGCTGCGGCATGCCGTCCTCTAGCCCACCATCTCTTTAAAGGAATCATGATGCGATATTCAGCGTTCCGGGCATTGCATGCGGGGACGGCGGGCGCGGGCGGGGTCACGCATGAGGCGCGCAGCCGCAGTCTCGAGCAGGGAATCGAGCGCGCGCTCCGGGCGGTCCTGGGCGAGCAGCGGCCGGACGGGCACTGGGTCTACGAACTGGAAGCCGACGCCACCATCCCTGCCGAGTATGTGCTGATGGTGCACGCGCTGGGCGAGCCGGCCGACCCGGCGCTCGAAGCGCGCATCGGCCGTTACCTTCGCCGCAAGCAGGGCGCCCACGGCGGCTGGCCCTTGTTCCATGACGGCGCCTACGACCCGAGCGCCAGCGTGAAAGCCTATTTCGCCCTGAAAATGATTGGCGATTCGCCGGATGCGCCCCACATGGTCCGGGCGCGCGAGACGATCCGGGCGCGCGGCGGGGCCGAACGCAGCAACGTGTTTACCCGCATCCTGCTGGCCCTGTACGGGGTCGTGTCCTGGGACGCGGTGCCGGTCATGCCGGTCGAGATCGCGCTGCTGCCGCGCTGGTTCCCCTTCCATTTGTCCAAGGTGTCCTACTGGACCCGCACCGTGCTGACGCCGCTGCTGGTGCTCGACGCGCTCAAGCCGCGCGCGCGCAACCCGCGCGGGGTCGGCATCGACGAGCTGTTCCTGGGGCCGCCGCGCGAGCTTGGCCCGGCGCCCTGCGCCGAGCACCAGAACCCGTTCTGGTTCGCCTTCTTCAGCAAGGCCGAGGCCTGCGTGCGCAGTTTGCAGCCCGTCGTGCCGGCCCGCCTGCGGCGGCGCGCGATCGCTCGCGCCAGCAGCTTCGTGCGCGAGCGGCTGAATGGCGAGCACGGGCTCGGCGCCATTTTTCCCGCCATGGTCAACGCCGTGCTGATGTTCGACGCGATGGGCGTCCCGCGCGACGACCCGGATGCCGTCAATGCGCGCCGTGCGGTCGACAGGCTGCTGGTGGACCGTGGCGACGAAACCTACTGCCAGCCCTGCTTTTCTCCGGTGTGGGATACGGCGCTGATGAGCCATGCCCTCCTCGAAACGGGCACGCCGGAAGCGCTCGAGGCGGCCCGCCGCGGCCTCGAGTGGCTGCGTCCCCTGCAGGTCGTCGACCTGCACGGCGACTGGGCGGAGCGCCGCCCTGGCCTGCGCCCCGGTGGCTGGGCCTTCCAGTATGCAAATGCGCACTATCCGGACGTCGACGATACGGCGGCCGTGGCGATGGCCATGCATCGCTGCGACCGGCTCCTGCCCGAGCCCGGTTTCCAGGACGCGGTCGAGCGCGCCCGCGAATGGGTACTCGGCATGCAGTGCCGCGGCGGGCGCCACGGGCACGGCTGGGGCGCCTTCGACCCGGAGAATACCCACCTCTACCTGAACAACATTCCCTTCGCCGATCACGGCGCTCTCCTCGATCCGCCCACCGCGGACGTGTCGGCGCGCTGCGTCTCGATGCTGGCCCAGCTCGACCCGGCTGCCTGCCGCGACCGCACGTCGCCGGCCGGGCGTGCGCTGGCATGGCTGCTCGACGAGCAGGAAGACTGGGGCGCGTGGTATGGGCGCTGGGGCATGAACTATATCTATGGCGCCTGGAGCGTGCTGTGCGCGCTCGGCGCCGCCGGCCTGGACATGAAGGACCAGGCGGCCGTGCGCGCCGTCGCATGGCTGGCATCGATCCAGAACGAGGATGGCGGCTGGGGCGAGGACGGCGACAGCTACCGTCTCGGCTACGACGGCCACCGGCCTTTCCAGTCGACACCTTCGCAGACCGCATGGGCGGTGCTCGGGATGATGGCGGTGGGCGCGGTCGACTCGCCGGCCGTCGCACGCGGCATCGCCTGGCTGCTCGAGCGGCAGCGCGAGGATGGGCTGTGGGACGAGGAACACCACACCGCGACCGGCTTCGAGCGCGTGTTCTACCTGCGTTACCACGGCTATGCGCGCTATTTTCCCTTGTGGGCGCTGGCGCGCTACCGCAAGCTGCGCTTCAGCGGCGGCGGCAAGCCGGGGTATGGCATGTGAGGGATACGGGCGAACGGGATGCCCGGGTCATCGTCGTCTGCGGCCTGGACTTCGAAGCGGCGATCGTGGCCGGGATGGGCGCGGCGACCGTACGCGGGCCTGGACCGCAGCGGGTTGCTGATGGGATCGAGGCCCTGCTCGCCCGGCGGGGCGGGCGCGCAGGGGGCTGGGCCGGCATCCTCAGCTTCGGCTGCGCCGGCGCCACCGATCCGTCGCTGCGGCCGGGCGACTGCCTGCTGGCGTCAGGCGTGTGGAGCGCGGCCGGGACGATCGCCACGGATCGCGCCTGGTCGCGTGCACTGCAGGCCCGGCTGCCGGAGGCGCGCGAAGGCCTGCTTGCCGGGCTGGACACCCCGCTCGCCACGAGCAGCGACAAGGCGAGGCTGTGGCAGGAAGCGGGCGTGTGCGCAGTCGACATGGAATCGCATGCGGCGGCGCTGGCTGCGCAGCGCCACGGCCTGCCGTTCGCAGCCTGCCGGGTGGTGCTGGACCCCGCATCGCGCAGCCTGCCGGCATGCGCGCTGGCGGCGATGCGCCCTGGCGGCGGCACCGATATCCCGGCGCTGCTGCGCGGCCTGGCGGCGGCACCGCATGAAGCCGCCGCGCTGGCCGCTTTGGCGCTGGATGCGTTTCGCGCGCGTCGTGCCCTGCGGCGCCTGGCCGTACGGCTCGGCGGGGTGCTGGCGCCGCCGCCTTGAATCACTTGTCCTGGCCGGCGGGGCGGTCGCCAGCGGTGCCGCCTCCGGTCGTATTGCGCTTCTGGTCCGACTCGTAGTCGGGCAGGGCCTGCGGCTGCTCTTCCTCGATCTTCGACTGGCGTTGCGCCAGCCAGGCGTCGCGTACGAACAGGTATTTGTCGAGGGCCGCCTGCTCCAGCAGATTGGTCGCGTTCAGGTAGCGGGCACGTGCGCTGACGAAGTTGACTCCCCATAAGGAATTGCGCACCGCGGGGCGCGCGTAATTGACGGGCGTGACGTACTGGTCGGCGCCGAAGCCGGCGGCGTCGCGGAAGGTGCTTGGCCCGAACAGCGGCAGCACCAGGTAGGGGCCGCTCGGCATGCCGTAGTGGGCCAGGGTCAGGCCGAAATCCTGGTCGTGCCTGGGGATCCCGGCCGGCGTGGCGATGTCGAGAAAGCCCAGGAGGCCGAACGTGCTGTTGACGGCCACCCGCATCAGGTCGGACATGCCGTCCATGATGCGCAGCTGGGCGAAATTGTTGAACATGACCGGCACGTCGCCCAGGTTGGCAAAGAAATTCGCGATGCCGGTACGGATCGGACGCGGCACCACGCGGTTGTAGCCGCGCGCCACCGGCTGGGCGACGGTGCGGTCGACGGCGTCGTTGACGCGCCAGGTGACGCGATTGAGCGGCTCCAGAGGGTCGGCCGGATTGCTGCCCGGACCGGTGGCGCAGCCACCCAGTGCGGCGAGGCCGGCGAGTGCGGCCAGGCGGATCGCAGGTGGCGAAGCGGCGGGTTTGATGTGTGTTCGCATACGGTTCTGGCCTTGGACGGTTCAGGTGGACGAAGGCGCGCGTGCGCTACTGGCCTGATGCTGCCGCGCGCGCGGCTGGCCCAGCAGGATGGGTTGGAAGAAGACGGCGCCGATCAGCGTACAGACCAGCGAGAGCACGAGCAGCTCGCCCATGCTGGCCGTGCCCGGATGCCCGGACAGCCACAGGCTGCCGAAGGCGGTCCCGGTGGTGGCGGCGCTGACGACGATGGCCTCGGTCAGCCCGTGCTCGAGCAGGGCGGCTTCACCGCTGCGCCACGCCATCACATAGTAGATCTTGAACGCCACGCCCACGCCGAGCAGCAGGGGCAGGGCGATGATGTTGGCGAAGTTCAGGGAGATGCCCAGCAGGACGCTGGCTTCGAGCGTCACGAGGGCCGAGACCAGCAGCGGCACCATGGTCCGCAGCACGTCGCCGAACTGGCGGAAGGCGATCCACAGCAGCAGCGTAATGGTAATCACGGCCAGTACCGCTGCCTGCACGAAGGCGTCGACGATGAGCGAGGCCGCACCGAGCACCGAGATCGGGCCGCCGCTGGCTTCCGGCACCACGCGCTGTACGGCCAGCGCGAAGCGGCGCAGGCCTGCGCTTTCCTCGGCCGCGCCGTGCACTGTTGCCGCGGTGGCGCGGCGGGGGCTGACGTCGACCAGTGCGTGGCCATCGGCGGTCATCCAGTTGCGCTTCAGCTGCCCGGGCAGGCTGGCGAGCGTCACCGGGGCGGCCTGCAGCGCCAGCTTCAGGCCGTCCAGTGCCAGCTTGAGCGGGACGGCGATGGCAGCCTCCGCACGATCGCGCGCGGCGGCATCGGCGCGCCCCAGTGCGCCCAGGGCATGGCTCAGGCGTGTGGCCTGGGCGGCGCCAGGGCCGGGATGGTCGAGCGCCGCGTTGCGCAGCGAGATGGCGGCGGCCCGCAGCGCCGCCACCCGGGTGCCGTCCGTGGCCGCAGGCAAGGGCTGCTGCGACAGTACCGGCGTCAGGGCGGCCGCGGTCGCGGCGATCCGCTGGAGCTTGGCGGGCTGCTGCTCCGGCACCAGGCTGGCGAGGGTCAGCGCCTGCGCGACTTCCGGCAGTTTTTCGACACGTGCGGCGATTGGCCGGGCCTGCTCGAGCGAGGGCGCCAGCACCTGGACATTGTCGAGGCCGATGTCGGTGCTGCGCGACAGCGCCTGCAGCGCGGTCATCGATTCGCTGCGGGGATCCTTCAGGTGCAGCGGATTGAAGTCGAAGTCGAGCTTGCCCAGCAGCGGCAAGCCGGCAGCCACCAGGACCAGGGTGCCGACCAGCAGCGGCTTGCGATGCGCCTGCAGTGCCCGGTCGACCGGCGCCAGCCGGGGAAAGCCCGGCGCCGTCCGGCCGGGCGGCGGATCGAGCAGCCGGATCAGGGCCGGCAGTACCGTCAGGCAAGAGGGCAGCGCCACGAACAGGATGCCGCAGCCGGCGATCTGGCCCAGCTCGGCAACGCCGCGGTAGGCCGTCGGCAGGAAGGCGAGGAAACCGAAGGCAGTGGCGATCCCTGCCAGCAGGAGCGGCAGCGCGATCGCCCGGCCGGCCTCGTGCAGGGCCTGCGCCGCGCTGGCCTGGCGGTGGTGCATCTCGCGGAAGCGCACGCCGAACTGGATGCCGAAGTCGATGCCGATACCGACGAACAGGATGGCGAAAGCGATCGAGATCAGGTTCAGCGCACCGACCATCATGATGCCCAGTGCCGCCGTCAGGGCCAGGCCGCCGGCCATGGTCAGGCACACGGCCAGGATCAGCCGCCCGGAGCGCAACGCATACCAGAGCAGGGCCAGCACCAGCAGCATGGCGGCCACGCTGGTGGCCAACGAACCTTCCTGCAGCGAGGCGAATTCGTCGTCCGACAGCGGAATCGGCCCGGTCAGGGTGACGTCCGCCTGGTAGCGCCGGGCCAGGCGCAGCTCGCGCGCGCTGGCGCGGACCGCTTCAGCCGCGGCCGAGCCCGGCATCAGGTCCTTGAAGTCCAGCACCGGAATGACTTCGACCAGGCTGAAGGCGCTGCCGGCCGGGCCGCTGCCGACCAGGTTCTGCCAGGAGAGCGCGGCCTGGCGTCCGGCCAGCACGCCTTCGATCGCGTCGGCGCTTTTTGCCAGCAGCGGCGCCATGCCGGGCAGTCCGATCTGGCCGCTCTGCAGCGGCGCGCCCAGCGAGACCGACAGCAGGTTGGCCAGGCCGCGCAGGGAGGGATCGCGGGCCAGGGCGTTGATCAGGGGGCGGGCGTCGCGCAGGCCGTCGGTCAGGCGGGCCAGCTCGGCTGCCGGCACATACAGCAGGCCGTTACGGCGGAAGAAGTCTTCGCCTTCGCCAAGGCTGACGGAACGGAAGCGGCCCGGCTGTCGGCGCAGGCTGGCCGCCAGCTCGCGCGCCGCCTGCGCGGCCAGTTCGGGCGCGGGGGCACGCACGACAACCAGCGTGGTATCGCTGCGGCCCGGGAAGGCTGCCGCGACCGCGGCGTCGCGCCTTGCCCAGGGCGCATCCGGGTCCATCAGGCGGCCGACGTCCGTGGTGATGGCGAAATGGCCGGCGACATACAGGCAGGCGCCGGCCACCAGCAGTACGAACCCCGCCACGACGGCCCAGGCGTAGCGCACCGAGAGGTCGACGATCCTGGCGATCAGTGTGGTCAGCATGTGCTCGTGAAAATGGAGTCTGGCTCATTAAACCCGAGAACGCGCCGCCGCACCGCACGATTCGCGGCGCCGCCGGGCCAGCGAAACGGGGCCTGGCCACGCTTTGCGCTACACTGGTCCGGCCCGCGCCGGGCCGCTCATCGGGAGACGCAGAATGACGCTTGCCAAGCCCTCCTGGCTATTGCCGATCGCCGTACTGTGCATGGCGGCGCTGCCGTGCGCCCATGCCGGGCAGGCGGAGCCGGGGCCGCAGGCGTCGGCGCAAGCGAGCCGTTCGCCGGAGCAACTGGTGAAATCCACGATCGAAGGCGTGATGGCGGCGATCCGCAGCGACCCCGGCGCCCGCGCCGGCGATCCGGAGCGGACTTTTCAGGTGGTCAGGCAGACTTTCTTGCCGTCCACCGACTTCATGCTGACCACCCAATACGCGGTCGGCCCGGCCTGGGCCTCGGCGACGCCGGCCCAGCGCGAGGCACTGTTCACCCAGTTCCAGACCCTGCTGGCGCGCACCTATGCGCTGCAGCTGACCCAGATCCGCGAGCAGGACACCACCTTCAAGTATGCAAGGCCGGCGCCGCTGCCGGCCGGCGCCAGCGATGCGGTGGTCAAGACCAGCGTCGTGACCGGTGGCGACGTCATGTCGATCGCCTATCGCCTGCGCAAGACCGGCGCCGGCTGGAAGATCTACGACATCGACATGATGGGCGCCTGGATGATCCAGGTGTATCGCCGCCAGTTCGCGGCCCAGCTGTCGGCGGGCGGCGTCGATGGACTGATCAGCTACCTGGCGGCGCACAACGCGGCCCCTTGATGTGCTCCCGGCGCCAGCGTCCCGCTTCGAACCATTGCCATGACAACAGCGCGGGAATGCCGATGAGGATTTCGCGCATGCGCTTGACCAGGGCCAGCGACAGGGACACGTCGCCGCCCACGCCGGCAAGGTGGCCGAACAGGACGGTGGCCGCCTCCTGCACACCGAGTCCGGCCGGCACCATGAAGCCGGCATGGCGCGCCGCCTGGGTCAGGGCCTCGATCGCGAGCGCGGTCGGCAGGTCCACCGGATGGCCGAGCAGGCGCAGCGCATACCAGGTCTCGAAGCTGCCCGCGAAATAGGACAGCAGCTGCCAGCCCAGTGCGCGCAGCAGGAGGACACGCCGTCCGAACAGCCGGGCGACGGCCGCATCCAGGGCGGCGCCGTCCAGGCCCAGGCCGGCCACGATGCGGTCGCCGGACAGGCGCAGCGCCAGGGCCTCCAGCCGCCGGAAGGCCTGGCCGCCGCGCAGCAGCCACCAGGCCAGCAAGGGCAGCGGCAGCGACAGCAGAAGGCTGGCGCCGACCACCCAGACCTGGCCCATGCCGGCGGCCACATGCGCCATCAGCACCAGGCCCAGGCCACAGAACAGGTACAGCACGGCGATCGTGATCAGCACTTCGACGATCACGCTGGCGGTGACGCCGGCGGTGTCGGGAATACGCAGGCGCGCCAGGCGCACCCCCGCCAGCTCGCCGCCGACGCCGGCGGCGGGCAGCAGGCGGTTGATGGCTTCGCGTACCGATGCGACCCACAGCAGGTAGGCGAGGCCGGGCGGACGCGGCGGCGCGGCGCCGGGTGCGGTGTCGCGTCCGGCTCCGGCGGGCAGGGGGAACCAGGGCTCGAGCAGGATTCGCCAGGCCCAGGCGTCGAGCGCCAGCGTGCCGAGGCGGACGGGCACCAGCAGCAGCAGGGGCCAGCCGGCATGGGTGAAGGCGCGCAGCACGTCCCGCCAGCCCTGCCACGCGACCAGCGCGCACAGCAGCGCCAGCCCGGCGATCCCCCCGCCGATGACCAGCCGCCTCATGCGCACACGAGGTCGGCGAAGCCGCCGAAGCGGAAGCCGCGTGCGCGCAGGCGGTCGCGCGCCTGGCGGACTCTTGGCGAGACCAGCGCGCTGTATTCGTCCACGTGGCGGTAGCCCGTCATCGTGGCGGCGATCGCCGCGCCCGACTCCAGGGCCGGGTGCAGATAGAGTTCGCCGATGCCCGAAGCCGGCAGTTCCCGCAGCGCGGCCAGCAGCGCTTCTTCATCGAAACGTCCCGACAGGCGAAGGCCGACGATATAGTCGTTGTGGCGGATGCCGGCCGCCCGCAGCCGGGCGCGCAGCAGGAGCAGCCAGGGCCGCAGCCAGAACGGCAGGCCGTCTTCCAGCGGCAGGCGTACCGCGCGCAGCCCGAATTCGCGGCCGATTTCCAGGACCAGGGACAGCACGGTCGGATGCAGGTGGAAGTGCTTGTGTGCGTTGAGGTGGTCGAGCGCCAGTCCGGTGGCGGCGAATTCTTCGAACTGGGCGCGGATCTCGAGCGCCAGCTGGCGCCGGACCGGGGGCAGGAAGAAGAAGCGGAAGCCGTCGCGCACCATGCGCGAGCCGAAGCGGCCGGAGGCGTCGACGAGGTCGGGAATCAGGCAGCGCGGCAGGCAGGGCTCGCCATCGGCGAGCACCAGGTGCAGGCCGACCCGCAGCGCGGGACAGGCGCGCGCGCGCGCCAGCGCATCGCCTGCGGCAGGCGCGCCGACCATCAGGCTCGCGGCGGACAGGACGCCGCCGCGATGCGCGCGCTCGACCGCCTGGTTGACGCTGGCGTGGAGGCCGAAATCGTCGGCGGTGATGATCAGGCCGGGGCCGGCGGCCGCATTCATGCCTGGTGTGCGCGCAGGAAGCGGAAGAATTCCACGCCCTCGCGCAGGCGCCGCTTCGTCATCTCCCAGCTCTTCATCATTTCGCGCACGATTTCCCAGATCTTCGAGGGGCGGAAGTAAAAGCTGCGGTAGAAGCGTTCCACGCCGTGGTACATCTCCTCGCTCGACAGGTGCGGATAGCTGAGGGCGGCCAGCTGCACCCCGCTCTCGTTGACCAGGTTGATGGTCCGGTTGGGCGGGATCCACTCGTTCTCGACAGCCTGCTCGTAGAGCCGGGTGCCGGGGTAGGGCGCCGCCAGCGACACCTGGATCGTGTGCGGGTTGATTTCCTTGGCAAACGCGATCGATTTTTCGATCGTCTCGCGGGTCTCGCCGGGCAGGCCGAGGATGAAGGTGCCGTGCACGGTAATGCCGAGGGCGCGGCAGTCGGCGGCGAAGCGCCGCGCGATGTCGGTGCGCAAGCCCTTCTTGATGTTCAGGAGGATCTGGTCGTCGCCGGATTCGTAGCCCACCAGCAGCAGGCGCAAGCCGTTCTCCTTCATGATCTTCAAGGTGGAGTACGGCACGTTGGCCTTGGCATTGCACGACCAGGTGACGCCGAGCGCGCCGAGGCCGCGCGCGATTTCCTCGGCGCGCGGGCGGAAGTCGGTGAAGGTATCGTCGTCGAACATGATCTCCTTCACTTCCGGCATGTTCTCCTTGATCCAGCGTACCTCGGCCAGTACGCTTTCCGGCGAGCGGATCCGGTAGCGATGCCCGCCGACGGTCTGCGGCCACAGGCAGAAGGTGCAGCGCGAGCGGCAGCCGCGTCCGGTGTACAGGGAGACATAGGGATAGTTCAGGTAGCCGATGAAGTAATTGCGGATATTCAGGTCGCGCTTGTACACCGGCGCGACGAAGGGCAATTCGTCCATGTTCTCGATCATCGCGCGCGGCGGGTTGTGGCGGATGCTCCCATCCCTGTCGCGCCAGCTGATGCCGTCGACGTCCTCGAAGGGCAGGCCTGCGGCCAGGTCGCGGCAGGTGTAGTCGAACTCCTCGCGCGCCACGAAGTCGATCGCGGGACTCGCCGCCAGCGATGGTCCCGGGTCGACGGCGACCTTGGCGCCCACCATGCCGACCAGGATGGCCGGCCTGTTCTCCTTGAGCAGTTCGGCGAAGCGCGCATCGCTGGGGAAGGAGGGCGTGCTGGTGTGGATGATCACCAGTTCGTAGTCGCGGGCGATGGCCAGTGTCTGTTCGACCGTCAGTCCATCCGCCGGCGCGTCGAGCAGGCGGCTGCCGGGCACCAGCGCGGCCGGCTGGGCCAGCCAGGTCGGGTACCAGAAGGAGCGGATCTCGCGTTTGGCCTGGTAGCGCGAACCGGCGCCGCCATCGAAGCCGTCGAAGGACGGCACTTGCAGGAAGAGCGTTTTGCGCTGCGGGTTGGTGGTCATCGGGGGCTCCGTCCGGGTTCGGGTTTGTCGAGGGAGGCTGGCCTTGCGCCGGCTCCGGCGCCGCGGTCACGGCGGTCGCGCCGCTCGATACTCAGGAGGTGGCCGCGCCAGCGTGCGGTGGCGCCGGCAAATGCGCTCAGCCATTCCAGCAGCAGCAGGCAGTCGCGCAGCGGCGCCATCAGGAAGTTTGCCGCGCCCGGCGCCGTGCGTGCTTGCAGGCCCATGCGTGCGCACAGGCCGACCGCAGCCAGGGCCCAGCTCCAGGCGCCAGGTGCGAGCCAGAGGCCGAGTGCGAGCATCGGCAGCGTGAAGGTCACGAAACAGAATGCATAGCCGGCCGGATTGAGCGAACGGATCGTCTGCATCCAGCGCCGCTCGCGCCGCCACAGCGCGGCCAGGTTCGCTTCCGTGATGTCGGTGGATACCTTGACGTCGGACAGGACCGTCGCGAGTCCGCGCCGGCGGGCCAGTTCGCCCAGCCAGAAGTCGTCCGCCAGCCTGTCCTTCAAGGCGTCGAAGCCGCCGATGGCGCGCAGTACCTCGGTGCGCAGGGCGATGGTGGCGCCGAAGCCGAAATCGCTGCTGCCGCCGCGGCTCGCCACCGCGACCGAGGGGGCGAACCAGGTGTCGATGAACAGCGCGCCCAGGCGGCTCCAGAAGCCGCCCGCCGCCCGTCCGCGGTAGAGGCAGGTGACGATGCCGACCTGCGGATCGGCCAGCGGCGCGGTGACGCGTTCGAGGTAGTCGGGCTCGACGGCGATGTCGCTGTCCGCCAGTACCAGCCAGGGATGGCGGGCCTGTGGTGCCATGTTGATCAGGTTGCTGACCTTGAGGTTGCTGCCGTGCACCCGCGCGTCGATCACCAATGCCATGTCGAGTGCGGGATAGCGCAGCCGGATGCGCTCGACCACGCCGATGGCCGGGTCGTCGGGCGCGCGCACGCCGAACACGAGCTGGAAGCAGGGGTGGCATTGCGCGCAGAGCGTCGCGAGATTCTGTTCGAGCCGGGGCTCGGCGCCGCACAGCGGCTTCAGTACGCTCACCGGAAGGCGCACACCGTCGGCGCCGGCCTGCGCGACCGGCCGGGTACGGGGCCGGCACAGCAGCGCCGCCAGCGCATACAGCGTGGCGAGCACGATGAGGAGTGAACCGAGGGCCTTGCTCAGAAGTAGCATCGGATGGCGCTCCCCGGCCGTCAGGCCGGCCCGGCCCCGCCGGCCGCCGGCGCCCGTGCGGCCTTGCGCCCGCGGATCTCCTCGAGCTTGATGGCGACGTGGCGCGCGTGGACGTACTGGGCGGGCCGCTGGCCTTCGAGTACGATGTCCGGCGCCATCGGGCCGGTCGTGGCCACGCCCTTCAGGGCGACCCGGGCCGCGCTCAGCGGGTGGGCGAAGGTGTCGGCCACGGCGCTGGCCTCGTAGCCGCTGTGCACCATGCAGTTGGCACATTTCTCGTAGCGGCCGGTGCCGTAGGCATCCCAGTCGGTCTCTTCCATCAGTGCCTTGAAGGTGGGAGCATAGCCTTCCCCCAGCAGGTAGCAGGGGCGCTGCCAGCCGAACACGGTACGCGCCGGATTCCCCCAGGGCGTGCAGTGATAGGTCTGGTTCCCGGCCAGGAAGTCGAGGAAGAGGCTGGACTGGCTGAAAGGCCAGCGCCGGCCGCCTTCGCCGCGCGCCAGGATGTCGCGGAACAGTTGCCGGGTCGCATTGCGGTTCAGGAAGTGCTGCTGCTCGGGGGCGCGCTCGTAGGCATAGCCTGGCGAGACGGTGATGCCGTCCACGCCGAGTTCCCCGACCGCATCGAAAAAGGCGGCGACCCGTTCGGGCTCCGCGTCGTTGAAGAGCGTGCAGTTGATGTTGACGCGGAAGCCCGCCTGCTTGGCGCGCCGGATCGCCGCCACCGCGCGCCTGTACACGCCGCGCTGGCTCACCGCGCGGTCGTGCGTTTCTTCGTCACCGTCGAGGTGCACCGACCAGACGAAGAAGGGACTGGGCCGGTACTGGTCCAGCTTCTTTTCCATCAGCAGCGCGTTGGTGCACAGGTAGACGAACTTGCGGCGCGCAACGATGCCGGCGGCGATCGCGGGCATGTCCTTGTGCAGCAGGGGTTCGCCGCCGGCGATCGACACCACCGGGGCGCCGCACTCGTCCACCGCGCCGAGGCAATCCTCGAGCGACAGGCGCTGGTCGAGGATCTCGTCCGGATAATCGATCTTGCCGCAGCCCGAGCAGGCCAGGTTGCAGCGGAACAGGGGCTCGAGCATCAGCGCGAGCGGATAGCGCTTCTGGCCGGCGAGATGCTTGCGCAGCACGTAGGCGCCGACCAGGGTTTTCTGGAGCAGGGGGATTGCCATGAGACCTCCGATAGGCGTTCAGGCGGTGCAGTCCGCCAGTTCGGCGGGAAGGCGGAACTCCACGCGTTCCACCGGGCCGTCCATGGTCGCGACTTCGACCGGGCCCAGGCGGCGCAGGGTGTCGATGACATCCTCGACCATCGCCTCGGGTGCGGAGGCGCCGGCCGTGATGCCCACCGTGGCGGCGTTCGCCACCCATGCGGGGTCGAGCTCGCCGCCGTCGGCCAGCAGGTAGCTCGGGACCCCGCATTCGGCGCCGAGTTCGCGCAGCCGGTTCGAGTTCGAACTGTTGGCGGCGCCGACGACCAGCAGGACATCGACCTGCCTGGCCAGCTCGCGCACGGCGCGCTGGCGGTTCTGGGTCGCGTAGCAGATGTCGCGCACTTCCGGCCCGACGATGTCGCTGAAGCGCCGCTGCAGCGCCGCGATGACGCCGCGGGTGTCGTCGACGCTGAGCGTGGTCTGGGTGATGTAGGCAAGCGGCGTATCGGCCGGCAGCGCGAGCGCCTCGGCTTCCTGCTCGTTCTGGACCAGCAGCACGGGGCCGTCGATCTGGCCCATCGTGCCCTCGACCTCCGCATGGCCGGCGTGGCCGATCAGGATCACCGTGCGGCCGCCGGCCACATACTGGCGGCCCTGGATGTGGACCTTGGTCACCAGCGGACAGGTGGCATCCAGTACGTGCAGGCCGCGCGCCTGTCCGTCCGCCTCGACTTCGCGCGCCACGCCGTGGGCGCTGAAGACCGTCACCGCGCCGGGCGGGACCTGTTCCAGTTCGTCGACGAAGACGGCGCCCTTGTTCCGCAGGCCGTCGACCACGGTCTTGTTGTGGACGATCTCGTGGCGCACGTACACGGGCGCGCCGTGGCGGTCGAGCGCGCGCTGGACGATCTCGATGGCACGGACGACGCCGGCGCAGAATCCGCGCGGTTGGGCAAGAATGACTCGCATGGGAGCTCTCCATGAAGGCGGTCAGGCGATGTTTTGATTACAATCGGATCACGGACGCCGGCTGCGGGCGCCGCTGGGAGGTGCCGATGGCTGGACAGGAAAGAATCTTGATCACCGGCGCGGCCGGTTTCATCGGTTCGGCCGTGGCGCGCGCGGCCCTCGCGCAAGGCCATCCGGTACGCCTGCTGGTGCGCGAAGGCAGTCCGCGCGCCAACCTCGACGGGCTCGATGCGGAACTCGCCGTCGGCGACATCCGCGACCAGGCCGCCGTCGGGCGCGCGCTGGACGGGGTGTCCTGCCTGCTGCACCTGGCGGCCGACTATCGCCTGTGGGCGCGCGATCCCGACGAGATCGTGCGCAACAACGTCCAGGGGACGGCGGCGGTCATGCGGGCCGCGCTGGCCGCCGGCGTGGACCGCGTGGTCTACACGAGCAGCGTCGCCACCCTGCGCGTCGGGCCGGACACCGTGGCGGCCTGCGAGGACGAGCCGGCGGACGCCGGGCAGGCGATCGGCGCCT
>Ga0308170_10001313_pt1 | contig 24486 bp, 19 predicted proteins | sample PhyBR2_2_FD_202136 | JGI IMG/M metagenome (GOLD analysis project Ga0308170, IMG submission 202136) | Phyllosphere microbial communities from UC Gill Tract Community Farm, Albany, California, United States - DLSLSB.R2 | ecosystem: Host-associated > Plants > Phyllosphere > Unclassified | place...
ATCTCGGCAATCGCGGTCTTGGACAGGATTTCTCCCTGGCGCCGCGCCAACACGCTGAGCAGCGAGAACTCCTTGGCGGTCAGGTCCAGGCGTACACCGTTGCGACTGGCCTTGCGGCTGATCAAGTCGATCCACAGGTCGGCGACGGTTACCTGCACCGGCTCATGGCCGCCGCTGCGGCGGGTCAGGGCTTGCAGGCGCGCCACCAGCTCAAGAAACGAAAACGGCTTGCCCAGGTAATCATCGGCGCCCTCACGCAGGCCGCGAATGCGGTCCTCCACGCGCTCGCGGGCGGTGAGCATGATCACCGGCGTCTGCTTGCGGGCGCGCAACGCCCGCAATACGCCAAAGCCGTCCAGGCCGGGGAGCATCACGTCGAGCACGATCACCGCGTACTCATTCTCCAGCGCCAGGTGCAGGCCCTCGACGCCTTCGCGTGCCACATCGACGGTGTAGCCTTGCTCTGTCAGGCCACGGTGCAGGTAGTCTGCGGTTTTTTCTTCATCTTCAATAATCAGGACGCGCATGACCGCCTCAGTGTGTGGTCGCCAGCGCCAGCGCTGGTTTGGGCCTGTGGAAAATCCGTTCAAGGTACAAGTATATGACCGGAGTCGTGAACAGCGTCAGCGCCTGGCTCACCAGCAAGCCACCCACCACCGCAATGCCCAGCGGTTGACGCAGTTCCGCCCCCGGGCCCGAGCCCAACATCAAGGGCACCGCGCCGAGCAGGGCGGCGAGGGTGGTCATGATGATCGGTCGAAACCGTGTGACGCAGGCTTCATAAATCGCATCCTCCGGCGTCAGTCCGCGCACGCGCTGGGCTTCCAGGGCGAAATCGATCATCAGGATGCCGTTTTTCTTGACGATGCCGATCAGCAACACCAGGCCGATCAAGGCCATGATCGAAAAGTCCTGGCCCAGCAGCCACAGCATGATCAGCGCACCCAGGCCTGCCGAGGGCAAGGTGGAAATGATCGTCAGCGGGTGCACGAAACTCTCGTACAGCACACCCAGGATGATGTACACCGCCACCAGCGCCGCGAGGATCAGCCAGGGTTGGCTGGCCAGCGAACTCTGGAATGCCTGGGCCGCGCCCTGGAAGTTGCCGATCAGGGTACTCGGCATACCGATGTCGTTCTTGGCCTGGTCGAGCATGATCACCGCGTCGCCCAGGGCCACGCCGGGCGCCAGGTTGAACGACAGGTTGGCAGCAGGGAACATGCCGTCATGACTGATGGACAACGGCCCCACGCTGGGCGGCTCGACCGTGGCCAGTGCCGACAGCGGCACCATTTCGTTGGTCAGCGGCGAGCGCAGGTAAAAGTAGTTGAGGCTTTCGGCCTTGCCGCGTTGCTGGCTGTCCAGTTCGAGTATCACCTGGTACTGGTTGATCTCGGTCTGGAACTCGTTGATCTGGCGCTGGCCGAAGGCGTCGTAGAGCGCCTGGTCGACATCGGTGGCCGTCAGGCCGAAGCGCGCAGCGGCCTGGCGGTCGATGTTGATGTGGGTAATGCTGCCGCCCAGTTGCAGGTCGTTGGACAGGTCGCGAAACGCCGGGTTGGCGCGCAGTTTTTCGGTGAGGCGTTGGGTCCAGGTGTTCAGCGTCGGGCCGTCGTTGCTCTTGAGCACGTACTGGTACTGCGCGCGGCTGGGGCCGGAACTCAAGTTGATGTCCTGGCCGGCGCGCAGGTACAGCACGATACCGGGCACCTTGGCCAGTTGCGGGCGCAGGCGGTCGATGAACTGGCTGGCGGACACGTCGCGATCACCGCGATCTTTCAAGGCAATCCAGAAGCGCCCGTTGGCGATGGTCTGGTTGCTGCCGGTGACGCCCACCGAGTGGGAAAACGCCTGCACCGCCGGGTCAGCCTTGACGATCTCGGCCAGGGCCTTGTGCTTGGCAACCATGTCCTTGTACGACACATCGGCCGCCGCCTCGCTGGTGCCGAGCACGAAACCGGTGTCCTGCACCGGGAAGAAGCCCTTGGGGATAAACACATACCCGATCACGGCCAGGGCCAGGGTCACCACGAAGATCGCCGCCATGCTGCGTTGGTGCGCCAGTGCCCGGCGCAGGTTGCGCGCGTAGCCGGCCAGCAGGCGCTCGCTGAAGGTGGGTTTGGCGTGGGCAGGATGGCTCGGTGCGCGCATGAACAAGGCGGCAAGGGTCGGCGCCAATGTCAGCGAAACCACCACCGAAATCAGGATGGTCGAGGTGGCCGTCAGTGCGAATTCCTTGAACAACCGCCCGACCACGCCGCCCATGAACAGCAGCGGAATAAACGCCGCCACCAGCGAGAAGCTGATGGATACCACGGTAAAGCCGATTTCGCCGGAGCCTTTGATCGCCGCTTCGCGCTGGCCCAGGCCGGCCTCCAGGTGCCGATGGATGTTCTCTACCACCACAATCGCATCGTCCACCACGAAGCCCACGGCGATCACGATAGCGACCAGGGTCAGGTTGTTCAGGCTGAACCCCATCACGTACATCAGGGCAAAACTGGCCACCAGCGATACACCCAGCACGGCCGACACAATCAGTGTCGCCGAGAGCTGGCGCAAAAACAGCGCCATCACCGCCACCACCAGCAGGATGGCGATCAGCAGGGTCATTTCCACTTCATGCAGGGAGGCGCGGATGGTCTTGGTGCGATCGGTCAATACGCTGACCTGCACCGAGGCCGGCAACATGCCTTGCAGGCGCGGCAGTTCGGCCTGGATGCGGTCGACGGTTTCGACGATGTTGGCGCCGGGCTGGCGCGAAATCACCAGGTTGACCCCTGGCGTATCGCCGGACCAGGCTTGCACGTAGGCGTTTTCCGAACCATTGATGACCTTGGCGATATCGCGCAGTTGAACCGGTGCGCCGTCTTTGTAGGAAACGATCAACTGGCCGTATTCCTCGGGGTGAAACAGCTGGTCGTTGGTCGACAGGGTCGAGACGCTGTTCTCGCCATAGATTGCACCCTTGGCCAAGTTGAGGCTCGACTGCTGAATGGCCAGGCGTATGTCGGCAAGGGTCAGGCCGATGGCCGCGAGTTTGTCGGGGGAGGCCTGCACGCGAATCGCCGGGCGTTGCTGGCCGGTGATGTTGATCTGGCCGACGCCGTCGATCTGGCTGATCTGGCGCGCCAGCAGGGTTTCCACGTAATCGCTCAGCTCGGTGCTGGGCATGCTGCCTGAACTGACGCTGAGGATCAGCACCGGGCTGTCCGCCGGGTTGACCTTTCTCCAGGTCGGCAAGCTCGGCATATCGCTGGGCAGCTTGCCCGAGGCGGTGTTGATCGCGGCCTGGACTTCCTGGGCGGCGGTGTCGATGCTTTTTTCCAGGGTGAACTGCAACGTCAAAAGGCTTGAGCCCAAGGCGCTGCTGGAGGTCATCTGGGTCACGCCGGGGATGGCACTGAATTGCACTTCCAGGGGCGTGGCCACTGATGAAGCCATGGTGTCCGGGCTGGCACCGGGCAGTTGCGCGGTGACCTGGATCGTCGGAAATTCCGCTTCCGGCAACGGGGCGATGGACAGGCGTGGGAAGGCGATGACCCCCAGCAGTACCAAGGCAAACGTCAACAACAGGGTGGCGACCGGGTGATCAACGCACCAGGCCGAGGGCGAACGGCTGCCGCTCATGGTTGCACCGTGGCGTCAACGGTCTGGATCACCGGTGGTGGCTCCTTGAGTACTTCCACCTGGGCGCCGGCCTTGAGCCGCGACTGACCGTCGCTGACCAGCACGTCCCCGGCCTGCACGCCTGTGATGATGTTGATCTCGCTGTCCTGATAGGCAACCTGTACCGGCACCACTTCTGCTTTATCACCGTTGACCCGGTACACGAAGTGCGCATCCAGCCCACGCTGTACTACGGTCGGTGGCACCACTAGAACATGCTTGTCGAGGGCCGTCTGGATCTTGATGGTCACCAGTTGCCCCGGCCACAGTTTTTGCGATGGGTTGTCGAACTCGGCCTTGGCCCGCAGGGTGCCGGTGGTGGAGCTGATCTGGTTGTCGATCAGGCTCAGGTGGCCTTCGCCGAGCAGGTGGCCGGTGTCGCCGTCGGTATCGGCGCCCAGGTAGGCGTCGACGCTGGCCGGGGTTGGCGCCGCGATCAGGCCCTGCAGGGTCGGCAGCATCTGCTGCGGCAGGGAGAACTCAACGGCGATCGGGTCGAGCTGGGTGACGGAGAACAGTCCCTGGGTGTCGCTCATGCGCAGGACATTACCTTCATCCACACTGCGAATGCCCACGCGACCACTGACAGGGGAGCGAATCTGGGTGTAGGAAAGTTGTACCTGAGCAGCATCAATCGCAGCCTGATTGCCTTGAACGGTGGCCCTGAGCTGGTTCACCAATGCCTGTTGCTGGTCATAAGTCTGCTTTGATACGCCGTCGTCAACGCTCAGCGCCTTGTAGCGCTTGAGGTTGACCAGTGCCACTTGCAACTGCGCCTGGCTTTCACCCAGTTGCGCCCTGGCCTGTGCGAGGCTGGCGCGGATCGAGCGGTCATCGAGGGTCGCCAGCAGGTCACCGGCCTTCACCGACTGACCTTCCTGGACCAGCAACCGGGTGAGGATGCCGTCGATCTGCGGGCGAATCACCACATTGTGCAACGACAGCACCGAGCCGATGCCGCTGACAAACCGCGGTACATCCTGTTGCGTCACGCTCACCACCCGCACGGGAATGGCGGTAGGCGCCGCCAGCCGTGCCTTGGCCGGCCGGGTCAATGCCCAGGCTGCGACAGCCAGTATCAGGAGGGCACCCACTATCAGGGCCATGTTTCGTTTGATCTGCATAGGAGGACGCCGGGGGCACAGTTACAAGGTTTAAGCTGCAAGCTGCAAGTTGAAGTTGTGTAAATGCCTTATAGCTCTGCAACCCGGTCAGCACGGTGACGGCAAACTGACAGCCGTGACAGCCAGATGCTTTTTACTTGCAGCTTGAAGCTCACCGCTTGCGGCTCCGGCCCCGTATACTCGCGTTTTTACACCTATAGCTGTGCCGGAGCCCCTATGACTTCCCCCACCCAACCCCCTGTTGAAGCGGCCGACCTCGTCGATTCGGCCACCGCCGACAGTGCTGAAAAAGCCGAGATCCCGGCGTTCAAGTTCCCCTTCAAACCGGGTGAACTGGCAAGCGCCAGGAACGCCGGCCAGCCCTGGTACAAAGGCGGCGCCAAGAACGGCCATACCAAGACCCCAGGCATGGCACCCCCAGGCACGCGCCGCTCGATGGGTAAACGTTAAGGCTAAATCTAAGCTCGCGTTATAGGCTGTTGCCTACGTCGCCTGTCGATATTTCTACTTGTAGGTCTGCGGTCGATTCTTGAAAGCTTGCACAGCGTTTGCTTCGTCCCGATGACGCTCCATCGGGACGAAGTGAGTAAGCTTTCCGGAAAAGGACGTTCCCGTGGCCCTGATACACCTCTGTGCAGTGCTTGCCTTCTTGCTCTCGACGACGGCCGTTGCGGGCGACGTTCAACCGCGGCGCGAGATCCGTTTCGCCGTGGCCGCGCATTTTCCACCCTTTCAAAGCCGCAACCCGCAAGGGCAACTGGTGGGGCTGAACATCGAACTGGGCAATGCCTTGTGCGAACAACTCAACGTGCGCTGTATCTGGGTTGACCAAGTCGTCATGGAAAATTTTCCGGCCCTCGAAGCCCGGCAGTTCGACGCGATCATGGGCATGGCGCCGACATGTCGGCGCCGACAACGGGTGAGTTTTACCGATGACCTCTACCCGATCACCACCCGCCTGGTGGGTCGTAAAGCCTCAGGCTTGACCCCTGGCCGGCGCTCGCTCAAGGGCAAGCGCGTGGGGGTGTTGGTCAGGAGTAATCGTGAAGCCTTTGCGCTCTCGCAGTGGGCACCGGCGGGGGTGATCATCAGAAGTTTCTGGCTCAACGATCAACTGGTTCAGAGCCTGGTGTCGGGTGAGATCGATGCGACCCTGCAAGGTGCCGTGGAGATCCGTGAAGCACTGCTCGACACCGCCGACGGCCTGGACTTCGGTTACCTGGGGCCTGTGGTGTCATCGGGCCTGTTGGGCAACAGCGTGGCTATTGCGGTACGCAAACCTGATACCGCACTGCGCAATGAGCTGAACCATGCGCTTGAACAGCTGATGCAAAACGGCGAATACCAACGCATCCTCCAGCCCTATCGTCTGGATGTAGCGCCTGCCACTCCATGATCGCGATAGATTTCAATGCGCGAGCAGATTCAGTCAAATCCCTGTCAGCGGTCAGGCAGCCCGCAACGGGATAAACGCATAGTTGGCCGGCACTTCGGTGGCAATCTGCGCCCCGGCGTCCAGCAGTTGTTCGGCGATGTCCATACCGGATACATGGAACACCCATTCATTGGCCATGCTCGGCTCGACCACTGCCTGCTCGACAGCTTGGGCAAACGCCTGCATATCCGGCAGGTAGGCGGTAAAGCCGTCGCCCTTGAGTGCTGTGGTACGAATGCCGAGCAACGCACACACCGCTTCCTTGGTTTGGACATCATCACGGTCGGCCTGGCGCGAGCGGCGGATCAGTTCGGCCAGTTCCTTGTCCATTAACTCGCCACCGACGATCAAAGCCGGGCCCTGTTCCCAGGATTCTGGCGGGCAATCCTTGGCACTTGGGTTCAGCGGGATATGCGGGTTGATCTCCATCGGGTAGATCCGGCACACCAGTGGGCGCCGTTCATAGATGCGGCAAAGGTTGTCTTCGTCAAGATTCCGGCAGCGTCCAGCGTTATAGGCGGCAAAGGTGATTGCCACAAACGCCTCGGTAGTGCCGCTGGGCACGCTCACCGATCGGCGCTCGGCGTGCTCACGTTGTTGCAGGGGCAGGCCCAGGCCGGTGCCGAGGAAACCCTCGACCAGGACGATGACGTTACCGCCGTCCGCCGCCCAGCTACGGGCTTCTGCGAGGGTCAGGGGGACGTGATGGTCGCTGCAGCATTTGCCGCAACCTACGCAAGAAAACTGAGTGTTCATGGCGGATCTGTCACCAGGCTAGGTCAGAGGGCACGCTTGAGGGTGACGGGTTTTTTACCTCTATCGACCGCTCGGCACTCTGGAAGCAAGTTATGCGCCAGGGGTTGTCAGCCCTTGGGCACTGTGTCGCGCAGGACAAATCTCATACCGGCACTTTCATACAGTTGCCGGGCACGCAGGTTGCTTTCCAGCACCTTGAGGTCGACATAGGGTTCGCCGCGCTGCTTGAACACCTGGAAGCTGTGCAGTAACAAGGCGCGCCCCAGCCCCTGGCCCTGGGCGCAAGGGTGTACCGCAAGGTTCTTGATGAAGGCGCTGGTCCAGCACTGGGCGACACCGAGAATGCCGTCGGCGTTAATGGCGACCAGGCACAACGTCGGGTCGCACTCGGCATCGGTCACGAACTGTCGGCGCCATTCATCCAGGCTGGCGACACGGCCGCCGCCCTGGTCTTGAGTCATGCGCAACACGGCATGGATCGCCGGGGCCAATTCATCTCGGTAATGATCCAGCCGGGTATTCGCCGGCCACTGCGGGGCGGGCAGGCTGCCCGTGAGGTCGCGACGCAACAGCTGGAAATACTCGGCCACTGCTTACAGGCCCTTTTGCGCCACGGTTTGCGCGGCGATGACCAGGTACTTGGTCAACTCCGGGGAGGAGAACTTGGTGAGCACCGCATCGGCACCGGCCAGGCGGGCTTTCTCGCTGTTCATCGCGCTGTCCAGGGAGGTGTGCAACAGCACGTAGAGATCCTTGAAATCCGGGGTTTCGCGCAGGGTGCGGGTGAGGGCGTAGCCGTCCATCTCGGACATCTCGATATCCGACACCACCACATTGATCTGCTCGCCCGTGCCTTGCAGCTCCAGCAACACGTCGATGGCTTCCTTGGCGCTGCGCGCGGTGTGGCAGGTCAGGCCAAGGTTGCGCAGGGTGTGTACCGACTGCTGCAAGGCCACCTGGCTGTCGTCCACCACCAGGATGCGGGCGTTGCCGAGCACTTCGGCTTCTTCCATGGTCAGGTCTGTCGGCGCCGTTTCAATCGGTGCCGGGGCTATGCCGTGGATGACTTTCTCGATATCCAGCACCTGTACCAGGCCACCTTCCACTTGGGTTACCCCAGTGATAAACGCACGGTTGCCGCCGGAGCCGTAGGGTGGCGGGCGGATGTCGGTGGTCAGGCAATGCACGATCTTGCTCACTGCCTGCACATGCAAACCCTGTTTGGAGCGGCTGACATCGGTGACGATCAGGCAGCCGCCGTCCGGGTCTTGCAAGGGCATTTCACCGAGGGCGCGGCTCAAGTCGATCACCGACAGCGAGGTACCGCGCAAGGTGGCAATGCCTTTGACGTGCGGGTGGGACTCCGGCAGCTTGGTCAGCGGCGGGCAGGGGATGATTTCACTGACTTTCAACAGGTTGATGGCCATCAGCTTGCCGCTGCGCAGGGTAAAGAGCAGAAGCGAAAGTGAGTCTGCGCGGGCTTTGGTGGTGGACATAAAAACCTTCTGTGGATCAGGGATGACGATCTATACACCGTTATCGACCCTGGTCCCGAAAACTGTAGGAGCGAGCTTGCTCGCGAAGAACTTGAAAGCGCCGCGTTAAAACAGATTCTGCGCGTTATCGTTGACGTTTTTCGCGAGCAAGCTCGCTCCTACAGTGGGGCGGGGTATCAGCCCTTCCAGACCTGTGGGTTCACCAGGTCCTGCGGGCGTTGGCCCAGCAGGGCGCTGCGCAGGTTGTCCAACGCGCGGTTGGCCATGGCTTCGCGGGTTTCACCGGTGGCCGAACCGACGTGCGGCAGGGTCACGGCATTGCTCAACTGGAACAGCGGCGATTCGGCCAGCGGTTCCTTTTCATACACATCCAGCCCGGCACCGCGAATTTGCTGGGTTTGCAGGGCTTCGACCAGCGCCGGTTCATCCACCACCGGCCCACGGGAAATATTGATCAGGATCGCGCTGGACTTCATCAGGCCTAATTCGCGCGTGCTGATCAGGTGACGGGTCTTGTCGCTCAATGGCACCACCAGGCAGACAAAATCCGCCTCGGCCAGCAACTGGTCCAGGCTACGGAACTGCGCGCCCAGTTCTTGCTCCAGCGCGGTCTTGCGGCTGTTGCCGCTGTACAGGATCGGCATGTTGAAACCCAGGCGCCCACGCCGGGCCACGGCCGCGCCGATATTGCCCAGGCCGACGATGCCCAGGGTCTTGCCGTGTACATCGCAGCCAAACAATGGCGCGCCGACGCTGGCTTTCCATTGGCCGGCCTTGGTCCAGGCGTCCAGCTCGGCCACCCGGCGGGCGCTGCTCATCAGCAGGGCGAAGGCCAGGTCGGCAGTGCTTTCGGTGAGTACGTCAGGGGTGTTGGTGAGCATGATGCCGCGCTCGTTGAAGTACGGCACGTCGTAGTTGTCGTAGCCGACCGACACGCTGGACACCACTTCAAGCTTGCTCGCGCCTTCAAGCTGTTCACGGCCCAGCTTGCGGCCCACGCCGATCAAACCGTGGGCGTGGGGCAGGGCTTCGTTGAACTGCGCGTTGATATCACCCAGCTTGGGGTTGGGCACGATCACCTCGAAATCCTGTTGCAGGCGTTCGATCATCGGTGGGGTGATGCGGCTGAAGGCCAGGACAGTCTTTTTCATTGTAGAACTCCACTCAACGTGTGGGAGCTGGCTTGCCTGCGATGGCGGTATGTCAGTCACTATTGTATTGGCTGATCCACCGTCATCGCAGGCAAGCCAGCTCCCACAATGAATTTATAAGGGGTGGGAAGCAGCATTCCAAAGTCAGGTCGCCATGCGCGCGCCACCCAGGCCGCCGCTCAACTCATACGCCACCAGCTCCGCCTGGTGCGCTGCCAGAATTTCCGGCAACGAACCACGCAGGTACTCCACCCAGGTCTTGATCTTCGCATCCAGGTATTGGCGCGAAGGGTAGATGGCGTACAGGTTCAGTTCCTGGGAGCGGTAGGTCGGCATCACCCGCACCAGTGTGCCGTTGCGCAGCCCTTCGATGGCGGCATATACCGGCAACAGGCCGACGCCCATGCCGCTGGTGATTGCGGTTTTCATCGCGTCGGCCGAGTTGACCAGGAACGGCGAGCTGTTGATCGCCACGCTTTCCTGGCCTTCAGGCCCGTTGAAGGTCCATTTGTCCAGTTGGATCACCGGGCTGACCAGGCGCAGGCATGCATGGTTGAGCAAATCCTGCGGCTGCTGTGCACAGCCCTTGGCCTTGACGTATTCCGGTGAGGCACAGGCGATGCTGTAGGTGATGCCCAGGCGCTGGGACACGAACCCCGAATCCGGCAGTTCGCTGGCCAGCACTATGGACACGTCGTAGCCCTCGTCGAGCAGGTCCGGCACGCGGTTGGCCAGGGTCAGGTCGAAGGTCACGTCGGGGTGGGTGCGGCGGTAGCGGGCAATCGCGTCGATGACGAAATGCTGGCCGATGCCGGTCATGGTGTGCACTTTGAGCTGCCCGGCAGGGCGAGCGTGGGCGTCGCTGGCTTCGGCCTCGGCTTCTTCGACGTAGGCGAGGATCTGCTCGCAACGCAGCAAATAACGTTTGCCGGCCTCGGTCAGCGCTATACGCCGGGTGGTGCGGTTGAGCAAGCGGGTTTGCAGGTGGGCCTCAAGGTTGGAGACCGCGCGCGAGACATTGGCCGTGGTGGTGTCCAGTTGCACGGCGGCGGCGGTGAAGCTGCCGGCTTCGGCCACGCAACTGAAAGCGCGCATATTTTGCAAAGTGTCCATGGGGTGTTCTCAAGGGAGATAGCAAATTGTGACAGAAAGTAACGCCGTCCAGTGATCCCTACCAACGGATTATCGCCTGAACGGTAACAAAGATTCACAGGAATGCCAGCTTATCGTCCTCCTTGCCGCCGCCTAGAATTGCGCCACCTCTTGCGCAACACCCTCTCAGGAATTCGCTTGCCGTGCCGCGTCACATCAGCAGAGAGCTGAAGACTCTCAGTGTTTGGGCCTTATCGTTAGCCATCAGCGGCTGCATCGGAACCGGAGGAATCGCCCCCCAAGGCCACGCCCTCAACGCCAATACTTTGGCCACCGACGAAGCCATTCAAGACGCCGCCCAGGACGCCCACTGGCCCACCACCCAATGGTGGCAAGCCTACGGCGATCCGCAACTCAACCGCTGGGTCGAACTCGCCACCCAGAACAGTCCCAGCCTCGCCATGGCCGCCGCCCGCGTGCGGCAAGCGCGGGCGCTGGCCGGGGTGGCAGAGTCGGCAGAGTCGTTGCAGATCAACAGCGACACCACCCTCAAGCGTCACAATTGGCCGAAAGATCAGTTCTACGGCCCCGGCGAACTGAGCGGTGCCAACACCTGGGACAACAATTCATCCCTGGGTCTGAGCTACGCACTCGACCTGTGGGGGCGGGAAAGCAACAACACCGAGCGCGCCGTCGACCTCGCCCATATGAGCGCCGCCGAAGCGCGCCAGGCCCAGCTCGAACTGCAGAACAACGTGGTGCGCGCCTATATCCAGCTGTCGTTGCACTACGCCAATCGCGATATCGTCGCCGCCACTCTGGCCCAGCAACAGCAGATCCTCGACCTGGCCAACAAGCGCCTGGACGCCGGGATCGGCACCCACTTCGACGTCAGTCAGGCCGAAACCCCGCTGCCGGAAACCCATCGCCAACTGGATGCCCTGGACGAGGAAATCGCCCTGAGCCGCAACCAGTTGGCGGCGCTGGCCGGTAAAGGCCCGGGCGAGGGCGCGCAGTTGCAACGCCCGACGCTGGCCCTCGCGGTACCGTTGAAACTGCCTTCGAACCTGCCGGCGCAACTGCTCGGTCAGCGCCCGGATGTGGTCGCCAGCCGCTGGCAGGTGGCGGCCCAGGCCCGTGGCATCGATGTGGCCCACGCCGGTTTCTACCCCAACGTCGACCTGGTCGGCAGCCTCGGCTACATGGCTACGGGCGGCGGTATGCTGGAGTTCCTGGCCGGCAAGAAATTCAACTACAACGTCGGTCCGGCGATCACCTTGCCAATTTTTGATGGCGGCCGCCTGCGTGCTCAATTGGGCGAAGCCAGTGCCGGCTATGACATCGCGGTCGCCCAATACAACCAGACGCTGGTCAATGCGCTCAAGGGCATCAGCGACCAGTTGATCCGCCGTGAGTCCATGGACAAGCAGTCGGCTTTCGCCGCGCAGTCGGTGGCTTCGGCGCAGAAGACCTACGACATCGCCATGATCGCCTATCAGCGTGGCCTCACCGATTACCTCAATGTGCTCAACGCCCAGACCCTGCTGTTCCGTCAGCAACAGGTCGAGCAACAGGTGCAGGCGGCGCGCCTGAGTGCCCATGCCGAACTGGTAACGGCGTTGGGCGGCGGCCTCGGTGCCGGCGATGATGTGCCCCTGGCTACCAAGACCCTCCCGAGCAAGACCCCGGCGGCACTTGCCGTGTTCGACCACTGAGTAGGATTCGATGACTTCCTTGCCTGCACCGCTGCGCTGGCTGCATTCCCTTGAGTGGCGCCGTGGTTTTTACGATTGGGCACGCAGCGACGGCGTGACCTGGGTGTATATCTTCAAGGTGCTGGTCGCCGCATTCCTGACGCTGTGGCTGGCCATGCGCCTGGAACTGCCGCAACCGCGCACTGCGATGATCACCGTGTTTATCGTGATGCAGCCCCAGAGCGGCCAGGTGTTCGCCAAGAGTTTCTACCGTTTCCTCGGCACCCTGGCAGGCTCGGCGGTGATGGTGCTGTTGATCGCCTTGTTTGCACAGAACACCGAACTGTTCCTCGGTGCGCTGGCGATCTGGGTGGGCATTTGCACCGCCGGCGCTACGCGCAACCGCAACTTCCGCGCCTATGGGTTTGTGCTTGCCGGCTACACCGCCGCGATGGTTGGTCTGCCGGCGCTGGCCCACCCGGATGGTGCCTTTATGGCAGCGGTGTGGCGAGTGCTGGAAATCTCTCTGGGGATTCTGTGCTCGACAGTGGTCAGCGCGGCTATCCTGCCGCAGACCTCCAGCGCCGCCATGCGCAACGCGCTGTACCAGCGCTTCGGCGTGTTCGCGCTGTTCGTCACCGACGGCCTGCGCGGGCGCAGTCAACGCGAAGGGTTCGAGGCCAGTAACGTGCGCTTTATCGCCGAAGCCGTGGGCCTGGAAGGGCTGCGCAGCGTCACCGTATTCGAAGACCCGCACATGCGCCGACGCAACGGGCGGCTCAGTCGCCTCAACAGCGAATTCATGAGCATCACCACGCGCTTCAACGCCTTGCACCAGTTGCTTGAACGCTTGCGTGCCGATGAGGCCGATCATGTGGTCGCAGCGATCAAGCCCGGCCTGCAGGACCTGGCCGAAGTGCTCGACAGCTTCTCCGGTCGCGCCCTCACCAGCCCGGACGCCGCGCGCCTGGTCAATCAACTGAGCGCCTACAAGGACGACCTGCCCGCCAAGGTGCGCAGCCTGCGGGCGAGCTTCCAGAACGGTAACCCCATCGAGGCCGAGCAGCTGGACTTTCATACCGCCTACGAGCTGCTGTACCGCTTTGTCGACGACCTGCACAACTACGCACAAACCCACGCCTCACTGGCTGATCACCGCCATGCGCGGGAAGACTGGCACGAAGCCTATACGCCAAAAACCAACTGGCTGGCCTGCGCCGCCGCCGGGGTGCGGGCCTCGTTTATCCTGATCGTGCTGGGCAGTTACTGGGTAGCCACCGCCTGGCCCAGCGGCGCGACCATGACCCTGATCGCGGCGGCCACGGTGGGCCTCTCCGCTGCCACACCCAACCCCAAGCGCATGGCGTTCCAGATGGCCTGCGGCACCTTGATTGGCGCCTTGGTCGGCTTTGTCGAAATGTTCTTCGTGTTCCCCTTGATCGATGGCTTCCCGCTGCTGTGCGTGATGCTCGCACCGGTGATCATCTTCGGTGCTTTCCTCTCCTCCCGCCCGCAGTACGCCGGTGTCGGCGTGGGCCTGTTGATTTTCTTCAGCACCGGCTCGGTGCCGGACAACCTCACGGTCTACAACCCTTACACCTTTATCAACGACTACATCGCCATGGTCATCGGCATGTTGGTGTGCGCGGCGGCAGGGGCGATCATCCTGCCGCCCAACAGCCGCTGGCTGTGGCGCCGCCTGGAGCAGGACCTGCGTGAGCAGGTGGTGTATGCGATCAGCGGTAAGCTCAAGGGCCTGGCGTCGAGTTTTGAAAGCCGTACCCGCGACCTGCTGCACCAGGCTTATGGCCTCGCGGCCGGCCAGCCGCAGGTGCAACGCGACCTGTTGCGCTGGATGTTCGTGGTGTTGGAGGTCGGTCACGCAATCATCGAGTTGCGCAAGGAACAGGCGATTCTGCCGGTGCATCCGGCCTATGCCGAGTCCCAGCCGTGGCGCCAGGCGATCCGCGTGATGGGCCGTTCGCTGGTGCGGTTGTTCCTGCAACCCAGCGCCAGCAACCTGGAGCGCGGCTTGATCGCCGTCGACCATGCGATCAGCCGCGTGCAGGCCACCGACGAACCTTTCGCCCCGCACTTCGATACCTCAGCCCTGCGCCGGGTGAAGAGCTACCTGCACTTTATCCGCACCTCGTTGCTCGACCCGCAATCGCCACTGGCGGCCCTCAAAGGAGCCTCGAATGCCCCGTGAAATCGCATTCCACGGCATCTATATGCCGACCATGACCCTGATGTTCCTGATCGCCGCCGGGCTGGCCTGGGCGATTGATCGCTTTCTGGCCGGGTTCGACCTGTACCGGTTTTTCTGGCACCCGGCGCTGTTGCGCCTGAGCCTGTTCGCTTGCCTGTTCGGCGCCCTGGCGCTGAGCGTCTACCGTTGAGAATGCCCCGATGAAAAAGTTTTTCAGCCTGCTCGCGACCTTGCTGGTTCTGGCTTTGGCGATCTGGATTGGCCGCACGTTGTGGGTGCACTATATGCAAACGCCATGGACCCGCGATGGCCGCGTGCGTGCCGACATTATTAACGTCGCGGCGGACGTTACCGGCGAAGTGGTAGAGGTGCCGGTACGCGATAACCAGCTGGTGAAAAAAGGCGACCTGCTGATGCAGATCGACCCCGAGCACTACCGCATCGCGGTCAAGCAGGCGCAATCGCTGGTGGCTTCACGCAAGGCCACCTGGGAGATGCGCAAGCTCAACGCCCACCGCCGCGCCGACCTCGACGCCCTGGTGATCTCCAGGGAAAACCGCGACGACGCCAGCAACATCGCCGACTCGGCCCTGGCCGATTACCAGCACGCCCTGGCGCAACTGGAAGCTGCCGAACTCAACCTGAAACGCACCCGCGTGCTGGCGGCGGTGGACGGCTACGTCACCAACCTCAACGTGCATCGCGGCGATTATGCGCGCATCGGTGAAGCGAAGATGGCGGTGGTGGATATGAATTCGTTCTGGGTCTATGGCTTCTTTGAAGAAACCAAGTTGCCCCACGTCAACGTCGGGGATAAAGCCGATATGCAATTGATGAGCGGCGAAACCCTCAAGGGCCATGTGGAGAGCATCTCCCGTGGTATCTACGACCGCGACAACCCCGAGAGCCGCGAGCTGATTGCCGATGTGAACCCGACGTTCAACTGGGTGCGTTTGGCCCAGCGTGTGCCGGTGCGGATTCATATCGATGAAGTGCCGGAGGGCGTGTTGTTGGCGGCAGGGATTACCTGCACCGTGATCGTCAATCCAACACAAAACTAAACTGTGGGAGGGGCATGAGTATCTACATAACTTTTCGGTACACCGGCGGGACCCAGTGGGAGGGGGCTTGCCCCCGATGGCGGCCTGACAGCCGACCAGGATGTTGGATCAGACCGAGTACATATCCGTTATTTGGGTAACGGCTGCTATTGGTTCCGCTTTTACAGCGGGTCACTTTGGAAAAGAGCCCCAAAGTAACCAAAGGGCTCTTGCCCCACCACTCGGCACCTCGCTTAGGCTCGGTGTGCCCGTAATCCGCCATGGATTTGGGGGGCCGCCGCCACGCGCCATCCATGTCGCGGGGCGGCTAAACCGGCATCCCTGCCGGTTTACCCCCCAAATCCCTGTCGAATTCCGGCCAGCGTGGTTTAACGGGGCGCCTAAGATCAAAAGCAGATCAAGAGCAAGAGCGGCTCGCTTCGCATCGTGGTTACCATTGGCGACTACAAAATTGTGTAGATATCTATGCTCATCGGGGGCAAGCCCTCTCCCACATTCAGGCCCGCGTTAAGCCTTGATGAACGTCTCATGCAAGTGACGCCACAAAAGCGCACCACTGGCCTGCTTCTCGAACACCACCGTGGCGCGGCGATCTGTCTGGGTGCCACTGTCATCCAGCTGATGCTCGCGATACGTCACCGTGGCTCCCCGCGCATGACGATCAATCCCGGTCATTTCACTCAAGGTGATTTTCAACCCCGGCCGCATCCCACCCAGGCGCGTGAACAACGCATTGACCCCGGCCCTGTTGACCCGCGTACCGGTGGCCGGCGCGACCATGCTGAACTCCGGTGAGAAGCGCGCCAGCAGATTTTGCAGCGTGCCCTCAGGCGCAACGCCGGCAAACCACTGCTCGATCTCGACATGAGTCTGGATCACTTCTTCAAAAAAATCGCTGTAGTCAATCATGGTTGGGCTCGCTGCAAGGGTGAAGCAGCCTGCGTACCTTGGACGCATCCAGACGCAGCACTGCGAAAAGCGGCAACAGGGTCAGAGCTGCCGCTATCGTGAAGGTTATGGCGAAGGAATCCAAGGTCGACAGTACTGCACTGAGCAAGGCGGCGCCCACGCAGAAGCTCACTTGGCGGTTCATGTTCCATAACGCGCTGGCGTGGCCCATGCGCTCGGCGGGAATATCCAGAAAGGCCAGGGTCTGTGCGGTGCTGCTGCACAGGCTGCCGCCCAGGCCCATCAAGATGTAGGCCGCAATCATCAGCGCCGGCTCGTTGAGCAACAGGATGCCGCCGCATTGCAGCGCCATGCCCGCCACCAGCAAGGGTTTCGGGCCACAACGATTGAAGAGTTGCTTGCTCAGGTAGATCGCCACGGCCGAGGCCAATGCCCACGGCAACATGAGCGCGCCGGTTTGGGTGGCGTCATACCCCAGGCCGCGCACATAAAGGATGGCGATCAGGCTGGTGCCGATAAATACCCCGGGAATGCACAGGTAGACCAACATCGCCACGCGTAGCATCGGGCTGGCGGCCTGTTTGAACATACTGCCCAGGTCCAGGCGCGGGCGCACGGTGGAAGGCACATCGGGTTTTATCCACAGCAGCGCCAGCATCAGGGTCACCAGCGCCAGAGGCAGGTTGGCGTAGAAAATCCAGCGCCAGGACAGGCTGTCGACAATCACCCCACCCAGCGCCGGGGACAATGCCGGTACCAGCAATGCCACCGCCATGACCCGCGCGGTCAACTGGCTGCGCTCGGCCGCGGGAAAGTGTCGGTAAGCCATGGCTTGCCCCACCGGAATCAACAAGCCGCCGCCGAGCCCCTGCACAGCGCGCCAGCCAATCAACGCGTCGATGGAGCCGGCCTGGCCGACCATCACCGATGCCCCGGCAAACAGCAGCAGGCTGGTGGCGATCAGGGTGCGCTCGCCCATGAGCGCCGCCAGCCACACACTCAAGGGAATAATCACCGTCAGCCCGAGCATGTAGGCATTACTGATCCATGCCAATTGGGTGACCGAGGCGTGCAGTTCACGGGCGATGTCCGGGTAGGCGACGGTGGCGACAAACATGTTCACCAGATCCAGGGCAAAGCCCAGTAGAAAGATCCAGGCGATTTTCGAGCGGTAGGTCATGAACGCGATCCTGCGAATGAAGCGGGCAGGGTAGGCGGCAAGCAGGGTTTGAGATACGCCGGTTTGACTGTTAGTTTGTCAAAAATATTTTGACAAAGGAGGGTGGGCCCATGGTCAGTCTGGATCGATTCGACACCTTCAAGGCCGTGGTCGAGGCCGGCTCGCTCACGGCCGCCGCGGATCTGCTCGGCCAGACCCGCGCCGTGGTCAGCTTCAACCTCAAGCGCCTGGAGGCGGAGCTGGGCGTCACCCTGCTGACCCGCAACACCCGCCAACTGGCGCTCACTGATGCCGGCGAACGCTTCTACCTGCGCTGCACCCGCATGCTTGAAGAGGCCCGTTTGGCGGTGGAAGAAGCCCGTTCTGAACACGCACAACTCAAGGGCACCCTGCGCATCACCACCACCGTCGAATATGCCCTGGCCGTGGTCGCCCCGGCGGTGGAAGCGTTTCGCCGCCTGCACCCGGACCTGAATATCCACTTATCCACATCCTCCACCCACGCCGATTTGATCTCCGAGCGTTTTGACGTGGCGATTCGCCTGGGGCGCTTGCTGGACTCCAATCATCGGGCGGTGCAGTTGTCGACGTTTGAAGTATTCGCCGTCGCCGCGCCAGCGTTTACGGGCGTTCAGACCCTGGATGAGTTGGAGCAGGTGCCCAGGCTGGGCCATGGTCGCTTGACTGAGTTGAGCGTGACGGATCCAGCAGGTAGCCAATATCAATATCGCGCCGGGCCTGCCGCGTTGGTAGCCGATAGTGCGGCGGTGCTCCAAGCGTTTGCCGTGCGCGGTCACGGTGTGGCGATTTTGCCGCAATGGCTTGTGCAGGCGGACCTGGAGGCCGGACGCCTGGTGCGCGTACTGGCGGACCATCGCTTCGCGCCTCAAGGGGTCTACGCGATGTATCCGGATACCCGGCATTTGCCGCTTAAGGTGCGGGCGTTTATTGATTTTATGAAGGGTTAGAGTTTACCGCCCAACCCAAAACGCTTCTTCAACACCTTCTCCAGCAACCCCTTGGGCAACAGCGCCGCCATCAATGGCAACGCCCGGCTGCCATTGCCCGACCTTAGCAGACGCGGTGGCTGCGCTTGCTGCACGGCCTTGAGCACATCCGCCGCAAACTCACCGGCTGGGGTGGGTTTGTCCTGGGAAGCCTGGCTGCGCGCCCGAATGCCTTCGCGCAACGGCCACCAGGGTGATGTTTCGTTGATCAATAATTCGGCCTGGGCCCCGGCATTCTTCGCAAAATGGGTATTGATCGCACCGGGCTGCACTTCCATCACCCGCACGCCAAACGGTGCCAGTTCCATGCGCAGGGCATCGCTCAAGGCATGGACAGCGGCTTTGGATGCGCAGTAGGCGCCGGCGAACGGCGTCACTAATACGCCGGAAACACTGCCGATGTTCACCACCAGGCCCTTGCTGCGACGCAAGGCCGGAAACAGCGCCTGGGTCACGCCGACGATGGAAAACACATTGGTTTCGAATTGGCGTCGCATCGCCTCGGCGCCGCCGTCGAGCAACGGGCCCATGGCACCGTAGCCGGCGTTGTTGATCAGTACATCCAGCTCGCCCCACTGTTCGGACAATCGTTTCAGGGCGGCGCTGTCGTTGACGTCCAGTTGCACGGCATTAAAGCCTGCAGCGGTAAGCGCGGCGACGTCATCGGGCTGGCGGGCGCTGGCCCACACGTTGAAGCCTGCGGCTTTGAACGCGTCGGCGAGGGCGCGGCCGATGCCGCTGGAGCAACCGGTGATCAGTACGTTGGGCATGCATCATTCCTTTGTCAGTCCGAGAAACTGCCTTGCAGGTGCTCGGCGCGAAATTCCAGGGTTTGCGGGCGATAGCCGGGGCGCAGTGGCGGTGTGGGCAGGCAATCGTCCCAGGTGGCTCCGGCCTGCAATTCACCGGGGCCGCGATAGCGTGGGGCGGCATAGACATTGTCGGCCAGGTTGACCGTGTCGCCCGGCGCGTAGGCGGCCACGCGCCAGCGCAGTTCGGTCAACGGCACGTCGTTGCCGTTGTTCAGGGTCAATTTCAGTGGGCGGTCGGCCGGGCAGTCCTGCGGGGCGTAGCTGATGCGCAACTCAAGGCGTGCCAGTTGCGCGGCTTCGCGGTTGTCCAGCCACACCACCCAGACGGCGACGAAACCCAGGCCGACGGCAGCCGCCAGCGAAACCGGCAGCGCCTTGGCCGGGTAGCGCAGCAACAGGATCAGCCAGGTAATGATCAGGAGAACGCCAAAGAACATGGAGACCACCTCGAATGGGGAACGAGCATCCTAACTTAAGCGTAGGCGGGATTGGTTACCTTGAGTGCTGTGGTGGTCGTGCGGGCCTCGTCGGGAGCAAGCCCCCTTTGTGAACACATTCAAATGTGGGAAGGGGCTGTACGCAAAGCAGGTGTTATTCACTTCAATCAATAGGACCGTACAGTGCCCTGGTACCTGGTCTTGCATTTTCAGCAGAGCTCACAGCGATCTGCTACTTGAACTTACATTCCTGGCAGGAACCGGAGCGCATTGAACGTCCACTTATCTGACGACCTACAGGGAGGTAGCGGCGACGTTCAACTCTTCTATGTAAGGTTCATTCATGTTTGCAGCGACCGAAAACTCGACCCACCTTTCTCCCCCGCAAAGCGTTGTTGCCCAAAACGCGTTTGCCACCCAAACCGATATTGCCGTTGAAACATCTGCGCAACCCCCTGTTCACCTGCCACCGGTATTGACCTACGCGCCGGATGGTATTCCTCTTCCCACCTCGACCGGCATACCCCCGGCCAGGCTCGAATACCCAGGGCTCATGCAGCATTTCAAGGTTACCAATCAGGAGGCGTTTGTCACCCAGCACGCCCTTCAATCCCGCGACATGCAGCGTTTGCACGGTGAGCAACCGAGCTTCCAGGACTTCCTGCGTCAGCAAGTGGACCAAATGTTTCCGTACATGTCGACCCTGAAGCCACAAGACCTGGTCTTCAAGCGCTGGGTCGAGCAGGACGATGGCTCTATCAAAACACTGTCGTCCGAGCCGGTGCTGGACGCCTTGAACAGGAAGGTTGCGAACTTGCTGGCCAATCCCGACAAGCAGCCCAAAGCAGACGACGTTGAACAGTCCGGCATTTTTACCCGTGCCACGGACACCAGCCCGAGCACCCTCGTCACGCCACAGTTGACCCTGGATACGATTGCCCAGCGCATCGTCACGCAGTTTCCTATGGCCCTTCAAACCTTCTGGACAACCCCCCGCCCGACGTTGAAAGACCCTCAGGTTCTACAGGCCCCTCAAGACCAGTTGTTGACCTTGCACAAGCAACAACTGTCGACGCTGGCGGCATTGCGCGTAAGCGATGGAACCCTCAGTGCGGCGAGCAAGCGGTTGATCGACGCAGCACTGCAATACCCTGCGTTGGCTGAACGGGAAGCTGCCTTCCCCAATGGCGCACGCCCTGGTGTCTACCCGCTTACCATTGATGATGGTACCGAGCGGGGAGCCTTGATGGCGGGCTGCTTCCTGATCACCAGCACCGACGGTTCCGGGGCCATGCCCCCTGTCTGGACCAAAGGCCGAACCTTGGCACTCGATGAGACGAATGGGCCGGTCGTGCTGTACACCCCGGGTGAGGGCTTCGAGCAGTTTGCGACGCCAGCCCTGGCGCGCCAGGCGATTGCAGCGCGCCTTGATGAGGGGGGCGCCGACGCGGACCTACTGTTGCAAACGCTGCCGTTGTCGTTACAAAACAAGTCGGAGCCGCCTTCTGGTGACGATGTGATGTTGAGCGCCGAACCCTTGACGGGGGATGTGCTGGCCGAGGGCATCCCCTGGATGCTCAAGCGTCAGCAGGAGGAAGTCGTTGCGAATCTCGCCCGGGTATCGACAGAGCCGGGAGCACTCAAGCGCATGGATGATGCCGCTGACTGGTCGTACCTGCTCACTGGCGACAACGCCATGGCGGCGCGGGATGAACAACTGGCTGACAAGCTGGCCCCCGAGTGGCTGAAAAACCTGAGCCCGAACCAGGAAGCGTTGTTTGATTACCTGGAACACTCCGAAGCCCGCAGTGCAAATGCGCTGGCGTCATCGCTGGCAACCCTTCCTTCTCTGGGCAGCTTTTCCCGCGACCGGATGAACGAAGCGATCAAACGGCAGTTCCCCGATGCACAGGTCGATGCGGACAAGCTGATGGTGCGGGTGAAAACCAGGTCCAATCCTCACACTGGCGGGCAAAGCAGCAGTCATACGCTCACCGTCAAGCACCACCGGGTATCGTTGACTGATCTGGCGCTGAAAAACCCCAGTGAGTTTCCAGCGGTCCAGCACGGCCACTTCACCCAGCTCACCTTCGAACTGCCGTTGACCGATACTCACGGCAAGCCTCTGTTGGGCGACGATGGCAAGCAGGTCGTCCTGGATACCGACCAGCTCAAGGCGTTGGTCAACACTGCCGATGTAGGAGGAGCCTATACCGAGCTGCTTAAACAGGAGTTGGCCACGGATGCCCCGTCGGGTGCCGCCGACGACGTCCGCAAAGCGTGGAAAACCCATCTGAGCGACATGCTGGATAAAGAGGCTTTTCTCGCTGCACTCAACCCGAATAGTTACAACATAGACGCTACCCAAGACACCAGCACCAAGCGAGGGGCGCAGTGGGTCGCGGCTGTTCTTGACTACCCGGACCCGGCTGACCGGCCTCTGGTGGATGGGAAAAAAATTGTCACCAATGCCCTTGTCCAGCGTGGGTTGCCGGTTCAGGGAGCGATGGTGATTGGCAATGACACCGACGCGTCGCTGGTGCTGTGCACGCCGAATGCGCCCGATGGCGTGTGTTTTCGCGAGGTGGCGGATCTGGACGCCTTGAACGCCTTGATGGCGAAAAAGGAGTGGCGGCTCTACACCGCAAGCAGGACGTCACCGGTCGATAAAAACGACGTGGTTAAAGCCGGCGAGGCGATCAAGGCACGCACATTCGATCCGACAAATAACCCATTACGCACGCTGGATGCGCTCGTCACTGCACTCAAATTGACGGACGCTCCCGTGACACTCAAGCCCTTCGATGGCAACTTTCAGGATGAGCTGTACAAGCAGAAAGTAAAGTTACTCATCGATCACGCGGACCACCAAAGCGTCAGCAGCGCAGAGGTCGCGTATCAATCGAAAATCAACAAAGTTCAGTTCGGCGTTGAGGTGGCCTCCATCTTCCTCGACTTGTTGCCAGTACTCGGAAAAGGCATCTCCCTGGGGGTTCGCTTAGGAAAGGCTGGAGTGACGGCCTTGCGCGCCAATGCCCGAATCTTGCCCCGGCTGCTCAAAAGCCCGGGCGCCATGCGTGCGGTCTACTCGGATTTCACGATGGCCGCCTCTGGTATTCCCAATGTGAGTGCTGTGCCGTTGCGGCCGGTGTTCAGAAGCCCGGTGGTCCCGCCGGCCCCTCCAGTCATCGTCAGAGCACCAACGGCTGGTACGAGTCCAAACCTTAATCTAAGCGCCTTCTCCGTGTCGGAAGATGTCATCAAAGGCCGCATTTTGAGGCCAGACGGTACCTATAACGTGGGCAATGATTTTTACGTGCGCTTTACCGACAGTACCGGGGTCAACAAGGTATATCAGATTGATTCGGCCTTCCACGCACGTGACGGACGGGTCGCTGTCGTGGATCCTCATGCGCCATTGACGACGTCGAAGCTCTACAGGGTTCAAGCATTTCTGCAGTATGCAGGGAACGGTGAGTGGCGTTTGAGCCGATTGCCGGGCGGGGTTCCAACTGCTACGGGGACATCCCGGCCGAGCAAGCGCCCGTTTGACCAAGGCAACTCTTCAGCCAGTGTCGGCACGAATAACGCGACAAGCGGTCAAGCAGCCAATAAGCGACCGAGAGTGCCGGAAAGCTTTCCGGGTGAAAAAGCGCTGATGGATCCACCGGTAAAAGGTCAGAATGTTTTTTATCACTACACCGGGAAAGATTCTTATCACGCAATCATGGGTGAGAGAGCCCTTGCTTCTTCAAGGTCAGATTTTAAAGGTCAACTTCGGCCCCAAGGTAAAGCCAGGCATTACTTTACGGACTTGGCACCAGGAGATATGCCGACCAGACAGATTTCCGAAACCATCTTTGGGAAGCGTCAATATGGTAATGCGCTGGATAAAATGTCGCACTACTATGAAGTCAATACGTCGGGGTTGAAAGTTATCCAAAGCCCTGATAATCCACATATTTTTTATGTGGATACGCCGTTTGCAATTCCTTTGCGGTACCCAGCTGGTCCTGACGGTGCAATGGTCCATCGCGTTATTTCTCAAGGTAAAACACCGATATAAAATATAAGCCCATGGCATTGGCCGGTATTGGGTAAGGGCCAATGATGGCTTTGAATTGACCACAAGGCCCCCAACAAAAAGCCCCCACCCAACCCACTGCGGATAGGGGACGCAATGGGCTGGGTGAGGGCTTCTTGTACGACTGTTTTATTGCGCGATAGTTTTCACCGACACGCCACGTTCAACCGGCGTCGAGCGCCCGTAGATATCTTCGAAACGCTCGATATCGTCTTCGCCCAAATAGCTGCCCGATTGCACTTCGATGATCTCCAGCGGGATCTTGCCCGGGTTGCGCAGGCGGTGCACCGAGGCGATCGGGATGTAGGTGGACTGGTTCTCGCAGAGCAGGAACACATTCTCGTCGCAGGTGACTTCGGCGGTGCCGCTG
>Ga0308170_10001314_pt1 | contig 24478 bp, 21 predicted proteins | sample PhyBR2_2_FD_202136 | JGI IMG/M metagenome (GOLD analysis project Ga0308170, IMG submission 202136) | Phyllosphere microbial communities from UC Gill Tract Community Farm, Albany, California, United States - DLSLSB.R2 | ecosystem: Host-associated > Plants > Phyllosphere > Unclassified | place...
CCTGCCGATCGACGGCATTGCCGCCTACGACCAGGCGGTCCAGACCTTGCTGTTCGGCAAGGATTCGCCGCTGATCGCTGCCGGCCGGGTTATCACCACCCAGGCCGTGGGCGGCACAGGTGCATTGAAGATCGGCGCCGACTTCCTCAAGCAATTGCTGCCTGACGCCGTCGTGGCCATCAGCGACCCAAGCTGGGAAAACCACCGCGCCCTGTTCGAAACTGCCGGTTTCCCGGTGCAGAACTATCGCTACTACGACGCCGCCACCCATGACGTGAACCGCGTCGGCCTGCTGGAAGACCTCAACGCCCTGCCCGACCGCTCGATCGTCGTGCTGCATGCCTGCTGCCATAACCCGACTGGCGTGGACTTGAGCCCCGAAGACTGGAAAAACGTGCTGGCCGTGGTCAAGGCCAAGAACCACATCCCGTTCCTGGACATGGCCTACCAGGGCTTTGGCGCCGGCATCGAAGAAGACGCCGCGGCCGTGCGCCTGTTCGCTGAGTCGGGCTTGACCTTCTTTGCCTCCAGCTCCTTCTCCAAGTCGTTCTCCCTGTACGGCGAGCGCGTCGGTGCCCTGTCGATCGTCAGCGAATCGAAAGAAGAAAGCGCCCGCGTGCTGTCCCAGGTCAAGCGCGTGATCCGCACCAACTACTCCAACCCACCGACTCACGGCGCAAGCATCGTTGCCGCCGTACTCAACAGCCCGGAGCTGCGGGCCCAGTGGGAAGCCGAACTGGCCGAAATGCGCCTGCGCATTCGCGGCATGCGCAACCAGATGGTGGACATGCTGGCCAAGGCCGCGCCAGGCCATGACTTCAGCTTCGTGGCACGCCAGAGCGGCATGTTCTCCTACTCCGGCCTGACCGTTGAACAAGTGACGCGTCTGCGCAACGAGTTCGGCATCTACGCCCTGGACACCGGCCGCATCTGCGTGGCCGCGCTGAACCAGAACAACATCGAGGCGGTGACCCAGGCGATTGTCCAGGTGATCTGAAGGTCGCCGGGATGAAAAACGGGAAGCCATGGCTTCCCGTTTTTTTTGGAGCTTTCGTATCCGGCGAGGCTACAACTCACTCGCCCGCTGACTCGCCGCATCGTCATAGACGACATACAACGACTCGGCGACCTGGCTCTTGATGGCCTTGGTGCTTTCCAATCCCAGGACAAACCCTTCGGCCTTGCCCCCGGCACGGTTCAGCTCTTCGGCGGAGCTGGCCTGGGTGATGGCGTCGTAAAGCTTCTCGGCGTGCGGCCCCACGCCCTTGGGCAAGCTGATATGTGCGGTGCTCATGGAGACACCTCGGTGCCACTGGCTGTGTGGAGCGGTAACAGATGGTTCATGGCGCGTACCTGTGCTGGCGAATGGCCGTCAGCGCGTACCGCCACTTCCGGGCGGCCATGGTAGCCCTCTCGAGCGGTGACGGTAACCGTCAAATTGCGAATCAATGGGCATCGGCCATGGGAATCTGCCGGCCGGCATTAGAAGCTTGACTTCTCTTTTCCAATCAGTAACATACGCGTCATTCCGCGATAGCTCAGTTGGTAGAGCAAGTGACTGTTAATCACTGGGTCCCTGGTTCGAGTCCAGGTCGTGGAGCCATACAGCAACACATCAAGCCCCTGAATCGAAAGATTCAGGGGCTTTTTTGTGGGCGAAAACCAACCGGTGGCCGTATCAGCCTGTCCGAGGTCGCTGCCGGAACATTAATCTGGCGCCAAAAAGGCATTATGGTCTGAATCCTGCTTTCTTTTTTCGACAACCCAAGCTGTCACTTGAGCGTCATGGCCGTGCCGCAAGCTGGCGCTGTCCGTCAACAACAGCTTCATAAAAACAAGGACGAAGGTATGCCTACACAAAACCCCCACCGCATCGTTGGCCTGTGCACCTCCAGCAAGGTGTACAACGCGCTGACCGAACTCAAGCACCTGGAAGGCCATCGCAGCGCCAAGTTCCTCTCGCTGCTGGCGGAAAACCTGGTACGCAAGGGCCTGCTCAACGAGCAGGAAGTGGTGCACATGCTCGACCTTGTGGTCGATTGAGCGACGTCGATTCCTACTATTGAGGCGGTTGATTTTTCCTCGTCCCGGCGGAGCCGTAAGGTAACCCCATCGATTGATGGAGGTTTCCCATGTCCAAGGTTCAAATCATGTCTGTCATTGGCAGCGCAGTCCCCGCCCCACTCCGGGACCGCGGTTTGCTTGCCTGCTGGTATCTGGTGCAGGACGGCGTGACCATCAGCGGCCCGCTGACTTCCCTGCCCGCCGCCCAGGCCTTGTCGCAGCGCATCGGGCCCTACGTGCTCAGCGCCTAGGGCAGTTGTATCCGTGGCGTGCTTTCGACAAACAAGGCCCAACACGACATGAACAGCGCGGCGATCAGCGGCCCGATCACGAAGCCGTTCAACCCGAACACCGCCAGCCCGCCCAGGGTCGAGATGAGCACCATGTAATCAGGCATCTTGGTGTCCTTGCCCACCAGTATCGGACGCAGCAGGTTGTCCACCAGGCCAATCACGAACACCCCGAACAGCGTCAGCACCACGCCTTGCCAGATGGCCCCGGACAGCAGGAAATACACCGCCACCGGCGCCCAGACAATACCCGCCCCTACCGCAGGCAACAGTGACAGGAAGGCCATCAGCACGGCCCAGGGCAACACCGTCTCGATCCCCAGAATCCAAAAGATCAGCCCGCCCAGTGCCCCTTGGGTGATAGCGACCAGCAGGTTGCCCTTCACCGTCGCTCGCACCACCCGGTTGAATTTCAGTTGCAGGCGACGCTTCTGGTGCTCGGCCAGGGGAACCGCCGAACGCACCTTGCGCACCAGTTCGGCACCATCGCGCAGAAAGAAAAACAGCAGATAGAGCATCACGAAGAAGCTGACCAGGAACTGGAACGTCCCCTGTCCGAAACTGAAGGCCTGGGTGGCGAAGAATTCGCTGCCCTGCATCGCGCTCTTGACGATCTTGTCCCGCAACCCATTCAAGTTGCCCAGGCCGAAGCGGTCCAGCAGATGCTGGAAGTACGGCGGCAAGGCATCCTTGAAGCGGGCCAGGTAATCGGCGATGTCCAGCTCGCCGCTTTCCAGGCTCTTGTAGAGCGCCGCGCCTTCTTGGACCAGCAGGGTGCTGATGACAATCACCGGCAAAATCGCGATGACCACGCAGACGCTCAAGGTGAGCAGCGAGGTGACGTTGCGGTGCCGGCCGAATTTCAATTGCAGGCGGCGCTGCATGGGCGCAAAGACGATACCGAGGATGACTGCCCAGAACACCGCGCCGTAGAACGGCAAGAGGATCCAGATGAAGGCGATGGTGACCAGCACCAACAGCAACATCTGGGATTTATTTTGCAGCATCTTTCGGTTCATCAGCTTTCCATGTCCAGGGGCGGGATATGTATTAGTCCGCCCGGACCCGCCGGAGTGCCCTCGCATCTGCATCCGGTATTGATCCACGTCAATCTGGCCCGGCCCACCTTGGCGTACCCTCGGCGCTTTTGCGACCCCGACGCCACCATGACCTTCGCCGCCCCCGAACTGCTCGCTCCCGCCGGCACCCTGAAAAATATGCGTTATGCCTTCGCCTATGGCGCCGATGCGGTGTACGCCGGCCAGCCGCGCTACAGCCTGCGGGTACGCAACAATGAATTCGACCACGCGAACCTGGCCCTGGGCATTCGCGAGGCCCAGGCCATGGGCAAGCGTTTCTACGTGGTGGTGAACATCGCGCCGCACAATGCCAAGCTGCGCACGTTTCTCAAGGACCTGGAGCCGGTGATCGCCATGGCGCCGGACGCATTGATCATGTCCGACCCGGGGCTGATCATGTTGGTGCGCCGGCATTTCCCGCAGATGCCGATCCACCTGTCGGTGCAAGCCAACACAGTGAACTGGGCGAGCGTCGAGTTCTGGCAGCAACAGGGTTTGAGCCGGATCATCCTGTCGCGGGAACTGTCCCTGGAGGAGATCGCCGAAATTCGCCAGCAGGTGCCCGCCATGGAGCTGGAAGTGTTCGTCCACGGCGCGCTGTGCATGGCCTATTCCGGACGCTGCCTGTTGTCCGGTTACCTGAACAAGCGCGACGCCAACCAGGGCAGTTGCACCAATGCCTGTCGCTGGAAGTATTCGGCGCAACCGGCGATGGAAAACGCCGTGGGCGACATCGTGCACACCTATCAACCCGAGCCGACCCTGGGCCTGGGCGCGCCCACCGAGCAAGTGTTCCTGCTTCAAGAAGCGAACCGCCCGGACGAGTCGATGCCGGCCTTCGAAGACGAACATGGCACCTACATCATGAATGCCAAGGACCTGCGCGCCGTCCAGCACGTAGAGCGCCTGGCCCGCATGGGCGTGCATTCACTGAAGATCGAAGGCCGGACCAAATCGCACTTCTATTGCGCACGCACCACCCAGGTGTATCGCCGCGCCATCGATGACGCGGTGGCCGGTCGGGAATTTGACCGCACCCTGATGAACGACCTGGAGTCCCTGGCCCAGCGCGGCTACACCGAAGGTTTCCTGAGGCGCCACGTGCATGATGAATACCAGAACTACCAGAACGGCAGCTCGGTGTCGGAGCGCCAGCAGTTCGTCGGCGAACTGACCGGCGAACGGCGCGAACGCCTGGCCGAGGTGCGGGTCAAGAACCGTTTCGGCCTGGGGGATCATTTGGAACTGATGACGCCCAAGGGCAATTTCCACTTCGACCTGCATCAGTTGCAAAACGCCAAAGGCCAAGGCATCGAAGTGGCGCCGGGGGACGGGCATGTGGTGTATGTGCCAATTCCGGATGCGGTGGATTTGCAGTTTGGGTTGTTGATGCGGGATCTGAGCGGCTTGCCTGCCTGATCAGGGCAATGTGCCCGACTTGAATTCGCGGAACGATTCGTCCAGCAGAAACTGCCGAAGGCTGCGATCCTCCACTCCCGATAGGGCCTGGTAGCCCAGGCGAAACATCTGGATCGAGAGCGAAAGATCGCAGCCTTCGGCAGCTCCTGCTGCGGCGGGATCAGATTCGGAACTGCCCCACCAGTTTGCCCAGGCGCTGGCCCAGGTCTGCCAGGCTGCGGGAGGTCTGGGCGCCAAGTTGGGTTTCGTCGGCAACGCTGTCCACCGCCACCGCGATCTGATGCACGCTGCGGTTGATTTCCTCGGCCACAGCGGTTTGCTCTTCAGCGGCACTGGCGATCTGGGCGTTCATCGAATTGATGGTGCCGATCAGTTGCGCCATGGTGTCCAGGGACGCACCCGCTTCGTTGGCTCGCACCGAGGTGCCATCGCCGGCCTCGCTGGAACGGCGCATCGCTTCCACTGCCGCATGGGTGCCCGATTGCAGGCGGTCGATCATGCCTTGGATTTCCTGGGTGCTTTGCTGGGTCCGGCTGGCCAGGGCCCGCACTTCATCGGCCACCACGGCGAATCCACGCCCCGCTTCCCCGGCACGCGCAGCCTCGATGGCCGCGTTCAGCGCCAGCAGGTTGGTCTGCTCGGCAATCGAGCGAATCACTCCAAGTACGCTGACAATCGAGGCGACGTCCTGCTGCAGGCTGTCCAGGGACACGCCGCTGCTGCGAATGTCGTTCACCAGCGCGTGAATCTGCTGGATGCTGCCGGCCACCACGCGCTTGGCGGACTGGCCTTCTTCGTCGGTCTGCTGGGCCGCCACGGCGGCGCCTTGGGCGCTGCGGGCCACTTCTTGTGCAGCCGAAGACATTTCGTTGATGGCGGTGGCGACCTGATCGGTTTCGTGACGCTGGCGCTCCATGGCCTGCTCCGAGCGCTGGGCCTGTTCGGAAACTTGCGTCACCAGCCCGGTCAGTTGCGAGGTCATGTCGGTAATCTGCCGCACCAGGCCGTGGATCTTGTCGACAAAGCGGTTGAACGAGCCGGCCAACTCACCGAGTTCGTCCTGGCTGGTGATCGCCAGGCGGCGCGTCAGGTCGCCCTCGCCCGCTGCGATGTCGTCGAGGTTGTCTTTCATCAGGTGCAGCGGCCGCAAGATCGTGTTGGCCAGCAACAGGCCCACGACCGCAATCACCAGCAATACCACGGCGGCGATACCGACAATACTGAGGATCACGCCTTGCACACGCTCGTGGACCTTGGCCTCCACCAATGCCACCTGGGCTTCGATGCCGTCCAGGTTGACCGAACTGCCGACCGCCATGTCCCACTTGGACAGGTATTCGGTGTAGCCGAGCTTGGGCACCAACTCCTGGCTATTGGGCAGTGGCGAGCTGTATTCCAGGTAATGCGTCCCGTCCTTGGCGACTTTCACCAGGTCGCGGTTGACGTAGACGCCGTTCGGGTCGCGGTTGTCCTTGAAACTCTTGCCCACGCCGTCGGGGCTGTTGGCCTTGAACAGGCGCACGGTTTCGGAATCGTAGCCGAAGAAGTAGCCGTCCTTGCCGTAGCTGACACTCGACAGCAACTTGATCGCCTGGGCGCGCGCCTCGTTATCACCGGGGGCCGCGGCATCGTACAGCGGCTTGATGGCGGTGAGCCCCACCGCCACGTAGTTCTGCAGCGTGGCCTTGGCGTCGGCCAGCAGCCGTTCGCGGGTCTGCTGGACCTCTTTGCTGGCTTGTTCATTGAGAATGAAGGCCGTGGTCAGGCTGATGATCACGGCGGACAGCAATACCGGCAGTATCGCAAGGGACAGGACTTTAGCCTTCAGGCTCATGCGCATGCTGTTCACTCTTAAGGGTGTTATTGGCGTGGTTAGCTGTATTAACGGCCAGGCACGGCAAAACTGTAGGGCAATGCCTAATTCAGCGGATCATAGGATTCAAAGGCCCCTTCGCGAGCAAGCCCGCTCCCACACAGGATCGCGGATGTTCACATATTCTGTGTTTACCGCAGATTCAGTGTGGGAGCGGGCTTGCTCGCGAAGGGCGCGACTCGGTCCGTGAGCCTTGTTGAAGCGTTACAAAACCATCGCCGCCACCCAACCAAATGCCAGCAGCGGCAGGTTGTAGTGGATGAAGGTCGGGACCACGGTGTCCCAGATGTGATGGTGCTGGCCATCGATGTTCAGGCCAGAGGTCGGGCCCAGGGTCGAGTCCGAGGCAGGCGAGCCGGCGTCGCCCAAGGCGCCAGCGGTGCCGACGATGCAGACGATCGCCAGCGGGCTGAAGCCCAGTTGCAGGCACAGCGGCACAAAAATGGTCGCCAGGATCGGCACCGTGGAGAACGACGAGCCGATGCCCATGGTCACCAGCAGTCCCACCAGCAGCATCATCAGCGCACCGATGCCCTTGTTGTGGCCGATCCAGCCCGCCGAGGCTTCCACCAGGCTCTGGACTTCACCGGTGGCCTTCATCACTTCGGCGAACCCCGAGGCAGCGATCATGATGAAGCCGATCATTGCCATCATCTTCATGCCTTCGGTGAACAGATCGTCCGTTTCGCGCCAGCGCACCACTCCCGACAAGGAGAAAATCAGGAACCCGACCAGCGCGCCGATGATCATCGAATCCACCAGCAACTGGATCGCGAACGCGGCCGCCACGGCAACACCGGCCACCGTCAGGCTCAGCGGGTTGTAGCGCACCGCTACCTGCTCGACCCGGGCGATTTTCTTCATGTCATAGACACGTTTCTTGCGATAGCTGAACAACGACAGCAGCAGGCCGAACACCATGCCCAGCGCGGGAATGCCCATGGCGTGGGTGACGTTGATGCCGCTGACGTCCACGCCGCTGCGGGAAATGTTGGCCAGCAGGATCTCATTGAGGAAGATGTTGCCGAAGCCCACCGGCAGGAACATGTAGGGCGTGATCAGGCCAAAGGTCATGACGCACGCGATCAGGCGGCGGTCCAGTTGCAGCTTGGTCAGCACATAGAGCAGCGGCGGCACCAGGAGCGGGATGAAAGCGATGTGGATCGGCAACACGTTCTGGGAGGCGACCGCGACCGTACCCAGCAGGCCGATCAGGACCCATTTGACCCCAGAACCACCGGCGGCGTCCTGGCGATCCACCAAGGCCAGGACCTTGTCTGCCAAGGCGTGGGCCATGCCCGACTTGGCAATCGCCACCGCGAACGCACCGAGCAAGGCGTAGGACAACGCCACCGTCGCACCGCCGCCAAGGCCGGCATTAAAGGCCTTGAGTGTCGCCTCGATCCCCAGGCCGCCGGTCAGGCCACCTACCAATGCGCCGATAATCAGGGCGATCACCACATGCACGCGGGACAGGCTGAGCACCAGCATGACGCCAACCGCGGCAATTACTGCATTTATCATCGTTACCTCAAAGCACAGCGATGGAAAGCCACCGGACAAAAAGGTCGCGACTTTGCAGCAAGCGGCGCCAGGCTGCAAGCGTCATGCGGCGGGTTTTAACGTCTCGCAATGTTTGCATCCATCACCGCCAGCTCCCACAGGGGGTTGGTGCAGGTTTCAGCGCTTGGGCAGTTCGATCACGACCTTCAACCCGCCCCACTCGCTGTCATCCAAAGCCAGCATCCCGCCCCAGCTGTCGACGATGTCCCGCACGATGCCCAGCCCCAGGCCGTGTCCATCGGTCTGCTCGTCCAGTCGGGTGCCGCGGCTGAACACTTGGTCGCGGCGATCCTTGGGAATGCCCGGGCCGTCGTCTTCCACAGCCAGGCTGAACCCTGCGGTTGTCTCGTTTACCGTCAGGCGCACCTCGGCGTCGGCCCATTTGCAGGCGTTGTCCAGCAGGTTGCCCAGCAGCTCCAGCAGATCCTCCCGGTCCCAAGGCAAATGCAAGCCTGGTGGGGCCACGTAGCTCAGTTGCAGGTGTTCGCCGTGGATCATGTTGAGCGTGGCCAGCAGCCCTGGCAGTTCGGCATCGCAATCCAGGTGCGCGCCGGGCAAGGCATCGCCGGACAGTCGGGCGCGGTTGAGTTCACGGTTCAGACGCTGCCTGACTTGCTCCAACTGATCGAGCAACAGCTTGCGCAACTCGGGATAGGGGTCGAGCTTCGCATTGGACGCCAGGCTTTGCAGCACCGCCAGCGGAGTCTTCAGGGCATGGCCCAGGTTGCCCAGGGCATTGCGCGAACGCTTGAGGCTGTCTTCGGTGTGGGCCAGCAGGTGGTTGATCTGCGCCACCAGGGGCTCCAGCTCCCGCGGCACTTGTTCATCAAGTTGCGAACGCTGCCCGCGTTGCAACTGCGCGATCTGCTCCCGGGCGCGATCCAGCGGACGCAAGGCCCGGCGCACAGTGAGGCGTTGCAGCAGCAGGATCAACAGCAGCCCCGCCAGCCCCAGGCCGAGGCCGACCTGCTGCATCCGCCGAAAGCTGTCACGCACCGGCGTGTAGTCCTGGGCCACGCTGATGGAAATCCCCTGGCCCAGTCGCCGATAATCGGTACGCAACACCAGCAGTTTCTGGCCCTCAGGCCCCAATTGCAGATTGCTGTGCAGGCCTGGATGGTCGAGCCGGGGCAGTTCCTGGTCCCACAGCGAGCGGGAACGCCAATGCACATCAGCGAAGTCGATACGGAAGTAATGCCCGGAAAACGGCCGTTGATAGGCTGGCGACAAGCGCCGCTCATCCAGTTGCAAACCCTGCGGCCCGCGCACCAGGGCAACCAGCAGGTTTTCACTGTCGTTACGCAGCCCGGCTTCCAGGTAGCGCTGCAAGCCTAGCTCGAACAGCCACAAACTGGTTTGCGCCAGAACCAGGCCGACCACCACCATGACACCGATCAGGCCCAGGCTCAGGCGCCGCTGGATCGATCTCACTGCGCCTGCCCGCCGAACAGGTAGCCCTGGCCGCGACGGGTTTCGATGACGCTGCGCCCCAGTTTGCGCCGCAGGTGATTGACGTGGACTTCGAGAACGTTGGAGTCGCGCTCGGTTTCACCGTCATACAGATGTTCGGCGAGGTGGCTCTTGGACAGGATTTGCTCGGGGTGGAGCATGAAGTAGCGCAGCAGCCGGAACTCGGCGGCGGTCAGCTGGATGTCCGTGCCGTCGCGAACCACGCATTGGCGGCCCTCATCCAGATGCAGCCCGGCCGACTTGAGCGTCGGTTGGTTGACCTGGCCATGGGAGCGGCGCAACAACGCCTGGACCCGCAAGTGCAGCTCCTCGGGGTGAAAGGGTTTGGTCAGGTAATCGTCGGCACCGGCCTTGAGGCCCTCGATCCGCTCGGCCCAGGATCCGCGCGCGGTGAGAATCAGCACCGGGGTCGCCAGGCCGCCGGCACGCCATTGGGCCAGCACCTCAAGCCCCGGCACACCCGGCAGGCCGAGATCGAGAATGATCAGGTCGTAAGGCTCGCTGCTGCCCTGGTACACCGCGTCGCGACCATCGGCGAGCCAATCGACGGCGTAGCCCTGTCGTATCAGTCCGGCCATCAGTTCGTCGGCCAGGGGAACGTGATCTTCCACCAGAAGCAGGCGCATCAGTCTTCCTTATCCTTGAGTAAACGGCCGGTCGCGGCCTCCAGGTCCAGTTCGCGCACGACGCCGTCGGTGTCCAGCAGTTCGACCTCATAAATGTAGACACCGTGCTTTTCTTCCAGCTCGGCCTCCAGCAGCTTGGCGCCGGGATGCAGATCCAGCGCCTGCTGCAGCAACTGCTCCAGCGGCAGGATCACGCCCTGCTGGCGCAGTTGCAGGGCTTCGTCCTGATCCAGGTCGCGGGCCAGGGCCAGCGAACAAAATCCCAGCAGCACCAGCGCCCAGCGGCAACGGGCGCATCGATTAAGCTTCATTACGTATCCTGATGATTCTTGAGCACCTTGCCGGTGACGGCGTCTACTTCCACGTCCCAGTCGATGCCCTGGGTATCGCGCAGGTCCACTTGATAGATGTACTTGCCGTATTCTTCGTCCAGCTCGGTATCGGTCAAGGTGGCGCCCGGATGCTCGGCCAAGGCCGCGGCGTTGAGTTTTTCGTAGGACAGGATGGTACCAGCGTCTTGCAGTTTGCGGGCTTCGTCCTCGTTGAGGTCCCGGGCGTGCGCCGCGCCAGTACCGATGACCATGAGCGTCGCGATGAATAAGGCAGTCAGGCGGTTCATGGGTTATCTCCTTTTTATAGTCTTCAGCGGTGGACTGTATCGGGATCAACTTAACTGAAACTGAATTGCCATCATGGAACCCACATCAATGTGTGGACTTTAGTGGGAGCGGGCTTGCTCGCGAAAGCGGTGGGACAGCTTGCATCGAGGCAGGATGTGCTGACGCCTTCGCGAGCAAGCCCGCTCCCACAGAAAAGCAGTGTCGCTATAATCTTTCGCTTGCACGCATTCGAGACCGGTATGACCGCCATTCACATCAAGTTTCCCGCCCTCACCCTCAAGGCCGGGGCCCGTGCGTTCGCGCGAATTCGCCAAGCCGGCCTGAACGCCGCCGACGTCGGAATCCTGCCGGGTGCCGCTGGTGGTCCAAAGGCTCTCGGCATCCAGGGCCTGGATTTGGCGCTGTTCGGCGAATGGCTGCCCGCCGCGCCCCGGGAGCGCTCGCTGATCGGGGCTTCGGTGGGCTCCTGGCGCTTCGCCAGCGCCTGCCTGCCGGATGCCGCCGAAGGCATCCGCCGCCTGGGCACTTTATACAACGAGCAAAGCTTCGCCAAAGGCGTGACCATGGCCGGGGTCACACAAAGCTCGCAACGCATGCTCGATGATTTGCTCGAGGGCCGCGACACTTCGATCCTCGCCAACCCGCATTACCGGCTCAATATCATGGTGGTCAAGAGTCACGGTTTGCTGGCCCTCGATCATCGCGGGCGGCTGGGCCTGGGGTTGTCTTCGGTGATCGCCGACAACCTGCGGGGCCGTGCGCGGCTGTCGCGGCACTTCGAACGGCTGATCATCCATGACCCGCGCCTGGCCCCGCCGCTGCATCCGTTGAACGATTTTCCGTCCCGTTTCGTTGCCTTGGACGCCGGCAACTTGCGCCAGGCCCTGCTGGCATCGGGCTCGATCCCGATGGTGATGGAAGGCGTGCGCGACCTGCCGGGCGCCGGTGCCGGCACCTACCGCGACGGCGGTTTGCTCGACTACCACCTTGACCTGCCCTACAGCGGCGACGGCATCGTGCTATACCCGCATTTTACCGACCGAGTCATCCCCGGCTGGTTCGACAAAGGTTTGCCATGGCGCCGGGGCGATGCCGAACGCTTGCAAGACGTGCTGCTGCTGGCGCCGTCCCGTGAATACCTGGCACGCCTGCCCTTCGGCAAGCTGCCGGACCGCAACGACTTCAAGCGCTTCATGGGCGATGACCCAAGCCGCCGCAAATACTGGCGCACGGCGATGGACGAAAGCCGCCGGCTCGGCGACGAGTTCCTCGAACTGACGGCCAACGGTGCGCTGGGCGAGCGTTTGCTGACCCTTTAGTCAGCACGGTCGCGCAACGCAAGGTTCAAACTGATAAACTCCGCCGCCTGCCTCGCGACCGCTACCTTAAAGAGCCCGAACCTGTGGAAATTTTCAAAGAATTCACCTTCGAATCCGCCCATCGCCTGCCCCACGTGCCGGACGGCCACAAGTGCGGCCGCCTGCACGGTCACTCCTTCAAGGTGGCGATCCATTTGAGCGGCGACCTCGACCCGCATACTGGCTGGATTCGTGACTTCTCGGAGATCAAGGCGATCTTCAAGCCGCTCTACGAGCGCCTGGACCACAACTACCTCAACGACATTCCTGGCCTGGAAAACCCTACCAGCGAAGTACTGGCCAAGTGGATCTGGAATGAGTTGAAGCCGTTGCTGCCTGAACTCAGCGCCATTCGCATCCATGAAACATGCACCAGCGGCTGCATCTATCACGGCGAGTAACCACTGTCCTTGCGGCAAGTAGGCTCCCGTGGCGAGGGAGCTTGCTCCCGCTGGGTTGCGCAGCAGCCCCAACAGCAGCGGCTCGATTCAACCCGACACACCGCCATCTCAGGCTTGAGGGCCGCTTCGCGCCCCAGCGGGAGCAAGCTCCCTCGCCACGATTGTGTTTTTCCAACTCCATTGCATTGGCCTATGCTCCGTCCCCTGAACCCTTCTCAGTGGAGCGTCGAACATGACCAACTGGCCGCTGGATCAGCGATACGACTTCAATGGACACCCCATCCGCTACGCCATCCACGGCGATGGCCCGCCGCTGGTGTTCGTCCACGGCACGCCCTTCTCATCCTACGTGTGGCACCGGATCGCCCCGCTGTTCTTCGCCACCCACAGGGTGCATTACTTCGACCTGCTGGGTTATGGCCAGTCCGCGCAGCCCGATGCCGACGTGTCCCTCGGCGTGCAAAACCAGCTGCTCGCGCAACTGCTGGAACACTGGGGCCTGGACTGCCCCGATGTGGTGGCCCATGACTTCGGCGGCGCCACGGCACTGCGCACGCACCTGCTCAATGGCAAGGACTACCGCAGCCTGACGCTGATCGACCCGGTCGCGCTGTCGCCCTGGGGTTCGCCTTTCGTGCAGCACGTACGCCAGCATGAAGCGGCCTTCAGCGGCCTGCCCGATTACATTCAGCGAGCCATCGTGCCGACTTATATCCGCGGCGCGATCAAGCGGGACATCCCCGACACAGAACTGGCGCCCTACGTGCAGCCATGGCTTGGCGAGACAGGCCAGGCGGCGCTCTACCGTCAGATTGCACAGATGGACGAGCGTTATACCCGCAAGGTCGAAGGGCTGTACCCGAAGGTACGCTGCCCGACCCAGATACTCTGGGGCGAGGATGACCAGTGGATCCCCATCGAGCGCGGCCGGGCCTTGCACAAGCTGATTCCAGGCGCGCTGTTCCAGCCGATCCCGAATGCCGGGCACCTGGTTCAGGAAGACGCGCCGGAGGCGATCGTGGCGGCGCTGTTGCGGTTCCTGCCGTTGAACTCTTGCACCTGAAGAAACCGTATCTCAGTGGGAGCGGGCTTGCTCGCGAAGGGGGTGTGTCAGCCAACATATTTCTACCTGACTCACCGCTTTCGCGAGCAAGCCCGCTCCCACAGGGGACCTCCGCGTGCAATGCAAACGCTGTCCCAACTTGAATCACGCCCGCACCGTTTTTGCCCCTTCGCCCAACTAAAATCCAACGATTGTCTATAAATAACCTCGCGATCACTCGCTTGGCACGGCCGCTGCAGGCTTGCGATATTCCCCTCATCCGCAAGGACCGCCACATGACTCAGAACGATCCGGGCAATGACTACCCCTTGAGCGAAGTCCCGATGCATGCGCGAAAAGGCCTGGCCTCCACGGCCATGGTGCTGCTGGGTTTCACCTTTTTCACCGCGACAATGTTTGCCGGAGGCAAGCTCGGGGTGGCGTTCGGTTTTGCCCAGATGCTCACCGTGATCGTGGTCGGCAATCTGCTGCTGGGCCTCTATGCCGCCGGCTTGGGCTATATCGCCTTCAAGAGTGGGCTCAATTCGGTGCTGATGGGCCGTTTCTGTTTCGGCGAGGTGGGCAGCAAGCTCAGTGACTTGATCCTGGGTTTCACCCAGATCGGCTGGTACGCCTGGGGCACGGCGACCGCCGCGGTGGTGCTGGGCAAATATTTCGAACTGGACCAGAGCACCGTGCTGGGCTTGATGGTGCTGTTCGGCCTGGGCTTCTGCGCGACGGCCTACGTAGGTTATCGCGGCTTGGAAATCCTTTCGTATATCGCTGTGCCGGCGATGATGTTGCTGCTGATGCTGTCGATGTGGGTGGCGACGGTGAAGGTCGGTGGGCTCGATGGTTTGCTGGCCGTGGTGCCGACGGGCAGCCTCGACTGGTCCACCGCCATAACATTGGTGTTCGGCACCTTCGTCAGCGGCGCGACCCAGGCGACCAACTGGACGCGCTTCTCCCGCTCGGCGAAGGTCGCGGTCCTGGCGAGCCTGATCGGCTTTTTTCTCGGCAACGGCTTGATGGTGCTGATCGGCGCCTACGGGGCGATTGTCTATCAACAGCCGGACGTGGTCGAAGTGCTGCTCTTGCAGGGCTTTGCCATGGCGGCGATGGCGATGCTGTTGCTCAATATCTGGAGCACCCAGGACAACACCATCTACAACTTCGCCGTGGCCGGTTGCAACCTGCTGCGCACTCGCCGGCGCAAAACCGTGACCCTGGGCGGCGCGGTGATCGGCACGCTACTGGCCTTGCTGGGCATGTACGATTTGCTGGTGCCCTACCTGATTCTGTTGGGCACGGTGATCCCGCCGATTGGCGGCGTGATCATGGCCGATTTCTTCTTCCGCTGGCGCGGTCGCTATCCGCGCCTGGCTGACGCGCAACTGCCGGCGTTCAACTGGCCGGGGCTGCTGGCCTATGGGGTGGGTACGGTCGCCGCGTTCAACTCGCCGTGGGTCGCGCCACTGGTAGGAATCGCCACCGGCGCGCTAACGTATGTGCTACTGATCGGCGTAATGGGTACTCGCACCGCTGACGCGCCCCTACAAGACCTATAAAGGATTGACCTGATGCATATCATCAACGCCCGCCTGCGCAACCGTGAAGGCTTGCATGAACTGCACCTGGAAAACGGCCTGATCGCCAGCATCGCCCGCCAGACCGAGGCGCCAAGCCTTGGCCCGGAAGACCTCGATGCCGGCGGCAACCTGGTGGTGCCACCCTTCGTCGAGCCGCACATCCACCTGGACGCGACCCTCACCGCCGGCGAGCCGCGCTGGAACATGAGCGGTACCCTGTTCGAAGGCATCGAGTGCTGGGGCGAACGCAAGGCCACCATCACCGAGGAAGACACCAGGACCCGCGCCGGGAAAACCATCCAGGCCCTCGCCGCCCATGGCATCCAGCACGTACGCACCCACGTCGACGTGACCGATCCCGAGCTCACGGCCCTCAAGGCGATGCTGCAAGTACGCGAGGAAAGCCGCCACCTGATCGACATGCAGATCGTCGCCTTCCCTCAGGAGGGCATCGAGTCCTACCGCAATGGCCGCGAACTGATGGAAGAAGCGATCCGCATGGGCGCTGACGTGGTGGGCGGCATCCCGCACTTCGAATACACCCGCGACCAGGGCGTCAGTTCGGTGAAATTCCTCATGGACCTGGCCGAACGCACCGGCTGCCTGGTGGATGTGCACTGCGACGAAACCGACGATCCGCATTCGCGCTTTCTTGAAGTCCTTGCCGAAGAGGCCCGCAGCCGAGACATGGGCTCGCGCGTTACCGCCAGCCACACCACGGCCATGGGATCCTACGACAACGCCTATTGCGCCAAGCTGTTCCGCCTGCTCGGACACTCGGGCATCAGCTTCGTCTCGTGCCCGACCGAAAGCATTCATTTGCAGGGGCGCTTTGACAACTTCCCGAAACGCCGCGGCGTCACGCGGGTCAATGAGCTGCTCGAGGCTGGAATGAACGTGTGCTTCGGCCAGGATTCCATCGTCGACCCGTGGTATCCGCTGGGCAACGGCAACATCCTGCGGGTGCTGGAAGCCGGCCTGCACATCTGCCATATGCTCGGCTACCGCAACCTGCAAAGCGCCCTCGACCTGGTTACCGACAACAGCGCCAAGGCCATGGCCCTGGGTGAGCGTTATGGGCTGGAACCCGGCCGCCCGGCGAACCTGCTGATCCTGTCGGCCGACAGCGACTATGAAGTGATCCGCAGCCAGGGCTTGCCGCTCTACTCGATTCGCAACGGCGAAGTGCTGATGAAGCGACAGATGCCCGTGGTGGAATTCGCCCCGCAGCTAGGCTGACCCCCACCAACGTGTGGGAGCGAGCTTGCTCGCGATGAGACCATCGGCCGTGTCGCTGGACTTGAAGATTTCTACGGTGCGGTTCGCGCTGTTCCGAAGAGCCTGACCCGCCTCAGTTCGCCAGCCTCTTCTTCCAGCAGAATCGGCGCGGTGCCGCCAGGCATCACCACGCTCACTGGCCCCGCCTTCACCCAGCCCACCCGCCATGCAGCGCAGGCCACGGCGCTGGCGCTGGTGCCCGATGAGGCGGTGGGACCTTCGCCCCGTTCGAATACCCGAGCGGCGATTCGCCCTTCGGCTTCGCGCCAGGCCCATTGCAGGTTCACCCCCATCGGGCACGGAATTCCAGATCCACCGGGCGCGGCAAAGGCGATGCGCGTCAGGCTTTGGGACAGCGCGGTGGCAAGCATCTGCGGATGACTCGGCAGCGCCTCGGCACGCGCCACCAGCGTCACGCAATGTGGATTGCCAATGTTCACGAACTGGCTGTTGTCCCACGCCGGATTCAATGCCTGCAACGCAGCCACGCGACTGACGTCCCGTTGATTGAAGGTCACGCTTTCCACGTCCAGGGCGCCAACCGCTTGGGCCCCGAACAACGGTCGCCCCAGGTCCAGCCAAAAACCCTGCACCCCCTCGAACCCAGCGGCACGCACCGACGTTTGCAGCGGTGAGCGACCTCGTGGATTGTCGTGATGAACTTGCAGCACACAATCCTCCTCACCCGGCATCAAGCCTTGCTCATGCAGGGCCTGGGAGAAAATCGTCAGGCCATTGCCGCTGCGCTCGGCCAGGGTGCCGTCGGTGTTGACGATCAACAGGTCAAAGGGTGGCTCGTTCTGGAACGGCCCGATCAACAGACCGTCGCTGCGATGGGCCTTGGCGCCCGGCGGTGCTTCGCCCGGTGCCCAGGCACAGAAGGCATGCACGGCAGCCGTCGCCCAGGATTGACGCGTTTGCGCAGCCAGGGCCGCCGAGTGCGGCAGATCCACCCCATCGGCACGGGCCTGCTGCGGTGAGACGACCCCATAGATATTGCCGCGTGCGTCGTAAAACTGCGTCATCGACCAAACCCTGAATCTGCCAGCAAGGGCCGCTACTTTAGGCTGGCAGAAGCTGCCGGGCAAAGCTTGCTCGCACCTGCTGATAGGCGTCGGCACCTTGGGGTCGCGGTGCGGTCAGTGGATATGCAAGCATAGTTCCCCTGCCCGCCTCACCGCACCGCGAAAAACCAAGGACGTTTCATGACTGCCATTACGCCCCCGCCCACCTTTGTTCCCGGACGCCTGGAGCAGATGTCCACCCGCATTGCCTACCTCATCGCCGGCATCGGCATCGCCGCCTGGGCGCCGCTGGTGCCTTACGCCAAGGTGCGGGCGAACCTGGATGAAGGCACCCTCGGGTTGCTGTTGTTGTGCCTCGGCGTGGGCTCGATCCTGGCGATGCCGCTTTCCGGCGCGCTCGCCGCGCGATTCGGCTGCCGTCGGGTGCTCAGCGGCGGGACGGTCCTGATCTGCCTGGCGTTGCCGCTGTTGGCAACCATGACGTCCCTGCCCTGGTTGGTGGCGGCGTTGTTCCTGTTCGGCGCCGGGCTCGGCACCGTGGACTCGACCGTGAACCTGCAAGCAGTGATCGTCGAACGGGCCAGTGGCAAGACCATGATGTCGGGCTTCCACGGCATGTTCAGCCTCGGCGGGATCATTGGCGCGGCCGGCGTGAGCGCGTTGCTGGGCCTGGGGCTTTCACCATTGGGGGCGACGCTGGCGGTCAATGGCGTGCTGCTGGTGGCGTTGTTCAAGGCTGCACCGCATTTGCTGCCCTACGGCAGCGAAAGCTCGGGCCCGGCGTTTGCCATTCCCCACGGCGTGGTGCTGTTTATCGGCATCCTGTGTTTTATCGTGTTCCTCGCCGAAGGCGCGGTATTGGATTGGAGCGCCGTGTTCCTGACCACCGAGCGCGGCGTGCAGACGGCCTACGCCGGGCTGGGTTATGCGGCGTTCGCGCTGACCATGACCGTCGGCCGGCTGACCGGCGACACAGTGGTGCATCGCCTGGGTGCCAAACGCGTGATCATCTACGGCGGGGCGGTGGCCGCAGCGGGGTTCCTGCTGGCGACCCTCGCACCGATGTGGCAAGCCGCGCTGCTGGGGTATGCGTTGGTTGGCGTGGGGTGTTCGAACATCGTGCCGGTGTTGTACACCGCCGTCGGCAAACAGACCCTGATGCCGGAAGCGATTGCCGTTCCGGCCATCACCACCATCGGTTATGCCGGCATTCTCGCCGGCCCAGCTCTGATCGGGTTCGTCGCCCACGGCAGCAGCCTGAGCCTGGCCTTTGGGTTGATTGCGCTTTCGCTGGTGGCCGTGGCGGCCAGTGGCAGGGTGGTGAAGGTCTGATTGCTCACCCCACTGTGGCGAGGGAGCTTGCTCCCGCTGGGTCGCGAAGCGGCCCCAAAACCTGCCGGACGCGGAGCATCAGGCACACCGCATCCGCCGGATTACGACTGCTTCGCAGCCGAGCGGGAGCAAGCTCCCTCGCCACAGGATTGGATTCCAAGCCACAGGATCGAGCCTGATCCTCGATCAGAACCCCACGCTAGCCTGCACAAAGAACGTACGCGGTGCGCCGACGTAGATACCCGAATTGTTGTCGCTGGAGCGGGTGTAGTACTGGTGGTCGAACAGGTTCTTCACCCCGGCGCCGACTTTCAGGTTCGACAGCTGCGCGCCGAAGTCATAGCCGGCGCGCACGTTCCAGAGCACGTAGCCCGGCATGTCGCCGTACTGTCCATCGGCACTGCCATCGGTGATGTAATCGCCGCTGAAGCTGCCATCGGCGTTCACGCTGTTGCCCGGTGAACGTTGCTTGGACTGGGCAAAGGCATCGAGGTTGTAGGTCCAGCGGTTGACGTCGTAGCGCAGGCCCACGTTAGCCACCTGACGGGAATAGAACGGCAAATCACGGCCCTTGAAGCGCGGGATTTCACCTTCGTAGGTCGCCCGGGTGTAGGTGAAGCCGGCGTTGGCGGTCAGGCCTTCAAGGCGCGGGTCCAGCGCGGCCATGTCGTAATGCACCGAAGCTTCCAGGCCCTGGTGCTTGGTCGCGCCCATGTTGGTCCAGCCGACGTCATTGCTGATGTATTGCAACTCGTCATCGAAGTCGATGTAGAACAGCGTCACCTCCCCGCCCCACAGGTCATCGTTATAACGCGTGCCGATCTCGTAGGTCTTGGCCTTTTCCGGGCTCAGTCCGTTGGCCGTGTTGTTGCCGTCGCCGCCCTGGCCCAGTTGGAAATACTGCAGGCTGCCGAACGAGGTCTCGTAGTTGGCGAACAGCTTCCAGGCATCGGACAGGTGATACATCACGCTCAGGGCCGGCAGCGGTTCGTTGCTGTCGATGCTGCGGCGCTTTTCCTGCACAGGGCTACCGGCCGTGTCGAGGACCGGCCGGTCGTGCCACTCGGTGCTGATGCGCTCGAAGCGGATGCCTGGGGTGATCGTCCATCTGCCGACATCGACCTTGTCATCGATGTAGACCGCGTGCGCTTCAGTGCCGCCGGTACGGTCCTGATAGACGTGACCGTCGGCGCCCGGACGCACCACCGGTTGGTTATCCCGCAATGCCAGGCGGCTGGCCTCTTCGTGCATGCCCTCCTTGAGGTAGCGATAACCCACACTGGCTTCTTGAGTGGTGGGCCCCAGGTCGAACACATGGGACACCCGCGGCTCGATGCCGAAGGTGTAATAGGTGCGAGGGTAGGACACCAGGTTGCGCTGGTCCCGGGACGCGATGGTGCTGCCGCGATAGCTGTCGGAGTAATAGGTCAGCACTTCGGCCTGGGTGTGGTCGTCGATCTGTCGCAACCACTTGAACGACACATCCTTGCGCCGGCCGCTGAAGTTGTCCCAATCGCGGTCGGACTGATACGGGTCGGCGTCGTACTGCTTCTGGTTCAGACCACCGGGCATGTCGGCCTTGGCGTCGTAGTAATGGAAGTTCAGCGAAAAATCATCCACCTCGGTGGGCGCCCAATGGGTCTTGAGGATGACGTCGTCGATGTCGTTGCCGTTGTTGCTCTGACGATAACCGTTGCCGTTGACGCCCGAATACAGGAGCGCAACGCCCAGGCCGTTGTCGGCGGTGCCGCCGAGGAACGCCGTGTCGATGTGCTTCCAGCCGCCGCGCTGGGACGTTTCCAGGGTGCTGCCGATTTCACCGGTGGCTTTTTCCGGAATCGCACGGGTCACGAAGTTGATGACCCCGCCGACGTTCTGCGGCCCGTAGCGCACCGAGCCGGCACCGCGCACCACGTCGATGCTGTCCAGGTTGCCCGAAGAAATCGGCGCCATGGACAGTTGCGGCTGGCCGTAAGGAGCGAACGCCGCCGGCACGCCGTCAATCAGTACCGTGGAGCGCGGTGACAGGCGCGAGGTGAGGCCGCGCACGCCGACGTTCAAGGAAATATCGCTGCCACCGGTGCCATTGGCGTCCTGCACCTGCACACCCGGTATGCGCCGCAACACATCGCCGACGTTCATGGCGCCCTGTTCCACCATCGCCTCGCGGCGCACCACCGTCCGCGCACCGGGGTGGTTCTGCACCACTTCGGCGTTGGCATCACCGAGCCAGTCGCCGACCACCTGGATTTGCGTGGCCCCCAGTTCCATTGGGCCGGCGCTGGATGTCGACGGCGCCGGCACCACCGTCACCGACCCTTCATCGATCTGGTAGCGCAGCCCGCTGCCTTGCAGCAATTGACGCAAGGCCGCCTCCGGCGACAGGTTGCCCTCCACCGCCGGGGCTTGCTTGCCGACCACCGACTCAGGGCTGAAGAACACCTGCAACGAGGTCTGCTGGCCGAGTTGGCTCAGGGCCTGGCCCAGCGGTTGCGCCTGGATGTGAATGGCTGCGGCCTGATCGGCAAATGCCTGGGGCAGCGCGGCGCTGACGGCCAGGGTCAAGGCCAGCGGCAGCCAGCGCGAAGAGGAACGGTAGTGGTGTTTGGCGGAGGTTTTCACGTCGAACCTTGTCCTGTCGAATCGCAAGAATACGCGTCTGTTAATGCAAACCAGTTGCAGTTGGACAAGAAGACGAAGAACTCGAAAAAAACCTGAATCTATCGCGCAATTATTTCCTGGCTGCCGTCATCCAGGGACCGCACCGCCACCGGCAAAATGTTCGGCAGCGCCTTGAGCAGCGCCTCGGGATCGTCGGCGCGGAACACGCTGGTCAGGCGCAAGTTGCCCACCGCCGTGTTGGCGACTCGCAAGGGCTGGGCGCGATAACGGGAAACTTCTTCAGCCACGTCCTTCAGCGGCGCGTCGTTGAACACCAGCTTGCCGTTGCGCCAAGCGGTGAGCGCCTCGGTGTTTACCGCATAGGGTGTGGCGACTTTGCCCTGGGCATCGATCTGGGTGCCGAGGCCCGCAGTCAGGCTGACCGATTGAGCCTGGCGCGCGGCGCGTCCCTGGACCTTGACGCTGCCCTGCGCCACCGCGATACGGGTCTTGTCGGGATCACGGCGCACATCGAATCGCGTGCCGGTCACTGTCACCTGGCCGTTGCCCGCGTCGACAGTGAATGGCCGACTGGCATCGTGCTCGACGTTGAACAACGCCTCGCCTTCGGCCAGTTCCACCCGGCGCTGATAGTGGGCGAATCGAACGCGCACCCGGCTGCGGCTGTTGAGGTCGATCACCGAACCGTCCGGCAATGCAATGTGCCGGCGCTCGCCGAAGGCGGTGGCATATTCGCCGCTATAGTCGGTGGAGGAACTCAAGCCGCTGAACAACCCCAACCCGACCACCATCGCCAGCAGCCCGGCGGCGACCGCGTAGCGTAACAATGGCCGGCGCTGAGGACGTTTGGCCGGTGGCTCGCACAACGCTTGCAGGCGTTCCTTGGGCAGCAGGTCCGTGGCGCTCCAGATCCCCTGGAGCAATTGAATTTCATCGCGGTGATTGGCGTGTTCGTCCAGCCAGGCTTCAAACCGCTGGCGCTCTTCGACACCCATGGCCGGCGCTTGCAAGCGCACGAACCACTGCGCCGCCTCGTCGCGAACCCTGTCCTGCCCGCACGGGCATTCACGGCTATCCATCGGAAGGTCCTGTGGCTCAGGTGGAAAATAGCGACGGATCATTGCTCAGGCCCGTCCAGGCGATCACGCAGATGCCGCAGGGTGCGGATCATATATTTTTCCACCATGTTCTTGGACAGTCCCAGGCGCTCGGCAATCTCGGCCTGGGTCAAGCCTTCGATCTTCTGCCAGACAAACACCGTACGGCAGTTGGCCGGCAGTTCGGCAAGCGCTCGTTCGATGGAGTCTGCCAACTGGATCGCGTGCATGAAATGCTCCGGGTCGCCCGACAGCGACTGGCTATGGTCAACCGTCACCTCCTCCATGGCCCACCGTCGATCTTCGCGCCGATAGCCATCCACCGCAATGTTGCGCGCGGTCTGGTGCAGATAGGCCCGTGGTTGTTCGACCTCCGCCGAATTCGACTCAAGCACCCGCACGAAGGTGTCATGGGCCAAGTCCTCGGCCTGCTGACGATTGCGCAGGCGGCGGGTCCAGGTGCCGATCAACTCTTCGTAATGCTCTAGGAAGCCAGGTCTGCGGGGCAGCTTGGAGGTCATCGCGGCGCGCTGTGGAAACGGGGCGTGAATAGTAATGCTTCCTATTAATGTGAAGCAAACCTATTGCGGTGCCTGTCGTCCGAAGCTTTAACGCCAGAATATTTGGGAGCGAGCTTGCTCGCGATGACAGACTGGCTGCCCCTACGCATGCCGACTGACACACCGCTTTCGCGAGCAAACTCGCTCCCACCGGGCTCGGCATTCAAACGCGTGGTTTCCTTAGAACCGGCACACGGCTGCCGCGCCCGTGTCGGTGGGCATGACATGTTCAGGAGGAACCACAACCACGTCGCCGCCTTGCCGGGTCACCGCCAGGATCAGCTCGTCCAGCACGTCGATCGCCTGTGCATCGCCGGTCTCATTGATAATCAGCTTGCCCTTGTTTGGATCGAGCTGGCCTGGCACTTGGCGCTCCGCCTCCACCAACAGCATCGCCACGCGGCTTTCCCAAGCGGCCTTTGCAATGTCGGCGAGACCGTCCAGCGCCCGTCCCTGCCCCACCGCAACGCCATAACGGTTCAGGCTGTCGACGATCCGGTCCGAGTGGCTGTGGTTCATCAGCTTCGAGCAATGCACGCGCAACTCTTCCACGCTCATGCGCGACGGGTCGGCATCGATTCCCTGGCCCACCAGGTGCGAGTTGTGGCTGACGGCGCGGAACACCGCCTGGTTCTCCGGCAACGCCACCAGGATCATCGGCAACCCTGACGGCTGGGAATGGTGTTCAAGGATGGCTTTGTCCACGGCACGGAAGAACCGCTCACGGTCCAGGTTGATTTCGTCCTGCTTACCGCCGCCGGCCGACTCGTGCATCATCGGATCGCCGCGTTCGCCGCTGCGGCTGAACCCGTTGGGGAAACCTTGCTGGTCGCCGGAGGTCAAGTCCTCGCCCAGGGCTTCTTCCTGGTTGCGCGGCACTTGTTCGGACAGCTCGACTTTCTCCAGTTGCTGCGAACTGCCTTCATACAACCAGACTTCATCGCGAGTCAGGCACAGCGCCTGATAGCGCTCGGTGGACTGGGCCAGTCGCAGCAATGGCTTGAGATACGGATGGCTGTTGGCGAAGGCGCATTCCGGCAAGCGCTGGTTCACTGCGATGACCTTGAAATAGTCGGGTGCGCCGAATACCGCGATGCCGTCCCGATTGGAGTTCCAGAAATCCTGGTCATCGACCAGCGCCAGGAACGGTTCGAGCAATGACGTGTTATC
>Ga0308170_10001320_pt1 | contig 24403 bp, 33 predicted proteins | sample PhyBR2_2_FD_202136 | JGI IMG/M metagenome (GOLD analysis project Ga0308170, IMG submission 202136) | Phyllosphere microbial communities from UC Gill Tract Community Farm, Albany, California, United States - DLSLSB.R2 | ecosystem: Host-associated > Plants > Phyllosphere > Unclassified | place...
GCACTCGTGCATCCTTGTTTGACCTCTTGGGCTCAAACGCGACTTTACAGAGAATCAGCAATCTACACGGATCGTGCCGTCGACAAGTTGATTGAATTGACGGCGACTCCGAAAGGGAGAGGAGGAGATCTCGCAAAGACTATCGTCAATCTCAGGATTTATGGACCTCTCAGTTCTCCCAACACCCTCGCTCGATTAGTACAGCAACTTCCACACCTCGAGAACCTTCAGTTGAACGATCTCGATGGTCTAGAGATGAGAGCTTTCCTCCTCTTGCCTAGTGAGTTGAACCCCTTCGAAACTGTTTTCGACGAGTTCATTTCGCTTACCATCGAGAGGAATGTTCCCCTCACTACAGACCTGAGAACGTTTGAAGCATGTCGAAGTGGATTCAGATCGAGGTTCAGACTCGTCTCTCAAGCTCGAGCATCCCCTCTCACCTCGTTCTCCATCATCAACTGTACCGCCCACGACGATGCTTTCTCCGGCTTCACACTTCCTCACCTCCGCAGCCTCACCCTTCGCGACATTTCCTTACCACCTCCCTCACCTCTCGCAACCCTCGAACACTCCGAAGCGTTCAAAACTCTCGCCTATGAAACCATTCCCCGTTTATCCCACCTCACGACAGACGAATACAATTTCCTCCTCCACTTCCCTCTGCGTCAACGTCGCTTCTCGTCCTCTCGATTCCCCACCTCCTCTCTCAATTCCCTACACCTGATCAAACTCACCCACCTCTCCCCTCTAATCGATCAACTCCCTACCGGTCCCTCTCTCCTCCCCCTCTCAACCCTCCAATTGACTCCGACGAGCTCGTTCCTTCCCGGTTCGACATCCCTCGAGAAATCTGACGCTCACTTCGATTCACTCCTCGTTCCATTCCTTCCGATCCTCCATCCAGCGCTCAAGAACCTCTCCCAATTGATCCTCGATGAGAAATACTTGATCTGGCTCGAACTTGGCGAGCAGAGGATTGAGAAATTATTGCAAGCGTGCGAGAAGAGAGGGATCGAAGTGAGGTTTGTAGAGAGTCCACCGGAGATGGAGAGAGGTGGGAGGAGGAGAGCGGGGACGGGAGTCATCAGTGCTGCGAGAGAGAGGAGGGCCCAGTCAGTCAGTGGGAATTTGTCAATCATGGTTGGAGGGGCGAATGTGAGGAGATACACTTCGGCTTTGATTTGAGGGAAAGAAAGATTTGATTCGAATGCTTGTTTTTGGTTTTGTTCGCTTCGGTTCAGTTCTCATTTGTTGCTTGTACACTACTACCTCTCACTTTAGCCTCTGCAATGTCTTCACCCGTTTCTATCCGCGCGCGAGAGAGAGTACGATCTATTGCAACTCCTTCTCCAATTCTATCAAGACCTCTTCCAAACTAGTCGCCGTTTCCCTCACGTCCTCGAACGTATTATACAAAGGAGTAGGTCCAAACCTGATGACACCAGGTTTCCTCTCATCCCCCAAGATCCCTCTATTCCGTAACCGATCAAACACAACTTGCATTGTTGAAGGGGGAGTGAAGAGGAGTGATAACTGACATCCTCTCCTTTCTGGATCCGAGGGAGTAATGATCGTGAACTTGAGCTTCTCCTTCGTCGATGTGTCGTCGTCGTCCTCCTCGGAGGCAGGAGTGGGAGGGAGTTGATCAGGAGGTGAATAGAATCTTGAAGATTGTAACAATAGTTCCAAATAACCCGTCAAGTCGATCGATTTCTCCCTCAAACTCTCCATACAACTCTTACTCTCCCCCTCTAAATGACCACCTTGTTGATCCCTCCTCAAGTACCGCTTGCAAAATTGAAAGATTCGTAACGAGGATAATAAGGAAACGACGTCGATAACTGATGGGTTCGAGAATTGCCATCCTGCTGCTCCTGGTAATGGACTGTATTCTGAAGGCATATCGAACCTAGTCTCTTTCGAGTGTCCCCACCAACCCGCTAACCTATGTCTCACTCTCTCACTCTTTCATCAGCTCAAAAGAAGAAAGGGAGAGGAGAGAAAAGGGGGAACGCACCGTTTCCGATCCTCCCATTTCTCATTCACGTACAATCCAGCGATTCCTCCCGGTCCAGAATTCAAATATTTGTATGAACACCAACAAGCGAAATCTACTTTCCAATCACTCAACTTCAACTCGACGTTCCCTACTGCGTGAGCACAATCGAACCCTACTATACAACCCTACATCCACTCCCAAACTCATCAGCACACCCTCACACTCAGGAAGAAGAAGGGAGAAAGGGAGGAAAGGGAGGTACCTTGGAGTGTCCGGCACGAGTGATGGATTCTAGGTCGAAGTACTCTCCGTTGTAGTATTGGACGGCTCCGAAACAGATCACTGCGATTGAATCGCCTTCTTCTTCGATAATCTTGAGGATGTCGGAGGTTCGGATCGAATGTTCTCCCGGTCGAGGGTGTACGGGGAGTAGGGAGGAAGGAGCGAAGTTGTTGAGTTGGACTTGAGAGGCGAATGCATACTATATCTCTCGACGAGGTCAGTAACAGAGGTTTGTAGAGAGGAAAAAGGAGGAACGTACGCAATCAGAGGGAAAAGCTTTTCCTTCGAACAAAATCTTGTGTCGTTTCTCGGTCGGTCGGTAGAAGGAGGTTAGGAGAGTGTGTAGGTTACCAGTCAAGGAGCCCATACATGCCACTTCAGAAGGTTTCGCACCTGTGTACAAGAGCTTCACCCGATGAGCTGTTTTGCGGACGATCGAGAAGAGAAGGAAAGCACACCGACTATCTCAGCGAGGATAGGAGTGACTGTTTCATCGATCTTCACCCATGGTCTATCGTAAGCGTGATCTACATGTCCCAGCACTCCTCTGTGAGAGAGAACAGAAAGAACAAACGAAGAAAGAATGAGCAAGTTTTCTCAGTTTGCACAACAAACGCTATCTGACTCACGTTGCAGCCCATACGCTCAGTTCCTCCTGAATCAATCTCGGTGTATCTTTAGGCATCAATCCCAAACTGTTCCCTGCGAAATACACGGCAGGTCTCCCCTCTTCCTCTCCGTCCACATCTCCCCTCTCCTCCCTCTCCTTTGCATACGGTTCAGTCCAGACAGTCTTTCGTTTCGGGAATGAGAATTGGGATCGTAAGGGAGCTAATTGGTCTAGTTGATCGAGGTAGGATGAGAATTGAGGGGAAGAGGGAGAGGAAGCGCCCGAGGAAGAGAGGAGTCTTGCTAGGCGAGTAGAGACGGGGGCGTTCTTGTCACTCTTCTGCATGGGGAGCTGGATCGAGTTGGAGTAGAAGTCGACTGAGACGAGAGAGATCAAGGAATGTCGGGAAACGTCTCTTGAACAGCTACACCTCACTACGATCGATCAAAACCTCGCTGATCAGCTCTAGGGTATCTCAAGATAGCTAGTCATGCTTCACTGTGCTGGATCGAGTCCGCTTGGGCCTTGTTCCCATCTTCCTCATCTTCTTCTCATCCTTCAATCCTTCTCGCTCGCTTAGGATCCTTGTCACCTGACTGCCAGCTCCGGTTAAACTATAACTCCTGGAATCACTAGCAGTGCGCCTGTTATCTTCTCGCTCTCTTCCCTCGCTGACTTCGTCCCTCTCCTTCCCGAACTTGAAATGCAGTCTCCCATCTCTCCTTCCTCAACACTGCCCCTAACCTCAACCCCCACTTTCACCGTTACTCGATACTCATCCCTCCACCCTCTAATTGCAACCCTTCATTTCCTCCTTACCTTTCTCTCCCTCCTTATCTCGCTCCCATTCCACCTCGTCACTCATTACATCCTCTTCCGCTCCCATTCACCCTCCATTCAGATAGGTCGGCACCCCGTAGCGTTCGTTGTACATCGTCTAATCAGGTGGAGTTTTGGAGAATCATATTTGGAAAGTACTAGGTGGATTTATACGATACAGCCTTTCCCGAGTTTATGGAGGGATGAGTGGATTGAGGGAGTCGAGATGGAGAGTGGAGTCAAGGGGGTGTGGATTCGAAATCCGGGGACCGAGAGACGAGAGGATGAGTTGGTTTTATACTGGATTCACGGTGAGTCTACTCGATTCGGATCTATCGTTGTTCTGCAAGGCGCTGATAGAGTGGGTTGAGCATCTCAGGTGGAGCTTTTACGTCAGTCCCCATCACTTCGCGCGGATCGATACCAAGACCTGACCTTCGGAATGAGAGGAGATCAGGTACAACACCATTAATTCCACTTTACTCTTCTACCGCACGCTCTGCTCCGAGCTCAACCGCTCCACTCCCTCCCACCCTTCATCACAATTCAGTATGTTCCTCCTCGACTATCGTCCGTCCTTTTTCTCTCACGATCCCTACTCTTCTAATTCGCTAATCTCGAAATTTCTCTAGCTCTCGCACCATCTCACCCTTACCCGACCCAGCTTATCTCTCTCGAATCGGGTTATCGCTACCTCACTCAAGAACTAGGAATCAGGGCGGATCACGTCTGTTTAGGTGGTGATTCAGCAGGTGGTACTTTAGTAATCAGTTTCCTGCTCCATCTTGCTCGTTCAAATCCCCTCCTGCCCTCTCCGATCGATCTCGAAAAACCTGGTGTACGTTCCTTGCTTTTGCTCATGACAAGACTCGAGATTGATCGTGAGAAACAGGCATGATTCTACAGTCCACACTCCTAATCTCACCCTTCGTCTCCCTCCTCCCCCTCTCTTCCCGTCCCTCCCGTTCCTCCCCCCTACACAACACAATAGATTACATTCACTCTACCAACCTCACTCAAAACTCCTATCACTACCTCTCCCTCATTCATCACTCAGCTCTCAAACCCTCTTGGAACCCACTCAACTGGTTCGGGATAATCTCGAATCCAATCCTTGAGGGAGTGAGAGTAAGGGAGTTGGAAGAGGGGAAATGGAGAGATCCGTTTGTGAATCCGGATCCCGAGGTTTTGGGTAAAGAGAATTCGATTTGGTATAGGGAAGCGTTTCCGGAGGGAGAGAACTGTTGTATTGCATATGGTTCGCTCGTTGTTTCTCTCTCACACTCTTATGTCCGTGCTCATTGTCGGAAGCATGGCGTCGCAACAGGTGGAATGGAGATTTTCAGAGATGATATCTCTTCGCTCCTCGACGCATTACGAACCGTAGGTCGATTCTCACCCGAACGAGCTCTCAGGTCATCTCTTCTGAAAGTTCTGGGTGATGCGTGAGCTACAGGTTGGAGTGAATCCCGTTACAATCTATGAACCCCTGAAAACTCACGACTGGCCAATATTCGACTTTGTACGTCTCTCTTTTCTCTTCTCTCTTCCCTGTGTTCTGCAGAAACATAGGAATTTGATAACTGATGAGAGAGAGTCGGGGTGAGTGAGTAGATGTTACCGTTTGCGAGTCGGATCAAAGGGGGAGGTGAAGCTAGCAAGAGTGATTATGGGTCGAAGAAAGTTGCGGAGTTCTTGAGGGATGTTGCGAGAGGCGGACAGGTGCGGGAGAAGGGAAATGTAAGTGTAGAAGGACAGAAGGAGTAGCCTGTAGAAGGACATTTGAACAACGAAGAAATTGTATGTAGAACACCCGAGTTTGCACCGCAGAACTCGACTTCTTTCGCTTACTAGTGCTCTGATCACATCGAGGTACGACACGCCTCGAAAGTTGAACACAGTCCTGGACCGCGTCGAATCGTCTCACACATCAGACTTCATCAGTTGAACGAAACCAGGTGCAGCGAGATCTATATGAAAGTATCTTGGGTATTTCTGTGAGTACTGCTGTGAGTCGGACAGATCAGAGAGCAACCGAGAAATTGAAGTGAAGTGGAGAGAAGAGAGAAAGAGAGGGATTTCGTCAATTTTTCGCTTGTTCGCGAGTGCTTCGAAACCAGTATGACGATCTCTCGTTTCGCATCAGCTATCTCACAGGCGAAGAATAGTATCAAAGAGGGGTGTGATAGTTACTTTTCCGGTTACCGTTACACAGCTGAGCGAGCGAGAGGGAAGAGGGGGAATATTGGCAAAATAGGGCGGAAGAGAGAACGACGTATTGGATAGAGGGAGGTGAAATAGTCTAGGTGAAATAGCGTAATGAAAGGGAAGGTCTCTTTTTTACAGGAGTTGGAGTTTGGCCCATGACCACCCAGCAGCTCCGACGGTCAATAATCCAGAGGTGATTACCATTGGTTTAATACCAGCTGTACAAACCGATTACCCTTCCGAGATCAGTCATTAGACTATGAGCTAGGAAAGGGAGAGCGTGCGTACCAGTTGAACGCCAAATCATTCCGGTCGCGGCGGCTGCAGCCATTGAACCGTACACGTCGTGAACACCTCCACGGTAAAGATCGATTGTCGAGTTGATACCATTGTAGATAAGTGCTGTAGAATCGATACAACGACAGTGTCAGCGACGAAAGACCGACTTCAAAAGAGCAAAAGAGTAGATAGAATTCTCACCTAAAACCCCGGCCGAATTTCCAGTAGAAGTCCCTCGTCTCGTAACCTGATTCAAAACGTTGTTCCATCTCAACCTCGCTGAAACCTTCGCCGCCGTCTGACTACTACCTTGACCAGTTGCACCGACTGCTTCTTTCGCTCCTTTCGTGATTTCGCTCGCGGCTTGTTTAGCAAATGCTGTCGCTTGTTGTCCGACTGCCGAAGCTTTAGGTGCGGTCGATTGAGGTGCAGCAGCTCCTTCGGCAGTAGTAGTAGTAGCTGCGGCATTCGCTAAGGGAGCGGTAGATTGTGAGGGTCGTGCAACGGGTCGTCGGAAACCTTCTGTGAATCCCCATGCACCTCCAATCGCGAGACCTGTGAGACGCATACGATGTCGGGATCAGTATCGTGCAGAGATAACGATCAAGTAGACTCATTGCGCATACTCACCAGCCAAATAAGTTGAACCAGTTCCATAACAAAGTTCATCACCCCAACCTCTCGAAGGAAGTACAGTCTTTCCCCCAGCGACCGTACTCAACTGATCATCTTCCAATAACAAATAATCCAGTTCTTTGTTGCCTACCAAACCTGCGAGAGGGTGAAGTGCGGAAGGGTCTAGTTGACTAGTCGAAGAGAAGATCGAGTCGGCGGTTGGGGCTTGAACGGGGGAGGAAGATTGACCGGCGGGAGTGAAGCGGTGGGAACCTAGAATGTCGTTGGAGTTTGGTGCGGACATTGTTTTGAAAGAGTGGAAAGGGAAATGGGAGAAAGGGAGAGAAGAGCTGGAAGGGACGACGAGAGGTGGCGTCAGTACAGTGGGCTTTAGACGATAGAGAAGACTTGTTGAGTAATACAGGAGTAGCCTGGCAGCATTTAGTGAGGTTGGATATGAAGAGTAGAGTGAGATGGACAAAAGTTAATGATGAGAAAGATTCTGAGAGCAGTCACCGCAGCACTCGGCATGTAAAACGAGCTAACGAAGAGTAAGGATAGTAGATAGATGGAGCGGTCTTACTTATGTCGGCTTGTGTGCAGGTGGGATGAGGTAAAGAACAAGATGGAAAAAGATTTCCTCGCCTCTCTCTAGATCTCTCTCTCTTCCTTTCCTTCCATTCACTCCTACTCTTCCCGAACAGCTCTTGCATCAGAGGAGACTCTCGCAAAATGGCTTCTGCCATAGCCTCGACTTCAACTTATATCTTTCCAACTTCCTCCTCTTCTCGCTTCTCTCAACCGACTTCTATCCCTCAACACACTCAACTCGATCAGGGAAGCGAAGAAGAAGACAGCGAAGAAGATAGTCAAGCAGAGGAGGTCACGGAGAAGGGGATCATGCCTGATGAAGAAGGACTTTCGGAAGAAGAAGAACGAGATTTGAAACAGTCAAACTCGACAAAGAGGAAAGGCAAGAACTGGATATGCGAGTACCAAGGGTGTGGAAAGACTTACTCTCGACGATCTCGATTAGAAGAACACGAGAGAACTCATACTGGAGAAGTGAGTCGGTCCCCAATCTATCTCCTCTCGTTCACTTTCGTATGCTTATATCTCTCTTTCTCCATGCTCAATTCAATCAGCGTCCCTTTCAATGCTCAGAGTGCTCCTCTAGTTTCACAAGGGATTCACACCTCAAAGCACACTTGAGATCTCATTCGAGCGATTCGGAAAAGAAATACGATTGTCAAGAAGCTGGATGTGACAAGAAGTTTTGGACGAATCAACACCTCAAGAAACATATAGAGGTGGCTCATCGTGGCAAGACATACGATGTACGTTCAATCTCAACCCTTCTTCAGGAATTCGAGAAGAACGAGAACGAGAGCTGATCTTCTTTTTGAGATTGGGGTTTTTCGAGTATAGTGCACTCAATGCGATGAAAAGTTCAGGAAACATCATCAATTGCGATCACATTTCGCTCAAGTTCATTGTACTCCCGGAACGAAACCTTTCTTGTGCGAACATCCCGGTTGCGATCGAAGTTTCGCACAAAAAGTTCATTTGAAAGCTCATATCAAAACTCACGATCGTATGCTCTCCACTTTTTGCTCTTCTTATCCTCTTCCCAAACTGACTCCGGTCACACTAAAAATGCGTTTTTGCAGCCTCTCGATACGTTTGTCTTCATCCCGATTGCGCTTCACTCCCACTCGCTTCACGTCAATTCCCCGTCTGGTCCAACCTTCAAAAGCACACGAAAGTTGCTCACCCCCCGAAATGTCCTTATCCAATCTGTCAAGGAAAGACGTTCACGACTCAAAGAGGACTCAAGAATCATTTACAGATTCACGAGAGAGAAGAAGCGAAGGGGAGTGAAGGGAAAGATTTCGCCGATCCGAAACAGAGGAGTAATGTCAAGAGGAAGAGAAGTGAACGAAGGAACTTGAGTCAACAGAAACAAGAGGATGTTCCAGAAGAAGAGGAAGAAGAAGCAGGGAAAACGCTCAAGATTGGGGACGTTTTGGTTGAGGGTTTCGAAGAAGATACGAGTGATTGGGAGGAGATACAAGAGAATGAGAGAGATGATAGGATGAGGGAAGATTTCAGGATCGGGGGGAAAAAGAAGAGGAAAGTTTATGAGGATTCGAATGGGTTGAGCACTGCTCAAGGAGGAGGTCCTTCGCCTGTATTCGCCGATTACCCTCTACCAAACCCTTACACTTTACCATTAGCGTTCGATCAAGATCCTCTTTCATCTACTCTCCTACCTTTCCCTCCTCCTCACGATTCTTTCGATCCCGATATCAATCCATTCTCACTTCCCGAACCACCTCTCTCTACTACTCAATTCAACTCGACCTCTTCCTCCTCTTCCCAATACATCGACCTACTTACCGGTTCAAACTACCATCATGACTCCTCGACCTCTCATCACACTCAATCTCGACTCTCACGTAAATACAAGTGTCCCTTTCCCTCCATTCTCGCTTTACCATTCCACCCGACTCTCCCATCTTCGAACAACGCTTCAACCGGCTCTGGCTCGGAAGGACAGGAGGAGGAGGAGGAGGATGGGGAAGGTATTTGTGCGTATTGGTTCAAGAGGATCTACGATTTGGAGAGACACTTGAAGAGTCGTCATGGGGTTGAAATGGTAGGTGGGAAAGAAACGTTGAGGATATGGTTTGAAGCGGGAACGGGGGGAGAGGTTTGAGGTGAGAGAGGGGGGCGAAAAGAAGAGGAGGAGGGGGGAGATTCGAGGGATGAAGAAGAGGGGCGTGGGTTGGAGAATTTTAGTTATGACGTGCGGCAGATGAGGATTGTAGGAGGCAAGAAATTTGGGGGGAGATGGACGCGAGGTAGCGAAGAGCTTGCTTGCGAAACTTGAGAACTTACCGCTTGCTTATTCACGTTTCCGAGAGATCTCGTCTCGTCTTCTATTACTCGAATGGAGAGTGCCTCCTTTAGCTCTCGAGCTACGTTGTGAGCCAGTGCGGTCGAGTCGAATCAAGCGCTTGGGTAGGCGAAATGCGAAGCGAAAGAATGAACCTCTTCTTCCTTCGACACTTCACGCTCGCCGCAGCTACCTCGCTTGCACGACTCTCACGACTCTGCAGTCACACTTCGTCATCTTTGAGAGCGTGCAGCATGCCGCCTTCGACTCCTCGACTTCCTCTCTTACTTCAACTCAGAATTCTCAATCACCTCTACGTAGACAACGTTCTCTACGGTGGTGCGGACTATATCTCCAAGATGAAGCCGCTACTACGGCTAGCGAACGTCTGCAAGACCTGGCGAGAACACAGCAAGCCTCACAAATACTCTTTCGCAACTTTGCCCTTTCAGTGGTTCTCAAACTCGGAGAAGGAGTATCGACTCGATTTCGAACCGAATGAATATATCCTACAGCTCTACGAGAATGCAGACGTCGTACCAATGTTGTTGAGAATGGATTTCGACGCTCCGAATGGTCAAGCTCTCAGTGAAAGGGACGCTCCGTTCAGGAAACAGGTTGAACGAAGCTTGGAGGTCTTTCATGAAGTACCACACCTGCAACTCGAGATGCGAGCCTTGGAAAGCGGTTCTTATTCGGATTTAGTATGGAGGTTCATTCGTAAGTTTCGCTCCTAAGTCTTCCTCCTTCCTTGCGAACTCCCGCAGTGGATCCTTACACTCCTCTATATAATAGGTCTCAAGAAGCTAACGCTCTCTTCCCGAGTTGCCGAACCCGATTACGCCCACCTCTCCTTTCCGCCGAAACCCTCGATGTCACCTCTACCTTCGACTCTCGTGCGTCTTGACCTCGTCGGCCTCGTCCTTGACGACTGGAAGATCAGTACCCCTTCAGTCAAAGTCCTCACCCTCGACCACGTCAAGTTTGGATCTCTCAAGGCTACGAACGAACAAACTTCGAACTGTTGTCGAAACTTTTTCGATTCCTTTCCTTCTCTCGACGCAATCGCTTTCAACAAGCTAGGACGACTCGCACCCGATGCGCTCTCTCGACTCAAAGTGTACGGTATCACGCAACTCAGACTCGGCCCTTGCTCTTTCCGATGCATCTGTGAACATGGACCTACCGATCCTCCTTCCGCAATTCTCCCTCCGTTCAGCCACTCTCTCGCTAGATACTTCCGATGCAAAATCAAGTATTTCACTCTACCCTCGATCCAGAAAGCCGCTCTCCTGGAGGAAGTCCTCTCAAGCCGACCAGATCAACCTTATCCTCCCTACCTCGCCAAGCTACACACTGTATCCCTTCATTCTTCGCCTTTCGTCGACAACGACAGGCCATTCTTCGAGATTCGGAAGAAGTATCAATTCGAGACTGCACGGAAACTGCTCGACGAAGCAGGGTTGAAGGAGTTAGAGCTGAATTGGATTCACCAAGACCAGGTCGAAGTGGTGGACTGGGAGCCGAGAAGCTATACTTTGAGGTAGAGCGTCGAGTGGAGAGCGCTGGAACAAGCGAAAGAAGTTTCGAAGTCTTCTGTTCCCGTCCGAAGACTCGTCTCGAGCATGAGTGCGAGAGAGACGGAGGTCGTCCGTGTCGAATGATGCGGTGCAATACCTCGACAATGGAAAACCCCAATCTCGGTTCAAGTTGCAGGAATCGAAACTTTGGATCCGGAGTCGAGTACGAATGAGACGAAGATTGAAAAAGATGGGAGTCGCTCTCTTTGTCTTCTCCAGAGGGGACGAGACAAGGGTTGATTGCAAGGTTGTCGCGCAGTTTTGTGCTCTCAACACGGAATCAAGCAGAAAGAGGAAGGAGCGAGAGGAAGAGAGGGGGTTAAATGTTGACGGCGAGATTGCGATCCTCAATTGTGAGTCAAACCTTGTCAAAGTTTGTCATACGCTAGGGAAGAGGAAGGTGTCGGGACAGGTTGTGGACCGGGTCAATTCAAGGAGATTCGATGTCTTGAAAGCTCGAATGAGGAAATCTTTCGATTAACCCTTTCCCCTTGATCGGGTTTCCCTCGCAATCTTCTTCTCTAGAGAGTGACTCCTTCGCACCACGCAGATTCGAAAAGTGCGCTAGTGCGCTTCTCAATGAAAAGAACATCGTGAGCTCCAACTGGTTTCTTTCGATACAGTAGATTCGAAAGATCGTCGAAGCTCACTTTCAGCTTTTGACTTTCGCTTCGATGGTCGACGGCGAGGATGACGGGAACGTCGTCGTTTCCTCGTGTCGTGTATCCGGCACTTCGAATCGATAGGCTGTGGAGTTGGGGGGACAGCGTCGGAAAAGAAAAAAATAGAAAAAATAGAGTTCGGTCTCTCGTCTTTGCCTGCATCAATTTCCGGCATCATTGAATGCCCTTCTCTCGCTTCCGATAGCCTTGGGATGCTCGATTGTGTCCTCCTTTGTCGTACGTACTCTCCGGATGATTTCACTGCCCCTCGAATCAAGAGACGAGTTGAAAAGAAGGAAGGTTTGACTCGACGACCTCTTTCCGTCGTACCTTAAAAAACGCGGGAGCATCATAAACCACGCCATCGAAAGTTTCCGGTGATCTACAATCGTGCCTGTGAACTCACTCCTTTTTTCTTTTGATTTCATTTGTTCCGTTCGTTCCTTGATTTTGCTCATACTCTTTTTTGTCGACCCCCCGACTTTCTCCCTTGCTCTCTTCGACTCCACTTTCATCACTGTTCTTGCCGGATTCGCCCACCCTTGATCCGAATCGTTCAGCGTTCGTTCGCAACCCTCGACCTTCGACAGAGATTCAACCAGAATCTATCACTCCTAATCAGCAAACTCCCCCTCGTCCCCTCCTGTACGCCTGACGTCTAATCCGACCCCGAGCGATCCTACAACCGATTGCTGAACAGTATCTTCCGTGTTCGCTGCGAAAGTCTTCCGTCGCAAGAGGTTCGTCGAATTTTCTCATTCTTCTTTCGTAAGGGTCTTTCCAGTTGGCTTGGACCTCTACTCAGTTGACGCCGAAATACGTTCGTCGCTGATCCGATACGTCCTTCCTGTAGAAAAGTGCCGAAAACATCATTGAACAAGAGCAAAAGACCCTTTCTTTACACCTTGTCCACTCACTCGAATCTCAGCAATGTCGACTCGAGACTCGATGGAGCCACCAGATACGACAGATACAGCTTCTCGGAGGGAGGCTCGGTCCAGAGAAGCAACGCCTCCTCCTGCTCCAGCACACACCGAAGAAGCGGTTGAAGAACCTCGTTCATATTCAGCCGCTCCAATCCCTTCTACTTCTTCCACTACCTCTCGAGCTACATCACGAAGTCAAGACTCGACCAAGCAAAGGAGATTCTCGAGGAGAGCTTCACTGGGTCCTTATCCCGCTCAAAGAGAGGGTTCGCCAGAATCGTCGCGACGGGCGGGACCGAGTAGAACCGAAGTAGTACCAGAAGAGGGCGAAGAGAGAAGCAAAGAGGGAGAACGTGGTCACGAGGAGGAGATCCCGATGGAGGAAGTTGCAGTGCAACCGGAAGAACGAACTGGACCAGATCTCGCGAAGGAAAGGTGAGTTTCCTAGTCCCTACTCTCCTGTACGACCTATACCGAGTAGAGACTGACTCCGTTCACACTTCGTAGGAGCTTCGAGTTGAAAGTTATGCAACAACCTGAAATTGGTGCCGAAGCTGGGCTTGGGAAAGTGACACTGGGAAGAGTGAGTAGCTTGTTTCCCATGATATAGTTCCCTCCCGAGCCTTCTGACTCATTCTGTTCCACGAAACAGCTCCCTATAGTACCTGCACCGATCGTTCAGCTTATCGTCAAAGATTCAGAGGGAAATCCAACGTGAGTCCGCAGCTTTTCGCACTCGGTTGTTTATGCAGAGTTCTGACACTACTTCCCGCCTCACAGAGATGTCGACCTACCATATCTATTCTGTTCGTGCTCTCTACGAGATGAAGCCGGATCATCACCAATAGACCTCGCTCAATCGAACGGTGAAGAAATTTCTGCCCTGATCGGAAATCTCGTGCGAAACCCTCATCGAGTTGAAGATCTCGATGGAAATACGGTATCTGCTTTCGTATTCGAAGATATGAGCGTACGGATACAAGGCAAATTCACTCTCGAATTCAGATTGGGCGAAGCGTGAGTCGCATTCTCTCGCTCTTTCGATTGTTTGTTCTCAGCTAATCGAACTCGTTCTTTGTGCCAGTCGTCGACCGAAATCACCTCGACTAGCCGCTGTCGTTTCCGACCCTTTCGACGTCGTAGAATGGAAAGATTATCCTGGTCGACCAGTTGCCGGTGAGCTCTCCTGCTCTTCCTCTGTCCTGTTTCCCTCGCTGAGCTTTCCAACGATATAGATACTGTTCCCGAGCTTTCGCTTCATCTCCACAACCAAGGGGTACCCATGTATATCCCTCCTCTACTCCTTTCGCAACCTTCCGATAATCCTCCTCCGCCGAGTTCGAACCCATTCCCTACCGATCACCCGTCTCAGGCTGGATCGGAACGACAATCTGAAGTTGGAGAAGAGGATCAAACTCCTCCAGTAGCGTCAGGATCGTCCAGTCGAGAATGATCGCATTCTCTCTCTTTTTTCGTTTTTTCCACCTCTCCTTGATGGAGCGCTTCCCTTTTGTCGCATACCTCTTTTGCTTACTTCTTATGTATCGATTTCATTTTCGCAACTAATCTTACTATCCCCCTTTCTAGCTCACACACGAAGCTTCTTAGCCTTTCGCATTTCTTTGCTAATCACTTTTAGTTCCCCCTTTCCCTAAGCAATATACCCTTGCAAATGTCCCTGTTACTTTGTTCATCTGTTGATGCTGTGTCCGCGTCCCGCCGTCGGGGAAACTGTGTTGGGTGCTCGACGCCGTCGAGTTCTCTCGAAAGGTTTCGAACTTGTGTCCCTAAGTCGACTTCTCACCTTTTGCGCCTTTCTCGTCCACTGAGACTGCCCGCTTCTTCGTCTTCAAAGCGCCTCACTATACAAGCGACTCACAGCTGGAGAAACCATCAGATTAAGCGCTTTTCGACGTAATGCGAAATCTCGAATCTTCTTTTCCGCTGCTTCCAACTTTTCGCTTTTTCCCACTTTCAACAATCTCACAGAGCTTCTATCGCCTTCCACGCTTTGCAAGTCAGTCAGAACACGTCTGTTTGCCCCCATTCGGTCTCGGTAAAATTTGCGCCGAAACGTCTCATCACCACTTTGACTTACCAATCCCTCTCCGAATACACTCTTTACCGCCGAAGCACCCGACCCCCTTTCTTAGAGTAATCCAAGAAGGATGACTACACCTTCCTCTCCCGCAATCAAAACCGTTTCATTCGCTTCATCCCACGCCGATCCTACTTGTTCCTCCTCAATTCCCTCCACATCATCCTCCGCACAAGCTTCCTCTCCTCCCTCCACATCCGCACTTGATCCTACATCAGCTTCCACCTCAAGTACTCAATCTAGACCACAACCAAAGAGAAGGAGATCATCAATCAAACAAGGACTTCAAATGCCTTACAAACCACCAGCTGAATACTACACTCATTCTGATCCATTATTGAGACGGTTGAGGTTGAGGAATGGGTTTGGTACGATGGTGGATTTGGAACGCGAGTTTAGGGATACTAAAGTCGTTTTATTCTTCTTTGGGTAAACAGTCTCTCTCACTCTCTCAGCTTTCACTCGTATTGAGACTGATCAAGGGGCAATATATATACAGCGCTACTTGGAGAGGTAGTTCGAATGAGCCATTCGAGTTGGTCGCAAACTTTCAACGAAGGTTCCCACATCAATCGAAAGTAGTCTTCGTTTCAATCGATGATACACAAGCCGCCTACGATTTGAACACTAAACAGAAGAACTGGTTATCCATGGAGTACGTCCATCTCTCTCTTCTTCTTCTTCTCTCGCCCGACTTACCCTCTCTCCGACATTAGGTGGAACGACGGTTCAACTCTAGGCGACCCTTCCTCCTCATCTTCCTCCACCGATCAACCCTCCGAACCACTCGAACCATTCCTCTTAGCCGGTGATCCAGATCTAGAGGAGGATACTTCCCTCTCAACTCCTCCATCCCTCTACCTCCGTCCTTACTCTCGAGTACACCTAGCAGACAAATGGCAAATCTTGGGAGTACCCAACCTAGTCGTGTATCATTTGGAATCTAGGAAAGTATTGAGTTATCATGCTAGGTTCGAGCTACTGAGGGAAGGGAAATTATTATCTACTTGGGAGAAATGGTCCAAAGGTGAAAAAATCACTTTTGGTGTCAACGGTTAGTTTTCCTCCATTCTTCTTCTTCCTTTCTTCGCGTCCGCAGAGAAATTCATAACTGATCAGAGAGATTTGACCTGATAAGATTTGGTGTATGCGTTGAGATGGACCTTGACGTTCTTATTCATCAGTTTGATGTACTTGTTCGCGGTCAAACAAGGGATTTGTCCGAATTATATAGCACTTTGGAGTTCTTCTCTAGGGGAGAAATATCTCAAGAGTGGCGGGGGGCAAGGGGGTCGAGGGAAGTTGGAATTGTAGATATAGAGACGGAAAGGGGAGTAGATTTCGGAATTGTGAGCCTCTTTTTTTTTTTTGTCGTTTTCAAACTTATCGTTGTGTTAGTTGTGATTGCTTGTCTATCTTCTTCTCATCTGCGCAAAGCAGTACTTATCATATCGAGCTCACTGGATTCCATGCAGATTCCCCGCGAGAATTCCTCTCATTTTGAGAACGAGAGAAGACCAGACACTTCTTCATTCAGTCAAATCGAAACTCACGGGTAGTGCTCACCAAAAAAGGTCGAGTAGGATTAGCTCTAACATCGACTGAAGAGAAATTGCGAAAATGAGAAAATTCAAAGGAACAGAAAGAAATAAGAAAGAACTGCTGCAAAAACTAGCGACAGCACCGTCGGAGGAGGAAGAAGAGTGCGGGTCGTCAAACAAGGGGGAGGAGGTGAAGGAGAGGAAAGTACTGCTGTTGTATCTGTATTTGAAGGTGAAAACGAAGGAGGAGAGTAGGAAGGAGAAGGGAGTTAAATGGATTCCATTTGTTGAACGACCTATATATCCACCAGCCTAGTCAGTACGAGGAGAGAGTGGGCGAGAGTGGGAGAGTGGGAGAAACGGGTATGTACCTCCTCGAGTTCCCTCTTTGATTGGTTGTACTTCTCTTGAGCCTCTTCACATTTCTTCTCCCATGCATCTCGTTCAGCTTCGATTCGAGCGACTTGTCGTTCGAAATGTTCTGCTTTGACATCTACCTGTCTCAATCTAGACGTCCTCACCGGATCAGTGCGTGCGCAGAGCCGAAGCAAAGGGAAAAGAAGAGAAAGTTGAAAGGAGTTGCGTACTTGTCGGTAGTTTCCCTCAATTGTTTCTCAGCATTATCCAACTCACTTTCCAATAAACTAATCTTCCTCGTCAAAGTCTCATTGACAGTCTTGTGATTATCTTCGTCCTCTTTCGCTCCCTTTGATTCACTCAATTTTTGTTCAGTCTTGTCCAAATCCGATTCGAGGTTGGAGATCTTGTGTTGGAGGGAAACTATCTCTTGATCTTTCGTCATGAGTTCGTGATCGAGTGATTTAGATTTCGCTTCGGCTCTATTTAGAAGAGGAGGTGAGTGCGTGTTCGATTAAATTCGGATGAGAGGGGAACGGAGGAGAGGGAAAGGCGCTTACTCTTCTGCTCGAGCTACGGCGGCATCTGCTTCAGCACGGAGAGAGGCGAGGCGCTACAGTCAACACGCTTCGAGTCAGTTACAGAGGGGAGATGAGAGATGAGATGAGATGGGGAGGGAACCTTACTTCCTTGATCTTGTCCTGTACAGCGAGCGCTTGAGATTAGTACGCGTCTATTTGTGACTAATTGAGCTCTTGACGTACCATTGTAAGTCTATTTGGAAGTGTAGAGGTTGAGAGAGACGAGTGTTCTTTCTCTCTCTCTCTCTATAGACTATCCCTTCGCCCCCTCTCAAACTGCTCTTGCATTCACTCTACTAGACTGTTCGGGTGAGACCAAGACAAGTACTCGATGGATCAATCCGCTTTCCGTTCTCTCCTCTCTTCTTCCTCTTCCACAACGACTCCCTCCTCTTCCTCACGTCCCAAATTCGGAGCACCTCCTCCAAAACCCTCCACTTCTTCTTCTTCCAGCGGCAAACCTACCGACTTCAAGCCCCGACCGCCATCATCGAAAAAGAAAGAGAAAGAATTCAAAAAGAAGCCCTCGACAGAAGAGGGAGCGTACAGGGATCGAGCAGCTGAACGAAGAGCTGGTAAAGCGGGTGATTTCCGAGAGGCAGAGAAATTGTTGGAGGAGTTTGAGGAGAGGGGTAAACAAGGGGATGAGGAGGATAGGATCAAAAGAGAGGAACAGAGGAAATATCTCGTACGGTTTTTTTTCTCTATCACTCTCTTATCTGAGTGTGAGGAGCTGATGTGAGATTATGTGGGGAATAGGGAGGAGATGCGACTCATTCGATTCTCGTCAAAGGGTTGGATATGGCTTTGTTGAATCAAGAGAAAGCGAAATTATCAATGAAAGCAGAGGGAGAATTGGAAGACGTTGAACAACAGCTAGATGAGCAATTTGAGAAACCCGTGTCGTCGAAGAAAGGACAAGGGAAAGGGAAAGGGAAAGAGAAGGAGATTGGGAAGGGAAAGGGCAAGACGAGGGATGAGTTGTTGATGGAATTGAAAGCGAGTAGAGAAGGAGGAGATCAAGGAAAGAATGAGGCTGGATTGGGCAAGGGTTGGAAGAAGTTGGGAGCACCAGAAATGGCGGTAACGAAGGGGAAAGGATTCGCTCCGGTCGGGGGAGGAGGGGAGAAGAAATTGAGGAAGAAGAAAAAGAAAGTCGTCGATCCCTCAACTCCCGCGACTCCTACAGCATCCACCTCGGCTCCTCCTTCTATCACTTCGGTACCTCCAGCTTCGGCGTCGACACAAGTGAAGAAGGGAGACCTTCCGACGATGAATCCCGACGAAGACGACGACGACGACATCTTTGGAGATGTAGGGGATTACAAAGGACTCGAATCGGATTCCGACTCTTCTTCAGACGAGAAGAAACCTCGAATCAAGAAAGAAACATCTTTACCAGCACCTGCTCTTCCTCCCTCTCACCCGAATTCAACGAAACGGAAATACTTTGACGACGAGGAAGCACAAGACGAATCGATCTCTACTGCTCCTTCTGCCGTCGCCGACTTGGCTTCTCGACAAGCTCTCCACTCCGCAACTCAGCCACAACCGAAGAGACGAGTCAAGAGGGAGGATTCGTTCGGTAGTCAAAGCGGGAGCGAATCCGATTCTGAGGCAGGAGCGACAATGGGCAAACTGCAACCTTTATCTGGAAGTGGTCCAAACGTATCCGAACTCTTGAAGTTCGATAAACTTGCTCAAGAAGAAGAAGAACGAAAAGCTGTTTGTTTTCTCCCTCTCTCTCGTCTCTAGTAGCTCGAGCTGACGAGTGTCATTTCGGAGGTGATAATAGAAGAAACAAAAGAGGAAACAAGAGAAAGAGGAGAAAGAGTTGAGTAGGGCAGATAAAGATAATCGAGATTATTTACAAATGGAGGCGTATCTGGAGAAGAAGAAGAATGGGGGAGTTACACCGGAGAGGAAACAGAGTGATGAGAGGGATATGAGGGACAAGGAAGGAATGTATGCTGATATCTAGTCGAGTCATTCGAGAGCGGAGAGTAGGGAAAATTCTTGTTGTGAGATTCGAACCTCTAATTCACCTAGCGCACTCGAGAAGAGCGAAACCACAAACTTCACGAGAAAGTAGAGAACAAATCATAACTGTTGAAACAAAACTACACCATGCCCAGAATCACTCACTCGCACTCATCCTTCGTATTAGTCCATTCACCGATCCATTTGAACACCTCTTTATGCCATTGAACCGAATTAGCCGGGTTCAGTACCCCTGTTTTACATCAACGACTCTCCAATCAGTCCACTGCGCGCGAGTCAGAGAAGAGGAGGGAAAAACTTACAATGGTTTTCAGATGGGAAGATCAATAATCTCGATGGGATTCCGAGACGTTGCAGACTATCAAACGGATGACAGTCAATATCACGCGCTCCAGAAAAAGAGAGAAGGAGCGGAAGAGCGTGCCTATTAAAGACGCCGAGTCCCTCTGCTTCAACCAGTCGATAATCTTTACTACCATCTACAACCACTCATACAATCACTCATCAGCATCTCCCACGAAGAGAAAAGGAACGATTCAGGGGGGAGAGAAAAGGCAGGGGAGAGACTCACGAATAACCAGCTCAGGAGTTTTCCAGTTCTTGATGTGATTCTGAGGGTTCCATTTCTCATAATTTTCTGGGACTTCCCAAGGCGCACCTCCGAACTCACGTGTAGGGAAGTCTGTGCATACGAGATTTGAGCAGTATCAGCGATTGAGTTCGGGAGAATGGGAGGAAAAGAAACGAAGAATCGGGTATAGACTGTGAGAGGGGGGAAGAGAGGGACGTACAGAGTTCTTCGGTCGCGTAGTAGGTGTTGGAGAGTGAGAAAACCTGGGGGTAAGAGTAGTGGGGTCAGGAGAGAGAAGGAGTAGAGAGGTGATTGAGGAGAGAAAAAGAGAATTGCTTACACCGTCGTGGCACACGAGACACTTGAAACCGAAAGCTTCGTTGTGCCCTTGAATCCAGTTTGCCATAAATCCGCCGTAACTGGCCTCAATACGGGCAAAAGAGACTCGTTAGAACCATCCCTCGGAGAGGAAAAGAACTGAAAAAGGTCGAAGGACTTACTCCGAGTGCAGCCATTCTCTCTCCATCGATCTCGGGGTACGCCTTCTTGACGTACTGAACGCCAGCTACGAGATCTCTGAAAGGTTTACCTCCCCATTCGTTCTGAATCGCATCGCAGAATTCTTGTCCGAATCTACGTTCAATCCGCAACCCAACTCGAAACGTCAGCTCGTTTGCACAATCTTCGACGCATACACAGAGAGACACTGTGTGTACGTTAGAGAGAGGGAAAGAAAGGCATAGAGATGTACCCAGTTGAACCAGTTCGATTGATCGCAACAACGATATATCCCTTGCTAGCGTAACTCTGTAGATTCCACCTAGTCGACCAACCATCAGTCCATGCGGTCTGCGGTCCACCGTGTAAAGCGCACGCCATTGGGAAAGTCTTCTTGTCGTCCTTAGAGGTCGAATTCGAGACTGAATGATGCGAAGGAGGGAACAAAATCCAACCATGAACCTCCTTTCCCTCACTCCCAGCAAACGTGAATTCCTCCCCTTGATGCAACTTCTTCTCTTTCATCAATCGTCTCGACACCGTCGCCAAAGGAACGAGTGACTTGTCCTCCTCCTCAGAAAGAAGGTAGAGTTCATTCGGAGTAGTGAAGGAATTCATCCCAACCAACACTCTTCCCCCTTCTAGAGCCTCGACAGAAGTGACTGAATGTTTATCCGTGAGTTTCTTAGGCTCCTTCTTTCCCTCGACATCAATCTCATACAAAACGACATGACCTCGTTCTTCCGTAATCGTCAATAAACTCTTCCCATCCTTTGTCCACTCGAATCCACTCGGACTCGAATCCCATTCTTCAGTCAATCCCTTCCTAACCCCCTCTTCAATAATATAAACGATGATTCGATTCCTATCCGCCTCGTACCCATCCTCTCTCATTTCCAACCAACTCAATTTCTTCCCCCCATCCCTAGGAGAGAACCTAGGATTCGAACTTGCACCTTGAGTACCAATTGATAGTAATTTTGGTTGAGAGTCGGAATTAGATTTGGGATGTAAAGGGAAGAGGTAAATGTTTGTACGGGTGTGGAGCGAGGGAGAGACGTGAGGATCTTTCGAATGGATTACGAGTGAGGTGGGGGATAGGGAGAAATCAGAAGAAGAACCGAATGGTCCAACGGGACACTCCTGCGAGAGAGAGAGAGACCGAATTAAAGTGAGAAAATGGGTCACGAGTAGAGACAGGAAGAGAAAAACGAACTAGTTTGGTACCTGCCATAGGAGAGATCACTTTTGGTTGATGTCCCTTCACGTTATCGATGACCACTTGTTCCCTCTCGAAACTCCACCTTCCACTCTCTCTCTCATCAACCACCTCGAATTCCTCCTCACTCTCGCTCTCCCCGTCGTCCTCATCGAAATCTTTCGGGTTCCTACTGAGTCTAACGATGAACACTTGATTCTTCTCCCCATGAGTCGGACTCCATTCGTCCCAATGTCGAACGAACGTGGAATCGTACACTCGTATATCGCTACCTTTTGATTCTTGTTCGTGGGCGAGGCGTTGTTGGTTGTAGGTATAGATTGAACCGTCGGGGAAAACGAGAGATGAGAAAGCTAGTAAAGCTTGAGGAGAGGAACTCGAGTTGGAAGGCTCAGGCTCAAGGATGAGAGTTTTCAAATTCGAGATCCTGCACGACTCATCTTCGTCCTCATCAGCTCCTTCGTCGTCTGGGTCATGATGCAGTGATGAGAAGAAAGAGTAATGTACGCTACAGGGAATTGACCTAATTTATATTCTTCTTTCGTAACTACATCCATCGCCCAAACAACCGTCTCCCTCCTACCCCCCATTTCTCTAACCCACTCACTCTTGACTCCCTTCCATTCTTCATCACTCAACTCTTCTCCTTGACTCGCAGGTGAGAGATGATCATGATTCGATGAATCTGGTTTAGCTGGTGATAGGTAACAAATAGTTTGATCGTCCAACCATTGAACTTCCAATCCATCCAATCCTTCTTTCAATACTTCTGTATCTTTGATTCCTTCCCATCCCGCTTTGTTTGTGTCGAGGCGTACGAGGTTGAATTGACGATTGGTACGTTGAGAGGAGAAAGAATGGGTTGAAATGCGCCAGATTGCGAGAGTTGAAGAAGGGTTTGAGATGGGAGCTGAAGGACGCGGGAGGGAGAGGATGTCGGTTTGAGTGAGAGTAGGACCGGGGGAGAGTGTCATTGTTTTGTTTCGAGAGAGAGGGAGGAAGGAAGAAGGGAAACGTGGAAGAAGTGGGGAAATTTGGAAGAGAAGAGGGAGAGAGTAAAGGGGATTTCGATACCGATCGGGGGGTGGAGGAGTAACGAAGCGTCTGTCTTTGTCTGCCACCGAAGCGAGAGACGAAGTGAGTGAGAGGAAAGGAGAAAGGAGGAAAGGAGACCAAAGTTTCCGCGAGGTTTCTCTACTCTTTTCTTGTTTCCACATTTTCAATACCTCATTTCGACTTGGGGACTTCAGCTTCAGATCCAATCCAATCGGTCGACCGTCTTCCTCCTTCAAATTCCGAACATCTTGACTCCTGATTCTTCCGAAAATAGAACATCAACGAGAATGGTTCCCGAGCAAGAGTTACCCGTCCTAGAGTCGTTAGTACAGTGAGCACATCCCCTCCTATCCTATCCTATCTAGAAGTTCCAGTGAGCGCAGGGAGGAGCAAAGATGGAACTTAGATCAAGTCATCAACCTCTCTCTCCTCTCTTCAAGGGACCGTGGAGCAATCACAGGGAAGCTGGTAAGAGCTACAACAATACATTAGGCTAATCAGACCGGTACCGGCGTACGAGGTTGATCTTTCACTTTCGGGGAAACAATCTCGCTTTTCCATTCTCATCTCATCTCGCTGACTCTCTCTCTGTCGTCGAAACAGTATTCGTAACCGCCTAACAGCGCTCAAGAAGGATCGTACAGAATATTTGAGAGCGAAAGATGTGTTGGATATTTACGCTTCTCTAATGACTCAAGTCACTCGATTGAACGACATCAGAGAAGCTACGAGGAGGAAACAGACAGAGAGTCAAGTCGAGGAGAATGATAAAGTCGAGGGAGGGGAAGAGAAAGTCGATCCGAGTAACGTTCAGGAGGAGAACAGGGTAGATACCATCTTGAACGATGTATTCCAGGTACGTTCCTCGAATACTGTCCACCACTCGAGCAAGTGCGCTGATATCGAGAGTGTTATCGTCGTACAGCTTCTGAGTTTGTTCTTTCTGAGAATTGGGAAATCACGAGAAAGTCCCGCAACTTTCTGTCAATTAGGTACCATGAAACGACTCCTAACCCACCGTGCGTCCTTCTTTCTTCCTTCTCTCCCTCTCTCTCCTCCATCGCTGACCCTCTCTCAATGTGGTCAAATTTCAAAACAGTGAATGAATCTGGAATTTATACTTCAGCCGACCTAAAACCTTACCAATCAAGGTTGAGTGAATTGAAATCCATCATCAAAGAAGGAGATCCACAGAACAAGATGGACAAGGAAGAGAGGAGAGGGACGGCAGAGGAATGCGATGAGGAATTGGAGAGGGAAATCGCAATGACTAAATTAATGTATGATAAATGGGATGCTTGTGGTAAGCGCTTTCTTTCTCTCCCTCCCTTAACCCCCTCATCCGATCTCATGATAACTGATGAAGATTCAGAGTAGATAAAATGGTTCGAAAACTTTCCACCTCTTTATCCCAACTCTCTCCCGAACTCTACCCTTTACATCAACGCCTCATCACCCTACGTCGTTCTCTCGCGTCGATCGCCGCTCGTCCATCCCTCTCGAAATCCCAAATCACTTCAGAACTCAACCCGATCCTCTCTGAATTGCGCCAAATCGATGAGAAACGTAACCCTTCTACTGGAAAATTCAGACTCCCCCTCC
>Ga0308170_10001333_pt1 | contig 24098 bp, 30 predicted proteins | sample PhyBR2_2_FD_202136 | JGI IMG/M metagenome (GOLD analysis project Ga0308170, IMG submission 202136) | Phyllosphere microbial communities from UC Gill Tract Community Farm, Albany, California, United States - DLSLSB.R2 | ecosystem: Host-associated > Plants > Phyllosphere > Unclassified | place...
CGGAGCGCACTCCCTGGTGGCCCCGAGTGTGGTCTGTCCAGGTGGTGATGCCCCCGGCCGGCCCGGACGTTGGACCCCCCCCCACCCCCGGACCGGGGTGTAACCCCCTAAGTTTGCACGTTTGCACACCCTCGTCTGCGCTCGATTGGCAAAAATGCCGTGGTAGATTCTCATCGCTTTAATGACCCAATCCTCTTCTTAGTCCGGTATATTCCTAGCGCGGCAAATCTCGCGTACGGTTGATCCATTTTGGAGCCAATTGCGACGCTTCCTCGCCTCCACCGTCGAGCTTCGTCTTTCTGCGTGCAAGTCCACGATGCAGTGTGCTACTTGGGACTGATTTCGGATATGACAAGCAGAGTAGGGATCGCCTCGACTGACCCCTCGTCAACTCGTTTTCCAACGGTATTATCCTCCCTTGTTGGTATTCGTATTTGATCACTAACGTGCTCTAAGCACGAACTAACGGAGGGTCGAATAACCCCCAGGCTTCTGACACAAGCTCCCTTGAATTGTTTCTTATCAGTGAAAAAGCCGCACGACCCGGACGGCCTGACATCAGTTCATGCTGACGCTTCATGCGGAGGGGCAGCACGTATCGCCTATCATGGGCATCCATCGAGAGAGAGCATCCTGTAGTTTATTGCCATCGAAAAGCGAAACCCTCTGTGAGCATCGTCCGCAGCAGTTTGGACCAAGCGGGCTTGGCGATATTCTACCGGCGCTATGAGGGGCAAATGCGAATACACCAGTTGAGCAGGTATGTAGAGCTGGGATCCCACGTGAAGCAGGGCATCATGGATATGCTGAGCGATCCTGGTCAGCGTTAGACGCATCAGCTACGATCTGCAAGGGTCACATTTCGCGAACGAACAACGTTGGTTTTTTCCCAGCTCAAATCGAAAGGGTGCGGTTGGGTCAGAGGAAGTAGCAAGAAAGCAGGTGAAGCAAAGTAATTAGCCGACCATGAAGGGGCTTGGATACTTTGCATAGTCGAAGCAGACGATAACAAAACTTGGATCTGGGCTGCATATACCGATAGGGGCTAGTAGCAACGCAACGATCAGGATGGAACGAGGTGGCCGGTGCAAAAGAATTACGGGATACAGAGAATGACACGGATTCGATGGGGGTGAGTGTGGCGATTGTACCGGATGGGCGATACCGGATTGCCGCAACGCTCGATTAGCGGAAAGTGTGCTGGTAATGTTGCTTTTGCCATGGCTGACGATACAGTCCAGCAATGACGCGCTATACGCGCAAATGGCCAAGGGTGGAGTGCTGTGGAAGCGAACAGGAGCGTACGTAAAAGAAAAATGATAACGCGTTTGTTGCCACACTTCATTGCTCGCCTGCATCCCACGAAATCCAGATAATTACACTTTGTAATGCTCCTTTGGGATGCGAACCTACATTTACACCTGAAGGATCACGTTCATATCCCCGTGAATCAAATCATCGCAGTATCGCCTGATTCATGATCGTTGCCTGTCCCTATGAAGCGCGAGTCTTATCCTCGACTCACCCTCGACCATAACTATCACGTTGACTGCTGGTTCTTTGGTCCGCAGCATCGAACCGGAATGCTAGAACCCAATCTGCCTTTGAAGACCCTTGGCGATTTGGACACGAGTGAAAATGGACGCGGTGAACTAAAAAGCCATGTCCAGGTCGAAGAGCGTTCACCTCGACTTTTCGGATGGTTTCAACTAGCTGCGCAAGGCGACTCCAGTCGCTGTCCCCGGCGATGGCGAGGAATGGCCTAGAACACCCCAATGCCACTAGCTGACTAGAACGCTGGCATGAACTACGATGCTAGGTCACGCACCAACAGTGAGGGTTCAGGCGGCTCTGCATCACGAATTTAGGACAAGTAGCAGCACCAAATCTCAGTCTTAGTGGTACATTAGCTGAACCTAGGTGACGAAGTGGATATCCATCATACCGCTAGCGATCAAGCTGACTTGTCCTGGTGCGAGCTGTGGTTTTGCGTGCTGAAAAGATGACGGCTCGGACTTCAACGCGGGTGGTCGGACTGGGTCCTGTTGGTCGGCCGTCCCGCTTAGGGGTCAAATATGCTCGTGGCAAGGAGCTAAGCTTTGCGTGCTCAATTTCAGGCAATCATTCGGGATGCGCCAGGATACACGAATTATGTTACACCGCGATTCTACCAGATCCACCGTGATCCTCTAGGCCCTTCGAACCATCCGATCACAGGGGTACCACGAGTGGGACAAGCGTCTGCGCGTGTCCGAACTAAATCCGGGAATGGGTCTACGGCGGCCTGATTCCCGCAGGCCCCCCTCCACGTCCAACATGGCTACGTCCGCCGATAGCCACTTGTTTGCCACTGTCCTGCCAGATCGCCAAGCATAGCCAAACTCTGTCGGAGAGCTGCAACCCCCTCCCCTCCGGCATATGTCTCCAGCCTGAGTCTTCCTCTTCAAATGTGCTGTCCATGACCTGTGCCGGTACGATCACGCCGTTGTATGAGGTCGAATGCTCCCAGCGCAGAACCTCGTGCGCACTATATTCAACTCCGTCTTCGAGATCGGGAATCGAATGGCTCTGTCCAGTCCCGTTTCCACCAAACTCCTGCCTGGGAGCAGTTTGTAGACGAGAACGGGATCGAGTGAGTGTCCGCACATGCACAAGCTGATCCGTGCCTCGTGAATAGGTCGATACGACCGCTCCTCGGATTCCGGTCACGGACCACTTTGACACTGACGTCGACAATGTGAGGTCGACATCGTCATCCCGACTGAAGCGGATAGTAGCGAGTCGGGGCGCGGCAGCCAGCTGCCTTAGCGTCGCAGGATCCAAAAAGCTTGTGGGTGAATAATCGTTGATCGTGTCCGCCTGGAGCTCGCACGCACGCGTTGGATGGCGAGTTCGATACAACAGTGTCTCCAAGGCCGGCAAGGCTGGTATGGCAATCGCCTGCATGTTAGACACCCCACTCAGCATGCACCGGACGACTCACTTCTAGTCTCTCAATGGATTCATCGATGATGTTCCCGTCAACAACGATCGTCTTCAGGCTTGCAAATACCCCCTCCTGCTGGATCGCCCTCTGGAACGCTTGGAATGAACCACATCGCCAATCCAGGAACTCCAGCTCTCCGAGATTGCTCAGGGCGTCAAAGTAGGCGAACTGCCCCTCTCCCTCTCCTCGCTCTTCGTCTGACCACCCGCCCTCCTCCAGATCCGCCCAGATGTCTCTCATGGTGACCATGCGGAGATGCGGAGCCTTCATGATGATCGCCGTACACAAATCTGGAAGACCATCATCGTCGGGGAAGTCGAATGTGATGGTATGGAGTCGCTGGAAAGCTGGTAGGCCAAGCCACGGTTCGTCCAGCGGATGATTTAGAGTTATAAGGCTGAGTTCGTCTCGCGCTACGACACGCAGACGCTCGAGATGGGGGGCTAGGCCGACAAAACGCAAGACTTGATCGTACGACGAATTGTGGCACACAACGAGATCCAGGTGATCGAGGAGAGGGAAAGGTTCAACCATGTCCCCCAATTTCGAGAGGATGCCGTCGTGGGGACCCCAGCGTGCGTACTCGATACTCGATTGAGCGCAATGTAGGTAAAGCGTGGTAATGTTGTCGTGAACAAGGTGGAGGATGCTGGCGATATGATGGGTGGAAAAGCGGTAAGCGATGACGTTGACCGTGCGCACATGCTTCCAGCGCGATGGCTTGCGGCAACCTGCCTGCATGATCTGCAAGACACGCTCCTTGGCAGCCTGGCGGTACCGAGCGCGGCGACGTTGGATGGTTGTGATGGCAGCGGAGGAGGACCTGTCATCGACTGGCTGCGCTTCGAGGGATGCCGGATGCTGCAGCCACAGATGTTTCCATAGTATTGGCTCGACCAAGGCGTTGAGTGAGGAGGACAGCGACGCAAATGTTGCCAGATCTCCCTGAGAGAGCTCTGACATGATCTGCATGAGAACGTTAGGCGGTATGGCGAGAAACGGTTGTCGAGCTGTCGCTGGCGGCATCACTTTGAACGTCGTATCGGGCATAATGCCGCGGTGGTACTGATGAGTTGGCTCTCCAATATACATCGTCAGGAATAGGTTTCAATCGTCGTGTGCAACGTTTGATTGGGTCCGTCTATGTTGTTGAAGGAGTAGATCACCTGCCTGTCTGCAGGTGATGTTCGAGCAAACGCAACGTGTGCCAAGTCTGACATGATCACTTTCATAGCCCCCATTAAGCTTCTACTTGCATTCGCGCATGTTGTGATTTTCCGGACTAAGCATATAGGTCCTTTCCTAACCGAAACATGCCCAATCGCGGAATCCGCAGAGCAAGGGGGTGTGTGTATTATGTCATCTGTTGCTGACCACATTCGTCTTTGCTGACAGTATACGCGCCTGCAACAGTGAATCGCTTGCAGGACAACGCTTCGCTGGGATAAACAAAAGTGCATGATCCGGAGAGGAAGGAAAGAAAAAGAACAAAAAAACAGGAGTCTCATTACACGGTGTCCCTTGGATGCGGTTTCCCAGTCGCCCCAGTCGCCTAACCTCGTGCTTACGGCCAGAGAATCTCAGGCTTGGGTTGTGATCCAGCGCAGACGCGGCGGCCCACGCGATGAGTAGGGCATGCGACTTAGTCTCCCAGTAATCAGGTAATGTTTGGCGCATTGACCATATTACCAAGGTGGCTTGTCGCTCGCTCGATACTCTGTCAAACAGCTACAGGTTTGTCATCCTCCTGTCGATCGGAAAAATGGACCGACCGAGCCAGATGTGGACCGAGTAAGAATTACGGTCAATGTCTCACGCATGGTGCTCGGCCTAGATTAGCGACTTGAGCTGGGCCGGTGAGAAACCTGTCGAGCAGATGCATCCTCTAGTCCAACGCCTTGAGTTGGATGTAGCTGCAGCTTACACATTGACACAGTCCATAGTGACGGCTGTCGGGATAAGGGAGCTGCCTTGCGTGTCGCTTGCAGTGGGGGTTTGCCCGGGCGAATCGTCTGCCAGTGGTCGGCTTCCTTGAGATTTCCGTCTCTTGGACCGATGATCGACCCAGAGCGGATGGATGGCATCCCAGACCCGCACAGGTACTCGTGGAGCGCGAGCAGCACCGACTTCCCCCAGCACACGTCCATAGGCCTGATTTCGAGGTCGTCCACCGTCATCACCCTCTTCTCCAGCTCTTTCGACAGCTGGGACCTGGTCATGAGTGTTTAGTTACACACTTCCTAGCTCCTGTCCCCTCCTTCCGATTTACCCTCCGCCTCTGGCTCAGTCTACGACCCCGAGTGCTCCTCCTCGTCCCTACTACGTCTAGCGAAGTACGACGGTAGGCAAGGCTGAAGCCTCAGTCCGTCCAGGGTAAGATGCATCGCGAACATGTTGCCGTGCTTGGGGAAGGGCGAGGTGGGCTTGCCCACGGCATTGAAAGATTCCTCTGTCGTCTTGAGGTAGTAGTCGCTGAGCTTTGAGATGTTGGTCGGGGGGAAGAGGGGGGTGAAGAGACCGTATTCCACGACCAGGCGCTGAAACATGACAACCAGGCGCCGGGACGTAACGAATAGGAACACGGCCCAGACCTGGCCGTATGGCGTGGATGCTCCTGTATCGGGGCTGTCGTCAGCGCATGTTCAATCGACATTATCTATGACCCACCTTGTCAAGCGTCCTGTACGTCGACATGCTGACAGGCGAGTTGGCGCAGTTCGACATAGTAGTAAGAATGGTGGGACTTGTAGTCATTTCCGGGTCGATGCAATGACACAGCTTCGCGGGGCCAGGAGCGGGGACAGTTACAAGGAGCATCGGAATAATCCTCACTCAACGTGACCTGATTATCTGGCTCTGAATCCGCCGTCCCACATTATATTCTTGGCGGCGTTGCATTCGGCATCGTTGATCTGTAGATATGAGAGTCAAGCCGGAAGAAAGAGCATATTGACAGGGATCATTGGTATGCGGTGGTGGAAGAGAGGCGGGTGGCGGTGGTCAGTGACAGGCAGATAGGGTCGACCTACACGATCGCGACGTGCGTTGTTCACGCAGCCCGCCACGGTCTCCTCGACATTCTTGAAGATGGTGTACAGGCCAAGGCAAGCCTTGACTCCTGCGATGGGCATGTCCGTAGCGGGGATTCTTGATCGTGAGCCTTGTCCACGTGTCTGGCACGCAGTTACTCACCCCGGGTTGAGCACGATGATGACGAGATCCGGGTGCTCGGAGCTGAACTTGGAAGCCATGAAGCGGGCAACGACCTTGCTGGACTAGTACGATGCATCGTGGGAGGGGGTTCCGTCGGTATCAGCCGCACCGATGCTGACCAGGCTCGACCCCAAGAAGTTGAACCTCATTCCGGGCTGGAGCAGGCCTCCAGATGCGACCAGGCGTTCATCTGCCAGAGCTCGAGAGGAGTCTCTCGAGTAGCTTCCGCAATCTCGAGGCGCGAATCGACGGAACCCGCCTTGTTAAACACTGCGTCGAGCGAGACGATGCCGAGCTGGGACTTGAAGAGCGAGACAGCGTTGGCAGAGTCTCCGGGTACTGAGCAGTCACGCTTGACGATGTGGAATCGGCTTCCCGTGCCGACTTAGGGGTGTGCAGGGTCACGAACGGCCGCGAGGACGACGCTGTTTGAGCGGCGAGGTATATCTCGACGTGTCCGCCTCCCATTCCTGAGAGTCAGTGATGCGGTGATGCGGATGTGTCCCGCCATATCGCTTGCTTCTATTGGCACGGGTGATGAGACCACTCGTTGTCTCCTTGTCGACCACAACTTGACGGGGGATGCCCAGTATAGATGATGGTGAAGAAGATACCCGAGATTGCATCGTCGGTGGAATGCTTTACACCTCGACGCACGGAGCGCACTCGAGAGTGTGTGCTGCAACTTGCTCTGATCTTCTACTGCCGTACAAGGCGGTCTCGCACCCAATTGATAAGAAGTGTCATGTGTATCACCGCTTGACCGATCTGTGCCTACCAGATCCCAGGGCTTTGTCGCTGCGTCCGCGACCATACGACTACCACGCCTGCAAGGACTACGGTGCCCCAGGTCTGAAGGAGAAAAGGTCTACGATGCCCGAGAATCGCCACTGTGGACTACGATACCTGCATGGACTACGATGCCCAGGGATACGAGCGGCCACGGCGAATCCGATGATTGGGCTGAGTTTTATCTACCTGTGCAGGCGCCTGTACCACATAGTCCCAGCGACCTGCCCATACCCCTGTGCCTCCTGTACGTCGCTTCGACTGCGCTGCACCTGCTACTTCGCCTAGAGCCTTTCGCTTTGAGCTTGCCTTTGGCGCCTTGTTAGTCTCTGGCCAGGCCGCCTAACACCTGCCTTCTTCCTCTTCTTATCAATCCGCCCTGGCTGCACCTTGGTCATCGGTGGTCCAATAGGCGCATCGGACACAAGACCAGAGCCAAGGATGGGGAGCAAGGGTGTCGAGTAGGCAGCGAGCCACTCCTGCCGTGTGTGGAAGCCCGGAAAGAAGGGGTCACCATCCCGCCTAAGGTCGTCGAGGAATGCTCTTCAACGTTGTGCCGTACCGGTATTCGTGGGAACTCACGCAATTCCTTCCGCTATCCACCGCACGGTCTTCTAACTCAACGATATCCCCGCATCACGCCCACGCGAGTTAGCTCCCTTCGGCTTAGCCGTACGAGTTGTTGAGCAGCGGCTTCAACCTCCACATCGCATTACCTCCGTGGCGTGATGGGGTTGACCCTTTAGCATGACTGGTACCATTCCTGCGGAAGGACTGCTTTTCGAGCTCTCCCGCCATTTTGCGAGACGGTTAATGCTGCATTACATGACTGACTTAGGTTTCACTCCAGTCTCGTGGTAGGAAGAGCCCATAAGACTACCAGACCCGGAGCATGATGCTTACTGGAACTCAATTTTCTCCCCAGGAGCATCCACTAGTCAAGTGGGGCACGGATAACCTGACCGCGAAGGGAACCCTATCACATCCCGACTTAAATAGGCGGTCTAAATAAATTCATTTCCAGCCGAACCCGAACCTCTAGTTCCGTTCGGCCACCGGGACAATCCCTGCCATTCGGACCACTCAACTCATCTCGCACATGTCATCCGTTTTGTCTGTCCTGCGTTGCGCTTTGATTACGGAGATTCCGAAGCAAGCACTGTGCGAACGTCGTGCTGATTCCACACATCGATCAGAAACTACAGGAACGATGGGATTCCATGTTCAACCATGCATGACCGCGAAACCAGCAGTCTTGCTCCCCATGGCGTGACCGGTGACTCGCTCGGTCTCTATCGGGCAGGAGAAGGCAATTCTGGTCAAGGTGAACGCATAAGCTCAAGAGGCACACTGCTTAGTCCTGCCCACGACTGAAAGCTTGCAGAAGACTTGGCGGATCGTATCGAGCCGAGAATTAGCAAATTTGTTCGCCACTATGGGGGACGTTTGGATGCCGAAATTACGTTGTACAGGACGCGGCAAGGCTCAAAGCCAACGCGATCGAGGCTAAGAGGGCACTCTATGGCTTGACAAGCTACTAGATGAGAGGCCGTTCACGGGTCGCTATCCATGGTCGAATTCCTTGCTTTTTAACCATGCGAGGAGATCTGCGCCTCAATCGCCAGAAATAGATGGGATGTAGTTTATCGGGGGAGAGCTGGATCGCCTCAGGGATGTCCGGTTCAGCGCAAGGAAGCCGCCTCACAACCTAAGGCACTCGGAATCGTAGCGCTACGCGACCTACCGCCCCGATCACACGGCAGCCTTACCAGTATTCTACTATGGACGTTTTAGACTGAACTTTATACTCCGTGCCTGTCCCAGCCGGGCAAGTCTTTCGCCCTTGGCGCTCGCATCCCAATTGGAAGGAATAGCTTCTCCTCGATGTCGCGGCCGGACGTTCCGGATCTTCTGTACTAAACATGGCAACTGCTACGAGTCACGGATGTGAGGGCAGTGCCCCGCATATCGTCTTTTACGTTCCAGCTCACCCGGTCAAGTCATGCCTGACCATGACAATGTCCATCTGACATCGCACGAACGGGAAAAGATTATCACCGTGTTGACGATCCACGGTCATTCACCGTCAAGGTGAGCAGTCCCACCGTGCAAACGTTGCTGAGCAGAAAGCATCCCTTGTCGTCGGCATGGGTTATGTCCTACGACTCATCTCGCTCAAAGCAGCTTCCCCGGAAGGAAGGGGATCTGCTTAGGAGACTTGACAACTGCAGCAAGTGTGTCTGACAACCGGTCGGACTGGTCTAAACTCACGATAGGACGGTAGACTGTCAACATCCGTAGGGTCATGCAATTCAATAGCGTGGAAGGTTTCTGGTGCCTCTACAACGACATCGTTGTCGCGTCTAAGCTGCACCCGAAAGCGATCAATTACTGCATCAGGGCAAGCCTGTTCTCTCCTGTCCCGAATCGGCGCCGTCGACGCCCAAAACTGATTGGCAGGAAGGCATACTACCCGCCTGGGAGGATGCGGCGAACCTGCAGGGAGGTACATGGGCGGTGCAGTTGCCTCGTAAAGCTTATGAAGGCGTTATTGACATGATATGGCTCGACGTGGTGAGCAAAGCTGATCGTTTCGGGCTAATCACGACAGCGCTTGCAGGCTATAGGATGCGATTTCGATCACCGGCCTGCCCTTGCTAAATCTGAGGGAACAGACCTCGAACTTCTCACCGGTGTCACTCTATCAGTCCGCGCAGACTTGTGAGTGGAGCAGAAGGCCACCGGCGCCTTCCTTGGCTATTTCCCTCGGACGGGAAGCCGAGACAGCTGGCCTGCTGACTTCAAGTTTTCGGATCATCATCTGGCTGTGATCTAGCTTCGACTGCATGGAGGTATATGAGTGGCGAGCGGATGAAGTGCAGCGCAAGATGAGGAACTTCGGTTGTGTGTTGAAGAGCACATTAGTCGCCCTCACACATCCCACATCGGCATCTTCGAAGAACTCACAGGTTCGCGCTGGACCAGCGGTCATTTTTACTAGTCATATGTTCGATGGGGCGAAGAAGGCTAGGGAGAAGGTCACCATTTGAAGTCCGCCAGCTGATCAGCTGTAAGGGCTCCGATATAGACTGGATGCATTGGTTTATCAGGCACGAGGTGAGTAGTGGCCAAAGGTCCCTCTCCACACCTTGTGCATCCCATGGCGATGCCGAGCCGTCAGCCGAGCTTTGCCGTCAGACACGACGGACAGCAACCATTCTGACACCGACACAGGTACACTTCAACCGACCGATGAACCGAAACCGAAAGGTGGCGCTCGACAAGGTACCGTTTGCAAGAGCCTCACCACAGATCCCATTGGCCGCGCTCAAATGAAACGTGCTGGCCTCAGCCGTTGAGGCCAAACAGGGATGGACCTTTGATGTGAGAGACCGCAGTGAGAGCTATTCTGGACGCCAGCTAGCTCAGGACTCCGCCAGCTACCGATGCACAGCTAACGAGTCCAGAGTGCTGTCCACACCAGCGATACATCAGTCGTGGAGGTCGCCACGGCTGTGGGCCGAGATACCCGCTGAATGACTGCTTCTCAACAACGCGCTCAAAAGGACCTCATCGGAATCGCGTCCACCGAAATTGGTTGTGCACGGAAAAAGGCGTTACACTGAGTTGCCTCTACATGCAGGAAAGCCGCCGTCCCATAGTCGAATCTTTCTCGGATTTGTGCACCGCGAATTGCAGTCTGCGACTCTTCAGCGATGCTATTTGCTAATGTTTCTTGGACAGGTCGCCTGTCACAATTAGCTATGCGGAGAGGTTTGCGGAATTTCAAGCACTCTAGTTCGGTATATATGTATTATAACGATACTGGGGGGAGCAGCACCCCACCCCCCTCTTGTGCTAGAAGCGCCCATTATGCATGAACGGATCCGGGAATCCGCTTGTCTGTCGCAAGTCCATGTCCTTTCCCATGCCGCGCTTGCCTCGAGCGTATCGTCTGATTAAACAGCATGCCCCGCGCCCGTATGCTCTCCGGCGGTGTGTCGGTCTTGCGACTGGGTTGTCAGCTACGCTGAGTGACACCCGTGTGCGCGGAGTTGCCTACCATGCGAAGACTGATAGGGTCCACCATGTTTTGCATAATCGTCTGGACCACCTCCAGATGGTTGGGCCGCGGCTTATCCATTCGCAACCGAACGAACCGCCAAATCTGGTGAGCTTGGTCGAAGCGCGCCTCCACGATGACGTCTCGAATTTCAGAAACAGCGAATTCAAGGCTTGCCGTGACAGCGAGATGTAACACTGGGGAGAACACCTGTATATCGCTCGTAGACATACCGCTTCCTCTCGTCCTCCTGTGCTTCCATATCGGCGTAATATGCGTACACCTCACCGCCGAGCCAGGTGAAAAGGCAGAAACGTGGGCGTTGTTCACACTGCTTCCCTTTCTCGAGATCGTGTCTCAGACCGTCGGTAAGGCAGAAGTCCGCTGAAATCTCTCCGGAAGGTTTCCATTTCAGACTTGACTCAGCTCAACGGTGCATATTCTCGGATCGATACTCACGCAGTCTGGCAACGTCCTGCTCTATATGCCGGCTTGATCGCATGTCAAGATGAGACCATCACAGGGGTATCCTTGTGGTGTCTGCTGTTCCTCGAAAATATTCTCCACTAGGCGAGCAAGCTTAAAGCTCTCGACTTCGAACCTAACCTTCAGCTGTTGTCCTCCTCTTCGCAAATGGGGTTTCGCTTGCTCACCGGAAGTCGGACAACATAGAGACCCTCGCCTTTTCTCTTGTTGACGAAAAGGAAATCAATTGACAGAGACTCTGCCGTGGGCCACACGCAATGACTGCAGATACAGACCCACCTTGAGGCGAGTGTGAAATGGCTTCTGAACCGCAGTTTCGCGGTCAAGCGTCTATCATGTATTGCATCTTGCACTGCTTGCCGGGCGCTGAGAACTGGTACACAGCTTCATTTACTGGGTGGTCCAGGGTGAAAAAACCGTGATTCTGCAAGATGCCGCATTCATTGCGCCGTCGGAGTGCTCGAGCAATGTTCGGTGACGTCTTTGTAGTCCGGGCAGCCCTTGATGAGGCGCGTGTTGGCCTTGTTACCCTTCAATTCCGTACTAATGGGCCTTTTGATTGAGATTGGAGACAGACTGGTGAAACACTTGTGGCGTGTTGGCGTCGTGAACAGCGATGGGATCCATGCTGATGATGAGTTTTAATGTCAGGAAGTCTGAGCACCGCGCGGTCAGATCTGTACTGGCTATCGGTCAGAGGGCGTTACAGGCCGTAGCTTGGGAACCCTAGGATGTGCCGGTTGGCTTGAAAACATCGCACGGCGAGAACACGGCGTAGCGAGTCGCGTACAGTGTGGCCAAAATGACGAGTGCAACAGCGCGGCCCCGCTGCTCTCCGCCGGCAAGATAAGCGATGCGCACTAATCAGAGTCATTTCGTTGGAGGAAAGCTTATCTTGCATGAGGCCCTTGGTCTGCTGATCTTATCGACCCAATGATTGTAGGGCTGACATATTGCCACCGCTGATCGACAAGACAGCATACATAAATGACGTCGATAGAGTGCGTTGGGCCTTTGATACTGTTTGAAGCGAGAAGTCTATGGGTTTGGCATGATCAACGTCTGTTCTCCCCTCTATCCCGACCAGCAGACATCACCTAAATGGCACGTCCAAGCGCTGAGCAAGGGTCAGAAGCATCATCTATAAATGTAGTTAGTTACGCCACGCGAGCTTTGAGTTTCGCGCAGTGGCTCATACACGTACTAGCTCATACACTCCTTCAATGGTTCGGCTGGGTTTTCCATGTAAGAGGCTTGCGCAAGCAATAATCAAGACACGCAGCTCTCTCTGCACAGAATTGAGCGCAGAGGTAGAGAGCGTACATGAATACATCATTTGCTTGACCTAGAGGCTTCCCCCAACCCACTTTCCTCCCCCCGGGGCGGCGGGGCACACAACGGAATGACTCGCCATCGAGGGGGAAACACCCGTCGAACCTGCTCGAGCTCATTGAACCACGTGTCCAGCTTCTCATCGAGCGTGGCCCGCTTTCTTGCCTTCTCAATTTTCTTCGTCCACACCTCATGGAGACACTCACGCCTCCTCTTGAGTCTCTGGAACCAGTTAAGGCCCAACGGCGCGATATCGTCGGCTTTCAAGCCGTCGCGGATGAGTCGAATTCTGCGCCAGTTGATTTGCAATGTCTCGGACGATTTTGTACGGTAGCGGATGGCCGAGGAGAGTGGAGTGGCGAACGAAGGCAGCCCGTTGTCCATCCTTTGAAGGTGCGAGAGCCTGTCAAGGGATATGAAGCAAGGTACGGGGCTCGTCGATGCCGTTGAGGCGACGGGAGACAGTAGAAGGCTTCATACCGCGGGCACAGGCGAATTTTTGTTGGGATGGGATGTTCTGGGGGTCGTTGGAAAGCGCCAGGCGATACTCCTCGCCTGCCGCATCAACATTGGGGTTAGATCTACCAGTAGAAAAAGACGGCTTCTGGGAGGCATTTGAGGATGAATGGACCAATCGTCGCGGCGAAACTATACACGGCGTACCATTGATCGCACGTGCGCCGGGAGATGATTTATGTAGCTCCCCCCTGACTCCAGGGAACCGCGGGAATAGGGTCATAAATACTTTATAAAGGTTACCCGTGTCAAGAACGAGAGGTATTAGCTGAATGGTCAAAGCGACCAACCTCGTCGTCAACGAGATCAAGTTACCTATTTGAATAATTACGCAAATAGATAATCCCCAGTACCTTGGCTCGTTCAGGGTAAACGTTGTTCCAGCCCGCTAAGGCCCATTCACGCATTCTGGCATACCCTTCCTCACCTTATCTGCGAGGGATATTGCATATAGCGTTACATATAGTAGTACATCCACCAATTGACCTCGACCTTGCTCTGCTTTCCCCACTACTCACTGCCACCCGACCACCCGCTGACGGGATCCCGCCTCAGGCACTCAACGGGCCCTGGGCGTGTGTGCTCGTGAGACGACTACATCACACCTCCCTCATGGCAAACCGGCACGACCTCATCGACGGTCAACTGGGCCGACGCAATATTCAGGGCGGGGTAGGGGATTACACCGCATCGCTGGCTCGGCAGGACTCAAGTCACGACGCTCCGGGCTCCACAGAGTCTGCAGAGGGGGACATGGACCAGGCGCAAGCAACGCAGGGGGACACGGGGGATGGACCGCTTTCTTCGCCAAATCAGAAGCTGAATCGGGAGCAGCAAATTGAAAAAGGTGTGACAAGGCCCGAGTCGAAAGAGGACTGGGACGGATTCATCATCGCGTAAGTGTTTCATAGGTATCTTCCCCGAAGCTGTGAGATGCCCACTCCTGCCGTGGAGCAAGGGAAGTGAGAGTACAAGGCTACCGGCAGCTACACACAGGGTCAATTCAGTTCGAGCGAGTTTCCTTCCAGCCTTTCTGCCCCAATCAATCCGCTTATGTCCTTTCTCGTCGACGCGAGCAGGCCCTCTCAGACCGCACCCACTCAGACCGCTGGCCCTGCTACACAAAGCAGTGTACCCGATTCTTGTGCGAGCGATACTGGCGACATAGCAGACCTTCCTCCCAGCCAAGTTAAGCACTTTGGCAGTGAGCACTTTAAGGGTAACGACCAACCCGGTGAAGCCGATGATTCCCGCCTCGCAAGTCCACCCGAGCCTTCGTCGAGCGTTCTTCGGACCACCTCGTCCAACGCTCTTCCACCAACGAGCCCCTCCCAACGCACAAATAGCGACTTGGATGACTCGCTCTCCATTTCGCCCTCGCCCTCGCCCTCGCCTTTGCAGGACGAATCGGATATTGAGCTTGCCTCAGAGGAACAGGAGAGAAGCGGCGATGACGCAGATGTAAATCCCTCTAGTGCCGATTGGGGGCGACGCGAGTTCGACTCGTCTGTGACCTCGAACCAGCTCGCCTTGCCGTCGCGATCGCGATCTAAATCGCAATCACGCAGGTTCGCTCGTGCGTCGCGCAGCCAAGACCCCGACATCTCCAACCTATTTTTGCAAGACTATGCGTATCGCATCCCGCATCCCGCCCGCGGCATGTTCCGAGCGCAAGAGGAGGGCGAAATACAGCCAGAAGCGGGGTTGACGAGGGAGAACATGCGGCAAATTAATCTGCAGCTCGTTGGTGACCAAGTGAAAGAAAGGGGAGATGCCGAGGGGGAACGGTGGCGGAGCGAGCAAGTCCAGCTGCGGCAGAAGCACAGACATCGATCCCAGTCGCATGGCAAAGCACCCGAAAGGCCTAATGACGGCGATCAGCCCTGTGACTCTAGTCTGTGCAGGAGCTCTGCCACGCGACGACCCGTGTCACGCGTACCTCGCAGACGGGCCAGTCCCGTGTCGTACCGCCGCAATCCGATCGGCGACAGGCCGGGATCGCTCGACGGCAGGGATCGCGGGAACAAGTCAATCTTGCTGGACTCAGGTACGGGTAGCACGAGCACCACTGGCGAGCCCATCAAGCTCAATTACGATCTCGAAAAAGAGGCAGATCGTGTGCGCACGTTCTTCGAGAAGAACGGGTACATGCCCGCGCCGAGGCAGACGCCCGAGAACAACCGGCGGCGGCTGCGCGTGATCCGGCGGCTGGGGTTGGAGAATCCCGGTGGCCATATGCCGGGCTTGCAGCGTTTCACACGGCTAGCGGCGACGGTGCTCAAAGCACAGATGGCCATGGTCTCGATCATCGGCGAGGACAAGAACTGGATTATCGCCGCGCACGGGAGCGACCTCAAGGTCGTCGAGCTCGAGTCGGCGTTCTGCGCTCATACAGTCGTCGCCACGGGCAAGCAATGTCTGGCGGTCAGGGATGCGCGGAAAGACTGGCGATTCATGGCCAACCCGTTTGTCAATGTCAAGCAGAACGCCACTGACGAGGTGGACGAGAAGGACGAGAAGGACGAGTCGGACGCCAAGGACGAGGTGAAGCAGGAGGGAACGGGCGAGGGCAAGGACGAGCAGGAAGGACAACAAGGCGAGAGCCGCAGAACCAATGCGGGTGGCACTGGCAAGGACGACGACGACCTCGGCGGGATTCGATTCTATGCGGGGTCGCCGTTGATCGTGGGCAAGGGACCGCGAGCGGCGATCATTGGAAGCCTGTGCCTGCTCGACACAACACCGAGGGATTTCAAGGATGAGGAGAAGGCTGTACTCGGCGAGTTGGCCGACTGCGTTGTGAGCGAGTTGGAGCTAGGCTACGCTCGACGCGCTTCCATGGAGAGTGCGAATCTGCACCAGATGTCTCTCGACTTTTTGTGCCGCTCGCTCAAAACAGGACCGCAAGATATGGCGGGCCGGAGTCGTTACGCCCAAACCAACTGTTTGACGACATCGACACTATCACGCCACAAGAGTAAACGTATCGTCCGCGAAACACAATCCGAAGTTCAGGCAGATCCAGCTAGCGGGGACCATACGATCGACAATGCCATCTTGGGTGACAAGGGCGAGACCGCCGCGGACAGCTCGACCGGTCCAGCCTCATGCCTTGATCCTGTCGATCCTGGCAAGGCCGACAAGGCACGCCAGTCTTCGTCGAACAAACGCACTTCGGGTGCAGACAGGGGGCAGGCCGCAGGCGTCGTCGACATGTTCGACGAGGCGTGCTCAGAAATCCGCTTAGCTTTGGACGCATACGCCGTGGCCCTTGTCGACTTGTCCCAATTCTACCTCTCCTATCCCACCTCTGCTGGCAGTTCAACTGACGGCAGCTCTACCAGGAGAACATCCATGACGTCCAAGACCGGCACGCGAAGCGGCCATGAGCAAGGATCGAGCCGGGCGGACTCACAGACTCAGTCTTGCTGGAGCGGGGCAGGCACCGTTATGTCGGGGATGGCGGGCTCGATGGGCGGCTGTTCGGGCCAGCTTGAGTCGGACGCAGCGAGGCAGGGTAGAGCGGAAGAAGTTGACGGGAAATTCGCGCGCAGTGATAAGCGGAGTAGACGCGCGAGGCAGACGTATGCTCTAAAAGACCCCACGGTATCAAGCCGGACGCCGCAGGTTATGTACATCGCGAGCGGGCGGCGAGGAGAGTTTCCGACCGATGGGAAACAGCGCACCCACGATGAGGAGGTGAGTAGCGAGGATGGTATTATGAGATGAAGCTAAAAAGAGCAGCTCGCTGTGCTGGGCTATAGTTGCCCATACGACGATTTTGCGTTTAACTTTACCTCGTCGCCCGTTGCCAAGAAGATCATTTCGGACTTGATTGCTGCAAACGTGAAGGTGAATTGGCTTATGTCGGCGAATGTCGCTGCAGTGGACCCCGCTGCTATTCGGCGAGGCCGGGCTCTTCCGGAACACCACTTGCTGACCGGCAGAATCGCGATGTCTGGTACACTCGAGAAGACTCTGCAGGCATCGCGCGGGGCATCCATCACCTCATGCCCAAGGGCACCGAAACGAGTCTGGCGATGCCGGTGTTCGGCTTCGATGGACAGGCCGCTTTCGCCGTTGTCGCGTGCTGGATGGATCCGCTGTACACCTACCCCGCGGGCGCTGTGCAGTTTGTTGAGACGATCGCGGAGAGTCTGCTGGCGTCTGGTGAGCCGCACGCGTCACGTGTCACGTACCGAGGCCGATAAACAGTGATGAAGGTGCGCCTGCACCAGGCCGAACGTGCCCAGCACAACTTCGCCGCGGCCGCATCGCACGAACTCCGGACACCTTTGCACCAGCTCGCTGCTGCGGCGACGCTCCTGCACGCGGCGTTGCAGCCCGTATCGGATACTCCGCGGCGATCAGTCGGCTCGGCGTCTCCGGCCCTGGACGTTTCGCCCATCCCCATCGATCCAGTCGTTGCAGCCACAACGACTGCGACGGGCATGGAAGCTGCCTCGGCCGCGCATGACCCTATGGTTCGGCAACACTCGGCCGAGGCAGGGCCCTGGCCCTCCTCTTCCGCCTCCATGCCATCCCGATCCAATTCGTCCGACAGCGAACCCAAGCGCCCTACGCTCAAGCTGATAGGGTTCGAGGATCGTTTAGAAGCGTTGGAGCAGCTGGACATCATCGAAATGAACGGTCTCGCCCTCGGAACGATCCTAGAGAGCCTCATCGATACGCTCGACCTCGGCCGCCTGACAAACAAGTTCAAGACCAATGTGATCAACAGACAGGCCTGGGGATGGGACGGGCTTGCAGACCGTGAAACCCGATGCTCTTGACCGGATGGGCATCGAAGGCGGGACGAACATGACGATCGGGAGCGGGAGCAATCCGCCGGTGCGTTCATCCTTGGCGAAAGTGCCTGGCGGCTCTGGCAAGCAAGATACCGTGGCGAGCTTGGACGAGGTACTCGAATCCGTAGTCATGGATAATGTGGAGCTGGAGGAACGGATGAGGAAGGTGCAGGGCAGGTCCGATGGCACGAACGGCGTCGAGCTCGTCTTAGAGGTGCTGCCGAGGAGTCGAGGCGGATGGCGCATCGCACAGGATCTGGGCCCATTGATGAGGTGGGCCCAATCAGAGGCTACCTTTGACTCACGGGTTACGACGCTAACCCCGCAGGGCGTTGGGCAAGATCATTCACAACGCTTGCAAGTTCACCACGGAGGGGTATGTGCATATCACGGCGCAGGATGTCTCGAGAGATGTGGTCCTGCCTGCGTTTTGTCGCGATCGATGACAAGGACACAGGGATAGGGAGTGAGTATCCTATAATCCGGTGACCATGGTCGCCGTGGCTGAACATAGTGACGCCCGAGTTCCTCGAGCAAGAGGTCTTACGCCCGTTCTCCAAAGCCGACTCTTGCAAAACTGGGTCCGCACTGGGTCTGGGCCTCGCTCAGCGCATGATTGAGCTCCTGGGCGGCAAGCTCGCCGTCGCCAGTACGCCCGGCAAGGGCACGCTCGTGAACGTCGAGGTACCACTTCACCTCTACAATCAGGACAACGACTCGGACCAAGATGATATGGCTGTGATGCACGAGAGGCGATCCACGAACTCCGGGTCGGCCGATTTCGACACGGCGGCGGAACGAGTTCGACAGGACGGCATATACGTCACGGGTTTTGGACTCGCCGCGGGCGGGCCGTCAGAAGTCCGCGTGACTGGCTCGGCGCTCAAGCGAGTGGGCAGGAGTCTTCTCCGCCAACTCAAGCTTAACTTTTGCCGTGTCGTGCCCGAGATACAGTATGCGAGCCTGATCGTCATGCCGGAGCATGTCGACACGGACGAGATCGTCGCAATGTGTGCGCGCGCGAGGCCAAACGTCGAGCTGATCATCATCGGCGAGCGGAGGAGGAGCTGGGTGCGCATCCGGTCGGACAAGTCGGGGCAGAAGCTTAGCCAGCATGGCGGTGGGCCGCAGTCTCAGCTCCCGCCGTTGGGCCGGACCGGATCTGAATTCCTGTTCACCCACGAGGTAGTGGAAGAGGACGAGATACAAGGGATCAAGGTGCGGAGGCTGTATCGCCCGCTTCGGCCCATGGTATTCAACGAGATAATGCGACCGCCGCCTCCCTTGGACGGCTAACAGGAGACGTACATCAGCCCGTGATTAGCGGGGGCGAAGGATCAGAACAAGAAGGCGGGACTGGGGAGGTGGACGGTCCGGATCAAAGAAGGTCGAGGGTTCTGAGGGGGGGAGAAGACCCCAGCGGCGGCCTGAAGAGTCCTGGCCTGAAGCGCGATTCGGCGGGCGGGGATCCCCCAAGTCGACACTCTTTGATTCAAAGCCAGAGCGCCATCACGGCGCACACGTCTGGCACGGATCACACGGGCATGTCGACCCGAACGGCTCGAACGGACTGTACCACCCTCCCGGACAAGATCTGTCTTTGGCCGGTGGGCTCAGCAGTGGGCTCGTCGTCGTCCATTCCACGCGACGACGACGAAGACGACTTACCTTCGCCTCCGCACGGTGTTACCCCTTCGTCGCGGCGTGAATCGAGCATGAAGGGCTCGACGGATAACAGCCTCGACCGGCGTAACACCGGCCGTCGCAGCGGAGAAAGCGGGCATAGTGGGCACAGTGCGGATGCGGTGAGCACACGGGCAAGCTCGAGTTCGATCCCGCAGTCGTCGCAGGCGCGTTCGCATTCGCATTTGAGGCAGAAGTCCGAGGCCGAACAGGCGTTATCGTGCAGCGAGACCGGGGGTAGGGGCGGCTCGGCAGGAGTGAGGACGAACTGGGCTGGCTCAAAAGAGGGCACGAGGCGGAGTCGGACGAAGAAGTGCAAAGAGGCCGCGGCCGAGGGGGAGCAGGTGGTCGGCAACAAGCTGAGGGGTGAGTGAGGTTTGGCCGTTCAGGCGAGAAGAAGACAACAGGTCGTGCTGGTGCTGACGCCAGTGCTCGTCGTAGAGGACAATGACGTGAATCGCAAAATCCTGGGGAAGCTCTGGGTAGGTCTGCTTTCCCGTCTGTTTCCCACCATGCTCGGTTGCCAGCATACTGGCTATGTTTCGCGCCAACCTTACTTCAGGACAACTGGGCGACGCAGCAGCGTTTCAGGCGCCTCGGTGTCGTTAGAACTACCGGCACGGTCTGAGTGCACGCTTGTAAGGCCCCCCTACCATCCTCTGTGGGCGCGATACCTCTTTCGAGCACTGTTATGGATGATCAAGTGAATGAGTTTCACTTGCATAAAGCTCACTTGGGTGTGCAAATGCCATACTAATCTGCAGGTCGCAGCTCCGTACGCTGGAGAGGGCGTGCGGGCGGGCTCCTGATCGTGGTCGCTTTGACGCCTGCGTGTACGTCCAATCGACTCGTGGGAGCGTATCCGTCGAACCGGTACGGGACATGTCTTCGAGTCAGAATGTCGACGAGCAGATCCTTTGTCAGGGAAGCACTCCTCATTGCACCTTTGAGTGTGGGCTCCGCTGTAGTGACAAGACCCCTTCGTATCAATAGCTGTTCAGTCGAGAGACGAGGAACCACCTTCGTCCAGTGGTCTGCCGGGGTTAGCGACAGGGTCGAGTTCAACCGGGATGACACTCTCCAGGCCGTTAGGCCTGGGAGATGCCCACCTCACTTCGGGAGTTGACGAAGAGCCCGGGATGGTCGTGGAATGTGTAGGTTGGTTCTAGTGTTTTATAGTATATGTATCGGTTATGTGTACAGTTAATGGTGATGGTCGTATTCCTATACGACTGCACTATTCCAAATCCTTTACACCCGCGTCATCCGTCCATGCGATTGCACTACAACGTGGTGAAAGTGACGTCCGTTGCATGTTAGGCTTGTCATGGGGCAGGGATTGGCACTAAATATGCTGTAGCAGACAAACCACTATGTACTTGCCGGGGACAGCAGATAATTCTGTTTCAACATGTCTCTGTAGAAAAAGACGTTCACGTACATGGCGAATCTGCTGGATTGGTCTAAGGAGAGACGGTTTGCAATCCTTTGTGTATGTGTATGCCGTCCTGTGAACTTGGACGTGCGGGACCACTACTGATATCGGCCTGAACGTAGCAATCCAAAACCACCGCTCAGCGCTCGCTGAAATTCAGGCATCGCACCGGCCATATGCCGGGTTTGAGTCTGCCAGCGTCGTGATAGTATGATGGTAGAACAGGAGGAACGCTGGCTGCTGAGTCTCGCGTTGACTCGACTGGAATACATCGCCCAGATCCTCGCCTGTTTACCACTTGACCACCCCGAATGCGGGCAGCAATGTCGAACGAAGGGCGTCGATCTAGGCCCTTCGACTGCGGGTCGGAGGGATATAAAGCGAAGGACGATCTGAGCTGGCATGTGGAATGTGTGCACCATCAAAGGCTGGGTCATGGAGATCGCCCTGGTGACGCAAGAAGTTACACTAGGTAGGATGGCAAAGGCTTCCCTGTGTAAAAATGCTTTGATTTCTGGAGCTGATCGCGGGCCGAGCGGTCGCCGCCCGAACATCCACCAAACTTCGCATGATGCAAGAGCGAAACAGAACACAGTCATCGGACGGCAAAATCGCGGGATGCGATTGCGTGTGACGGACATTAGCCTGATCGGTGTCGCCACCAGCTATTGAGCGGATCAGGCTCGAGCTGAGAGCCACCAGCGGTGGTACCTGTCGGATGCCCGGGTTGATGTACGAGTCTACGGTGGTGAAGTCATACCCCGACTCATGCAGGCTCGCACCGCCGGATACGCGGCCGTTGGGAATCTCATACGGATAGTTCACAGCACCGCCAATGAGGTAGCCTGTTTTAGGGTCGTTCGAGAGCATGCTTGTTTGTTGTCGTGATGCGTATGATGGCTCTTGCGGCTGAATTCCCTGTCAACGAGATCGAGGGGGGCATTTGTTCGCAGTGTTGCATGCTCACTGGACACATCCACACAGATCTGCTGCGAGCGATGAAACGGACTGTCGAGAATCGAGCTGGAAGTCCCGGAGAAGGCACCCCATTGCCGCAAGTATCCTTGTTGTTGCCCGAACTAGAAGTTTGCAAAGCGTGGCCAGTATTGTCGCTTGAAGCGGCCAGATGGACGGTTCGGCGCGCTCTCGGCGACGAAGGATACAGAAGCGAGTCGGCAGAGTCAACACCAAGCTGTAGTTCACTGCTCGATTCCTCTGTAGACCGACGCGAGGGGGTCAAGGTAGATGCGACCGTGGGCGCCGTAGCTGAGCTGAGGGCCAGGTCGTATAGGTTGTCTCAATGGCCTCGAACGGAAGCTCGTCCATGCCCACCAGGGTCACGCTCTTCGTCTCCTTCTTGATCAGCGCCCCCCGCGACTCCATCTCGATAAAGCCCGTTCCGATGATGACAATGTTCGAATCCTTGCTGACGAGGCTGTTGATCGTCTTAGCATCGCCGACGTGTCGCAGCATCAGCACACCCTCGAGGTCCTTGTCATCGATGGGGATCCTCTTGGGCTTCCCACCCGAGGCGAGCACGAGGTGGTTGTACGAGACCGTCTCGCCGTCCGAGGTGGTCACCCTCTTGCCGTCCGAGTCGACCTCGGTGACAATCACCCCGGGGTGGAAGTTGACCCCAAAGTCGTCCTTAAGCTCTTGAGCCGATCGCCACGCGAGTTTGCCCGCATCGTCGACGAGACTCTAGGTCTCGGATGATCCGGTTCTGCATCATCACCGGTCGTGCATAAAGTATCGTCAAGGCTATAATCTTCGTCCCGCTGATGGTGTACGTAAAATAGGCCTGCCCCAAACTCTGCTCGCGAGCTACCCTCGCTCCTTCTCACGCCGACGCGGTTTCCCCAATCGGGCATTCGCCGCATTACTTCCCCGTCTCGGATCGTACTCACGCCCCTCCTCGGCAAGACACTTCTGCCATGTCCCTTTCCGTCACTCTCAAGATGTGTCCACAATGTCGCCGGGTCCCGGGCGGGGATCACCCAAGTCGACACTCTTTGATTCAAAGCCAGAGCCATCCGAGGACCATCAAGAGCTCATCGTAGCCTTCCGGACGGGGTAAGACCCAGCTGAGCCAACGTGAGGAGCTGATACGCAGCGGTTTATGTGGCAGACTCAGGATGACCGACACTTGTTCAACTCGGGACATGGCCATATTGCATCAATCAATGTAGGATATGTGTATCACTATTGGGTTTAGGTGGGCAGATCTGGCCATAGCATTTGTTCTTTGTTTCACGTACTCGAAAGGCAGAGCACTTTAATGAACGCATACATCCGAACATCCCGAGTGGACGGGCTTGAGGAGCTTGTGACAGTTGGGACTGAAGTCGTCGCGAGTGGACGAGGTCAGGGTACTTTGAGCGTATTGTGGTGTCGAGCATCATCCAGAGGTAACGGATATTGATAGCGTCCATCATGTACCGAAGGGCGGCGAGCTGTTTAGGCAGATTCTGTTTCCTCCCACCCCTGCACACCCTGCACGGGCACGCGAATCGATGGGCGTCATCGTTGCACGCCTTGTCAAAGACAAGGTTCATATATTTGCCGTATGCTGCTTGGTGCGTTAGGACCCGGGTTGAAGCATTGGTGTCGCCCATTCGAAGTGATCAAGCATACGCCTCAGAACTTTTTGCGCGGTGAGCTTGGAGTTCAAACCAGCTGATCGGGGATCACACTGGTGACTTGCTGAGACCTCCAATGGCAGGTACGCAACGAATCAAACGAGCTGTCAAATCTCGTAGAGTACGGAAACGGAAACGATGATTAGTT
>Ga0308170_10001335_pt1 | contig 24069 bp, 30 predicted proteins | sample PhyBR2_2_FD_202136 | JGI IMG/M metagenome (GOLD analysis project Ga0308170, IMG submission 202136) | Phyllosphere microbial communities from UC Gill Tract Community Farm, Albany, California, United States - DLSLSB.R2 | ecosystem: Host-associated > Plants > Phyllosphere > Unclassified | place...
CCTGATTCTAGAGTTGGAGGTCCAGAGGGGATTGGATCGGATCCTCCAGTTTCGCGAGGTTTTTGTTTACGTTTGGTGACTGTCATGAACTAAGTGTGTGTGAGAGGGTGAGGGAGTGTACTGGGGAGTAAGGAGGGAGATGGGAGAGAGGGGGAATTGATGAGGAGTCGAAGAGAAACGAGGAAGCGATGAGGGAAGTTCAGAGTTGAATGGCTAGAGTTCTAGAGGTTCGTGGTGTTGCTTGAGAGGTGGTTTGGAGTGATCTAGTAGTCTGAGAGTGATTAGTGAATGATCAAGTAGTTCCTCCCTTCTCTCTCTCTCTTTCCAACGCTTCACTTGCACCCAACCTCGCTCAATCAAAATGCAAGTACTCTTACCTGGCGACTCACTCCCGCTTCCCTCCTCCTCATCAACCTCTTTACACCTCGGTCCCGGTCTCACTTCTTCTCTATCTTCCTCACTCTCTTCCCCTTCCTCCTCCTCCTCCTCCTCAGTGATGACTTCTACCCGAGCCGGTATACTAGGCACTCTCTCCTCCTCCAACAACGACAAACAACGTTCATGGTTAGAATCCACTTTGAAACGTTACACCCCTTCACCTCCCGAACCAGTACTAGGAATCATCACTGCCAGACACGCAGAAGGTTACAGAGTAGATATCGGTGCTTCACAATCTGCGAGTTTAGACGCACTCGCATTCGAAGGTGCTACGAAAAGGAATAAACCAAATTTGAAAGTAACAAACTTCCCCCTTCCTTTCTCCCTTCTCTCTCCAATTGGAGGGTGGTGCTGATTGTAGAACTTGAGTGAAATCCGATTACAGATTGGAACGATCGTTTATGGATACTTGTTACCTACTCCACCATTCAGTGAACCAGAATTATCATGTGTCGATCAAACTACACAAAAATCTTCTGGTTTCGGTGAACTCTCAGAAGGCTTCCTGATACGTTCAATAGAACTCTCTCGTTGTAGAGCGTACGTTACCCCCTCCCTCTACTTTCTCATTCTCAATATTCGAAGGCTGATGAAATTTGGGAGAGGGAGAGTGTTTAGGTTATTGAGTGAGAGTAATGGAGTATTGAGGAAATTGGGAAGTAAGTTTCCTTTTGAAGTGGCCGTGGGAATGAATGGGAGAGTTTGGGTTAAAGGTCAAGGGGGAGCGGAGGGAGAGGAAGGGGAATTAGAAGAGATGGAGAGAATGGTAGAGCTTATTAGAGAGATTAAGGGATAAACGAAAGAGAGGGGGTCGGGGGTAGATCGCAGAGAGGAGATAGGGAAAGAAAATGTTGTGATTATTATAGATCTCTATTCAGAAAGGAACGAAGGAGACGCAAGAAGAGGGAGAGTATCGATTTTGCTCTTTTCGCTCTCTCTCTTTTTTCTTTCCCTCCTTTCTTCCCCCGCTACCCATTCGATAGTGATCTATCTCGACGACGTCCCAACGATAAAGTAAGCTTACTCGAGCGAGGTTTGAAAGTGGGTTACAATTGACTGCGGGACTCAGTCCTCTCTTAGAAACTTACCTTGTTCCCTCCCAAACTCTTCTCTCTCTTTTCATCTCACATTCAACCAACAGATCCTCAATCTCTACACAAGCCCAATCAATACACAGAGCAGTTCTTCCACCCCTCAAAATCGCTGCATCTCTCTCCATTCAACCTTGTCCTCATCAATCCTCAAACCTACCTGCTCGCTTGCTACAACAAACCTACAGTGAGTCTCTTCCTACTCTTCCATCGACCCCGATTGGTGCTGAAACCGAGCAAGTCCATTCAGCCTGGAAAGAAGATTCAAGCATCCCTATCTTTCGGCCCCTTCATCTCGCTTCAACGCCTTTCGATACTGGCAATCCGGAATGTCTCAAATGGAGAGTGTGGACGATAGGAACGGGAAAGAGGAAAGGGGAAGGGAAAGGAATGAATCGAATGAGAATCAGTTAAACGAGAAACGCTCGAGAGGAGGAAGAGTTAGAGAGGAGGGCGAGATTGACGAGTCGAAAGGGGACGAAAATGATCATGCAACGAAACAAAGTGGAAGAGGTAAGAAACTGTCATCTCTCTCTCTTGTTGTTCACTTTTCATCGAAAAGAGAAGAGAAACTAATTCTCTCTCTCTCTCTCTGCTTTACCTATCCTCAGATCACTCGCCCTCCCCCGCTTCTCGTTCTCATCGACGACGACGCTCTTCTTCTTCTCCTGTATCCCCCCGCTCCCCCTCCTCGCATTACAGTTACCATACCTTATCCATCTCGCCTCGTCCACAATCTCCGAATCCATCTCGTCCTCCACTCCCTTGCTCGACCACTTCTCATCCACGCTCTCCTCCAAAACTAATCAAACTCTGCCTCCCAGTCCCACCTCATCTCCCCGAACGAATCCTCTCTGATTATTTCGCGTCCCTCTCACCGCCTCTCCCGATTTATTCACTCTCGATTCATGCGACTCTGGGGTTCGTCGAGGTTGAGAGAGAACTTTGGTACAATGGTGAGGTATCGAAGAGGGTTAGTATGAGGCCTGGATTGGATACGAGGATGGGGTTCGAAAGGGAATGGGTAGTGAGATTAAAAATTGCTAAAGAAAGTTTGGCGAATCACTCAAACTCGAATAATTCATCGTCAAACTGGAACTTGTCAAACGGAGTAGGGGTTCGAGTTGAGAAGGGAAGGAATGTGAGGAGGTTTGAGCAAAGTACTACTAGGAAAGGGGAACAAGATTGGGTCGTCATTGTATTGGAAGGGTTCTCTCATGGGACGAGTCGAGAAACTGTTGAATCACTCTTGGCAAGGTTCCTCAAGTTTTGGAGAGGGTTCGAGGTGCTCGAGGAGGGGAGGAAGTTTTCATTCATGGTTCATGGGGAGAAAGCTGCGAGGTCGCTCGAGACGACATTGGGGGGATGGAAATTGGAGGAAGGAAGGACGGTTAGGGTTGTATGGGTAGGAGGAGATGGTCGAGATCAGGAAGAGGGAGAGAAGGAGTCGGACTGGAAGGAGGGAAGGGAACGCTTCAGGAGTGAGCTTGAGGAAGATCAATATGGAGCACCGCGCTCAACAGAACCTTCAAGAGTCGAGGCGGAACCGAAGGGGAGACAAGAGAGGGGAAGAGGGCGTGAGAGGAGTTCAGGTCGAGATGAGGGACGAGGAAGGTCGAAATCGAGGAACCGAAAAGAACCAAGAGCGAAATCAAGGAATCGTTCATATTCGAGGGGTCGTAGGAGTTACAGGAGAACGAAAGAAAGGGACAGTAGTCGAAAGAGATCAAAGAGGTACGAGGAAGAGGAGGATGGAAGCGAGCGAAGGAGTAGGAAGAAAGACAAGGAAAAGAAACGAGATCGTTATCACTCGAGGTCAAGGTCAAGATCCCGCTCAAGATCTCCTCATCGCCGACGCTCTCACCACTCTCATCGCTCTCGACGACACAACTCCTACTCTCGCTCACGCTCACGAAGCCCTCGTCGTCATCGCCGAACTCACAAGAGACGACATCGATCCCTTTCCTCCTCCTCTTCCTCCCGCTCGCCTTCACCCAAACGTCGTTCCCGCCATAGTCGACGCTCTCGATCAAGATCTCGCTCACCACCTCGTCGTAGAAGGGAACGTTCCTTCTCACCTCGTTCTCCTCGACCCCGAAGAAATCTCGAATCGAAACGTATTCGTAGTCCCTCACCTGAACCCCTTCTCTCTCGAATCGCTCCTCAACAGCGTTCTTCACCCGCACACTCCCTCGAACCTCCGAAAGAACCTCGTCATCATGATCAAACACGACCTCGGACTTTCGAAACCCAGAGGAACTCCTCTAACCGATCTTCTTCTTCTCAATATCTCTCGAGCACCTCGACGTATGGTCCTGCTATTCACTACGGATGGAAAGAGAACGTCAAGGATCTGGGGATGGAAAGGGATTCGTGAGTAGAATCCGAGTTCGAGGGAGGGAGGTGAGATGCGTTCAAAAGGGTACGATTGAGGGAAGTAGGAAGGGGATCAATAGCTTGCTTGATGTTTCGATATACAGTCCAATTCACTACTTTACAACGCGGATGAAGTTGGGAGGGTTCTTTCGTCGGTTTTTTGCCGTCTTTTCCTGTTTCTGCTAGTAGTCATTAGAAAACATCGCTTGTTCTCATTCTCATCCGCTCCTGTACGTTCTGACAGGTAGTGAGATCTAAGTCAATCACAAGAAAGTAAGTCGAAATCAGTCTCGACAAGGGAAGTCACGAATTTCTTTGCGATTCCAATTCTTTCCTTTCTCTTTTCACGACTTCTCACACCTCTTCCTCTCTTCCTACCCTTTACAGCTCTGTATCGCCTCGCTGTCGCCTCGTAGGTAACTATCGGAACACCGCGGACCTTCAACCTCAATACCCTTCGTCAACTCGCTCTTCCCTTTCCTCAATCTGAGTCAACCGTACGTCTCTCCTCTCCCCTATCGTATTCTTAGACAGCGCTAATAGTCAAATGAAGAAGAACGTACAGCTTTCGCGTCAGGGATGAGAGTGACTGCTGGGGAAGCGGGAGAAATCGTCGAAGATTCGGATCGAAAGGGAGGCAATACTGAAATCTACAGCATTCACAGCGCAATATCGCAATCCAGTGAATCCTCACTACTGACCCTTCACGAACTCAGGGACAAGAAGCTGATTCCCAAACTTTGGTCTTCGTAGATTCAACTCTTCGCAACAATTCCAATCAACCTGATTCTCGTTCTTCCTCTCTCACTCCTCTCTCTTCCTCCGCCTCCTCTCCTCGTTCTGCCTCCACCTGCTCTCCTCGTCGTCGCCCTTCACCGTCGACTGCCTCCCAGAATCAACATCATACAGAAAGGTCGCTCTCACCTCGCTCAAATTCAGTTTACGATGAATCACCAGATACGACTCTGTCTAGCTCTGTATTCAAGATAGCAAGGGCTGACAGTAGTGAAGGAAGGGAAAGGTCGAGAAGTGGAAGTGAGGAGATGGAGCTTGATTATGGTGAGAGTCAAGACGAAGTGGAAATTGGAAGTTCGAAAGAGGATTTGGCGATAGGGAGAGCTCGTTCCCTGAGGAGCCAAAGTGCTCTTGGGCGAAGAAGGAGTCAATCTAGTGAGTGGTCCAATCGTCGACGCATCAGGAGGTTTTAGACTGATGATCGCGAGGTTCGGAACTCTCAGATTCGCCTCGTCCTCGACAATCTCCCTCCTCCTACATCGCTTCACCTTGGCAACGACGACAAAGATCATCGTCGCCACGTCCCAGAAGTCCATCGCCTCACCCTACTCGACGCAAGGAGCCCTCCCTCCCTCCTCTCTCTCCTCCAGCATCCTCGTCGCAAGCCTCACGTTTCCTTCCTCCCGCTCGTGCTCCCCGACCCTATTCATCTACACCTCCATTGATCAGACTCCACCTATGCCTCCCTACCAATCTCCCCTCTTCAACCTTCACAAACTATATCAATTCCCTCTCACCTCCTCTCGAAATTTACGAACAACGCCTCTCAACCTCTCAGCGAGCCGCTATGGGCTTTATTGTTGTCGAACGAGATCTTTGGGAGAGTGGAGAGATTGAGAGAAGGCTCAGGAGGAGAGGAGAAATGGAGTTTGGGCTGCGAGGGATGAGGAGTTGGGGTATAAAACTTTCTGAGGCGAGGAATCAGCTCATCAGCTCGAACTTGAGGAGTATGAACGACGCTCGGAGGAATGAGAGTAGAGCTGGTGAGATATCTTCGAGCGTTCACGACAAATGATCACGCTTTTTTAACGTTTTCTTGTTGTTTTCGCAGGTTCTCCTCATTCGCGACATTCTCCTTCTACCTATCTCGACTCGTCCCAGTATCGACAACGTTCCCTTTCTCCACCTCGACACAGGAATCCTTCGCAAATCACGTCTGAACGCTATGAACCTTTTCCTTCTCTCTCTCACCCAGTTTCCGCTTCCTCCCGCTTCCTTCCTCCCGCTCGCAATTCCTTCTCCTCGACCTCCCAACCACAACTGATCAAGCTCTACCTCTCCCTCCCCCCTCACCTTCCTGACTCAGCTCTCGTTTCCTACTTCTCAACCCTCTCTCCACCTCTCACCCTCCACTCCCATTCCCTCCACACCTACCGTATACCCGCATTCGGCTTCATCCTAGTCTCACGCGAGCTCTGGGAGAATGGAGAGATCAACCGAAGAATCCGAGAGAAAGGAGGAATCCGTTTAGAACGAGGTGGGAGTGAATGGGCAGTGAGATTGACAGTAGCTCGAGATCAAGTCGATCGAACTAGTGCAGCAGAACAAGTGAGGGGATTTGAAGAGTGGCAGAACGAACCGAAGTTTGCGGAGAGGGGGGAAAGGAATAAGATTGTTGGATTAGTGCTCGAGGGTTTCGAGAGGAACACGAGGGTAGGGGATGTCGAGAGAATGTTGAAGGGTACTTTGATGTTCTGGGAGAGCTTGATGTTGGAAGATACTGGGGAGACGGTACAGGTTAGGTTGGAGGTGAAAGGGGAGAAAGCTGCGAAGATTGTAGAGAGGGATTTTGAAGGAACTCATGTCGGGGATCGGTTGATCAGGGTTAGCAGGGTCAAAAGGGGTGAGAGTCGCTTTGTCGGTGTAGTGAGTGAGAGGAGAGATGAAGGGGAAGCGGTAACAAGGGAGGTACGCTCGAGAAGTGTTGACCAGGACGAACCGAGGAGGAGATCGAACAAAAGATCGAGGAGTCGTTCTCGTTTGAGGGAGCACGACAGCAACAGAGTACGAGACTCAACACGATCAAGTAGACGCCGCGAGGAGGAGGAGGATGAAGCTGAACAAGATGCAAGAATCAAAAAGAGGAAAAGATCCGAACGCAAACGCTCTCAAAGTCCTCATCTTCGACACCGCTCTCCCAGTCCTACCCGTCACTCTCGTACATCTCGTTACTCTCGACACTCCACAAAAACTCGCAAAAGACTGCCTTCTCCAGAATCGCCTCTTCCTCAATCTTCACCAGATCCAGCTAAACCCGACCCTCGTCACTGGCGTGAAGATACTCCGATTCTACGCTCCCCTCAAACTTCCAGAGTACCTCTTCCTCGACAGCCGACCCCTGATCAGCCTCGAGCTTCCACTTCTCGTTTCCACGAAACCTCCTATAACCGAGCTCCTCCTCCCTCATCTCCCGCTTTCACTCTTTCGAATCGACCTCAACTCTTCCGACCCGTCGCTGTGCAACCTCATCAAGATAGTTCTGCTTCGAGGCAGGTATCGAGAGGAGAAGATCGATGGGCGAGAAACGGTTGGAATCAGGTTGGGAGGGAACAGATTGCGAGGGAAGTTAGGGAGAGGGAGGAAGGTTGGAATCGACGCGATGAGTGGTAGGATACAAGCTTGAGGTGTAGTCGATGCCGAAGGAAGAGGATCGATAATCGCTTGTGAGGAGAGGAGGAAAATGTAGCAAGAAATCGCAACGCTTTACATTCAGTCTCTTCGCTGTCCGCCCTCTCCGCAGCGAGATTGACAGTGTGAGAGCATAGTGTGCTCGATTGATGACAGAGAGAGCGAGCTAGCGATACAGGCATAATGACGAACGACAAACGAATCTTTCAAAAAGTATAAACTGTTTCTGTCCCTCTGCCTTCGCTCTGTCTTCCTTCCCTCTCCTCCTTCTTCTTCAATTGACAACTCGCTCAAAGCTCCTCCGTCGCTCGCTGCGTCGTGGTCTCAGCCGCATCACCATCTAGCCAATCTCACTTGTTCCCTGCTTTTGGGTTGGGAATCTTTCCAATCTTCGGATTCTTGATAATCTTGATCTTGATCGGCGTCTTCGTAGGCTCGAATACTATAGTAGTCGACGAAGGGGGAAGCTTGACCGGTTTCCCAGGTCTGGGATGAGGAACTATTTTGACGGAAAGACAAAGTGCGTTAGTGCTCAGTCTTCTCATCGACGACCGAAGAACACGAGAGGGAACATACCGAAGATACCGTCGGCAGGAGCAGCTCGACGATTGACCTCGAGGAATCGAGGAGCTGGTCGTGCGAAAGCGACTCCGGCGAGGACGAAGAAGAGGAGAGTCGATAGGAGGTTCGAGAAGATCATCGCGACGTCCGAATGATTTGGTTCGGGCTTGACTGGGAAAGTGAGAACGTGGAGAATGAGAGGAGGGGTGTGTAAGATAGAAAGAAAGAAAGCGTCGAATCCTTTCTCCTCCTTTTCCTCCAGCTTCTCCGCCACCCTAGAATGCTCGAGTTCTCTCAAAACGAGGGTACTGACAAGCCTGAGACTCTAGCTCCTCGAAATAAACTCGAGATAAACTGGTAACGACGGCATTATCCTCTTCAAAGGAAGTGAAAAAGTTGGCTCAACTGTCGAATTATCGCTCACTCGAGTATTTCGCAAATGTCTGTGCTGATCGGAGTACGAAGTACGAGACTTGGAAGCGAAATGAGGTTTCCGAGAGCTCGATGAAAATGGCAGGTCTTGCGAAGAAACGGGTTTCCAAGGAGGTGATCGAAGCTCGCCTCCTCCTTCTTTGAGCCATGTGAGAGAGGCGATGTGATGAAATTTCTGTGATTGCGAGCGAGTGCAAACGACGAGCGGGAGGTGAGAGTCGAAGCTTTGTTTGGTTGAGAAGGACCAGTACTCGCAAGCCTCTTTTGAGCTATCTCGTTTGGTATTCTCTCGCTCTCCCTCGTAAAGCACCGAGGACACGCACGGAACAGATTAAATTGTCACAGAATTGCGGTTGCAAACAAAAAGCTTAGGTTTCCTCGTCGATTGTCTCTTTCGTTTCGTTCCTCCTTCGACACTGAACGAGCGCTCTCTCACATTCCCATCAATACTCCTGGTGCACCGACAGTATCTGATCCCTTGTCGTACGAGATCCTCGCTTCGTCGGTCATAAGCAATTCACCCTTTTCTGCTTTGCGATCAAACGTCCAAACCCACTCGAGCTCGACCGTTGGTTTCCAAACGAGAGTGCGGAGAGAAGGTTGTGCGAGAGCAAATTCTGCGAAGCGTTCGATGTAAAGAGGGCGACAACCGTCGACATCGCTTCCTGTTTATTTGGTTGAGAGCGAGAACCTCCATCATTAGTTTGTCTGAACAACCCAAATAACAAGGAGAGGAACTCACGAATGCGATTGCGAACCTCCTGATTCCATGAAGTACCGATACAGCTGATAACTCTGAAGTTTCCGGCTTCCTCAGTGCGAATGTATCGTCCGTCGTGCGCAAACAAGGGCAAGTAGTCCGTGATTCGGGTATCCCAAGGATGCGTGAAGTCAAGGAGTGACAGCCTCGGAAGCTGGGCGAATGTTCGGAAGAATTCAGTCTGTCAATGATCGAATCCTAATTAGTCCATTAAACTTGATTGTGAAGAAGTCGTTCCACTCACAGGTTCTCCTTGCCATTCGCCGCTCACTATGATCTCTTCAAGATTGACGCAAAGCTTGACGAGTGAATTGAAGTGGTAGGGTCGCAGGGGGAAAGGGTCACCGAAGATCGCTTTGAGGGTTCGAAGACTGAGAGCTGAACAGAACGTAGATTCGGCGAGAAGATCTTGGAGGTCGAGAGGAGCGAGACCATTGAAGTATAGACTGTCGACAAGAGTCAGAGTCCAGCTGCGATGAAGTGTGGCGCTTGGGCTCACTGTTCGATCTCCGCTCCGTCGATGATTGATGAGAGGAACTTCGGCAGAGTCTTGGGAACTTGAGTGAAGAAGAGGCTCCTGTTTACGCGTAGCTCAGTATGAGGCGCAAGTAGATGAGAAAGGGAGAGGAACGTACAACCTCTTCAACATAGGCTGTTTTCGAACGACGACATCGAATTCTGATTTGCGGATACCGAAGATGCTGAGGTGAGTGAGGTAAGGCGAAGTTGCGAGGAGCTGTCGAAGATGATTCGATTCGAAGCACGAGTTCTCGACCAACAAACGTTTCAAACGAGGAAAGGAGACTTGCGTTTGCAAAAGAGCGTTTGCGCGGTTGAGTACAAGCGAGAACCAATTTGGATAGTACTGATTCCACTGTGACCTCATGATGTCGAGCCACAGAGTTTCGATGTGGTAAGAAGAAGAACAGATGAAGCGAGCGAGGTTTTCGGTCAGCGCATCATCGAATGCTGCCTTTGTCGGTCCGTGAGCATAGTCCGGGTCGATAGGGCCTTCATTCAACGTCAAAATTGTGCGTGGACACCAGGGTAGACAATCAGCGTCTGCGATTGCGTGACGCGAAATCATCAATTCGAGCGATGAGAGTTTGGTTGCAACTTTGTCGAGTATTGGCAGTGATTCGACTCCCGATTCTCGTAAGCTGAGAAGTCGGAGTCTTGGGAGCCTTTCGAGGAATAGGGAGGAAGATTCGAGGAATCGTTAGAGTTGAATCGTGCGAGTACTTGACCAAATTTCTCATGCGCTGTCTTGCAGGTCGAAGTCAGCATATCCAGCAGTCGAAGACTGACCAGGACACGGACCGAGAGACACTCTGCAGCCAATACAAATGCATCGGGTTGGAAGTAACGAATGACGACGTGACTGTGAGAGAGATTGCGACATCAGCTTCGAAATTCGAAGAAAATGAGGGAGTGGATCATACCGAACAGCTTTCAAAACGTTTCTTCCATGTTGTAGAGACCAACTCAATCTATTCTTATACTCCATAGTCCTCTCAACTTGACCTAGCTTGACAGTTTTGAAAACGATCGAAAACAACACCTTTCGAAGACGAGTGCTGCATGAACTGAGGCTGATGATGTCGCGTGGGACTCCACCATCTAGATCATCCTTCCTAATGGTACCACGAGTAGCGAACGAGTCGTCTTCTTCGTAAGGTAAGAAACTTGCTACGTGGTCGAAACTGGATCATCAGCAAACATGCCATTCACTTTTTCTGGCTTTTTAGACTTTCGGACGCTTTTTGCTCACTTTTCAGCTTTCCTACTTTTTCTGACTGTAGAGAAGACGCTTTCGCGCTTTCGACTGGTCAGCAATCACCCGTATTGTTTCGCTTCCTCACGCTTGTCAAATTCTTGCTCTGTTCTTTAGTGCTCTGGCAAACATTCTATGCCCGTTTAACAGTGAGCGAAGGTCGTGGACATCGTTTCGTCTTCGTAAGTGCGAAAAGACAAGTAAAGCGCGAAAAAGCGGAAGAAAGTCAGAAAAATGCGAAAGTCAGAAAGTAAGGATGGTCAAGATTGATGTCGGGCCAGGCTTGGAGTGGCGGGCTCTGTCATCGGATCAGTACTTGAGCTGACTGACAGCGTCTGCGACGCTTTCAACCTCACACCACGGGACACCAGTCGAGAGGAACGAAAAGCCGACGAAGCTTTCGGACTTCTTGCTGCAGAACAGCCAGGGTCGAGTCTCGCTCGTGCCAGCCTGTGTGGTACAAGACTGTCCGGCTGTGATGAACATAGTGTCGAAGCCACCATCACCTCGAACGGCGGTTGAGCAGCAAATTATCGATTCTGCCGAACATTGAAAATGGGCCTCCCGTTCAGCATTCTTGACATCTGAGGCAGCGATGCTATACAATAGAGTCGATAGCGACCGCCGACTTTGTGTCCCGCTACAGATGCGGAAGCGGATAGCGAAGAGCTAATAAGGTCTACAGCCGGTGGGCATATGAGCACAATTTCTGCGTAGATTCATCCGACTCTGATGCCTCGCTATGCCCTCAGATCAATCTGACTCGGAAGTTCGTGTCCAACTAGGTCAAGCGTCGAGCCATCCCTATGCTGATGCTTCGCAACAACTTCTCAACTTCAATGAAACAAAATTCGAAGAGTCCTTGTTTGACTATCGTCGAAGAGCACTTTATCTGGAAAGATCGTTTGGAGCGTATGCGGTTTGTGTTTGGTTAGCAAAGAAGGAGGCGAAGTTGCGACATTGCGAAGGTCTTGACTCAAGGGAAGTTGCGAAGTAAATCGAAATTCGACTTCTCGAGAATTCGCTGAGGGAAACTTGAGGAAGCGCGTTTGGATTTCACTCTTTCTCTCCTTCGTCTCACTTCCTCGGCTCAACCTCCTCAAATCTCCATCGAACAAGCTCTTTCGACTCTCACAGCTCACGTTACATCCCCGAGAACGACCCTGTCTCCGCCATCGAGCCGTTTCTTCGTGGTGAGTTCCAATGTTTTTCTGTTTGTACCCTCTCCCATCAGTCTTCCCTTCGTTACTCATCGACCTCGCGGACTGTCACTTTACGCTCGCTTACATACATACTGATACGACTCTCTTGCCGGCCTCGCAGATCTCGAGAATTCATTTTCTTTGTTTTGCCTGTATGCAGCTTTCGACCATCTCAGTTCACGGCGCTCGGACGTGTTCTTGACACGGCACTCGGATCGCGGCAGTGTCCTCTGCTGTCGTATTGCTCGCTGAGCGTCGTCGTAACTCTGTGAGTTGTTCGATTCTCACTTTTTTTTGCGTATGCTTATCGGCTCTGATATCCTAATGCAGATCGCTCGACGTTCAGCACAATGTGGTCGAGTTGTTCCCGCACTGCGACTGGAACTCGAGCCGACAAATTTTGCTCCCAAAATTGCCTGGTAAGTCCCAATCCATCGTCACACTCTCACTTGCATTTTGTAGGACTGACAATGGCCTCGTCCTACGACAGACTCCTACAATGCTCTGCGACAGCTTCATTGCGGCGGTCTGCATAGTCTATCGCTCGGGATCGTCAGGGACGCACGTGACGCTTCTGCTTTCTTGCGAGATGAGTTATACGGATGGCAATTGATACGAGCGGTCCTAGCGAGGGTTGTTTGTAGCGACCGGTTGATCTTTGCAATGCAAGCCTGTTGATCCCCATCCTATTTGCACTCGTTTTGCCCGTCTTTTCCGCTTTTGATCCGTTTGCTGCTTCTTTCGCCTCGCTTTTGCTTCTCCTTGATTGCTTCCGCATCGCTTTCGGTCTACTTCTTCGAGCTTTACGCGGCTTTTTCACTTTAGTTGCTTCCGAAAAGCGAGCGGAAAGCTTGACGAAAGCAAATAATACAATTCGAAAAGTGAGGTCTACTTTCCTCACTTTCGACGGCTTTTGCTCTTTAGTTGACATTAATAGCACTTTCGACGTCTTTTCTCACTTTTGAGGATTTGGCATGGTTGCTGATGATGAGAGAGGAGATGTCAGCTCTAGCTTGTAGAGGTGATCGACAATACATGACTCACATATAAGGTTGTAGAAGCTCGATTGGAGCCATTTCGAGTCGATTTGAGCGAGAACAGTAGAAGCAGTGAAGAGTAGGAAAGAGAGAAACAAGTTGCGTCTCGTTTCCGTTTCTTGCTCTCACGATTCTGTCAGACTCGTGCTGATTCTGATCAAGACTCGGACGAGCGGGCTACTGACGAGAAAGGAGATTCAGAAAAGGTTTGGATTCGCAAAACAAATCAAAAACGACGTTATGAGCTACGACAAGACAAATCTTAAAGCTGGTCAACGACTCCAACAGATCACGAGAGACATCCCATCATCGAACCGTTACCCTCAAGATCATAATGCAAATCGCCACTCAAGCAACTCCTCGCAATCAGGATTCCGATGTCTAAATTCGCCGTCTTCTAGGCGAGAGGGATCGAGAGCGAGAGCGTTGAGGAGCTGTGGATGAAAGTTGCGAGATTGAGGCATGATCTGACGGTGCTGAGCTTAGTCGGCCAAAGTGTTCTTCTATCGTCTGCCTTGCAGTAGAGCCCCTTTTCACTCTGACCACCTCCAATCGCCTTCCATCGAGCAAGTATCCATCCCAAAGCCTCTCGAAACGATCAATGGCCGACGATCCGCGTGTGGCGGGAATGAGAACCGATTGATCGTGTTGGGGGAATTTGATAACTTCATCGCCGTTCAAGAGGTGTGCTGCAGGGCCGCGACGACTAGGTCCATCTAGCGGAAGGTTGAAGAGGACGCAGACGTTCGTGAAAGCGGAGGAGTAAGAGCGTGAAGAGCGAAGTTCGGGGACAGGAGACGGATGACGGGAGAGGAGATTCGGTCGAGGGGGAGAGACGGTTCTCGTGACGGGGGAAGGACGCCGCAATGGTTGGCCGATAGGTTGAGATACGATAGAAGGTGGACGTTGACGGTGAGGAGATTCCACAGGTTGAACGGGAGGAGGAGATTCAGGATTTCGAGATGTCGCCACCATACAGCGCAGTTTTGAGCGACCAAACGACAAATCACGTAGTGATCGAATAGCATGAGCCGCATCGTCGGAGTTGACATCGACGAAGGCGTAAGTTGGCGAATGCGAGACCCGGTACAGCACGATTCGATGAGGAACCGCGATGTCCTCGAACAATGCTTTGAACTTGCGCTGCTCGAAGTTGACGGGCATGTACGATAAGTTGAGCCGAGTGACCCGTACGCCGAGCTCTCGAGAGTGTGAACAGGGCTGTGATCGGTGACCCGGCTGACGACTCGGCCAATTCGACGAGCTCGATTCAACGAATCGCTTCCGAGGAGAAGTTGGTCGAGCCGGTGGAGGGGAGCTGTTCGATGCATTCTTCCATCTCGGACTAGATCTCATCTTGGCAGGGGCGGTAGGAATTTGCTTATGTGATTCGGGAAGAAAGGGTCTCGAAGGAAGAAGGGGAAGCTCTGGGGTCGGAGGTGCGGTAAGTGGAGCGGGACGGGTCTCGAAGGGCGGAGAAGGTAGATATGATGGTCGAGCAGGAGGATCGCCGCAACCTGTGAGATGTTCTGCGTCGGGAGGAGGCGGCAGATGCAGATCAATCCAATTTGCAGCCTCTTCGAGCGGCATCTCAACGAGGCGCCGTGCATCGACCGCTGCAGTTCGTGTATACACCACGCTCAGCTCTGCGTAATCCAGTTCCTAGCAAGGAAATCACTTACCTTCATCCCGTCCTCTTTTGTCCCAATTTAGCAGAATTCCAAGTACATCTGTATTCCTTTTCTCCATCGCTACATCTAACATATCTTTTGACTGTCCATCCACACCTTGTAAGAGCAGTATCTCGAGGATAGTCTTCCGAATTGTGGAGAAGGGAGATTGAATGAGGGATTCGAGCGCAGAGTAACCCTTCCACGAGTCTACAGTTGAATCGGGTCAGTCAGTTACACATTTAAGGGCCCCCTGAGAGTACAGGTGAACTCACGCTTGCTGTCGATGGCTGATTTCGAACACTTTTCTTCCTTCATCTCGGATAGCCAATGTAAGACGTACAAGACATCTTGCTCCTCGGTGGCTACTACGAGTCGATCGGTGAGTTCTTGAAGAATCATTCGAGCGTGTTTCCGGATCGGAATTGTGGTGAAGGTGAAGAGTGAGAATCAGAGAGCAGAATGAGCAGATTCGCTAATTTTCGCAAGATGTCAACCAGATTGCTGTCACACTCTATCTCTGCGGGTCTTTCTCGCAGAACCGAGGGGATAAAGATCAAATGAGGAATAGACAAAACGAGGTAGTATTGAACAGTATAAATTTGAAAAAAGAAGAGTTGAGTTCGATTCGTACAAGTCACAGGTTGTCCTCTATATCCTTGTCTAGCCTTTCTCCCTGAGCAAAGCACTCCTTGACTCCCCCAGCCTCGACAGCTTCGATCCTTTCCCTTGCCGTGTACTCTCTTCTCTCCTTTCCTCCCTATTCTTTCTGGACTTCTGCTACGTTTCCTGCCATCGGAGAAGCGTGACTGACGAGTATGAGAGGTATCTCAAGAGCTAGAGCGAGGAAAAGACGTAGATCTCCGTCCAATGAGAGGATTTCCGAGGTGAAACTTGATGGCTTCTCCAGCTCCCATCCCCCTTCTGACTTGAACGACCTCCAGCTTTCTACCATCCAGCTCGTATCCATTCAGTCGTGTGAAGAGATCGTCTACAACCCGAACTGAAGTGTTTGAAATGAAAGCGACAGACTGATTTTCCTGAAAGAGTCGATAAATCTGAAATCGGGGAACGCTCGAGAGAATCGAGAGAGCGGTGAGGGTTTCGTTCAGAGGGAGTTTGAAGATCAATAAATTGAGTGAGAAGGTTGAGACAGAGGTGGCGGGACTGCTTGGTAGCGAGGAGGAGATCCGATCGAAGACGACAAAGTTCTCGTTAGCTTCGTGATTCTTCCTTTCCGGCACAATCTGGCATTCCGTATGCCACCCATCAATTTTAGAGTGATCAAGATGGGTTACGCAGTGAGCTGCCTCGTCTGCTCGAACCAGTACGAGAGCGTAACCTCGTTTGTTCGAGCCGTTCCGACAGAATTTGACTAGACAGCGGACTCCGATTTCGTCAAAGAGTGCAGGTACTTGGTGCGTAGGATAATCTCGTGGCAGACCTCCGATGTAGAGTTGGACGAGCGACATAGATTCTGTTTCGGTGACAGGTGATTCGAGCCGGACTTCTGAAGGGCGAGGTGGCAGAGGAGGAGATACCAGAGGATCGAAGTTCTGTGACGAGAACGTTCGAGAAATATTGAAGGAAGGGGATCGAGCTGAAATGGAGATATTCGAAGGAATCGAATAGAGAGGAGGGAGAGGTCGATCCGAAGAAGATGCGTTTGAAGGGGAAGAAGCTGCAGAGTGAGAAGCGAGGGGACGAGGGACTGGAGAAATGATCAATTTTGATGGTGAATGGTGTGCAGGATCGAGTACAGCGATGCAGGAAGTTAGGGGATCGTCGCGAGAGACCGGCCGTTCGAGCGAAAAACTAGAAAGCGAGGTCGAGCTGTTTCGTGAAGGGGCACTGTAGAGAGACGTTGATGGCGTAGAGGTGATTGTTCTCGATGAAACGTCGGGAGGAGCGGGAGGATCTTGAAAGCCTGTAAGCAGTTCAGGATTTGGTGGAGGAGGCAAATGTTGATCAATCCAGCCCGCTGCCGTCTCGAGTGAAAGCGCAAGAAGGTGTCGAGCATCCACAGCTACTCTCAACGCGTTTCAATTGACTATTGCCTCGTACAAGGACTAAAAGAGGGACTCACCCGCTTCTCTCCCCCGACACTCCCAATTCATCAAGATTAGTAAAACTTCCGTATTCGCATCCCCCATTGCAATATCTGATAAACTTGGATCTGCTCCCGCTAGGAGGAGTATCTCGAGGATGATTCTCGAAAGTTGAGAGACGGAGGATTTGGCGATAAAAGCGAGAGCCGAGTAATCCTTCCACGAGTCTGCGAGATCTTTGCGAAAGTCAGCTAGATCCATGTGAGTCTACTGATATCGATAATCCACTAACGCTTGCTGTTGATAGCTCTCTCCAAACAGCCTTCTTCCTTCATCTCGTTAATCCAATACAAAGTGTAGAGGACATCTTGTTCTTCTACGGCTGTTACGAGTCGATCTACAAGTTCTTGGAGAAGCATTCGAGCGGTGGAACTGGTCGCTACAGAGTGTTAACGTGAAAGGTGAAAAGTCAAGAGGAGAGAGCGAGTTCAAGCGTTCGCAACAACCGGCCTCCTCCCCTTTCCGCCAGTCGGAGGTCACGGGGTATTATTGCGTGATGATTCGAACGCGAGACCCAGGGAGAGCGAGGAAAGAGAGATCCTCGAGTACTTTTCCTCGTTTCGCACCTCCTCTCCGAGCATCGAATTGGGACACTTCCGAAGATATCTCGCTCGACCGTGACGGCTCTGATATATAACTCGGTCCTGAGTGTCGATGAGCGTAGAGCGACTGACTGCAAAGCTTGTCTTTTGACCATTTCCTCTATCTCTTCGCAAAACAATACCACACTTTCTCTCGCCTCAACCCCTCTTCTATCGATCTAGATACTCTTCAAGTAGCGCTAGCCATATCTCCTCCTCTTCCCTGTGTCCCTCGTGAATGCTCGTGCAATCTCATCCTCGTTCTTAAAGTAATAATCCACCGCTTCTTTTCCCTTCAAACCCTTTTCACCATGAACGACTTTCACCTTTGCTCCGTTCACCGCGTAGCCATTCCATTGCTTTTTAAGCGTACTCGCCTCCTCGGCCGAGTCGACTTGAACGAGTCCGACAGTTTGATTGCGATCAGGAATGGTGAAAGTTTCGACAAAGTAGGCAAAGTTGGTGAGGAACTCAAGGGATTCGGAGGTACCGTAGAGTGGGAGATTGACGATGAGGAGAGTATGTGAGGTGTTGGCTGGAGGGATGCGAGGAGGATGAGGCAGTAGAGGAGGAACCGGGAGAGGACGAGAGAAATTTGTACGATCTGAGAGTCGAGGCGGAGGAGTAGATTCGAGAGGGAAAGAGATCGATGGCGATACGATAGGGAATCTGTAGTCGATTGATGCGCTTGCGACCGGACAGCGTGAAGGTGCGGAGAATGTCGAACCAGCAAAGCTTTTCTCCAGAGTCGGATCTACTGAATTGAACGAGATGGGCGGACGAGGTAGTTGATATTGTTGCCGGACCGAATTCCCTATCGCTGCGAGCTGTTTGGAGGTTGTCACAATTTCTCCTTCCTCAGGATCAATCGGGCGGTACTCTTCTAGGTCGATGACTCCGAGACTAGCACCTGAATCTTCTTGCTGTATTTGATGTGCGGCGGTTGCTGGTGATTGTGAGACCGGAAGGATCGGCCTCAGAACTGGCGATGATGGTAGAGAAGGAGGAGCGGGAGGAGGTCTGTCTCTTGTGAGGGATTCGGAGTTCGGAGGCGAAGGAAGCTTCGACTTGATCCAGGCTGCTGCTTTCTCCGACGGAAGAACCAAAAGATGAACAGCATCGCTAGCTGTTTCCCTCGCTGATAAGCTACGAGCCGCAAGAGAATAGAGGCAAAGCTCGACGAACCTTTTTCGCGACCTCCTGTTTCCCAGTTCAGCAGAAACTCCATAACTTCGCTGTTCCCGTGTTCCATACACAGCTCTAGCCCTGCGTCCGCATCTGCACCTTCCAAGAGTAGAACCTCGAGGATGAGCTTGCGAAGTCGAGTGAAGGGAGAGAGAATGATTGCTCCGACTGCTGAGTAGCCTTTCCACGAATCTGTCGATGAGAAGTGATCAGATATAGCTCACGCATAGAAGAGAAAAGGAACTCACGCTTTCCGTTGATCGCTTCGTCCAAGCACTTTTGCCGCTTCATCTCGTCGATCCAATGCAAAACGTACAGGACATCTTGCTCCTCCGCGGCGACAATCAGACGATCCGTAAGCTCCTGAGCTGTCGACATGTTGAAGGTGACTATACAGGAGAAGAGAGCGAGGAGATGAAAGAGCGAGAATGGGAATAGAAAAAAAGAGAGAGAGGGAAATGTCCGAGCAAGTCCGCGGACGCAGCACCGAAGCGAAGTGGATAATACAGGTTGCAATGCGAGCAGAATGGATAGAATAGAAATAAACACACAAGGTATGGAGAAAAGGGTATAAATCGTCAATCTCCTTCCTCTCTCGAATCCGCCTGCCTTCCGACGTCCACCTGCTTCGTTTCCCTTCTCAGCTCCTCCCCCATGCTCTCCCGTCCCAGATCCCATCCCTTATCTCCTTCTCGAGCTACTGTGATGACTCGAATGGTGCCTCTTGCTCCTCGACGACGAGGGTGACCTCAATCTACTTGAAGAACCCGATTTTGATCGACTCGACGATGAAGGAGTATGCCTCGGTCGCTCCTCACGATCTGTCGTAGTCGGAGGTGGTGGTGAAGGTCCATACGAATCGTTCGACTCGACCGACGGGGATCGATGTCTCCTCTTACTACTCCTACTACTCGAATACTTGCTGCTCCTCTCCCTCTCTTCCCTCACTGGACTCACCGATCTCTTTGAACGACTCCTGACACTTCTCGACCTAGATCTTTCCCTCTCCCTTCTCGAATTCTTGAAGTAATCTTCAATCGCTTCTTCTTTCGATAATCCATCCTTCGCTGTCACTACCTTTAACCTCCTTCCATCTACCGCGAAGTCATCCCACAGCTTGAACAAGTGATCTCCTCGTGAAGTTTGAGGGAACCACGCTACGGCTTGATCTCGATCGGAAAGTCGGACGAGTTCGAAGCTACGAAACTTGTTGAGCACTATACGAGCCTCGTCGGTTTCGAGGTAAGGGAGGTTGAGGATCATGAGGTTCTTTGCGGGTTCGGAATCGAATGAGGTGGAATTGGACATTCGAGCGGGAGATGGGAGCGTGGAGGAAGGAGGAAGTCGAGGAGGGAAATCACGGGGTCGAGAGGGAGGAGGTGAAGCGGGTCTTCGTGGTACTGCAGGTCGATTCGAGTTACCGGGAGAGAACTGAGGCCTTCGTTTCGCAGGATCGCATCGGATCTCGTGCTCGTAGATGACTCGGAAATTGAGGAGATCGAGGCAACGATTGAGATCCTCCTGATCGACGTCGACGAATGCATACGTCGGCTGATACCGTGAATGGCACAAGATCACTTCGCAGATCACTCCAACGTCGCTGAATACTGCCTCGAGATCGTATCCGTTGAAACCAACCGGGAATCTCGAAACCTGAACTCGTGCTCGATGCTCTGCGTCTGGCATAGTTCGTGGTCGTGATCGAGGTGATCTCGGAGCGTGATGGGGTCGCCCATTTCGTTCGGGTTGCTCGGGGAGAGGGGGTCGTTTGAGAGGGGGAGAGGTCGACTCCACTGAGGTCAGCACGGTCTCTGTACCGTCCACTGATGTCGCTCGAGATCGTGTCGGCTTGACTGATGAATCTGAGGGAGAGGGGATAGAAGGAGGAGGAGGAGTGCGTTCTGTCGCAGGAGGAATTGGCGAAGGATCACGAGGAGGAGATGGAGCTGAGGGAGTTGGTTTGCGCTGCGGCGGCGCTGGAGGTGGTACCGTTACGCTTTCTTCAACTATGGGTGTCGGTGCAAGTGTCGGAAGAGGTTTGAAGCCCGTAAGAGAAGCAGGATTTGGAGGTTCTGGTAAATTCGAATCTATCCAGTCTCCGGCTTCTGGGAGGGGAAGGGAAAGGAGGTATTCCGCCGTTTTGACTGTGTAACGCTCTCTCAATCTGATCAGATCTGGCAAGAAAGGATTAGTGAGAGGAGCAGCGCACCTTGTTCGCGATCGACCGTATTCCAAGCGACTAACATTTCCAACACTTCCAAATTCTTCTTTTCCATCGCCAGCTGTTTGATCCCTCTATCCTGACCATCTGCACCTTGCAGTAATAGGATCTGGAGGATGACTTTGCGGAGTTGAGAGAAGGGAGATTCAATGATGGACTCGAGAGCAGAACACCTTGTGGACGAATCTAGGAGTGCAGGAAAGCTTAGCAAAGCAGAAGAATAGATTAAAAGAGCTTCTGCACGTACGTTGCGCCTGTACCACTTGCTTGATCAAGTTCCGCTCCCTCGATTCATTGAGCCAAAAAAGGGTGAAGAGCACGTCTTGCTCGTCCACAGCCGTGATCAAGCGATCAGCCAAAGCTTGTACGAGCTCTTCTTGCTCCTGTACACTCATGCTGAGGTCGATGGATTGCTGAGAGGTTGAAAAGTTGAAGGACAAGGAGGCAAAATTTGCGATCGAGAGATGTCGACTCGGAGTTTTCTCTACGTCTTCGCGAGTGCTGTAGAGCTTACCAGATTTAGATTGGAGCAGCGGAGGCAGAAGGGAAAAGACGCAAAAAAAGACATCAATTTCGCAGACTCTTCGCTTCGCACAATTCTGCCATGAATCTCATTTGACGAGCAGGAGGCTCCATTCTGATCGTGTTACAGTCGATCGCGTATACATACTGCTTCGACAAGTCGGAAAGAGCACCAACATTCAGGTGAGAAGGCAGACTTAATCAATCCCCAATCCTTCGCCTCTTGAAGTCAAAACACAAACTCCCTAATGAGCTCGTCGCAGCCGTTGTAAGTCCAGCCTGATCATCCGAGTCGACCCCCGCTTCCTGAGCCTTCGAGTCCATCGCCTCAAAGTGCTCCCTAATGTACTCTTCCACCGATTTATCCGAACCAACCATAACGGCCGTTCTCCCCTTCTTCTCCTCCTGTCGCTCCCTGTAGCGATGACAAAACATTCCAGCCGACCTCTTCGATCCGAAATGGACGACGGCTACGACAGTGTTTCGGTTCGAGTAGCGTTGGAATCGATATTTCTCATCCGTGATTCCGAATCGTTGTAAATGTTTGACATTGACAGTGAGGGGTAGATTAAAGATGAGGACAGTTGTAGGGACAGGAGGTGGTCGATGAAGAGATTTTGGGCGGAAGGCGATGGAAGTGGAGGAACGAGATTTCTTGACTGGAGTCGAAGTCGATTTCAGAGTTGAAGGTCTCGAGGTAGAGCGAGGGGCCGATGCAATGTGATGATCTATTACTTTCTGTAACGATGTGGCGGCCTTCGTTTCATCCTCCATGATCTCTTCACCCGTCATCTCAGTAACGAAACATCTCATTTTCCTTTTCCCTCCAAACTCAATCCCGTCCAAGCACCTGATCCATCCCTCAGCCTCCTCGTACTCCACTCGTATTATCACCCACGTCTCGTTGGTTTTCGATTCCAGGCGGGCCACTCGAAGTGATGGACGGTTCGACGACGGGAAGAGGTCGATGAGATCTCGTGCTGTGAATCCTTGAGGGAAGCGGGCGAAAGCGAGACTGACGGGATTTGTGAGTTGAGGTACCGGGACGGGTTCGGTAGGGGGAGGTTCGAGAAAGTGAGGATTGGCGGATTCTCGAGAAGTATGAGGGCTTCTCTGGGTTGGGATGTAGTGAGGAGGGTGAGAATCGGCGGCGTGAGCCCAGCGCTTTGATGAAGCATGATAGGAATGAGGGCGAGACAATGACTCGGGTGTAGCGAGAGGAGGAGAGTAGGTTAAGACTTTCGAAAGAATGGGATAGGTGAGAGGGAGTAAACGTTGCGCTTCTGATAAGGGAACGTAGTAGCTCAGCCGACCGTAGTCAAGGATTGTAGCGGGGAGGTAAGGCTCGACAGGAGGAGGCGGGAGTGAAGAGTAGCCAGTCAAGGCAGCGGGGTCCGGATGAGGAGGTAAAACTGCGTCGATCCAGTGTGCTGCTTGTTCCAAAGGGATTGAGAGAAGTAATCTAGCATATACAGCTACTCGGAGAGAACTTTTAGTATTCGGCGCAGGGCTCGAACATCATCGAAGAGAGAAATACCTTTCTCTCGTTCTTCCCATCCCCATTTCTTGAGCATGTCGATCACTACTTGACTGACCATGTCACTATACTCCCTCACGAGCTCGAGGTGAATGATATCGAGTGTTTTGACCTCGAGACCACTGAGCAGTAGGAGCTGAAGAATGAGTTTTCGAAAAGGTGAGGGAGGGTTTCGAGCGATAGACGTCAAGGCGCAATAACGTTTCCAAGAGTCTATTCGTCGTCAATTTCAGCGTAGTCTGCTGAGAAGAGACGAGTAGAGGGAGACTCACGTTTCCCCTGAATACCTTGAACCAGACATTCCGCTTTTTTCATCTCGTTCATCCGATACAGAACGAATAAAACATCTTGTTCGTCCACGGCTACGACCAAGCGATCAGTGAGCTCTTGTTGTATAGAGGCCATAGAGAGGGGAGGAGAGAGGGGAAGAATAAGAGATGTGGAGGGACGATTGAAAAGAGTCGAAGAACAAAGGGAAAGTTTGACGCGGATACCGGGAACTGCAGCCGACCGCCGAGAGAAGCGAAGAGTGAATTTCTTCTGCTGAGAGCGCTGAGACGAAGCTTTCGTGTCGAGTGAGATGCGAACGTTCGATTTCTGGACGTAGAACTGTAGGACTTTCGCAACTCCTGACATCGCTCTTCGGTTTCGTCGTATGCAACGAATGCCGTTGATAGTGATTTCAATCATGCAGGTGAAGCACTGAGTGGAAACGATTTGATTGATTAGATAACGCGTCGTCTCGAACGCTAAATCGACGAAACCAATTCAACTCACGATTACCCAAAATCTCTGTCCTTGCCCCAGCTTCTCCTATTTTCTTCTCCTCGTCTTGCCACTCCCCAACGCACCCGGTTGTAACCACTCCGAATCTACACCCTCTGGCAATTTCCTTCCCCCATTCTTCACTCTCTCTTCCTCCTCCTCCTCTTTCCTCATCCTCTCCCTTTCCTTATCCAACGCCTCTGTGACTTCCTCAGCACTGACATCCTCTCCAGCCCTAATCCTAGCGGCCAATTCAGGTGGGATCGCGACTTTTTTCACTCCGGTTTGGAACCCTGGTGCACCTCGACCGATACCTGTTGAGGGGTTGTAGGTTTTTTGAGGACCTTGAGAGAGACGGAGGTAGACACCGTAGGAAAAGTAGAGGA
>Ga0308170_10001336_pt1 | contig 24061 bp, 34 predicted proteins | sample PhyBR2_2_FD_202136 | JGI IMG/M metagenome (GOLD analysis project Ga0308170, IMG submission 202136) | Phyllosphere microbial communities from UC Gill Tract Community Farm, Albany, California, United States - DLSLSB.R2 | ecosystem: Host-associated > Plants > Phyllosphere > Unclassified | place...
ACGATATCATCAGTCGACCGACGATTGTACTAGAGCAGATCCCGTCGAGTTTGCAGCTCGGCCTCCCCTCTGTTGTGACTCACGATGCCGCCTCTTCATGCTGGAAGCAGGTTGAACGAGTAGTTCTCGGTGTTTCACAGTATTTTCACTAGAAAAGCTTTTTTCGTTTCACACTACTTTCAAACCCTCGAAGAATGAGGCATTCCCTTCTCCTTGAACTTGCAAGTTGTTCCCCAAGGACACCCTTTGATCGTGAAAGGACATCGATGACCTTGAATACAATTCGCATCTCCCTTCTTGCATTTCCCTCGACTCGCATCCATACAAACTGTCGATTTGACCCAGAGTGGGAACAAGTCTCGTTCTTTTGCGGTGAAAGGGAAATTGTGAGAGAAGCGACAGGATTGAGCGGTTTGAGGACATCCGGTAGGAGAGCAGTAGTGTCGTTTGCAAGGTTGAGTGTTTGAGCGGAATGAGAGGAACGGAGTCTGGAAGGCCGGAAGCGAAGAGACGAGCCCTTGAGGTGTCTTTGTGATCGTTTCGACGTTTGCTGGTCCAGCACGCGAAGCCTGTCGAGAGAGAGAATTGAGCGAAGTAAAGAAAAGGAAAGTGAGGTCGAATCTTACCGTTGAACGAGGTACCTTTTTCTCAGCTTGAAGCGAAGGAGGAGTCGAGGTCATGTGAGGGGGAGGGAGATCTGCTTGTGCAGGCGAGGGAGGAGTCGAAGGAGGCACGAAAGGGATCATCGCGGTCGAGTACTCGGCATCGAGAACCTCTGCGAAATCTTCTTGAGCATAGTCGAGTTCGATACACGGTGGAGAAGGTGCGCGAGGAAGGGGAGTCGATGATGAAGGTTGGGGAGAAGGAGAATGATAGGCGAATTGCTGTGATGAAAGGTTCTCGTTCTCTTCCTGCGAACTTCATAGTTGCTCAATCGACTCTCTCGAATTGATTAGGCAACAGAGACTCACATCTGAAGGAGCATCCCAGATCAATCCTGAAGCGATTGGCGAATGACGAGAAGTCGAAGCGACAATTGGATCTTCCTCGCTCGCAAAGCTTTGATGAACCCAATTCTGAACCTTCCTTTCCTCGATCTCACCAGTTCCTCCCTCTTCCTCGAACTGTCCCATATCCCAAATCCTCGCTGCCACTTCTGGCGAGAGTAATCCTCCGAACATGTCTTCGAATTCCCTCGACGTCTTGAACCATCCTTCGCTTGAAAGGTGACGATAGGAGGGAGCGATAGTCACGGTACTGAGGAAAGTGATCTTGAGTTTGAGATCGATAGGAAGAGATAGGAGGTAGGGATAGAGTTCGTTATTGTGGAGAGAAGCGAGAAAGACGCAGGAGGTTGAAGAGAGGGGAAGGTACAATTCCAGGAGTTCTACAGTGAGCTACCATCAGCTCTAGCTCCAGACAGAGTAGATGATATGACTCACGCTTGATACGAGAAGCAGAGGGAATCGGTTCGACGACGTAGCAGCTGTTCTCGGTCGTCGCGAAACCTGACAAGAACGAATCGACTCTACTTTGAGGGACCGAGAGGGATTTCTTCCTGTCACTGTGAAAGGTCAAACTCCTTCAGTTGTTGCTCTTACTGTAGGGATCAGGTGAACTCACGCGACTAGGTAAACAACGAGAGACGAAGAAGTTGGAGTCCCTGATCTAGCTAGACTCGCTTTGACTCGATGGTAGAGGTGTGTGGCTGCTTGTTGACCTCCTTGTTCACCATCAGCGATCAATGAAGCGTTGAACTGTTTGACGGGAATGGGGGAATAAGGTGCGTTGATTGGAGGATGAGCGAGAGAGAAGAGGGATTGTGACTCACCTGATCCCCTTCTGCATTGAGCAGTACAACTGATAATGAGTCGCTCATCACTTGTGAAGTGAAGGAAAGAAGAGAAAGGAGGGGAAGTGGAGAGAGGAGGCAAAAGTGGGAACAAAGATTGAGAAAAGGTGCTTGCACGCTTCGCTTCGCTCGAATTTGCGAAAAAGAGTTGAAAAAGAGAGTAGTCCAGCTTATTCTTACAACAGTTTTACGATCAGAACAAAAAGTACTTCTTCAATCATACCCTCAAACGAACCCAGAGAAAGAGATCACTCGAATACCCTCAAATTCCTCAGATTAGCCAAAACCGTGTCGACATCCGTGTTGCAATGCACCGCGAGCTCCGTTTGAAGGTCGAGCGAGAGGTATTCGAATCGAGAGAGGAGGTCTCCATCGAGGATACCTTTCGTGATCGCTCGAGAGACGGTATCGTTCTTGACGATTCTGCAGAGGGGTCGGAACGTGAGCTAAACTGTTGCGACTGGAGCGAGAGAAGGTGTGACGTACCGGTAGCCACGAGGATTGAGTCCACCGAAATGAAGAATGTGTCGGCTCATCGTCGCTTGCAATGACTGTAATCGCCTGAAAACGGCATCGCGAACAGGGACGAGGGTGTACAACGATCCATCGATACCACCTAGGCAACAACAAGTCCGTACATCAGCTACAGCATAGCAGATTAACAGAATGTCAAAGCGTACCGTAAAGAATACCATTCTGTTTCGGATCTTCGGTCGGAGCATGTTTCGCAAAAAGCATAGTAGCGATTGATTCAGATCCTGCGTGGTACTCCGTTCGACACAGTAATCGTTGTCCAGCATGAGAAGCAATATCTGTGCGTGACTCACTACGACTAAGCTCGAGAAGATTAAAAGCTGAGACGAATCAGAACTCACTTGTAGGATCGTATTCGAACATTCTCAAAACACCCTTGTCATCTCCAGTGACGAAAGATACTCTTCCTTCGTTGACTAGGAAGTTGGCATTCGAGATTCGAGATGGTCGATAATCGCGACCCAAGAAAACGAGTCGATAGGGATCCTCCTGTTCACCATTCCCCTTATCCATCAGCTACTGACGTAAGGATGTAGATAGTGAGTGAGACGTACCTGGAAAGCGACGAGAGCAACACTTTGCATAGCATCACCGATCAACAAGAAGTTCTTGAGAGCAGTCATACTCGTAACGTGAACTCCCAAATCCAAGAATCCAACTGCGATCAACACTTCATCTTGTTCGAAGGCTCGAGCATAGAGCTTCTGTCCCATCGAGAGGAAGAGGTATCCGTTCAGATCGCACATATTGCCGACGATCGATTTGCAGTCTTCGAAGAATCGGAGTTTGAGGATGTGATCTTGACGAGGAGCTGAGGGATGGGGAAGGATCTTGACGACTTCAAAGATGTAGATCTGTGAATTGAGGGGGATTCTCAGCGTGGGCATCCTCGATCTGATGCTGACAGAATCGCTCAACTCACTCCTCCTTTCGCAGACAGATCTTCACCTCGATAAACTGTAGTTCCGACAGCGATAAAGTCTCGCATACCTCCTGCTTTACTTTGTGAGTGCAAGCTGACAGACTTGAGAGTGCAGATGAATTCGTTTTGTCGGAACTCGTGACTGTAGAAAAGCGAGAAAGAATCGTCAGCGTTCGTCAAAGAACCTCGTCAACGAACATGGACTTACCCGTCGATAGCCTCCCAAGTACCTGGAACGAGCAACTCGAGTGTCGATTGATAGTTCGTAGGTTCGAGCAATCCAGGAGCTGTTCAAATCTCGTTATTAACGAAAAGTCGGATTGAGCGAAACGCGAATGAACTCACTGTTATCCTTGAACGTCGGTACACCTTCGTCATCGAAAGCGACGAATCTCGTCTCATTCAGAGTTCCTCCAACGTACAATCCCGAATCGAGATCGAAAGCCAAGTAAGCATAAATCCTATCTTTTGGCACGCTCGTCAAAGGCATCGCATGATTGACGCTTGCAGTGACTGGGATTGTCGCCAATTGTAATCCCGCTTCCCTCGTCATCATCGCAAAGTCTCCATCGACGGTCGAAGTGGATCCGTAAACTCCTTTCTCATTTCCTTCGAAACATCTAGCGGGTCCTTGTCGTCCTTTCATGATCCAGTAAGTTTCCTCACCAGTCAAGAAGGCGCCAGAGTGAGAGTGACCGAGGTTGGAGAAGGTGATGAGCTCTCGTCGAGCGGGAAGAGGGAGGTTTGAACCTTTTCGTCGAGGGGTCGAGAGAGGGATGTGGTGAACGAGGGACTTGACGAAGCGAAGGGCAAGGCGTGGGGAGAGTTCGTCGGAGGAAGAGGGGGAGGAGACGGGAGGGACAGAGGCGGAGAAAGCTTCGTAGAGAACCATCGTTCCGCTGGAGGACCAAATGAGGAGGTGAAGCTTTTCGTCTTGTGCTGAGCCAGAAGGACCGAGGTTGAGTAGCTGAATGCGGTCAATGGTGAGGTCATCGGGGTCAATCGAAGAGGGAATAGGTAAGGGTGAAGAATCAGGTGAATCGGAAAGAACGGAGAGAAGGAGATGAGCGGATTGAGTTCGGAAGACTTCGAGCATTGTCGGCAGCAGGTGGATCTGTCAAGACACGATGTCGATGAGCGGCGAAAAGAGAGACTCGTCAAGAAGAGACTGCGTACCGTTAGAGCTCCCTCTTCATCAATCCTCACCAACATATCTCCTCCCTCATTTCCAACGTCCTCTTTCCTCACACTCCGTTCTCCCTCCTGAAGCTTCTCGACCTCTTCTTTGACACCTGCTCGTTCCCTTTCAATCTCCATCCCTACAACTTTCGGTACTTTCTTCTCGCTACTTCCGTACAAATCATCGTCTTCGTCTTCCTCCACCTCTTCCATCCTTGAATCTGCTTGCATCTTATCTTGCTGTGTCGCTGTTCCACTTGATCGTTTCTCGAGCGCTTGAGACTGTCGAGTTGGTCGAATCAGTTCGCAGCGATTTGAGGTGTCTCGCCAAACTGCGGTTCGTCCTTCACTTCGGGCTTCTTCGATTTCGTTCAATAATCGTGAGGATGTGTCGAAATGGAAGAGGCGGGATTCGATGGATGAACGAGAGCCGACGTGAAGGGCGAGATAGGAAGGGGTTGAAGTCGCTCGCGCTGAACTGTTCGCAGGGATCGAAGGTGATAAAGCAAGCGACTGCAGCGGATTGAGGTCTGCTCGTAGTTCGACGCCGAATCAGCGGAGGTCCCGATGCGGCTAATCGGAAGTAACGAACCTCGATCGCAAGCCCTAATCTCTTCTGATCCGACGAGCACCACCACTCTTCCTTCTCCTCCCTCATCTCCCATTCCCGTCGCATACACAGTTCTGAATCCATCCTCAAGCTTGACTAGTTCGACTTCGCCACCTTCGACAGCTTGATAGAACTGTGCATTCCTCCCCTTTCAGCAAGGGGGTTTTCGTCGAGACTGAAGTGAAAGCTGAACGTACAGCAGTTCCTTCTTCGTTACTCGCAATCAATACTCTTTCTCCCCCAAGTTGATCCGCTCGAGGTCCTAATGAAACTTCCCAAATCCCGTCTGTCGCGATTCGTCCGACTCCTTCTTCGTACTCTGCGTTCATAGAGACTGGTAAGGTTAATGGTCGTCTTGATGTCGTCGGTAGTGAGCGCTAACGGCGAGGTATTTGTCAGTCTCGTAGAAGCGTAAAAGTGAGGAGAGGGCGCTCACGTGAAAGATCGTCAATCCTGCTTTTTTTCCCGCACCAGTCGTTCCAATCAGTTCAGCCGGAGACTGTCGGTAGGAGGAAACGACTGCATGAGCTCTTCTACTATCGAATAGAACGAATGAAGAAGATCCTCGAACTGACCTCGTCGTCAATTAAACCCATCACCAAACTTCTGACACTCCCATAACTCTCCAACTCGTCGACTAGTTTCAATCTCAATTTCCCATCTCCCACCGAAGAAGGTGCGACGAGTGAATTGAGAGTCGCGAGTGCTCCTTGTAGCTGTGAAGGATCGAATTTCGGGAGAGTTGGTTTCGAGATTGTTTTGGTCGAATCTCCATAGATATCTGTTCCATCAAGCGGCTTCGTCTATCAGCTTCATCCTTTCGCGACAAAAGAGATAAAAGAGCTGAAACGAACCTTCATCGTCCTCATCCATTTCCTCCTCTACCTGCGCTGCATCCGTCGGAGAAACTTTGACACTCTCTTCCGCTTTGATCGTCAAACCTCCTCCTGTACTTCCACCACTCATTACCTCAAATAACCTACTCCCCTCCTGTTCACCACCAACGAAAACCCTCACTCTCCCATCAATCCCCTCTAATCTCACACTACAACTCGCACCTCCCTCACACCTAACCCCTTCAAGTACTTCCATTTTCATCCCACTAATACTTCTCCCAATCCTCTCTATACTCAACCCCAAAACTTTCCCACTCCTACAAAACACCAACGCTTGATTATCCAAACTCCTTCCATTACTCGTTTCGTCCGTTGGGGAAGCGAGGAATTGAACGATTGAACCTTCGAGGATTTCATTGACGTAAGTTTTTCCTGAGGAGGTGGGATCTCGATCTACTCCCAAAGGGAGTGGACGACCAGGTGGGAAATCCTTTTCTAACCAATTATTAGTTGGACTTCCAACTAATTTACCTCCCTGAATATCCAATAACAAGAGCCCATTTGCGGAGGTTAACAAGACTGAACCAATTCCTAATGAAGGAGGTAGTGGTTGAATTGATAAGAGGGAATAAGGGAGTGGTGCTGAAGTAGAGATTAATACTGCTAATGTAGGGGATTCACCTTCCTTTACGGTGTTTGCGGGTCGAGTAGAAAGGGTTACGAGAGAGACTAGGTGGTTGTGAGCGAGATGCTCGAGTCGTCCGGACCAGGTGTAATCGGGTGCGTAGAGGAGAGCGAGAGTCGGCTCGGTGAATCCGGGGAGGAAGGTTAGGGATACGAGGTTACGAATTGGTGGGGGAGCGTTCGGGAGGAATGCGTTTGCTGTTGTGGAGGATTGGGAGGAGAGAGTTGAGGAACGAGCTGCGAGAGATGAGGAGGGGATTGAGGAGGACTGGAGAGAGGTGAGAGGGATGAGATGGGATGGTGCGTAAGGGATTCTGAGGGGGAAAGATGAGAGTTAGTCAAGAGAAAGAAAGGGGGACGGGGAGAGAGGGAAGAGTTTACTGAGATCCTCCTTGTTCCCATCCTTGTCGATCCATTCCTAATCCTTCTAGATCTAGTTCTTCTGTGAACCAAGGTAAGATCGCGAGGGTACCATCTCCTCCTGAGTTTGTGGGTAGGTGTAGAACGGTCATTCGAGAATTTGGGTCGTGAGCGATCAGAGTTGGTCGATCTTCCGCCTGTACACACCTCTCTTGAGCTCAGCACGTCGCAGAGAGATGCTGAGAAGTGGATAGGAGTACGTACGACTTGAGGTAGTTTCTCGAAAGTGTGTAGAGAGACGGGAATCAAATCGAATTCTTGAGTTGACCATTCCATCAACGACATTTTAGCTTGTTCGAATGAAACGAGTACACGATCTTGACCATCTTGTTTCGACTGTAGTGTCCTCACTAAAGATAAGGAAGTGATTGATCCGTGTAGTTTGTGAGTTCTCAAGTGCGAAATTCGATCCTAACGAACTCGACTAACTCTCATCAGTTTTGAACCGGGGGAAAGAATAGAAAGGTGAGGACGTACGGTTATTTGCCATATTGATAGAGTAGTATCTCTTGCAGTGATGAGGTGGGTAGTTGAAGGAGTTGAAGTTTGAAATAGTTTACAACTCAAGGCATGCGATACACCAGTTGGAGGTAAAGGTGTACGATGATATGCAGTGAGAGGAGCCATTCCCTTACCCTCTTCCTGACTGATTGGGGGTTGATCGAGGTTTTGTTACAAAGAGAGGAAATTCCTCAAGGCCAACTCTTCCCTCTCTCTCCAAACAACTCCTTTCAACTATCTGAATAGCTATACAATCAGTACGACAATCATTCAGTACAGCCGGTCCATCCAATAGTCTGCGCGTTCGTCGTTCCCCTTGCCTTTCCCCTCCCACGCGTACCTCGTCTCTCCCTCTTCCTTCTCTCTCCTCTCGACTATCTAAGCCTTGTGATCCCTCATACAAGTGATGGGTATCTGTACTTCATGCTGCCGAGGTACGTTCTCCCCTTCTCTCACTCGAAATGAGCCGAGATACTAAAGTTTCAATCTGACTCGTTCTGTTTAAACTTGGGGATCACTTTAGGCGGTCGTTCGCATGCTGGATACGAACCATTGTTACTAGAGAATGAACGGGAAGCAGTCGCTGAACTGTTACAATACTTGGAGAGTCAGTCCCGCTTTCCTTCTCCTTCCTTCTCCTTCTCCTCTCTCCCCCTCACTTCCCTGCATCTTCCCCATCCCTACTCTTACTCTCACTCGGCTCAGGCTTGCTAGAATGCACCGTACTGATAATTTGCTGAGTGTGAGTAGATCGAGCCGAAACAAACTTTTTCACCGGAGAACCTTTGAGAGCGTTATCAACTTTATCCTACTCTGAAAATGTCGACCTCCAAAGATCTGCCGCTCTAGCCTTTGCCGAAATCACCGAAAAGGTAAGACAACCATGTTCTTTCTCATCTGCTCGTGATTCAAACGAGACTGATGGAATGATGATCGGTTGTTTACAGGACGTACGAGAAGTTTCAAGGGAAACTTTGGAACCCATTTTGTTTTTGCTCAATTCTCATGATGTAGAAGTACAGAGAGCCGCTTCTGCTGCACTTGGAAACTTGGGTGTGAACGGTAAGTCTCCTTTTCTTTCTCCTATTTTCGAAAGGATTCTCGTTAATGGAGGAGATGGTGGCTCACAGCTGAGAACAAATTGACGATTGTTAAATTGGGTGGACTCGAACCTTTGATACGACAAATGTTGAGTCCCAACGTCGAGGTCCAATGTAATGCGGTTGGATGTATCACGAATCTCGCTACTCACGGTACGGAAATCCCTCTTCTTGCATCACTCTCGAAAGGAGTACTAATGCCATGAGAGAGCGATTTCTGCAGATGAGAACAAACCTAGGATCGCCAAGAGTGGTGCATTGGTTCCTCTCACTCGATTGGCAAAATCAAAAGATATGAGAGTTCAACGAAACGCTACTGGTGCTTTACTCAACATGACTCACTCTGGTACGATTCTCTCCCGCCTCTCACTCCCCTACTCTACTCACACCGACTGTTTGTAGATGAGAATCGACAACAATTAGTCAACGCTGGAGCGATCCCAGTTCTAGTCGCACTCCTCGCTTCCCCCGACACAGACGTTCAATACTACTGTACTACTGCACTCTCGAATATCGCAGTCGACGGAAACAATCGAAAGAAGTTACAAACGAGTGAACCTAAATTAGTGGTCAATTTGATCGGGTTGATGGATAGTCCTAGTTTGAAAGTTCAGTGTCAAGCTGCCTTGGCTCTCCGAAATCTCGCTTCTGATGGTATGCTCTCCCTTTGTCTCCATCATTACCTTCTCGAGGCTGATGTATCCAGTGTGAGAGTATACAGAGAAATACCAATTAGAAATCGTCAAGAATGGAGGACTCCCCGCTCTCCTTCGACTCCTCCGATCCTCATTCCTTCCCCTCGTCCTCTCGGCAGCAGCATGCGTTCGAAACGTCTCGATTCACCCATTGAACGAATCACCAATAATCGAATCTGGTTTCCTCGGACCCTTGATCGATCTCCTCGCTTACGACGAGAATGAAGAGATTCAATGTCATGCGATTTCAACTTTGAGGAACCTAGCCGCGTCGAGTGAAGGGAATAAGAGGGCGATTGTGGATGCTGGTGCGGCGGAAAGGATTAGGGATTTGGTTTTGGGTGTACCGGTTTCCGTTCAAAGTGAGATGACCGCTTGTGCTGCGGTATTGGGTCTATCAGGTACGTCGGGAGTCGAGTTGACTCACTTTCGAGATCGAACTGACTGTGTTCCTGTTTCTCCGCCTACAGAGGATATCAAGACTGAATTACTCGACATGGGAATCTGCGATGTTCTCATCCCTCTCACCAACTCACCTTCTGTCGAAGTCCAAGGAAACTCTGCAGCAGCAATCGGTAACCTCTCCTCGAAAAGTAAGTTCCCTTCTTTCCTCAGCTCATTAATCTCGATGCTGACGTAGAGGCGTGCATTACAGCGGATGATTACACTGCGTTCTCAAACGTATGGTCTGAACCTGAAGGAGGTTTACATGGATACTTGGTGAGGTTCTTGGAGAGTTCAGATACTACTTTCCAACATATCGCGATTTGGACTATGGTACAACTCCTCGAATCGGGTGGTAAGTTTCCCTTTCCCCCCTTCTCTCTCGCTGTTCCCTCACTCATTCAAGACTCGTTCCCGTAGATCCAACTCTCGAAAACCATATCCGACAATCCCCTCACCTCTTACCTCTCGCACACAAACTCGCTTCGACTCCTTTATCTGAGAAATCGGCGAGCTCGATTCATTCTGGAAACGAAGGGAGTGAGAATGGGGATGGAGAAGATGGGATGGGAGATGGAGGAGAGAGGGAAATCGTTGAATTGGCGAGAACGGTTTTGGAGTTATTGGACGTTGAGCACAAGGAGTAAAAATCCCCACAAACCCTTCCTCTCTTCCACACCACACCTCATCGACACTGCTTCTTCTCACGTTTAACGCCTTTACTCTTGCTTTTTTCCAAACCTTGTCTACCCTCAAATCGTTGTTTACTTTCCCCCCCCTCCTTCTCTCTCTCTCTAATCAGTTTGCTCTCCCCCCCTTTTCTCTATCCTAGTTCTCTTGCTCTCTCATTCTGTATAGGTCCCTCTCTCACTCTTGTTCATCGTCTCTCTCTCTCTCCATCCCAAATCTCGGTTTTTGCTGCTCCTTTCGTCTTCAGTTTTTTTTTGCTCTGTCTCGTAACTTTGACTCTTTTTTGAAATCACTCAATGCTCAACATTTTACAGCAAAGGTATAGATAAGGTACTGCATGACACAACAACAAGATCTAAGCGAATTTCGCACTAGAGATACCACCGTTTGAACCACCGAAGAAACTCGAACCGAATGAAGCTACTTTTCGACTGATTGATGAAGATCTTTGTTTCCCAATCGGAGGTCGTTTCGGGTCTGCAGGAGGAAGAGCTTGAGAGGAAAAAGAAGAGGAAGGAGATTTCTCGTCGAATCGTCGAGTGGGAGCAGTAGTATCGGGTGAAGTGAGTGGAGTTGTTGTTGAAGGGCCATGGTCGGAGAATGGCGAACGAGGTGAAGTGGATTCGATCGAACCGGAAAGGAGTTCTTGAGGTTCTTCGACCAACGACGACATTGCGAGAGGAATCTCGATTCCTCCTTTCTCTTCACTCTGTAAAGGTTCTCCAGCATCTTCCTTCTCGAGAATCGTCTTGACATGTCGTTTATCCTTCCCCAACTGGACTTCATCGACCGCTCTCGCTTTCCTTCCCAATTGACTCGCACTCAAATCCTCCTCTTCCTCATCTCCATCCTCCCCGCCCTCCTTCTTCTCCGTATACTGATCTTTGATAGCTTTCGCATCTTTCGCCCATTCGTCACGTTCCAGTCTCTCCTTCTCTTGTTCCTCTTTGAGTTTCTTCGCACCTTTACTCCAATGCTCAACATAAAACTTTTCTTCCAATTCCCCATATTCCGCCGCTCTACAACAATCCCTACAGCAATCGACGACGGGTACGAGGGTCGCAGCGTGTGGGTGTGAGGTAGGTAAAGGAGGTTTCTGATCGAGAGGTGTCTGGAGAGGTTTTCGAGGGGAGGTGCTCGAGAGTGAGGGTGATGGAAGGGGAGAAGCGGATTTAGGAGCTGGCGACAGAGGGAGTGGGAGGGAAGTAGGTGAAGTCGACATTCGGAGGATTGGCTTCGAAGTTTTCGTTAAGAGGCATGGTCGACTACACCTTCGAGTGACAGTTGGGATCTTCAACCTCAATCTCGTAGGAGCATGCGGAGTGAAGGCTGGGTCGTCGTCGAGCAGCTCCTCCTCGTCGTCGCTGTAAGATCGGTCAGACCAAGACCCGCTCCCTCGTCGAGGGCGTCGAGGTCTCTGAGTCGGACACTTGAAGCCTTGATGCTTCTCTCGTTCGGGTGATGATTCTCTTCGTCTTGAGGTCGAGGTGACTCCGCTTGAGACTGCTCCAGTGTTGAGTAGAGGTTCTAGTGTAGCTGAAAGTCCATTTCGTAATGAACACCAAGCTCTCGAAGTCGCTCCACTGAAGCTTGGTGTTTCGAGACTGTATGGCGTACCACCTGCTCAGTGCTGCTTCCTTGGTAAAGACTGAGAGTAGAAAGTGCGACTCACGAATAAGTTCTCACAGCGATTTGTTTTTTTCCTAAATCCCTCTTGAACGCCTGAGCCATGGCCTGTTCCACTTCTCCTTCATCTGCCAACTCGATCAATACCGCCAATGAACAGAATGAAACCTTCTTGTAGTCTGAAGTTGAATGTGAATGATGTGAAAGGGTTGAATTGAGAACCGAGTGGGGAGAAATCGAAGAAGGAGAGGATGAGGGTATGTTGAGTGCTTCCAAGTCACTCGTTGTTATGTAACTGGTCATCTCTGTCGTGGTCGGAGAGAAGAGGGGAGGAGCGAGAGGAAAGAAGGGAAGAGAGGTTCGGCCCAAGTGGGGTCTAGAAGGGAAAAAGTTGCTGGGCTCGTGACCAGGTTCACCCCTCGCAGGAAGTCGCTCCCAGCTACTAGACAGAAGGCGATGTATCGTAGTCAACGAGTGTGGGAAGACTCGCAGAAATTCAAATGATTTCAAGAAGACCAACGAAGGACAGAAAAGAAAGCTTTCGATCCCTTTCGCAACATCACCCTCGCAAAACCGTCGAAGCTAAGCACTGAGTCGACAGTTGACTACGTGGCGCACGCTTTTAGAGAGTACCGAACGAGCGAAGAACCCTCGCTCTCCCCAACTCTCCCTTACTGCCTTTTTACCGATACCCAAACTGAAAAAATAATGATAACAACACCATTCCAACCCTCTTCGCCTCCTATCTTCGTCTAATCGAATCTCAAAACCCTTACCCTCTCCCCCAACCCTCCCTCCCCACTCTCTCCAACAACCACGATTTTATCCTCATCAACCAAAATCTTCCTTACTTTCTCCGGCCTCGCCCCTTCTTCTTCCCTCTCCCTCTCTCGTCTGACTGGCAATCCCTTAGCTCTTCTCGACTTCATTCGTTGAAACTCAGTCCCTTCCTCTTCGATTTCTCCCCCCAAAGTAGTTATAATCTCAGTCATTTCCTCCTCTTCTTCCTCCCTTTTCCGTTTCCCTTCAACTCGGGGGGCAAGTGACCAAACTTTGAATGCCCCATCATCACCCGCACTCACAACCTTGTGTTCCTTCCCCCTTCCTTCAGATCGAATGATAGCTACACTTCCAACCCTAGCGGTATGTCCAAACAAGGTTTTCTCGTGTCGGATCTCGAGTTTTTGAGAGTTGCGAGAGACGAAGTAGACTGAGATGGTGTTGTTTGCGAGGGAGGTTACTATGTAGGGTGAGGAATACTCGATTGAAGTGACTGGTGAGGAAGGGGGAGGGGTGGGAGAGAAGGGAAGGGAATGACGACGAGCGGGGAGGGGGGTGGAGGTCGGAGGTGAGAGAGCGGAGAGGACGGAGATGGACGCTGGAGAGGAGGGAGAGGCGGGAAGGGAAATGGTGAATTCTAGATGTACGGAAGAAATTCGTCAGTTTGAGTCTGAGGAAACTGGAGGATAGTGAAGACGAACCTTGTAATCCGACTGTCCAATTATTCGGGAACACCGGTAAACTATAAGCTAGGCAAACCTTGAACGATCTCTCCTTGTTCCTCGATCGAACCTTTTCCAGCGATAGAACGACAGGTGCCCATCTCTCCCGACTTTGTAACGGAGTCTCAGTCTCTCTCACTTCCAACCCGCCCTCTTTCGTGGTCGAGAGCTGATAGAACCGTAGAGTGAATGACTTTGAACAAGTGACGAGGAGTGGATAGTGAAGTTTAGCGAGTGAGACTGAATCGAACGGTGTAGTGCTCGAGTGGGTGTAGATGGAGGAAGAGAGAGATAGTGAAGTATGAACTTCTTCGAAATGAAATGGAGTTGTGGTGGTAGGGAAGAAAAGGCGGAAAATCGAGAATTGACCGGTTGAGTAAAAGACCGAGAGTAGAATCGAGGATGAGGGAGAGAAGGGAGCAGATTCGTCGAGTCTGAGCTTGGAGATTGAGAGGGGAGGTCGAAAGTCTGGTCGAGATGAATAGAAGTCAGAGAGGCGGGAAGAGGAGATGGATGCTAGGTGCTGCGTGGTGCCAGAGGGGACAGTGTGTGAGATAGTGATAGTTGGAGGATCGGATGGGAAGGGTGAGGGAGCTCGATTAGCGGAAATGAAGTATTGTTGATAAACTTGTAAGAGGGTTTCATGGCGTTCTTCTCGAGGTGCGGAATTCGCAGGTCGAAATTCGAGTTCGCCAGGGAGAGAAATATCGGTAGGGAGTGGGGCTAGGACAGCTTTACGAACCGTGTTGGTCAAGACTGTACTCGATTTCGCAGAGCCATTCCTCCAATTCGTCGAGATCTTGTACAGGTCTTTCCATGGCCTCGAACGAGCGATCGCGATACCTCCGAGAGCTTGTCGTCTAGTTGAAGCTGAGGCGTAGGTTCGAAGGTATAGGGATCTCCAGAGCTGCGAACAAACGGATTAATCGATTTCAGAGGAGCAAGAGGGGGCAAACTTTTGACTCACTTGAGGATCCTGCGATAGCCGATACCATGCCGACGACACTCTCGAGACGGTGACAAGGTCATGGGCGGTCAAGAAGGACAGGCAACGTAAGAGGACTTCTTCAGAGAGAGAACCTTCGAGCGAAAGTGGTGCGGGAAGGGTCAGAGTCGGCTTCGATCGCTTTGAGGAGCTGCAAATCTCTGAGCGTATCAGTACAGGGTTATTCGAGACCTGACTGCCTCGTTCTTGCCCTTTGATGCCTTCGATCCCGCGCCACCTCTGCCCTCCACTTTCGAAGGATCTCGCTTGAATAGCTCTGGGAAGACAGGAATTCGAGCTCACCCAGTAGTCTTGTATCTCAGCTTAGCACCACCTCTCTTCCCAGCTCTCACTGTCGCGCTCGTTAGCCCTTCGTTCGAATTTGCCGATGTTGATGAACGATCCTCTTCCTTCTCTCCTTCGCTCGATCTTGTTCGCTTGCCCATCTCAGGTGATATGTATATCGATATAGAGTGTATGGGGAGCCTAAGGAGAGTAATCGAGAGGTAGTGAAGTGCAGCAAGTCAAGCGAGATTAGGGATTCGTTTCTCTCCTCGCTCCGTTTCACCACTTAGCTTTGCTCTGGTTCTTGGGTCCGCTACTCAGGTCAACTCTCTAGACAGTTCAGGATCCGATCAACACGACAAGGAACGCGTCTCCCCTCCCCGTTCTCTTCCAACCCCACCTTCCGGTTCCCTCCTTCTCCCTCTCAACGATGGCAGACACGAATGCAGAGTTGCTGGCTGTACGTAGGAACGCTCTGCTATCACTCCGCGAGCTGATCGCATGGCTTACTGCCTTCATACAGATTCTATCGACTGTTCGACCCCTGTTACTCCCAGACCTCCCTTCTCCTCCTCCCTCTCCCTCACCATCTCACACTGTCAACGGGAAAAGAAAACATGAATCACTCTCGGATGATCCCAAACCAAGAGCAGAATCAGACGTTCAAAACGATTCAAAGTGAGTTTGAGTAGTCTCGCTACTTCTTCCATATGCGCTGATGTACCCGGGATCAACTTGTCTCACAGGCGATCTCGACCACCTCCACCTCGACCTCCACCTCCCCCAGCCCCTCCTTCAATAGATTTGAAACCCCCAACTCCAGAACTCTCCAAATCTCGTCTCCCACCTCCGCCCCCAGCCCCCGCTTCGGCGTCAATGAAAGGTTCTCCTCGACTCGGAAGTACGTCGCTAGCTGGAGGAGGAGAGCCAGAGTGGAGGAAAGAGTGGCCCAAAGAGAGATTACGAAAATTGGGTGCTCAGTACGTCCTTTTCCCTTCGCTCATTACGAGCTTGACTTATAAGGAGTAATGAGTATAGGTGTCGAGATCATGGGAGGAGATTAAAGCATTCCGGAGATTCCCTAGCTCGTCGATCGACTTCACCTCAAGCAACGCTCCTCGCATTAGTTCACCAATTGGATGCGATCTTATTATACGTCTTCTCGTTCTGGTGTGACGATACGGCGGCGAAGACTTGTTTGAACGCGAATTGGACGAGCGTGTTTGGGTTGATTGGGTTCGTCAAGAAAGTTTGTGAGAAAGAAAACCAATCTTTTTTGGGAGCTATCTGGTATGTCAGCTTTCCTACTGTCTCCGATCTGCGCAGAGTGAGCTAACGAGAGAGAAGGGAATAGTATGAGAATGGAAGCAATCACGATCTATACTCTATCAATGCACGAACAAAAAGCTTTATTCTACAAAGCTACTCAACTCTCCCACTCCCCCTCTCCATCCGCTCCTTTACCTCCCGCACCTTCCTCAATTCGTCTTCCTCCCGGTCCACCCCCTCCCCCTCCACCACCAGCTCCAAATACAGCTCCTTCCCCCTCTTCATCTTCGACCACAACAGCCGCTTCACCCCTAGCCAATTCACCCCCAAACCCATCATCATTACCACCAAAACCTCCTCCTCCTCCTTCGCATGCTTCTACTCCGAGTTTAGGAGGAGGGAGAGAAAAACAATTTGAAGAATTCTTGAAATTATTCTTGAAAGCTTCTCCCGATCTCTTTCGATTTCAAAAACTTTACGATGAATCTTGTCTTTCTCTCCCTCCCTCTCCCTCTAACACTACCTCAACGACAACGACAACGACGGGGACAGGGGAATTTGTGTTACCGAATTTAGGGGAGAAAGAGATGGGATTAGTGGAATTGGCGAGAGGGAGTGGGAGTATTATGGCGGGATTCATGGTTCCTAGTCAGGTTGGGTGGTGTAGGAATAAATTGGGGGAATGGTGTAGAGAGAGGGAGGTGGATTATGAGTTTGTGAGGATTGGTGAAGGAGTTTGAGGAGGGTTTGTGCGAAAGGGGAATTGAATAGAATTAGTATCGTAATCCTAATAATTTTGTTTCTTTCCATCAACTTTTCTCCACCAACTTCAACCACCTCACATAGAGTAGAAATCAGTCAGAGATGCGTCAAAAGCGAGTAAAGTCGTATAGGAAAGTGATGCAGTTGTACTGTGCTAGCTTTGGATTCCGGTCAGTTCGAACTAGATCTCTATCCTCCCTACGCGAATAGGAGCTGATAAATCCAAAGGTTGAGGTAACAGAGAACCTTACCAACTACTAGGTGAGCTCCTTGCCCCTTTATAAGCTTGTGTAAAGCGAGTTGAAGCTGATCCAACTTTTTCCTTCTCCTCTAGTCGATGCCGCATTCCTACGATCTTGCGTTCAACAGAAGCTCGACTTCTACGCACGACTTCAAGATGTCTTGCAAGGAACCGTTAAGCCTAGTACGCCTTCTCTCTCTACTCTCTCTCTTCCTCAAAACTAATCTCTCGCATGCTGTAGTGATCACACAATGTTGTATACAAGCTCTTTATGAACAAGGTGAAGAAGGGCAAGCTGCGGTGGACATGGCTAAAGAGTTCGAACGACGAAAATGTAATCATTTCAAAAAGAGACCAGAAGACGAATGTATGATTGCTATGGCTGGTAAGCACTCTCCCCACCCTCCTCAACGAGTCTAGGCTAATAAAGTGAGTGCGATTAGGTGAGGAGAATAAGAATAGATATGTGATTGCAACTCAATCATTGGAGTTGAGGAAAGAATTGAGAAAAGTTGCTGGGACTCCAATCATTTATATAGCTAGGAGTGTAGTGTTACTCGAAACTCCAAGTGATCAAACTTTAGCCAAGAAATCAGCGGTGCGTTTCCCTTGTCCTTTCGAAACGCTCTCGCTCGGGCTGATTTCGAAGAGGGGACCATCGCACAGATGGAAAACTCGAAATTACATGCACCAGCAGCTGAACTCGCCCTCTTATCGGGTCAACCACTCCCTTCTACATCCGACAAAGAAGATTCTCCTCCGCCCGTCACAGTAGAGCCTCCAGCGAAGAAGAAGAAAGTTCGAGGACCTAAAGGACCCAATCCTCTCTCTGTACCAAAGAAGAAGAAAGAGAAAGCTGGAACTCTCACTGCTGTTCAAGAGGGAAAGAAACGAGCGAGGGAGGAAGTGGACGAGGGAGCGAAAGAGAGGAAGAGGAAGAGAGAGGAGAATGAAAAAGTATTGGTTGTGAGTAAAGCGGGGAGGAATACTGAAAGAGCGAAGGTAGGGGTGAGTGTGGAGGGAGAGGGAGGAACAGAAGGAGAGAAGAAGAAGAGGAAGAGGAGACGGAAGAACAAGGCTGGAGGGGAAGGAGGTACTGAAGAAGGAGGAGGAGATTAGCTTTGGAACCTGTAATCGCTTCTTCTCTCTCTTCGATTCCCTCCCTCGAGAGGAGATGCGTTGAATGCGTTTACAACAGAGAGAAAGATGAGAAGTATGCGCTAAGCTAAGCCTAAGAACAGAAAAAGTGCTACAAAATGAAAACTCCCTCCTCTCTTTTTACTGCCTACTTCCCTGCCTACTCATACTCAAACTACTCCCCCTCCTCTCCTTCCTCTCCTCATTCAACCTCTTCCGCTCCCTCTCTTTCTCCTCTTGTTTCCCTACCCATCTTTCCAGCCTTCCTCTCTCGACTCGAGCGATGAAATAATTACCTCCCTCCATTTTCCAACTCACTGAACCGGGCTTGTATTGTTGTTTCACTTGAGACAGGTAGGCGAGCGGGTGGTTGAGATTGTGCGAAGAGAGTTTGAAGGAGGGGGGAAGGAAGGGTTTGAGAGAGACGAGGAAACAATTGTCGGGGAGGTCGAGGAAGAGGTAGGCGAGTTTATCATTCAACGCTGCAGTGAATCTGTACGCTCACCAAACGCTTCTATCAGCTAATGTTTAGGGAAGAGGGTAGTGTGAGATCCGAAACGTACACTTCGTTATTGACTAAAACTACATCCGCTTTCTTCAATACCTTTGGCACTAACGAATCCTCACAGAAATCACTCTCATGACATTCCATCTCCCCACCACTGATCCCCCAAAGCCTGAATCTCTTCTCAGCCTCGATCAATTGATTCCTAGCTAAATGTGAAGCATGAGGCATATTCTCAAATCCATAACTTTTCGCTCCCGTTCTGTGGTCCTCCTCCAAGTTCATCAGCAACTTCGATTACCGAGATGATGTGGGAGAGAGCAACGTACGCTAAAGCAGCTTGAACCACGCAATTCCCAACTCCACTTCCCAAATCGACGAATACTTTCCCTTCCCCTGACAAAGCTCCATCAGTCTTTGCGAAAATCTCATTCATAAACCTCGGTAAAAGTTCCCCATAAACGTTATCAGAGAAAGCAGCGTATTTCCTCAATTCCTCAATGTCGGGACCAACAATTCGATCATAACATTGATAAAAAATCTTGGTCCATAACTTTTCTCTCAACCCTCGCATCGATTGAATGTTGGAAAGGATTAGACCGGAAGATTTGAGGGATAGGAGGGTACGGTTGAAGTGAGCGATGTGAGAGAAGAATGTTGGGCCGTCGCGTCGGTTACGGGCTTTTTCGAGCGCTCGTAAGAGAGGCTCGGCGACTATTATGGGAGGGGCAGAGGAGGAGGTAGAGGTGGAAAGGATTATTGAGGGTTCGGGAGTCGAGAGCTTGGGGGTTGAGATGTGATTGATTGCCGGTGAAGAAGAGCGGGACGAAGAGGAGGAGGAAGGGTTATTAATTGAGGAAGAGTGAGAGTGGGAGAGAGGCTTGAGGAAGGAAGAGAAGGAAGAGAAGGAGGAGCCGGGAGTGTAACCGAAATGCTCGAGGGATTGAGAGGGGGTAAGGTAATTTGCTAAGATCGTTTCAATAGTCTGTGAGGAGGACAGCACTATATCAGCTTGGAGATAACGAGGCTACAAGACAGCGCCACTCACAACCATCAGATCCTCTATCGGGTTATATTCATCATTTCGTTTCGGAGCTAAGAGTGCGAATCTGTACAACGAAGGTCTCGTTCGACAGTTAGCCACGACGGGACAATCTGTAGTAGAACAATGTCATGGACATACCTTTCTTTCCCTCCTATCGCAGGATATTCTAATTCAATAACAGGTAAATCACAACCACACCATTCCATTGCCGTCGCATCCGGATTCGCAGGATCCGCAAAGACTGCGAGGTCGATCGTACTACCTCTACTCAGTACAATATCCTATACTATACGAGTAGTGGAAGTGACGCGAACTCACAATTCAAGATATACGCATCCAAATTCCCCCTCACAACCTCTTCCGAACTAACTACCTTCATATCCCCTCCCTCCTCTTTCGCCGCAACGTCCCTCACGCAAACTGCCGCACCTTCCGCTACTCTCGCTCTTCCCAATTTACCACTAAAATAATCCTCATCCGCCGATGAAAGAGATGAACTCGATTCGTAACCTCCTCCCTCTCCTCCCGACAACGACGATAAAGAAGATGAAGAATGTGAATGTCTCAATTTCGATCGTTTTGGTGCTCGGGAAGTAGGTTTAGATCGTTTGCGAGAGGTTGAAGGAGAGTCTGATTCTTCGGAAGATGATGAAGAGGTTGAAGCGATAGGTCGTGTTTTTGATTTCTTGTCATTCCCATTCAAAGCTTTCCCTTTTCCTTTGCCATTTAGTTCTAGTTTCTTTACTACTGGTCGAACAGGAAGTGGTCGAGGTAAAGGTTTAGGAATTTGTTTGATGACTGTCTTTTGTACTACTTTGGTTTGAATCACGGGTCGGGCTCGTACTTGAGTCTTTATACGATCACTGAGAGTCGAAGTAGTCGTTGTAGAGGTTGTTGTCGAGGTGGATTGAGAAGAAGTTGGATTTGAAGTGGAGGGTTTACTAATCGATGAACCTGGTGATTTCGGAGGTGCCCGCCGATTCGTAAACATCCCTTCTATGTTCTGTGTGGATGACTGTTAGATCTAGTGAGCAGTAGCAAGGAGAGAGAGAGAGAAGTTTTGTTTTGCTTGGTTTCACTTGTTCGCTACATCTCTGCTTCTGTACATTGACTGGAAGGGTTAGCTATGGCGCGTAAGTCTATCTTTAGAGCTCTATCATCTACGCTGGCTAATCATTGCGCGTTCATAGGTGGTAATCAACGAGATGCTGTAAATCTTGCCTGGTCCATCTCTCAACCTCTGTTTCTCGCTTACCTTTGATTATGGTGACTCTGGTGATAGGCTCGGGAGAAGGTAACTCACTCTCTTGACTTGCGACCCGGAATGAGAGATGAAAGTTGACTGATCAATCGTCTTTCGCAAAAACAGAATCAAAAGAAGTTGGCGCAACAGGCTAAAGGACAGAAGACAGAGTCGGGAGCGTCGTTGAAGGCTAGACAACACGAGGATGCTGAAAAGATGCGTCAGAAACAGGCGAGTGGTTCGCGTCTAAAGTTGCGAAAGAATAGAGAACCTGATCCCCTCTCTCATTCATTGTTGATAGGCAGCTGCTTTAGCCAAGAAGGAAGCGGAAGCTGCGGCTGGAGCTGCAGTCAAGAAGTAGAAACACTTTCCTTTTCCATCCTTTACCTCAAAACACCTTAATTATCCTATCTTTCGACTTTTCTCTTTCGCATCTTCAACTTCCCTTCGACCTACCTATTTTTGCTTTCGTATACAATGGACTCACATCGCAATAGACTTCTCTCACTCGGATCAATCGGTCCCATGAGGTGGCAGGAGGACGAGAGCATCGGAAGGACGATTGAGGGAATGAGGGACTAAATAAAATCGACGGGATTGACGAGACGCCTATGACGAGGACGGACGAGACTATGTCGAATCAACGATGGGAGAAGATCAAACGCTGAGAGGGAAGGGGCAGGTCGACGTAATTGAGTGCTTTCGCTGATCAAAATGAAAATCAACGACGAAACCTTTTAAACGTCAACGCGGATCAACCGGACCCAGCGAATCCTCTCTCTCTGAACTCAACTATATCTGTGGCATAACTTTCCAGAGACTATGAAGAAAGTGATCGCTCGCTCCTCTTTTTTTTGCCCAACTTTTTCCAACTTCCTCTCTCTCTCTCCCTCTTCTCTCTCCCCTTCCCTTCAAACTTCAGCTACAGTGGATGGCGAATACAGTAGCAGTAGTTTTACTGAACGCAGAAGGTGATCAAGTATGTTATCCCCTCTCTTTGTCCCTTGATCATTCAACTCACCACCCCTTGTTTTCCCTATCTAGTTCAATGCGTCTTTGATAGCGGATGGACAATCGGGTGGACAAATCGCTTCCATGTTATTGTATGATCGAATCAAAGCTAGTTTGATCAAGAGGAATATGACTTCTTCAATCCTAGTTTACTTCGTTGCGTTCGTCTTCTTCTCTCTCTCTCATCCATCTCTACCGTCGTAGAGCTGATGGTCCAAATAGAAGCGCACAGTGATCGATTACAATCAATCTCATTACCCAAGGAGAAATGGGAAGCGTTCCTCTCAGGATTTGGGAAAACCAAGAATCCATGTTTCGTAATCGACCCCCTCGATTCCTCTTCATCTCTACGTATCACTCGTTTGAGCTCCCTTTCTCTCTTCTCTCACAGTCAACTCCTAGCTGACTCCCCTTTATAGAGCTACTCGATTTGTTCCTCCCGTTGTCCTCAACCGCAACCGTTTATTTAGGTTCTTTAGACACTTCGAAACTTTACCCTTACTTGATCACGTTACCTCCACTCAAGAAGAATAAGCTTACGTTGTTGAGTACGATCACTGTCGCACCGTGTTATAGGACGTTGGAGGAGAAGGGTTGGATCAAAGTTGAGAGAGGGGTTGAGGGGTTGTTTGGTGAATTGTTGATGCCGGAAATTGCTGGGAGGTTGTGGAGGGGAGAAGAAGGGGAAGGGGAAGAGGAGGAAAAGGAGCTAAGGGGAAAGGGGAAAGCGAAGGAGAGCGAGAACAAGGAAGAGAAGGGAAGAGTCGAATTGGAAGAAATCTGGAAAGAGACGGAGGAAAGTCCAGTCACGTCAAACTCGAGACGAGTCATACCATCAGGATTGGTATGGGAGGTTGATTCAGATGTGAGTCCTCGTTCGTTGCCCCCTTCGCGAGCGAAACAAGGCTGAAACCCGAATCTCGTTCTCAGGATGGAAATCGAGATTTCTCGCCGGGAACTAACGACGAAGCGATCCCTACGATGACTCGACGCAGTACACCTCTTTCGTTGCCGATTGGAACGCCTCGACAATCTCCACCTCCTCAAACGCCTCAACCAACTCGACGTTCTTCCTCAACTCCTTCAGATTGGGAAGATCGTCTCGACTCTGAAGATTCACCAATCCTCAACTCTCCTCGACCAGAACCTCACATCTCGACGACTTCTACGCCTCCCGCTCCTCATCAACCTCTCGATTCGTCCTTCTCTCGCGCACTCGTTCTCGCTCGTCCACCTCAAACTACTCCCTCTTCCTCAACCGCACTCATCCATTCCCCCTCTCCACTCGACATAGTGATCCCTACTCCACTCGGTCCCATTTCTCCCTTGCCCCCATTCCCTCAACCCGCCCTCTCCTTCACCCACTCTCCCGGACCTTGCAAACTTTTCTATGTCCGTCCTTCATCCTGTCCGAAATCTTCTCAAACCTGCAAGTTCTCCCACACCTATCCCTTCACTCGCCGCGAGTTGGAAATGTTCCCCTTGTGGGTGAAAGGAACGATTTGTATTGATCACACGAAGGGGAGGTGTAAGAGAGGAGACAAGGGTTGCAAGTTTGGACATAGGTGTCCTTGGACGATTCATACTTGTCCGTATGGGAGTACTTGCAAGTTTAGGGAGAAAGGTTTACCTCATTCTTCCAGAGGGGGGAAGTAAACGAAAAGACGAAAGAGAAAAAGTTGGGAACAATTGTAATGAAATAAAAGGAGGTTTTGCTCAACTTTCGGTACTCGCCCACTCGCCGTTGATAGGGCTGTGTTGTAAATCCGAATGTTTTAAACAAAACACTTAATACATGTCTTAAACGAGTTTAAAACACGAGAGCTCGCGGAGGTCTGTTTTTTATTGTTGTAAACTACTCTGTCCAGCAGGCACTTGAGGGCTCCTCAGCAGCTTCAGCGGGGTAGACTGCTCAACCAATCACTGCAGAAAGAGTCAGACTGTTACCTTTGGACATTAGCGAGAGAGAGAAGGACGAGTTTC